>Ga0116171_10001876_pt1 | contig 20447 bp, 18 predicted proteins | sample AD_JPNHW2_MetaG_FD_89798 | JGI IMG/M metagenome (GOLD analysis project Ga0116171, IMG submission 89798) | Active sludge microbial communities of municipal wastewater-treating anaerobic digesters from Japan - AD_JPNHW2_MetaG | ecosystem: Engineered > Bioreactor > Anaerobic > Digestate | place... | reverse complement strand
TGTCAGCATGGAACTCCCGCTCCTTGGTCTTGTCGAGGAGAAGGAAGAGCGTGCCCGGCTTTCCAACACCGGAAGCGACATGATCTACGAGAACGTCTTCAACCCGGTTCCCAAAAAATAATTAATTTCTTTTTTTATAGCGGGAAAAAGCCCGGATTAAAAATCAAGGAGAATTGCTAATAACCTCCTTACAGCACGTTGTGCACGCTACCCGGTATTCACAAGGGAAAGTCCATCCGTAATTTGAGATCCCTTCAGAAAAAGAAGATCCGCTGGTGATTCCCGTCAACCGTATTTTGTGCGGAGAAGAGCAGTTGCGCGAGTTCCTGAGTCCCGATATCCAGGACTCCTTTGAGCAGTTTATTCTTCTGGATATTCCGTTTCTGCAGGGAAGGGACATGCGCATAGAGTTCAAGGTTATCGCTTCCGGATGCGGCATCGATCACATCCTGCATATTGAAGAAGACATCGTCCAACTCTGCCCCGTGGGTACCGGTCAGCGCGTAGATGCCATTCTCAAGAAAGATGACCCGGGTTGCAATGCCCTGGTGAGCCGTTGCGATGGCAAACGACAATGCACCGAAGGTGTACTCGGTCCCATACGGAGTGCGTGTGACAAGAATTACCAGGGACGGTGAGGGAGATCCTTTCCTTCCCCAGTTCTCCGGCCGGATCTCTGTAGATTTTGCAATCCCTATGATCCCTGAGGACTCCCCGGCAATAGGGTGCCCCTTGGAGAAACGGTCGATCATCACATTCAGGTTCCGGATCCTGCACGGTTCCAGGGTACAGTTCGAGATAATGATCCCTTTCCCGTCATCCCATGTGCTGTAGCCCCGTGCATCGGCACACCTGCTGCATGCAAGCATCAGGAACGGCAGGTTCATCTTCCCTGCAAACCGTTCAAGATCCAAAAAACCCTCGCCGATATTCTTGTACTCTGCCGGCTTCTGGTTGATATGGCTGATATGAATGCCGTCGAGATACCCGTATACTTCCGGCGACATCTGCTCCTCGACAGCAGCATGGAGGCAGGTCAGGGAGTACTGGCATGGACGGTTCATGTAGGGTGAGGAGAGCTGGAAAAACCCGAAGACACCGGATTCGGGTTCATGCCGGCGCCATACCCGCACGACTTCCCGCCAGAACGACCTTGGAGAACTGTTCTGTCGGCCGTTCTGGTCGGAGACGTTGCCCGCGTACTTCATCTTCAGGGAGGAGATGGAAAGGCCCCGGAGATCAAGTTCTTCCCGGTCGCAGACAAGCCTGACTGAAGGGAGCGAGAGGATGATGTCCCACAGCCGCAGGGTCTCCTCATCATGGAGGCTGTAGAGCGAATCCCCGGTTAAAAAAAAGACGAAGAACGGATCCTTTTCCCGTGAGGGGTGGCGGAGGGCATCGGGATGGATCGTGACGAAGAAGTTCTTGAGCGATTCGGCCAGCCATGACAGGCGTTCAACGGTGAGTTCTTCGCCAAAGAGAAAAGAATTGGATGCCATAGTCGGAATTCACGGGGCTGATACTCTGTATCTGTTATTAAAAATGTAAAATGGTTTTGTCGGGCTTTTATATAATGGGACTCCCTGAAAGCGGATCCGATGTTCCTGTAAAGACCCGGATCCTTGTCCGGCTTACCAAAAAGGAACGGAAGGACGCTTGCAATCGAAGATTTCGATGTCCTTGATCTCACTTCCATGCCTGATATCAAGCCGTATGTCCCGTCCTTCGACTCCTGTCCGGATTCAAAGAGCGGGTGGCTGGAGAAGAATTACCATGCGGCGGAGTCTTTCCGGAGCGACGGGCGGTTCCGGTGAACATGGAAAATCCCGATGCCCCTCGTCCATACCGTGATCTTACCCGCCGGGAGATGAACGATAAGAATCGCCTCAACGGGGGAGGTCATCAGCCTCATCAGGGGATCTAATGCCGGAAATCCTGCCTCGGGTTATGAATGCATATTTCAGGTATACCCGGCATCAGCAGGAGATTATACGCACCTTCCTTACGTTCTGATTGGTTCTCAGTAGTATCTTGTTGAGTAAACGCCATTAGCGAGCGTGTACCATTAGTACTTGGATAATAATGAGGTGGATCTGCATCCTATGACCCGGTTCCTGCATGTTGTTCCCGTTTCTGAGGCTGTTGCAACTGCCCTGAAGATCGCCCCCTCTCCTGTTACGGAACGCGTCCCCCTCGATCAGGCGGCCGGAAGAGTGCTTCTGGCACCGGCAGTGTCGGATATTGATATCCCGGGCTTCGACCGGTCTGTCGTTGACGGGTATGCCGTGCGGGCGTCTGATACAACCGGGGCAGGTGAATCCATCCCGGCCATCCTTCGCTGTGCCGGCAGGGTTGCGATGGGAAGACCTTCAGATTCCCTGCAGGCAGGACCCGGGGAATGTATCTATGTCCCGACCGGGGGACTGCTGCCTGCCGGGACTGACGCCGTGGTCATGGTCGAACATACCGAACCCGCCGGCGATACAATCCTTGTGAAGAAAGTTGTTGCGCACGGCGAGAACGTCCTCCTGCACAACGAAGATTTCAAAAAAGGGGAGGCGGTGCTTCCGGCAGGACGCCGGCTCTCTCCGCAGGATGCCGGTGTCCTTGCCGCGGCAGGCTGCGTCTCCGTTCCGGTATCACGGCGTCCTGTCGTAGGGATCATATCGACCGGCAACGAGCTGGTCCCCTATACGCAGGTTCCCGGTCCCGGTCAGGTGCGGGATGCCAATGCCACCATGCTCGGGGCATTTCTCAAAGGATATGGGTGCATCCCGGAACAGTACGGGATTGTCAGGGACGAACGTGCAGCATTCGAATCGGTCATCGGGCGGGCGGTTACAGAGTGCGATCTTGTCCTCTTATCCGGCGGGAGTTCGAAGGATGACCGGGACATGACCGCCGGCGTGATCGCAGCAAAAGGCGAGGTGCTCATCCACGGGATTGCCATCGCCCCCGGCAAGCCGACGATCATCGGCAGGATTTCCGGAAAACCTGTCTTCGGTCTTCCCGGCCACCCCGCCTCTGCATATATCGTCCTCATCGCCATCGTCCGGCCGCTCCTTGACCGCATGCTCGGTGTCGATAAACCGCAGGTACAGACCCGGCAGGCGACCCTTGCCCTGAACATCCCCTCCCAGCGTGGCAGGGAGGATTATGTCCGCATGCGGCTTGACGATGGTATTGCAACGCCGGTCTTTGGTAAATCCGGGCTCCTCAACACCCTCGTAGCAAGCGACGGTATCATCAGGATACCGGCGGAAAGTGAAGGACTGGAGAAGGGAAGCAGCGTTGAGGTGATCCTGTGGTAAAACGGTACTTAAAGGTAACATCGCTTGACGATGCCCGTGCCCTGCTCTCGCGGGAATTTGCGTGCACGCCGAAGATTTCCCGGATTCCCCTGGAATCGGCTGCAGGCCGTGTCACCGCCGCCCCGATCATTGTCCGGTATTCTGTTCCGGAGATCCATGTCGCGGCAATGGACGGGATTGCGGTTATCAGCGCCGATACCCGCGATGCATTGGAGCAGCACCCAGTTACCCTCCCGCGGGCGGTCCGGGTGAACACCGGTAATGTGGTGCCCCCGGGTTTCGATGCCGTCATCATGATCGAGGAGGTCTGGGTCGAAGGCGACCGGTTCACCATCCGGAGAGCAGCTGCCCCGTGGCAGCATGTCCGGCCGGCGGGCGAGGACATCGCCGAGTCCGAGATGGCCATGCCGGCGGGACACCGGATCCGTGCCCATGAACTGGGGGCGCTTGCCACGTACGGGATGACGGGGATCGATGTCATCTCCGTCCGTGCCGGGCTTATCCCGACAGGCAGCGAACTCGTGCCCCCCGGGATAAGGCCCATGCCCGGGCAGGTTGTCGAGAGCAACACGGTCATGGCGGCCGCGATGCTCTCGGAGGCCGGGGTCACCTGCATCCGGTACCCGATGGTAAAGGACGATCCTGCCCTGATCCGGGAAGCCGTCCGGAGCGCCGTCCGCGAGAACGAGATTGTCATCATCTCTGCGGGTTCCTCGGCCGGGACACGGGATTTCACGGCCGATGTCATCGGCGAGCTTGGCGAGGTGCTCGTCCACGGAATTGCCATCAAGCCCGGCAAGCCCGCAATCATCGGCAGGATCGAGGGAAAACCGGTGATCGGCATGCCGGGGTACCCGCTCTCCGCATTCACGGTTCTCCGGGAGATCCTCCTGCCGTTTTTACGGAACTTCGGCCTGTATGTACCGGAGCCGGAAGAGATCCCAGCACGGATCACCACAACGATCTCAAAGGAGATCGGCTCCGATGAATTTGTGCTCTGTACGCTTGGGAAGATCGGGAATCGCTGGGTGGTTGCTCCCCAGTCACGGGGCGCAGGCGTTCAGATGAGTGCCGTCCGGGCAAACGCGTACCTTGCGCTTCCGGCCGGTTCGGAAGGATTCGAAGCGGGGGAAGAGGTGCCGGCCCGGCTGATGGTGCAGGAGAGCGATGCAGCGGCATCCCTTCTCCTGACCGGGAGCCATGATCCGGTCATCGACCATCTTGCCAACCTGCTCCAGCGAACGGGAATTCCGCTCCTCTCCACCCATGTCGGGAGCATGGGAGGGATCCTCGCACTGATGAAGGATGAGTGTCACGCAGCACCGACGCACCTGCTCTCAGCCGATGGGAGTTATAACACGGAATACATAAGGAAGTACCTGCCCGGGACCGATACGGTTCTCGTCACCGTTGCAGGACGCGGGCAGGGCGTTGTTTCCCGGGAAGGGCTCACCTTCCATGACCTGCCGGATCACACCTTCATCAACCGGCAGAAAGGGTCCGGTACCCGGATGCTGCTGGACCATGAACTGGCAAAGGCCGGGATCTCCCCGTCGGCAATACGGGGGTATGACCGCGAGGCAACGACGCACATCGCGGTAGCCCTTGCCGTCAGGAGCGGGGAGGCGGATGCAGGGATGTGTGTGTACAGCGCTGCAAAGGCGCTTAATCTCCCTTTCGTTCCGGTTGCACAGGAGCGGTACGAGATTGCAATCCGGAAGGAGCATCTCAGGGATCCTCGTGTTTCAGCCCTCATATCAGCCATCGAATCTGCAGAGTTTAAGGAAATCCTTGATCGTCTTGGAGGATATGATACTGTGGAAACAGGTATACAGCATACCGTGGAATGAAAGACCCCGGAACAGCAGGAGATCTGCGACGGGGCATTTCGTTCCGGAACCCTGTGCGCGCGACCAGAAAATTGCTGAAAACAAGATCCGGGGGTACCTGAAAGTGATGGGAGCAACAGGAATTTATCAACCGAATGTGTTGTTTTTTCACCCTCCGTAAAATTTGTTAAACTTCCAACTGAGAATTTTTTTCTGGTATACATAAATTGATTAATCGATTGTAATTTTACAAAGATTTAATAAATCCCCTGCTTAACCGGAGAATTACGACGTTAAAGTCGTGATGTCAATGGCGTTTTCAGTACACGTGAATATGGAACGATGCACCGGTTGCGGTAATTGTGTTGCCGCATGCCCGGTGAATGCCCTCGAGCTCTATACGCTCGATCCGGTAACAAAAGAGAAGATCTACAAGGTGAAGAACGGCATCTCGGTCTCTCTGGATGTCAACTCCGAGCTGTGTGCAGGGTGCGGCGTCTGTGTCGAAGCCTGCCCGTACGATGTTATCCGGCTCTCCGGAAAAGGTGAGGCCGGGACCAAGGCAACCGTCTGATCGGATTTTCTGGACGAGGAACAACACATGGCAAACAAGATTTCCCTGAACCTGATATCCGGGCGCACCATCCAGCAGGGTATGTGCATTGAAACCGGCAAGGAGAAGCCGACCTACCGCACAGCCTGCGGGATCATCGAGATGGACCCGTCGGATCTTAAGAAAATGGGAGCCTGGAAGAACACCAATGTCCGGGTGACCAGCGAATACGGCACTGTTGTCGTCAAGGCAATCGAGACAACCCAGGGACCGCACCCGGGTGTCGGGTTCATCCCCATGGGGCCGTGGGCGAACTCCGTAGTCAACCCGAACACGTACTCGACCGGCATGCCAACCTTCAAAGGGACGCCGGTGACCGTTGAGGTTGCGATCAACGAACCGATCCTTCTCGGGATAGAACTTGTGCAGAAGCAATGCGGGGTGAAAGTAGGATGACGAAAGCAGTCACTGATGTTGTATGCCCGTTCTGTGGCACGCTGTGCGACGATCTCGAGGTCACCGTCTCCGATGACGGGAAGCAGATCCTTGAAGTCGCCAATGCCTGCGTGATCGGGACCGCGAAGTTCATGCACTCGCAGGCAAAAGACCGCCTGACTCGCCCCCGCATGAGGCAGGAAGACGGCAGCTGGAAGGAGGTAAGCTACGAAGAGGCCGCCGATTATACCGCCAAGATCCTCGCAGGTGCCAAAAAGCCCCTGATGTACGGCTGGTCGTCAACGAACTGCGAAGCGCAGAGCATGGGGCACGAGATTGCCGAGATGTGCGGGGCTGTCGTCGACAACACCGCCGCCGTCTGCCATGGCACGACGCTGATTGCCGTGCAGGATATCGGCCTCCCGAGCTGCACGCTCGGGGAGATCAAGAACCGTGCCGACCGCATCATATTCTGGGGCTGCAACCCGGCCCATGCCCACCCCCGGCACATGTCCCGGTACTCCATCTTCCCGCGCGGGTTCTTCACCGGCAAAGGACAGAAGAGCCGCAAGGTCGTCGTCGTCGACCCCCGTCTCACCGATACGGCAAGACTTGCTGATATCCACATCCAGATCGAACAGGGGCGCGATTACGAGCTCTTGAACGCCCTCCGGGTCGCCCTGAACAACGAATGGCTCCCGGACGTCGTCGCCGGCGTCCCGAAAGAGAAGATCCGCGAGGTTGCCGACGTCCTCAAGAGCGGCAGGTTCGGGATCATCTTCTTCGGCATGGGTGTCACCCAGACCCTTTCCAAGAACCACAACATCGACGAGGCGATTGCGTTAACAAAGCACCTCAACGAGTTCACGAAGTACTCGATCATGCCGATGCGCGGGCACTACAACGTCACCGGTTCCGGTGAAGTGCTCGCATGGCAGTTCGGATTCCCCTACTCCGTCGATCTCTCCCGCGGGTTTGCCCGGTACAACCCCGGCGACACCAGCACGATCGATCTCCTCGCGAGGGGCGAAGTTGACGCCATGCTCACCATCGCAAGCGATCCCGGCGCCCACTTCCCGATCAGCTGCGTCAAGCACCTTGCGAAGATCCCCTCGGTCTGCATCGACCCGCACCAGACCCCGACCTCCGGTGTCTCGAAGCTCCATGTGCCGGTTGCATTTGTCGGCATCGAAGTCGGCGGCAACGCCTATCGTATGGACAACGTCCCGATTGACACAAGAAAAGTTGTCGAACCGCCGGAAGGCATGAAGACCGACGAGGAGTTCCTGACCATGGTCCGGGACCGTGTCAAAAAGATCAAGGGGGTAAAGTAATCATGTCGGAATATATCATCAAAAACGGCCATGTCTTTGACCCGGTCCAGGGCATCAAAGGGGACAAGAAAGATATCGCGATAAAGGATGGCAAGATCGTCGACAAGGTCGGTTCCTCGGCAAAGGTCGTCGATGCAAAGGACAAGACCGTGATGGCAGGTGCCGTCGAGATCCACGCCCATATCGCAGGTCCCAAGGTCAACCTCGGCCGGATCTACCGCCCTGAGGACAAGCTCTTCTCCTACGTCCCGAAGGGAGGCAACCAGCGGATGGCCGGAGGATTCTCCATCCCGACCACGTTCAAGACCGGCTACGAGTACGCAAAGATGGGCTACACCACCTGCATGGAAGCTGCCATGCCGCCGCTCTTCTCCCGGCATGTCCATGAGGAGATCCGCGACACACCCATCATCGATGAGGCTGCATTCCCGGTCTTTGGGAACAACTGGTTCGTCCTTGAGTACCTCAAGAACCAGGAGATCGAGAACACCGCGGCGTACATCGCATGGCTGCTCCGTGCAACCAAGGGGTATGCGGTAAAAGTCGTCAACCCCGGCGGCACGGAAGCATGGGGCTGGGGGCTGAACTGCCTGACCGTCAATGACCCTGTCCCGTACTTTGACATCACGCCTGCCGAGATCATCAAGGGGCTCATCGAAGCAAACGAGTACCTCGGGCTCCCCCATTCTATGCATATCCACCCGAACAACCTCGGGAACCCGGGCAACTACGAGACAACCCTCGACACCCTGAAGATCGCCGAGGGTATCAAGGCAAAGAACAAGTTCGGCCGCGAGCAGGTCCTGCACCTGACCCACACCCAGTTCCACTCCTATGGCGGAACCAACTGGGGCGACTTCGAGTCCAAGGCAAAGGAAGTCACCGACTACGTCAACAAGAACAAGAATATCACCATCGATACCGGCAACGTCACCCTCGATGAGACCACGACAATGACGGCTGACGGCCCGTTCGAGCACCACCTCACCGGCCTCAACCACCTCAAGTGGGCAAACGTCGACGTGGAACTCGAAACCGCGGCCGGTGTCGTGCCGTACATCTACAGCCCGTCAATCTCAGTCTGCGCCATCCAGTGGGCAGTCGGCATCGAGATCCCGCTGATGATGAAGGACCCGATGCGCTGCTTCATCACCACCGACCACCCGAACGCCGGCCCGTTCACCCGGTACCCCCGGGTCATCAAGTGGCTGATGTCGGCAAAAGCCCGCGAAACCCAGATCAACGCCTTCAAGCACAAGGACAAGGTGCTCTCCCAGTCCGCAATCGGCACCCTCGACCGCGAGATCTCGCTCTACGAGATTGCCCAGATGACCCGTGCCGGTCCTGCAAAATCGCTGGGGCTCTCCTCGATGATTGGCGGCCTGAAGCCTGGCATGGATGCCGATGTCGTCGTCTACAACTTCAACCCGGACAAACCGGTTGCAGACCCCGACCAGATCGAGGCCGCGTTCCAGAAGGCGTCGCACGTCTTCAAGAGCGGCGTCGAGGTCGTGACAGACGGCGAGATTGTCAGCAACGGCAACAAGCGCACCCTCTGGGTCAACGCAAAGACGAAGGAGAACCCGCAGGTCATGCGCGACATCCAGGAAAAATTCCTGAAGTACTACAGCGTATCCCGTGCGAATTACGAGGCGCTTGGACATCACATCGTCCCCAATCCCTATGCGATTGAAGTGGACGCGGGTCAGTGAGGTGCATCATGGAGACCGTAACCTTAACCATGAAGAATTCGCCCGGGCTGTACCTTGAGGCGGACAACATCTCCCCCGACAAATTTGCCGGGAAGAATGCCTCGCAGATCGCGGAGCTGCACGTATATGAGGGCAACACGACCTCGACTCTTGGCAAGCATTTCGACATCGACGGAAATGCAGGCGCAACCGCCGCTGATACGAAGATCGTTGTCAAGGGCGATGTAACGAAGGTCAAGTACATCGGCATGAAGATGAGTGCCGGTGAGATCGTCGTCGAAGGAAGCGCGGACCAGTATGTCGGCGCATGGATGACCGGTGGGAAGATCCTTGTTAAGGGCAATGTCGCGGCATTCGCCGCCACCGGTATGAAGGGCGGCGAGCTGGTCATTGAAGGAAATGCCGGCAATTACCTCGGCACGGCATACCGTGGCGACTGGCGTGGCATGTCCGGCGGGAAGATCCTTGTCAAGGGCAATGCCGGCAGCGATGTCGGGATGTACATGCTCGGCGGCGAGATTGTTATCAATGGCAACATCGACGTCCATGTCATGACCCATGCCGAGGGCGGCAAGGTCATTGTCAAGGGCAATGCGAAGAGCAAGCTTGGCGGCCAGATGGTCGACGGGACCATCATCGTCTTCGGTACGATTGACGTGATGATGCCCGGCTTCAAGCCTGCGGGTGAAGCGGAGATCGAGATCGATGGCGCCAAGGCAAAGTTTGCCCACTTCATCGGCGATACCGGCGAACGCAAGAAGAAGCGGAAGGGCCAGATTATCTACGGAAATCTGTATAAGAAACTTTAATTTTTTTACCTCTTCTCATTTTTACCAACACTTCCTGATTTCTCCGTACCCTCATGCATTTCTATAAAACCGGAATTCCCTTTCATTATCCCTTCAGGAAGTATTATCTGGCATTCTCGCAACCAGCGACAGGATGCATATCCTCATTGCCCCCCAGAGTTACTTCTGGTACTGACTGAAAGGAGCAGGGTATGACAGATGTTTTGATGAGGATCAACGGAGCCGGGGTTCCAGCCCTTGACGGACGGATGATTGCCGTCAGAAATCCGGCCACCGGAGAGGAGATCGCAACCATCCCCCGCGGTACTGCCGGGGATGTCCGCAATGCTGCGGATGCCGCTAAAATGGCATTCGAAAGCTGGAAGAATACCCGGAGCCGGGATCGCGGGAAGGTACTCTTTTCAGCGGCCCAGGCGGGCCGGCAGCAGACCGATGATCTTGCCCGGCTGCTCACGATGGAACAGGGCAAGCCCCTCCGGGAAGCAACAGACGAGATCCGTGGGTTCTGCAACGTGCTGGAATACTATGCAGCCTGTGCAGCACAGGGCATGGACCAGTTCATCGACCTGGGCGCCGGATCGGGAGCAATCGTCCGGCAGGAACCGCTCGGCATCTGTGGTGCGATCATCCCGTGGAACATGCCGGCGCTCATCATGGCCTGGAAGACTGCCCCGGCCCTCCTTGCCGGAAACTCCCTCGTCCTCAAACCCTCGTCTACTGCTCCCCTGACCGTGCTCCGTCTTGCTGAAATTCTTGAACGTTCCGGACTCCCGGCCGGGGTTCTCAATGTCGTCACAGGTACCGGTGACAAGGCAGGGGAGGCATTGGTCCGGGAGAAGGGCATCGACACGCTCTCCTTCACCGGTTCTGTGGAGACCGGGGGGCATGTCTGTGCACTGGCTGCAAAGGCAGGGATCCCGGCTACCCTTGAACTCGGGGGATCCGACCCGATGGTCGTCATGCCGGATGCCGATATTGGTGCGGCGGTAAAGGGGGCGGTCCATGGCCGGTTCTACAATGCGGGGCAGGTGTGTTCTGCGGTAAAGCGGCTCTTTGTCCATGAGACCGTTGCCGAAGAATTCCTGCAAAAAATCACGAGGGAGGTCCGGGCCCTCCGTTTCGGGAACGGCCTCGACCCGGAGGTACGGATGGGTCCCCTCAATAACCGGGCAGGGCTCGACCAGATCCGAACTCTCGTGGAACAGGTACAGGACCGGCAGGAAGGGACAGTCTATGCCGGCGGGGAACCGGCTCAGAACCTGCCCGGGGAAGGGTACTTTTACCCGCCGACAATCGTGACCGGCGTTCCGGAGGACTCATCGCTGCTGACACGGGAAGTATTCGGCCCGGTGCTCCCGGTGGTTCCCTTCCCCGATCTTGACACTGCCATCCGGTATGCCAACAATACTACGTATGGGCTTGGGGCGTCTGTCTGGACGCATGACACCCGGGTCATCGGCAGGTTCTTCCGGGAAGTCCGTGCCGGTATCGTCTGGGTGAACCGGCATGTCAGCGTTCCCCCGGAGATTCCCTTCGGCGGTATGGGCGGAAGCGGCAACGGGCGGGAGAACGGGAAATACGCCTTCATGAATTATTCGAAGTCACGGACCCTCTTCTACGGGGACTGATGCGAGGTTGGTGCCGAAGAACGCTGCCCGCTGGTCGTCCAGTCGAAGAATGCTGATGCATTCTTCGAAGACCTTTTGGTCTTCTCATGTTTCAAGTCTGATGACTTTCAACATTCTTCAGCCAACCATCGCTTACGCGAATAGGGTCAGGTCGAAGAATGCAGATGCATTCTCCTCCAGTTCCCCATTGCTGATGCGAAGAGAGTCTGGTCGAAGAACGCTATCGCGTTCTTCTCCAGCCAACCATCGCTTACGCGATGGTTGTCTCCCCGAAACCTTAACAATCCTTCCCGGATAAGATAATCCCACTATGTGGAAGGCAGTCGAGGTGGATGCCTGGGTCGCCGGAAGGAAATCCAGCCTTGAAGATGCCCGTGCAACGGTCACGGAGATCATCGGCAGGGTCCGCACTGAAGGCGATGCGGCCTTAAAGGACCTGGCAAAGAAGCACTGTGACTTGAAGAGTGTCGCGGTCTCCGATGAGGAACGGGAAGCCGCATACGATGAAGTCGATACCAATATTGTCGAGAGCCTGATCGAGGCAGAGGCACGTATCGAACGGTTCCACGAACTCCAGCGCCCGCGGGATCTCTGGCTGGATACCATCGAACCCGGCATCGTCCTCGGCGTCAAGACAACCCCCCTCGAACGGGTCGGGCTCTATGTGCCCGGGGGGCGTGCAGCATATCCCTCATCCGCCCTGATGTGTGCAGTCCCGGCAAAGGTTGCCGGTGTCCGGGAGATCTGCGCCTGCTCCCCTCCCCCCATCAAGCCGTTAACCCTCGTTGCGCTCGATATCGCCGGGGTAACCGAGATCTACAACGCGGGAGGCGCCCAGGCAATCGCCGCGATGGCCCTTGGCACAGAGACCATAAAACCCGTCCAGAAGATCGTCGGGCCCGGCAATGTCTACGTGACTCTTGCAAAGATGATGCTCCGCGAGTACGCCGAGATCGACTTCCCCGCAGGCCCTTCCGAGATCGGGATCCTTGCCGACGACACCGCCGACCCTGCAATCGTCGCAGCCGATATCCTTGCACAGGCGGAACACGACCCGAATGCAGCCTGCATCCTTATCACGACCGACAAGAAACTTGCCGACAAGGTGGGAAAGGAGGTCGATTACATGGCGGCGCGGGCGCCACGCAAGGAGATCATCCTGCAGGCGCTCAAAAACAGCGGGTACACGGTGGTTGCGGATATCGACGAAGCGGTTGCGGCAATGGATATCATCGCGCCAGAACACCTCTCCATCCAGGTTGCCGACCCGTTACCGGTCGTAACAAAAGTCAGGAACGCCGGCGCCATCTTTGTCGGGAAATACTCGGCGGTTGCCTGCGGGGATTACGCTGTCGGAACCAACCATGTCCTCCCGACAGCGGGGTATGCAAAGACCTACTCCGGCCTCGATGTCCAGCATTTTTTAAAGACCGCAACGGTCGAGATGCTCGACCGGGACGGGCTTGAGTCGATCGGGAACATCGTCGAGACCATTGCGGATGCAGAAGGACTGATCGCCCATGCCGACTCGGTCAGGATCCGGCGCAAACGCTGAATCCGAACAATATTAAAAATCTGTTTTTTAAAAAAGACCTTTTCGGGTATCTTACCCCAGCCGTTTTATCGTAACGATCCCGGCAGCGAACAGCAGCGCAGTAAGCGGAAGCGTTATGGGAACCGGCACTTCGTTTGCCGGCGTTTCAGAAGGTAAAAACTCGATTTCTGTCGTTGCATAGTCATAGTCGCTGTTGGGACCCATGAGCTGGTCTACGGACGTGCTCATGCCATACGTGGCATAGACCTTGTACTTCCCGGGTTTCAGGTTACCGAGGATGACAGACGTATCCCAGTCATACGTCCACTGGCCGGTTACGAGGTCGACCGGAGCGGTCGTATAGAGCCCGCGCCCGATCGGCACGTTGAGATTCTCCAGCGTGACCCCTTCATGGCTCAGGCCGGGGCCGATTAAAAAGAGGTAGACCGCGATTGTTTTTACCCCGGTCATGGAACCGGAAAGCCTGACCATGTCGCCGACATGCACCTTGTTTTCGGACGTGTTGAGCGTCATGGATATCGCACCGGCACACGGCGCGAGGAAAAGGGCAAGAATTACGGCAAGGATCGCGAGTCTCTCCCGGCGCATGAGATCACCTTGGTTGCTGGAAGGATTAAATCTGGCGGAAAATATGTGGAAACCGGGTCTTTCTTTAAAACTCGACCACCATGACGGCCTCTTCCTCTTTCTTCAGCTCCCCTTGGAGGTGGGATGCATCGAACTCGTAGGTCTCCCACGGGTTATAGGTATCATACAACTCGCACTTGTCCAACACATCGACGAACTCCTTTAAGAAGATGCGGGGGATGACATCGACGCGCCCGCCGAACCGGGTCGTGATCTTCTTGATCATCGCCCGGATAAACCGGTGGGAGATCCGTTCCCGGTCGACTTCGCTGTAGGCTTGCGCATAGATATCGGTGACCTTGAGGGCGACCTGTTCCAGTTTTTTCGTATCGAATCTGGAGAGGACGATCTGGGGCTGGCGGGGATTCTTGAAAGAATCGGTCTCAACGATGCTGATCCGGTCATAGAGGGGAGGGACGGAACGGATGCCGCGTGACCCGTCGAACATTGACGGGGTTCCCGTGAAGAGGAAGAAGCAGCGGGGCATGCCGCCGGAGTCCAGTGCATCGATGATCTGGACAAGCGTCTGGTATCCCTTGTCGCGCTGGTTCTTGGGAAGCGACTGCGTGGTCTCCATCTCGTCGATGGCAATTGCAAGTCCCTTGTAACCGGCCCCCTGCATTACGGTTACGATCCCCCGGAGGAAGGGAAGCGCAACGGAATCGTCGATGTCACCCTTGATGCTTGCCTTTGCCTTGAAGTCGCGGCCGATATTCGGCTCCCCGGCGATCCAGCCGAGAGCCGCCTGCGCGAGCTGGAAATCCCCGGCATTGTTGGCCCGGTAGTACGTGCGGAGGGCTGCCGCGAGCGCGGTATTCATCTCCGAGATCCCGGCAAGCGCCGATTCGATCTCCTTTTCGGTCGCTTCTTCGAGCGCTGCGTCGTCAGTCCTGGTTCCGCTCACCGCCATGATCCGTTCTTCGATGGCAAAGATCCAGTTATCGACAAGGGTCTTTAACGCGTGCTCTTCTTCCTGCATCCGGAGGCCGGCGCAGACCTGTTGGTAGATCGCCCGGAGTTTATACAGGGGAGTGGTCGACGAGATGACGACATGGGATGTGACAAATCCCTTGGTGCGGGCAATCTCGAGTGCCCGGGCGACAAGAAAGGTCTTGCCGCTCCCGTAATCGCCCCGGACGAACTTGAGATCCCCCCCGCCCTGTGCGACATAATCGAGCTGTTTCCCTATCACGCCTTCCTCAACGTCAAGGCCAACGGCGATACGTTCCAGCCCGCCCGCGGGGACCGTTCCCCGGCGCAGCGCATTGATGATGTTGAGGCTATCCAGTTTTGCCCTGTCCATGATGGGTGCTGGTTCAGTTTCCGGCATACTCGTAGATCTCCCCGTCTTCCCCGACGCCACGTTTGGTGAGTATCGTCATGTTCTTCTCAGCCGCCTTGCGTATGAGCCGGTTGACAAGCCCGGCAACCCTGCGTGTGCCAAGAGCTTTTCGCAGCTCGATCTCCGTTGCTCTTTTATGGGAACGGAGGAATTCAACAATCTTCTGTTCCGGATCGTCAAGGTCCAGCTCGTCGCGGATCTGCTGGATCACCGGAACTTCCGGTACCTTCTGCTGGATAACCGGCCGGTCCATCACCGGGCGATCGGCAATCGCACGCTCCTTGCAGTCCTTTATGAGTAAAAGGAAGTCTTCGAGCTGGATTGTTCCCGTGGGAACCGGGAGCACGTCGATGCCTTTCAAGCAGAACCGTTTGCACCCGGCAAAATCGGACTCCGCAAGCGAGCGGCGGGCTGCGGTAAGGAATACGTTTGCGAGCAGCTCCAGCCCGTCCGTATCCAGGCTCATCCTCCGTTCGTCGAGACGGCGGATCAGGTCATCCATCAGCCTCTGCATCCGGAACATCCTGCGGGCATCGTCAACGGCCAGTTTTGCGACCCGGTACAGGTCCTGCGACCGTTTCACGTTATTGAGGATGTACAGCATCACCTTCTCGCACTCGCGGCACTCGCCGGCATCGGCAAGGAACCTTGCATATTCCAGACCCCCGTTCAGGAAGTCGGCACGGTACGCACGGTAGTACCAGGATCGCGCTTCCGGCATATTCCCAAGGTTCTCGCAGAACCGTGCCGTCCCGACAAGGCTGGCGACATTGGGATCCCCTGCGACCACTTCGAGGAACCTTGCGAAGGCCTTGTCGGCCGGCCCGGTTTTTACCAGAAGGTCCCGGTAATTGCCGATGATCCGTGCAAGGAGGCTGAGATCGTTCTTTGCCCGCAGTTCATCCCCGATGAGCTGCTCGTACATGGCAAGTGCTGCTGCGGGATCGCCGTGTTCTGCGGTGAGGCTGCAGGCAAAGAGCCGGTACGCAGGGGAAGGCGACAGGCCGACGAGGAGGGAGCAGGTATCCAGCGCTTTCTCCGGCTCGCCCGATGCGGCAAGGAGCACTGCATAATCGGCAAGGATATCGCAGTCGGATATTTCCAGCATATAATTCCGGTATGCCTCAAGGGATGCCTTCGGATCGTACCGGGAGAGCGCAGAGAGGTATTTCCGGAGCAGGGCGGGTTCATTGTTCTGGCGATAGGCTTCAAGTGCCGCAGCGGCAGCCATGCGGAAATCGCCGGTGAGGATGAGCGCGTCAAGGTATTCCTGGCTGGATCCCTTGTCCCCGGCCAGGGTCCGGTGCGCAGTAAGCGCTTCTGCCGGCCTGCCGACCCCTGCGAGGGTACGGACAAGGTTCCTGATATCCCCATCTTTCCTGCCAAGGCTGACAAGCCGTCGCAACACCGGGAGGGCGCCCCGGAAGTCCCTGCGGGAGAGCAGGTATCCGGCATAGCTTCTCAGGGCATCCTGGTTCTCCGGGTCGAGGTGGACGGCGGCGGCATATTCGGCGATCGCCCCGTCGTCGCCCCGCGCTTCAAGCACCTTTGCAAGGTAACTGTGCACGTAACTTGAATCTGGCATCTTCTCCCGGAGATCGCGGAAGCAGGCTTCGGCATCGCCCAGTTTCCCGGCCGAGAAGAGATTTGTCGCAAGCAAAATCTCGATCGCCTGGTCCTTTTCGGTTTCCAGCAGTTTTGTGCAGACCTGCAGGGACTCCAGGTATCTCCCGTCTTCGAAGAGCCGGAACGCCTCCTTCTTCTGCTCGTCACGGGTTGCCGGTAGCATCTCCTTCTCCGTTGTCCTTCGTGAACCGTACCCGGATCAGCCCCGCAAGCATCCGCGCCATGTCGGAGCTCCGGACCCGGGAATCGCCGGTGTTCTTCCATGCGACGGGGGATTCCGTGACCACAAATCCCGCACGTTTCAGGCGCCAGAGCAGTTCCACGTCGAACTCGAACCCCGTTGCCCGCATCCGGGGCAGGACGGCGTCGAGCGCACGTTTCCGGAACACCTTGGCGCCGCACTGGGTATCGTTGTAGGAGAGCCCGAACAGGATCCGGATGAGGAAGTTGAACCCCCGGCTCTCCAGCCTGCGCAGAATGCCCTGCCGGATGGTCACCACCGATCCCCCGACCCAGCGTGATCCTATGACCCCGTCGGACGATCCCAGCAGGGAGAAGAGCCGCACCATCTCATGCACCGAGGTCGAACCGTCAGCATCGAAAAAGCCCACGAACGGGGTTTTAGCAGCATGCATGCCTGCGAGAACCCCGCCCCCTTTGCCGAGCCGGTGCGGGAACCTGATGCAGCGGATGGCAAGATCGGGGCGGGTGGCAGCAATCGTTTCGACAACGTCAGGAGTTTTGTCATCCCCGTCGCAGATCACGATAAGTTCGCCGTCAAACCTGTCGATCCGGTCGAAGAGTTCCCGGATCCTGTGCTCCTCGTTGTAGGCCGGGATGACAAGGCTGTACTGGAAATCTGCGGGGACGCTCATGGCAGGGATGATGGTTACCGGATCAGCTGGGATACAACAGCCCTGCCAAATGCAGAAGCGGCATCGGGCCCGTCGGCAGTGATGACAGTTCCGTCTGTAACTACCGGAAGTCCGGTAAGGGCGGCTCCGCCTTGTTTCACCTCTGCGACTGCATCCGGCGAGCGGAACACGGTTGCCTTCCTGCCTTTGAGGATCCCGGTCCGTGCGAGAACGACCGGCGAAAGGCAGATTGCGGCAACCGGTTTTTTCTTTGCGGCAAATACGGTTGCCAGCCCGGCGAGATCGCGGTTCCCCCAGAGATGGACCTTTGAACCAACCCCGCCGATGATCACGAGCGCATCGTATGCGTCCGGCATTACGTCTGAAAAGCTGAGCGTTGCCTCCGCCCTGCCCCCCAGCATGCCGGTGCAGGTCCCTTTCCGTGTCGAGGCAATATCCCAGGAGATCTCATTTTCCCGGAATACGGCAAGGGGCTCGTCAAGTTCTTCGTCCCTGTACCGTTCCGGTGCAATGGCGACGAGAATCTTCATGGTATACCTGTAAGCGCGGGAAACGCATAACGTTACTGGTGTTCCCCGAGATGGCGGGGAAGTGCGGTTGTCGGCTTGTATCGCTGTGCGATGGCAAGTGCGGTTGCCCTCAGCTCGTTGTGGTCGCGAAGGCAGCTTGCCGGGGGCGGCGACTTCCGCAGGATGGCGGAGGTGTTCTCGGTGACCTGGATCAGCTCGGTTGCAATGACCGCGTTGAGCCAGAGCAGGTCGGCAAGCATCTGGCGTGTCTCATCATCTTCCATGCCATACACTCTCGCGTACTGGTGTATTAAACGATTGAATGGAAGGATTGAACGAAAGAAATGAGCGGGAGCCCGGAAGGTAACGTTCATCGTCCCGGTTGCCGATCCTTAGTGCAGATGGATACATACCTCGATAAGATACGGGCGCAGGGCAGGCTCGCCAATCCCTTCTTCTGCCTCATGGGAATCGATGTTGTCCGGGTCGACCCGGGTGTCGCCGTGCTCCGCATGGAAGTGCGGCCGGATATGCACAACGGGGCAGGCTGGCTCCAGGGGGGGCTCTTCACCGCACTTGCCGACGAAGCCTTTGCCCTTGCCCTCTACTCCGAGCTTGCCCCGGAGCAGGGGATTGCAACCATCTCCGAATCGACGACATTCATCAAAGGGGTCAAAAACGGCGTCATCTTAGCCGAAGGCCGGGTGATCAGGAAAGGGCGTCGGGTTGCCTTTGCCGAAGGATTTGTGCGCTCTGACGATCCGGAGATGACCCTTCTCTCCAAGACCTCGGCAGCGTTTGCAATCACTTCGCTTCCGGCCAGGAATTAGATTGCGAAACCGGAAAAAACAGAGCAGGAAAAAAGGAATATACAAAAATCACTTTCCGGGTTTTCCGGTCTTTTTCTTTCCCGGTGCAGCCGGTTTTTTCTTCACCAGGTACAGGACTGCAATGCAGCAGATGATGACAACGGCAATAACCGCGGCAATGGTTACGTATGTCCCGGTCTGTGCCTGCTGCTCTGCCATCGCCAGCCCGGAGGCTGCCGTTTCATTCCCCGGTTCGACAACAAGAGCATTCTTGTACGCAGCTGCCGATCCCGAATAGTTGCCCAGATTGTAGTACGCCTTGCCCATGTTGTTCCAGGTCTTCACCCGCTGGGAAAGGCTCAGGGTATTTGCTTCCTTATCGGCAGCAAACGCCCCGGTGTAGGCATCGATCGCATCGCTGTATTTCTGCAGTTCCATCAGGGCATTGCCCTTGTTGAGCAGGGCAACCGTGTAGGCAGGATCGATCTCCAGCACCCGGTCATATGCTTTCACGGCGCCTGCATAATCCCCCTGCAGGTAGGAGACATAGCCCCGGTTGTTCCAGAGGACGGCCGTCTCCTCGATGGCAAGCCCCTGGTCGATGGTTGCAAGAGCACCCGTGTAATTCCCAAGCTGGATCTGGGCATAGCTCTTGAGTTCGAGCCCGTAGACCCGGTTTGCAAAGTTGGGGGAATTGACCGCGAATGCCCGGTCGATTAAGGCAATGGCTTTTTCGTAATCCGTGCTTCCGTTATGGATGAGGAGGATTGCCTCGTTGGTCAGGTTCGTGGATTCGTCCGGCGCATAGTCATCCGCCTGGACAGCAGGAATCGTGCAGAGGAGAAAGAGCCCTGCAAGCAGAAGGGAAAAGATCCATCGTGGTTTCATGGGGGAATGCACCATCCTTTTTTCCGGGTATTGCCGGAATACTATCCTCCTAAGATTTGCGGAGCCGGGCTATTAGGGTTTTCCGGCAGGGGATTCCGGGTGCGGGCCGGACCTGCGACGAAAAGATAATAACTATAATACGGATTGCACACGAATGATACGATAACGGGGAGACTTCTTTGAAATATATTATTATTACCGGCGGGGTGATGAGCGGGCTTGGCAAAGGGATCACGGCGGCTTCGGTGGGAAGGATCTTAAAGAACCGGGGTTATTGTGTGACTGCTGTCAAGATCGATCCCTACCTCAATATCGACGCGGGGACGATGAATCCCGCCCAGCATGGCGAGGTGTTCGTCCTCAGGGACGGCGGGGAGGTCGATCTCGACCTCGGGAATTACGAGCGGTTCCTTGACATCGAACTGACATCCCCCCACAACATCACCACCGGTAAGGTGTACCGGACGGTCATCGAGAAAGAACGCCGGGGCGATTTCCTTGGCGAGACCGTCCAGATCATCCCCCATATCACCGACCAGATCAAGGCATGCATCCGGCAGGCGGCGGAAGAGGAGCTCGCACCCGGTGTGAAGGCAGACATCTGC
>Ga0116171_10001874_pt1 | contig 20454 bp, 20 predicted proteins | sample AD_JPNHW2_MetaG_FD_89798 | JGI IMG/M metagenome (GOLD analysis project Ga0116171, IMG submission 89798) | Active sludge microbial communities of municipal wastewater-treating anaerobic digesters from Japan - AD_JPNHW2_MetaG | ecosystem: Engineered > Bioreactor > Anaerobic > Digestate | place... | reverse complement strand
TAACACACCACCGGGAATCAACGGCCACCAAAGAAAGCGCTTTTCAATCAACCGCGAAAGGATGGTCACTAAAATCCAGCCCAGAGCGAACCACACCAACATGATGCCTGTATCCTTCAATCCACCGGTGCTGCTGGCTTTGGACCAGGCCACGTACACGCCTGTGCCTATCGTCGTTAATAACGCTCCGGGGATAATGAGCCCGATCTTACGCGTGAACAATCCCCACGCCAGGAAAACCAGGCTGATGGCCAGGCTGAGGATCCAAATATAATCGAGTAGTCCCGCCGCCCTAATTGAAAAGAGATATCCCAAGCCAAGGAAAATCGCAACAAGAAACAATGCCCACCAATAAGTACGTTTTGCAAACGATTTGCCGGCAATGAAAAGTCCAATCCAGGCAATTGCATTTGCGAACATCGCCAACCCAATTCTCAATCGATAGGTAGCATCAATAATATTTTGAAGCATGAAGAAAAGAGCCCCACCCAAACCTAAGAGTATCCATCCAGTGTAAACGAGGACTCTTCTTCTGAGAACAAAACCTGCTGATATCAAAACCAGGCTGATGACCACAAGGATAGAGAGGGATAACCAGTTGGTGTGAATACGCTGATCAAGCAAGAAAAGTAAACCGGCGACGACCAGGATCACACCAGCAATAGGTGCGTATTGTGTAATTACATCTCTTCGTTCTGTTCCACTTTGTTCTGCCATATTCCTGGTCCTAAATTGTGATTATTCCGTATTCTTTTGCCTTGAGTACAGCCTGCATCCTATCCCTTACGCTCAATTTGCTCAAGATACTGGAAAGATGATTTTTCACCGTTCCCTCGGTAATTACCAGCATCCTGGCGATTTCCCGGTTGCTGGCACCAGTCGCCACCAGCCTGAGAATTTCGATCTCCCGCGGAGAAAGCGGATCGGTTAAGACCTCGTCTTTTGCCTTGATGGCCGGCTTCGAGATACGCGAAAATTCGGTCACCACCTTGGCGGTAATGGATGGAAGCAGGAAGTACTCCCCGCGTGCCGCAGTGCGGATAGCCTCAACCAGTTTCTCAGATGAGACATCCTTCAACAAGTAACCAACTGCCCCGGCACGTAATCCTTCAAAAACCGTCTCATCCTCATCAAAGGTCGTGAGAATGATAACCTTGATCTCCTTGCCCAGTTGGACAATCCGCCGGGTGGCCTCCACGCCATCCATAACTGGCATACGCAGATCCATCAGCACTATGTCCGGTTCACCAGTAAAAGCCATACGTAAAGCCTCTTCACCATTCGCAGCTTCTCCGACAACCTTTAAGTCCACATAGACGCTTAAAAGCGTTCGTAATGCCTCCCTGAATAGTGATTGGTCGTCGCAAATCAATACCTTTATTGTCATGCTTACCCCGGAATTCTTATTCTGATGCGGAATCCTTCTCCAGGCTTGGACTCAATTAACACATCACCTTTCATCAAGCGTACTCGCTCCTGGATTCCGATCAATCCGAAACCTTCGTCTGCGTTTTCAGACCCTACGCCGTTATCTTCCACAACAAACTCTACGAGATCAACTTCCTGATAATTCAGGCAACAATTAATCACTGTAGCCTGGGAATGTTTCTGAGCATTGTTGATGCCTTCCTGTGCCGTGCGATAGATAGTCAGGTCGGCCTGTGGTGACAGATCACGGGGAGTACCTTTCACCTGAAATCCCACTTTGGCATCAGTCACGCTTGTGTCTGTGATCAGTTTTTGGATGCGCTCAACCAGGCTTTCAATGGGTAAAGTATCCTTGCGTAATGCGAAGACCGATATTCGTACGTCATCCAGGGCTTCAGAGGTCATTTCCTGGGCCTTTTGCAGCATTTGTACAGTTTTCTTAGGGTCGATCTTTACAATGGCTTGGGCGGCTTTTAGTTGCATGTTGATAGTGGTCAGGTAATGTCCCAGCCCGTCGTGAATCTCTCGCGCAAATCGATTGCGTTCCTGGGCTACCGACAGGTCATGCACCTGTTCAGCGTAGTCGCTTAATTGACGATTAGCCTCAGCTAATTCCCGGGCGGTTTTCTCCAGGTTCTGCCTGGCACGCAGTTCTGTCATCGCCATTTGCGTAAAAATTAGGATGAAAACCTGAACTACGAACAGGATTGGCACTCCAGCCCACACATGCCCCAGATCATGCGAATATGCCCAGGTGGAGAGCACATATGTCAGAAATATTCCAACATTTGTGATCAGCGCCCAATCCTGGTCAAGCAACATTGCTGCGTGAGCCACGATCGGTAGAAGGATCATGGCTGAAAAACCGGCTCCGCGTCCAAAGTAGATGATGAACCCGCCCAAAACCAACTGCAGCGCGAAGTAAGCTAGTTGGATGGCAAGACGGTTCGATTTCCGGGCGTAAGCAAATCCATAGATGCCGTTACAAATATAAGCAATACCCAGGCAAATAATCAACAGGATCAGAAAAAGCGATGTTATTGAAGCTGCGCTAAATGCAGTAAAGAAAACCACAAAAACCACCAACGTAAAAGCCAGGTCTGTCCCTGTGGCAAGTGTGAACTGGGGTGGATTGTTTTTACTCATCGTGAAATATTATAGCATCCAGGTAATCCTCCTCCATCCCCCAAAAGTCACATACAACCTGACTAGGTGTCGTTATGCTGGGGTATAGCTTATACCCAATTTCACATTCGTTTCAATTCCAAGTACCGTAAACTGAAAACAGAAGAAAGGAGATTAAAATGCGCGTCTTAATGGTATATCCTGAATTCCCGGACACATTTTGGAGTTTCAAACATGCTCTGAAATTCATCCACAAGAAAGTCAGTAATCCACCGCTTGGGTTAATGACAATTTCTGCACTTTTACCTTCAGAATGGGAACGCAAATTGGTAGACACCAATATTCATGGTCTGAAAAAAGAGGATATTCTATGGGCGGACATGATTTTTATCAGTGCCATGGACGTTCAGCGTGCTTCCGTAAAGGAAATCGTTCAACAGGTGAAGAAATACCGGAAATTTATCGTCGCTGGCGGCCCGTTATTTACAGGCGAGTACTCTGAATTTCCTGAAATCGATGTATTTATACTTAACGAAGGTGAACTTACGCTGCCCTCCTTCCTGGATGACCTGACCAAAGGTCGCGAATTGAAAAGGGTTTATTCATCCAGCGAATTTGCGGACATCACCTTGAGCCCAGTGCCGGATATTAGTCTAATCAGGATGAATGAGTACGATTGTATGAGTGTTCAATTTTCCCGTGGATGCCCTTTTCACTGCAATTTCTGTAATGTCACCGCATTATTGGGTCACTTTCCACGAACAAAAACGGCAACACAGGTGATAACCGAGGTTGATCAGCTCTATGCAGCCGGCTGGCGCAGGAACATCTTTTTCGTCGATGACAATTTCATCGGTAATAAAAATGTGATAAAAAATGAAATCCTTCCCGCATTAATTGAGTGGAAGAAGGGCAAGGAAGGCTGTCATTTCATCACTGAAGCCTCAATCAATATGGCGGATGATCCTGAACTGATGGACTTGATGACGGAAGCCGGGTTTGTGAATATATTCATTGGGATTGAAACACCGAATGCTGATAGCCTGGCTGAGTGCGAAAAAAGTCAGAATACCAATCGCGACCTGATCCACAATATCCGCCTGATCCAGAATCACGGTATGCAGGTCATGGCAGGCTTCATTGTTGGTTTTGACAACGACCCACCGGACATTTTCGATCAGATGATCAGCTTTATCCAACGTTCCGGTATTGTTACAGCCATGGTCGGATTGCTTCAAGCCCCGTTTGGCACCAAGTTGTATTCACAACTGCAATCCGAAGGCAGGATCATAAACGAGATGTCCGGCGATAATTCAGACGGCACCACAAACATCGTTACCAGGATCGAGCCCAACCAACTGCGGACCGGGTACTTCAATGTCATGCAGGAGATCTATTCGCCGCGCATGCTGTATGCTCGTATCAAAACCTTCCTGCAGCAATTCACACCTAAAAGTGAGCCAGTCTTCTTGCAGGTGAACGAGATCCTGGCATTTTACAAATCAGTAGTTCTAATGGGATTCAATCTCAAAGAGGCTGGCTATTACTGGCGTCTCTTGTTTTGGACACTTAAGAATGACATCAAAAAGTTTCCAATGGCTGTGACGCTCACCATATACGGTTATCACTTCAGAACGATCACCCGGAAAAACATGCGCTTACTTGCCGTCAATTGACCTTTATTCGCCCAGGTTTATACCAGCGATCACAGCATCGTGGTCGCTGGTTTTATTGACGTAGTCAAGCTGGCTGTTTAAATGCACGATCGCGAATATGTCCTTACCTCCTGCGGCTGCTTCTGAGACCAGGATGTAATCCAATTGGATGGCATTTCCGTCGAGTATGTAGGAATAACGCTCTGTTTCCGGCAATTGCCTGGCAAGGTCTGTTAGCGTATTTCCTTCGAGCAGGCTAATTGTGTTAGACCAGGGATCATCATTCATGTCTCCTGCCACGATGACCCTCGTGTTAGGATGGTTGTTACTGTAGTCCCGCACGTAATCATTGATGTAGCGTGCCTGCTGGTTGCGTTTCCCCTCCTCGGGTCTTACGAGAGGTTGCTTGCTGCCAAAAAGCGGAGAATCGGCTCCCCGTGAAGTTAAATGGGCTGCGATCACAAGAAACTGCTCTTCACCGCGCGAGAATATACAAACCAGTGGTTTACGTGTTGCACGAAAGATGCTTAGATTTTCACCTATACGCACAGGGTTGCCAACTAAACTTATCTGGCGATCCTCCCGGAAAAGCACAACCGTGCGGATGTTTCCGCCATCAATGCCGCCATCTGCATTGTTTTGTGGCTCATTATCAATAATTGTGTAATCCGGGCCGCCTGCGCTGGTGATTGCCTGCACCAGTTTTGTCAGGGTTTTGTGAGCGGATACTTCCCCATCATCCTCAACACCTGAATCGTCCAAAATCTCATGGAGGGTCAATACATCCGGACCATTCAGATCTTGAACGATATTGCGGGCAATTGACCGGAAACGCGATTCCGGGTCATTTCTGGAAAGGTTCTCGACGTTGAAGGAGGCGATGGACAACAACCCGTCGGACATTTCGACTGGTCCGATTTCAGTTCGAGTATTTTGAAAATACACTCTTCCGATAGTGTTGATTTTGAAATTGCCGTATGAATAATCCATGATCCCCATAACCGGTTTTACCAGCCTGGCACCCAGGTTGACCAGTTCTGTATTGGATTGGTTCATATTCAGCAGGATGCGCTCAGGGTTATGATCCTCCATCGTCGCAAGCAGAGCACCAGCCGCGGACATTTGCCTGGCATCCAGCGTGCCAGGAGAGATGACCGCCACTTCGTTGTACGAGTTCCTCGGGCCCACAACAATTCCGGACTCTACTTGAATTAACATCGATTCCAGGCTCTCAAAGAAATCGAGACCGTCAATATCCGGGTCAAATTGTGTAGTTTCATCATCATCGATCACTGAATTTGGCAGTGATCGTCCCCTCTGACCAATAACCACTGCAGCCGGTATATCATTTCCAGATGATACGATTTGAATTGAATCAGGATCAATTTCGGTGATGGGCAGGTTATATTCGTCTTCTCGGCCGGCTGTATACTCCAAAACCCTGCCGGTCACTGATACCCTGTCTCCCGGGTACACATCAGGGTAGGAGCCAACGTGGACATAAATACCTTCGGAAGAACAATCCCTGGCATCCGGTTGCTCCTCCTGCATGTAGAATCCCTGGTAGGCTTTGTACGTGACAATTCCGTTGATATCCTCGACCTGCTGATTGACATAAGGTGAAATGTGCGTGCATCCCTGGATATCATGTATGCTGAGTTCAGCCTTCTGATTTGTCTGCGGACGTGGCGGCACGCATGCCGTCAAGAATAATAGGGTAAATATTAAACCAATTTTTAGTGATGGAAGTCGCTTCATGATAGGCTATTGTATAATTTTTCCATAAGATTGTGTGTGGAGGCAGAATGGGACAATTCATCGGATCGATCGACCAGGGCACGACAAGCACGCGTTTTATCGTGTTTAACAGGCAGGGCAACATCGTAGCCATTGACCAAAAAGAACATCGACAATATTACCCCGCGCCAGGTCTGGTGGAACACGATGCCCTGGAGATTTGGAACAACACGCGGGATGTTATCCAAAATGCCATGCGCATTTCCGGGCTTTCAAACGAGGATATCGTAACTCTCGGCATTACCAACCAGCGTGAGACCACAGTGCTTTGGAATCGGCTGACGGGACAACCCTATGGACATGCCATTGTCTGGCAGGATACGCGCACATCTGAAATCTGTAATACGCTTGCGAAAAAGGGCCACCAGGAATTAATTCTCAACAAGACCGGGCTGCCGTTGGCCACTTATTTTTCCGGTCCCAAAATCAAATGGCTGCTTGCTAACACACCAGCCATCATGGAGGACGTCACCAAAGGCGAGGTCCTTTTCGGAAATATGGACACCTGGTTGATCTGGAACCTGACTGGCGGAATTCATGGTGGTGTGTACGTAACCGACGTAACCAATGCTTCCCGCACCATGTTGATGAACCTACAAAGCCTGCAATGGGATGAAGAATTACTTGCGATGTTGGATATTCCAGCCTCGATCCTCCCCCGCATCAGCTCCAGCTCGGAGGTGTACGGGTATTGCCAGGGATTGCTGCCGCGCGTACCCATTTCCGGAGACCTGGGAGACCAGCAGGCAGCCTTGTTCGGGCAATGCTGCTTTAATCCGGGCGAAGCCAAGAACACCTACGGAACAGGCTGTTTCCTGTTGATGAATACCTCAACCACTCCTGTGCTCAGTCAAAATGGCCTTCTTACCACGGTTGGGTACAAGATCGGCGCATCTCCCGCTGTGTACTGCCTGGAAGGTTCTGTTGCCATTACCGGGGCGCTGGTGCAATGGCTGCGGGATAATCTACAGATCATTGAAAAATCTGGAGATATCGAACCCCTCGCCAGGACGGTCGCCGACAACGGTGATGTCTATTTCGTACCCGCTTTTTCGGGGCTGTTTGCGCCTTACTGGCGGTCTGATGCCCGCGGTGTGATCGTGGGACTTACGCGCTATGCCAACAAAGGACATATCGCGCGGGCTGCGTTGGAAGCCACCGCCTTCCAGACCCAGGAAGTTCTGGCAGCCATGGAAAAAGATGCAGCTACTAAACTCCGGACTTTAAGAGTGGATGGTGGCATGGTAGTGAATGAGCTCCTGATGCAATTCCAGGCCGATATTCTCGGCGTCCCGGTCGTGCGTCCGCGCATCACGGAGACAACCGCGCTAGGTGCCGCATACGCAGCGGGCCTGGCAGTCGGGTTCTGGACTGGCACGGATGACCTGTTGGCCAACTGGGCGATCGATAGAACCTGGGATCCACAAATGGACGGTGAAAAAAGCAGCACGTTGATTACGAAGTGGCACAAAGCCGTAGAACGCACCATGAATTGGATCGAGCCAGCTTCATCTTGACGCATTCAGTTGCCGCGAGTAAAATAATAAGTCGGCTCAATAATGGGCTAATAATCTAAATAGGATGAAGGTAACCGGCTGGAACCGGTGAGAGGCGTCCGAAGGATAATCTGATGGAAAAGTTCGAAATCAATGCAGAAAAACGGACAGTAACAGGTAAGAAAGTCAGTGTTTTACGACGCGAAGGCAAGCTCCCTGGCGTCATCTATGGTCATAAAGTTGACCAGGTTGCCATCCTGATGGATTTAAAAGAGGCCACCAAGGTCCTCAACAAAGTCACCAGTTCAACTATCATCTCCATCAATCTCGAAGGCAAGCAGCTTTCCGCGCTCGTTCGCGAACGTCAGAAGAATTACATGAAGAATCTCTTTATCCATGTGGACTTCCAGGCCGTTTCGCTGACCGAAAAGATTCGCACCCACGTGAATGTGGAATTCTCAGGCATCGCTCCTGCGGTGAAGGATTTCAACGGTGTTGTTGTTGAAGGCCTGTCCTCAGTGGAAGTGGAAGCACTTCCTACAGACTTGCCCGAGCGTTTCGTGATCGACATTTCCGTTCTGAAGAACATCGGTGATGCCATCTACGTGAAAGACATCCAGATTCCCCAGGGTGTTGATATTCACACCCCAGCCGAGGAAATGGTTGTTCTCATCACACCGCCTGCGGGTGAGGAAGTTGAAGAGCCGCTGGCAGAAGGTGCTGCTGAACCTGAAGTGATCGAAAAGGGTAAGAAAGACGAAGAAGTCGCAGATTAGCGATTCCACTACCGAAAAAAGTGAGAGACGACTTTATGAGCCGTCTCTCACTTTTTCAAGTACCATCCTGGTGATCATGGCTGTAATACCCCAAAGATGGTCACCCTGGTAATCCACATAATGGATCACCCGCCGAAATGATCCCGGTTCGTACTCGAAATCCTTTTCATACCAGTTTCCTTCGGTATCCAGCCATTCCACAGGAATTAAGATGATCTTGGCTACTTCATCCTGGTTAATTTTTAGAGTTACCGGCCAATCCACCACCCCGATCACCGGTACAACACAAAACATGGAAATTGTTGGCAGCGGGTCGCACACGCCCAAAACGCGAATATGCTCACCATCCACACCGATTTCCTCATTAGTCTCACGCAGTGCCGTACTTACAATGTCAGCATCGCCAGGCTCAAATGAGCCGCCCGGAAAGGAAATCTCCCCGCGGTGCGTGGCTACGTTATCCGCCCGTTTGGTAAACAGCAGATGCCATTTGCCGTCCATACACACAAACGGCATGAGGACAGCCGCCGGAGTATGTGTGGTATTGAGAGCTGCATCAAAAGTTCTGCTTTGAGACAATACTCGTTGCAGTTCCAGTTCAAAGTCTTTACTGCAATTCGGCACCCGGGACCTCTTCTTCGCTTGGATTGGAATCGTCAAAGCCAACCATACCAACCTCTTTCAATAGCTTTCTATCCACCACTGAGCGGTCGATTTCAACCGGCCTGGCAAAGATCAGGTAACCGGTGTGCGCGATCATACGGTCCGCTGGGCGGAAACGGGTAGGCTCGGTCTTGTAAAACCGGATGGCAATATCGCAGACTTCCACGAAAGCAAAATCATTTTGACGGAGAGCCACGAGCAATGTGCTCACCTGGTTCGTTGTCGGTAGGATACAGCCAAATTGACCGCCGAGTTTCAGAGCCTGTCTCACCTGGGACAGATAATCATAAGGATTGGCAACATCCAGGAAGACAGCATCCACACCCTGTTCGTCGAAACCATCCCTAATATCCTTCACCTTGAAGTCAACTGAGCCCGTTAACCCAACCTTCTCCAACGAACGCCTTGCAACCTGTTGAGTCGATTCCTTTATCTCATAGCTATACACCCTGCCGGTATCACCCACAGCCCTCGATAGCGCAGCGGTAAGTGACCCGCTGCCTGTACCAGCCTCGATCACGCGCGTACCGGGTCCAATTCCCAGGTAGATGAGCACATAACCGATCTCCTTGGGATACATGATCTGCGTGGCACGCTTTGTGGTCCGCAACAGGTCGGTGAAGATTGGCTGCAGAAGAAAGAATGGACTCCCGTTGTGGCTGAATACCTGGGTTCCCCACCGCCTGCCAGCCAGGTCATCATGCTTCAAAACTCCCCGGTGGGTGTGTAATTCTGCTCCTGGTTCCAGTTTAAAAATAAACGACTTATGGCTCAACCCCACCAATTGCACCAGGTTGCCATAATTTGCTACAGATGAATTCGCTTCGTCCAATGTTATCCTTTCAAATTGCCCTGGCTGGCAGAACTTAGCCAGTATCCCAGGAAGAGAACGATTAACGTTCCAAAAAGTGCCGGTCCCAAGTCGATGGGTCCAACCTGAATGAACTTGATTCCTGTATTCTTACCGATCAGGTGCCCGAGCCAGAAACCTGCCCAGGCGAACAGGTTGTATAGTATCAAACACTTGAGCCCACCCCCGCGCCAGAAGTGGAAAGCACAGCCGAATATTGAGGCGATTAAACAGCCGAAAATGAACGTGGCAATGGTCATGATCCCTCCCGAATCACTCTCTGGATAACGCTGCTCCCCATCACTTCATCTCCGTGGTAAAACACGGCGAATTGGCCAGGAGTTGTATCCCGTACTCGCTTGTCAAAAAATACCTGGTATTCTGAGTTATTAAGTTTGATCAATTTACCAGGCAGTAAACCAGACTTGTAGCGGATCTTGAAGTCGAAACGGGTTGGAAGATCAGGTTCCCTCCCGCTGATCCAACTGACGTTCCCGATTATCATTGAATGACTGCCGAGCATTGCTTTTGTGCCAATAATGATCTCGTTATTCAGGACATCTTTTTCCAGTACATAAACTGGTTCAGCGAACCCGGAACCGAGTCCCTTGCGTTGACCGATGGTGTAATTAGATAAACCGTTATGCTCTCCAACAACCTGCCCATCAACCATACGGATGACACCCGTCCGGTTGGAATCAGCAGAATACGTGTCCAGGAAAAGTTCCTGGCTCACTCCCCCCAGAAAGCACAGGTCCTGGGATTCCTCTTCCGCCTGAAAGCCGAAACCAAATCTATGCGCAATATGCCTGATTTCCTCTTTGGTCATTTCACCCAGAGGCAGCAATATGTGCGAAAGTTGAGGCTGACTCAACCCGGCGAGAACATAAGACTGGTCTTTCTTCGCATCCACCCCCTTGAGCAGTGCTGAGGAGCCATCGAATCTTCTAATCACCCGTGCATAATGACCCGTCGCCAGCCTGTCTGCTCCCCGGCCAAGGGCAGCCTGCAGCAACGTGCCCCATTTTATTTCCCGGTTGCACACAAAACAGGGATTGGGAGTCTGTCCATCTTTGAGACTTGAGAGGTAGTATCCTACTACTTTTGTGCGAAATTCCTTTTCCAGATCAATGATCTCAAAAGGAATATCAAGTTTATGAGCAATCTCTCTCGCCCGTTTTTCCTGGGACTCGCGTTTCTGTAAGGCTGCATTCTGATCAGGATTGCCGTTCCAAAGCCGCATCATGATCCCAATAACGCGATAGCCTTGCTCTAACAGTAATGCGGCGGTGACTGAACTGTCCACACCTCCGCTCATTCCCACTGCAACCATTGCTTTTTGGTTTTGCCCGGTCATCACTTATTGATCATCCTTGACTGCGCTGATTATAGCATCCCGCTTACACGGTATAGGATTATTGTTAAAAAGCATACTCTTGTGAATCCTAGTAAGAACCCGATCCTTATACTCAGCCAACTAACCAATTTCAAAGGCTGATATAATTTATTCATCATAATTTTGGGTTCAGAAGGAGCAGCCATGATTCAGAAGATCATTTTTGGTACGGATGGATGGCGTGGTGCAATCGCAGAAGATTACACTTTTGCGAATGTACGCCGGTGCACCCAGGGGTTTGCCAGCTACCTGCTCAACAAGGGCAAAGCTGGTGAATGGATCGTGGTCGGGCACGACAAGCGCTTCCTCTCTGAATTCTTCGCCCGTGCCGTGGCTGAGGTGCTGGCAGCAAACGGTTTGAAAGTCTGGTTGACCGATGGTGCCACCCCTACACCGGTAATTGCCTACGCAGTCGTTGACAAAAAGGCAGCCGGAGCAGTAAATATTACCGCTTCCCACAATCCGCCTACCGATAATGGCTTCAAGGTCCGCAATGAGTTTGGCGGTGCCATTGATCCGGCCGGATTAAAAGAAATCGAAAGCCTCATCCCGGACAACGAAGATGTGGTCAAGAGAATTCCATTCGCCGATGCTGAAGCCGCTGGTCAGGTGAAGATCTTTGACGCGGCGATCAATTACATCTCTCATTTCAAAGACCTAATCGACCTGGAGCCGATCAAGGCAGCCGGGCTCACCGTGATCGTAGATGCCATGTGGGGCAACGGCGCCGGCTGGTTTACCCGACTGCTCGCTGGTGGAAGAACGCGTGTGATTGAGATCCATGACCAGCGCAATCCTGTCTTCCCGGAGATGAAACGCCCGGAACCCATTCCCCCCAACATCAATGTCGGTCTGCAAACCACGGTTGACAAAAAGGGTGATGTGTTGTTGATCACGGATGGCGACGCCGACCGGGTTGGCGTGGGAGATGAAAACGGTGTTTTCGTGAATCAATTACAGGTTTACGCTCTCTTGGCCTACTACTTGCTCGAAGTACGCCAGCAGCGCGGTCCGATCGTGAAAACGCTCTCCACCACCAGCATGCTGGAAAAATTAGGCAGGCTCTACGATGTTCCAGTATACGAAACCGGGGTTGGCTTCAAATATGTGGCTCCCAAGATGCTTGAAACAGATGCCATGATCGGCGGCGAGGAATCTGGCGGGTATGCCTTTCGCGGCAACGTCCCCGAGCGGGATGGCATCCTGGCGGGTCTTTACATGCTTGATTTCATGGTCAAACTGCAGAAAAAACCCTCCGAATTACTGGCGCTCCTCTTCAGCAAGGTGGGTGCACATTATTATGACCGTATCGACACTCCCTTCAAAGGCGACCGGGAATCGCGGGAAAATATGATCCTTTCCGCACACCCGAAGACGATTGGCGGACTGAAGGTGGAAGGACTGGATACGACCGATGGATTCAAATTCATCCTTGAGGATGGCGGCTGGATGCTGATCCGCTTCTCCGGTACTGAACCCATTATGCGCGTCTATTGTGAAACCACCCACAAGGAAAATGTGCCCGCTATCCTGAAGGATGGCCAGAAGATTGCCGGGTTAGCCTGAGTGAACTTTGTTGACACCCATTGCCATTTAAACTTTCCGGGGTTTCAGGACGATCTTCAGTCGGTCGTTGAAAGTGCCCTTGCGGCAGGTGTCACCCGGATCGTCGTACCGGGAACTGACCTGGCGAGCAGTCAACTTGCAGTCAAATTGGCGGAGAAATTTCCGCCAATTTTTGCTGCCGTCGGCATTCATCCAACTGATATCGAGTCTTTCCACGATGAGCATTTGAAACAGCTCTCAAGCCTAATGCGCAGCGAAAAAGTAGTGGCTGTCGGTGAAATCGGACTGGACTATTATCACAGGCAGGATCGCAAAGACCAGCAAAAAGTGATCTTTCGAAAAATGCTGCAACTTGCTGACGAACACAATAAACCGGTCATTCTTCACAGCCGGAATTCCCTCGCGGACCTGGTAGGTGAGATCAAAAACTACCGGATGAATAATTCAAAATTAACGTGCAAGGGTGTTTTTCATGCCTTCGAAGGCAATCTCGCCGAGGCCAGTGAAGTAGCCAGCCTGGGATTTCTGATTGGCGCTGGGGGTCCGGTAACCTACAGATCTGCTGCAGTGAAACATCAACTTTTTAGCAAAATTGAATTAAAATATATAGTCTTAGAGACAGATGCCCCTTTCCTGGCGCCTCAAGGGCAACGCGGTAAACGCAATGAACCGGCGAATATTCCGATCATCGCAGAACAGGTAGCCCAACTGCAGACCTGCAGCCTGGAAGAAGTGGCAATGCAAACGACCAGAAACGCTAATCTCTTATTTGATTGGAAAGAATGAGTTGATTTCCGCTATCCAGAATCTCCCCTCTATACAACAAGGCCTCGACGCAGTAGAAAAACTGATGCTCATGCAGGCTGAAGATTATCATCCTGACCTGAAATCAGCTTTGTCTGTTATCTTGTCTTCCGGTGGCAAGCGCATCAGACCCACGATCATCCTGTTGATAGGCAGCATGTTGAATGCCCGGTTGGATCTGATCATTCCATTAGCGGCTTCCATCGAGTTATTGCACACCGCCACGCTGGTTCACGATGACTTGATCGATGGTGCCATCCTCCGGCGCGGCATCCCCACGTTGAACTCAAAGTGGTCTCCCGCTGCCACTGTATTAACCGGCGATTTTGTGTTCGCGAGTGCAGCGGAGCTCGCCACCAAAACGAAATCCATCGAGGTGATGGAAATATTCTCTCGCACCTTGATGACCATAGTGAATGGCGAAGTCAACCAGCTCTTCAACAGCCGCCAAGCTAACGATCTGGATGATTACTATCGCAGGATCTACGCCAAAACAGCCTCATTGTTTGAAACCTCAACGCACACCGCGGCAATATTAAGCGGTGTGGACGATCAAAAGATCGAGTTGTTGCGAAAATTTGGGTATGAACTGGGTATGTCATTTCAGATCGTGGATGACATCCTGGATTACGCTGGCGATGAAACCACCATTGGCAAACCGGTTGGCGGTGACCTGAAGCAAGGGCTCGTTACCCTTCCCCTGCTCTATTACATCCAGGAAAACCCCAATGATCAAGCTGTCATTTCCTTGAGAGCAGGACATTTTATTCAGGATGACGCAGAAATTGCCAGCCTGGTATCAGCAGTCAATTCCAGCCAGGCGCTTGAAAAAGCCCAGGCCGACGCTGACCGTTTCGTCGAACGCGCTGAAAAGTACCTGCTTGATTTTCCTGAATCCCAGGAGCGCAGCGCACTCCTTGAGATTACGCGCTATATTGTCGAAAGAAGGAAATAAAAAAGCCGCTAAAAGCGGCTAATGGAGTGCGCTGGGAGGGAGTTGAACCCTCACGCCTTGCGGCACATGGCCCTCAACCATGCCTGTCTGCCAATTCCAGCACCAGCGCAAACGCTCCGATATTATACCTGCCTGTACCGTTATGTCAAGAAACCTGGTGAAGATTAGTCAAGGAGATTGAAAAATGAGCATTATTCTGGATGCAATGGGCAGCGACGAATTTCCAGAGCCTGAAATCCTGGCTGCAGTGGAGTTGGCAAAACAAGGAGAAAAGGTCACCCTGGTTGGAAAATCCGACTTGATCGAACTCAAATGCAAGGAACTGGGTGTTGATTTCCGCTCTCTGGATGTGATAGACGCCCCGGATATGGTTGAAATGACCGATAAACCGGTGGAGTCCTTCAAGAAAAAGCCGAACAATTCCATGGCAGTGGGTCTCAACCAGGTAAAAGAAGGGAAAGCGGAGGCTTTTGTGACAGCCGGAAATACAGGTGCAGCCTATTTCAATGCAGTTACCATCCTGCGGCGGCTGCCGAACATCTCACGCCCGGCATTGGCAGCCATCATTCCGGTGAAAACGGGACAATGTGTCTTCATGGACACAGGTGCCAACGCAGATTGCCGGCCGGAATTCCTGCTTGAATTCGCCGTAATGGGCAGTGTTTACGCCGGAAAAGTCTTCAACCTGGAATCACCCAAGGTAGGCCTCTTGTCCAATGGTGAGGAAGCCGGAAAAGGCAATCAACTGGTAAAGGATGCCTATCCCTTGCTGGAAAGCAGCGGCGTCAATTTTTTCGGCAATGTGGAACCCAAAGAGGTATATGCCGGTCAGGTAAATTGTGTTGTCACAGACGGCTTCTCAGGGAACGTATTCATCAAGTCAAGTGAAGCCGTTGCGAAATTGATCACCTCCGTTTTGAAAGAAAGCATCTCAGCCCGCTTCCTCAGCAAGTTAGGTTACCTGCTTGCCAAGCCTGCCTTTTCAGGACTCAAGAAAATGATGGATCCCTCCGAGACTGGTGCTGCCCTTTTATTAGGCGTCAACGGGTTGGTCTTCATCGGACACGGCCGGTCGGATGCCCACGCCCTGGTATCCGCGGTCAAGTTGGCGCGCCGGTCGGTGAACAACGGTCTGCTGGAAGGCTTAAAAAAGCAGATCCAGGCGAAATTATCACAAACATCATTCTCACTCAATTAATCAAAGGATATATCATGAGGATCATTTCAAACGACAAGTTGATCAAACGTAATGGCCGGATCGGCAACATCACTTCCCTGGCGAGCATCGTTGTCCTGGGGGCAGGCATGGTGCTCTCCTTCACCGACAAAGATGGGTCAAAGATTCCCTATACTTTCGCTGCCTTGATCGTGGGCTTTTTAATGTTCCAGGTGGGCAACTTCTTCATGTCCAAGTGGGGAAAATCCCCGCGTCCCGATGAGCTGATCTCCAGTGCGCTCAAAGGATTGGATGACAAGTACACGTTGTATCATTACACTACCCCGGTCTCACACTTGCTGGTAGGACCATCTGGCGTGCACTGCCTGGTGCCGCTGAACCAGGCGGGAGAGATCACCTATGATGAATTGCGCCAACGCTGGAAACACAAAGGCGGGAATTTCTTCATGAAAACTTTTGGCGGCGAGAGCCTGGGTCGTCCTGAGAATGAGGTCAGGTACACCCTGGGTGACGCAGCTAAATTGCTGAAGGACAAATCCATCTCGATAGATCCATTCGTTCCTGAGGCCGTATTGGTCTTTACCAACCCGAAAGCGGAATTAAGCGGTGAGGATAGCCCCGTTCAAGCTCTTCAAGCAGCAAAATTAAAGGAATTTATCAGGAAAAAAGCCAAGGAAAAACTCTTTCCAGTGAATCTGATCAAGCAATTTGAAGAAAAGGTCGGATAAAAAAAAGAAGGCAGCGGTCAGCTGCCTTCTTTTCTTCGTTGTAACCTGGGCTTGGGGGCAACCACCAGCTCCTTAAGCCGTTTCACTTCATCAGCGGTCAATGAGCGGCTTTCCCCGGATTTTAAAGTTCCCAGCCGTAAGGTGCCGATACGGACGCGTAGAAGACGAACAATAAACAAACCCGTCACCTTGGCCATTTCCCTGATCTGCCGTTTGTACCCCTCGCGCAGCACCACCCGGATCCATGCGCCCTTCCCTGAGGAAGAGTCAAGCTGAACTTCAGCCGGAGAGGTACGGTGACCATCTTCCAGCACTACACCGCGCCGCCAGATCTCAAGTTGCTTGTCATCCGGGTGCGAGCTGACCAGCACACGGTATTCCTTTTCATGCTGATAGCGTGGGTGCGTCAACTTGTTCAGCAATTCCCCATCGTTCGTCAGAAGTACCAACCCTTCGCTTTCAAAATCCAGGCGTCCCACGGCTGCCAGCTCATGACCATTCTCGACCATGTCAAAGATGATCCTGCGGGTATCCCCTTCCACTTTATCACACAAGACAAACCTGGGCTTGTTGAGAGCGATATAGCGAAATTGCTTCGCTTGCGGAATTGGCCTTCCATCCACCTGGATATGGTCTTTATCAGCCACTGCTTTCTCACCAAGCGTCACTTTTTTACCATTAAGAATCACCCGGCCCTGTTCGATCAATTCCTCGCAAGCTCTGCGTGAACCGAATCCCGACCGGGCAAGAATCTTTTGTACGCGCTCTTCTTCCATGTTCTAATCCTTCAATAATCCATTCTTCTGAGGTTCCGATTCATCGGCTTCCAATTCATACGGGGGAAGCTCATCGAGCGAGTTCAGACCGAAATGCTGCAGAAAATCAACCGTCGTCGAGAATAGAATCGGCCGGCCGGGACCATCTGCGCGCCCGACTTCCTGGATCAGCCCGCGTGACAACAGGCTGCGGATGACGCCATCGCTGCTCACGCCGCGAATACTTTCGATCCCCGGGCGTGTGATGGGTTGGCGATAAGCAATTATGGTCATGGTCTCGATCGCTGCCCGGCTCAACCGTGAGGTTAACTCCAATCCCAGGAACTTTTCAACATCCTGAGCATATTCCGCTGAAGTTGTTAGCTGATACCGATCACTGTATCGCTGCAAGGCTAAACCACGCCCCTGGTAGAGCACTTCCAACTCCTTGAGGATCGTGTCCACCTCTTTGACCGGAAGGTCGAGCGCTTCAGCTATTTGGGAAGCAGATACCGGCAGATTGGCGACAAATAAGAGCGCTTCAACCCTGGCTGAAGCGTTCCTGTCGTTGGAATCCGGGACGATGTCACTCATGCTATAATTACCAGGTTAATTTAACCGAAATGATTATAACCCAAGTTCAATAAAGTATTGTTGGAGGTTGGCAATGAGAGTACTAATCACTGGTGCAGCAGGTTTCCTTGGATCACATCTTTGTGACCTGCTGCTTTCCAAAGGACATTCCGTCGTCGGGATGGACAATTTCATTACTGGCAGCCCGGATAATCTGGCGCACCTGGCGGGTAATGAGAATTTTTCCTTTATCAAACACGATGTCTCCGAATACATCTTTGTCCCCGGTAAGTTGGATGCTGTGCTCCATTTTGCTTCCCCTGCCAGCCCGAATCCCGCCTCCCCCTTCAGTTACCCGAGTTTACCCATTCAAACCATGAAAGCAGGAGCCCTCGGCACCCACAACACCCTGGGGGTCGCCAAAGCCAACAATGCGCGCTTCCTGCTCGCTTCCACCAGCGAGATCTATGGAGATCCGGAAGTTCATCCTCAAAAAGAGACCTATTGGGGGCACGCTGATCCGATCGGTTTTCGTTCGGTCTATGATGAAGCCAAGCGGTTTGCCGAAGCCATGACCATGGCTTATCATCGTTTTCACGGCGTGGATACGCGCATTGTGCGCATTTTCAACACCTACGGTCCGCGCATGCGAATTGATGACGGGCGTGTCGTTCCCAATTTCATCGACCAGGCAATGAAGCACGAACCCCTGACTGTCTATGGGGATGGGCTACAAACGCGCAGTTTCTGCTATGTGAACGATCTGATTGAAGGAATTTATCGCTTGCTGATGTCAAATGAGCATTACCCTGTCAATATTGGCAATCCGGCTGAAATTTCCATTCTCGAATTCGCAAAACGCATCAACGAGCTGACCGGCAATCCAGCGGGTATCATCTACAAGGCTGACAAACGCCTGGGTGACGATCCGCAGAGACGTCAGCCTGAGATCACGCGTGCCCGCGAGATCCTGCAATGGGAGCCAAAAGTCAAACTGGAAGAAGGCTTGCGCGCGACGATTGAGTACTTCCAGACCAGGCAAACGCTGGAATAAATGGCAGCAGTTCAAAAATCTATCAAATTAAGGCAATTCCTGCGCTTTGGCGTGGTCGGAGCGATCGGTTCGGTCATCGACTTTGGCGTGTTTAACCTGCTTGCGTCGGTATTGCACTTTCCATCAATCCCTTCGAGTGTGATCTCGTTCTCGTTGGCCGTGCTCAATAATTTCGTCTTAAACAGGATTTGGACCTTTCCGGAGACTCGTAGCACTCCTGCGCTTAAACAGTTGACCCAGTTCGGAATTGTAAGCGTCGCCGGGTTGTTAATCCGTACGCCCCTGTTTGCTTTTCTTGAGAAACTGCTCATCCCTCTGGCCGGGAAATACGTCCCCAACCTGCTGACCCCCACGATCGTCGGACACAACCTTGCCCTCGCCATTGTGATCGGCGTAGTCATGCTATGGAATTACTTCATCAACCGTTTTTGGACTTTTCGTTCCCCTGCAAACCCGAGGGAGGAAACCAATGGATCATAGACAGCGCATGGAAGCCTGCATAAGCGGGCAAAAGGTTGATCGTCCGCCAGTAGCCTTGTGGCGGCACTTTCCTGTGGACGACCAGTCTCCGCAGGACCTGGCCCACTCGATCGTTCTTTTCCAGGAAACCTACGATTTCGATTTCGTTAAGATCACCCCGGCATCCTCTTACTGCCTGAAAGGCTATGGATCGCTGGATGAATGGCGCGGCAGCCCTGAGGGCACGCGTGAATACACTAATCGACCGGTCAAGGAACCTGAAGATTGGCTAAAACTACCCGATCTATCCCCTCATGATGGCAGACTGGGCGCTACGCTGGAGGCCATTCGGCTGATCCGGGGAGAGGTTGAAGCAAATACCCCAGTGATTCAAACCATTTTCGACCCTTTATCGCAAGCCAAGAACCTGGCCGGAAACGATACTCTGATCGCCCACATGCGTCTGCATCCCCAGGCGGTTATGGAAGGTTTGAAGCGGATCACGGAGAATACCCTGGCATTTGTGGAAGAGTGTAAAAAGACTCAGATCGACGGAATCTTCTTTGCGATTCAACACGCACAGGCTCATTTGCTGGGGCTTGAAGAATTTCGCTCTTTTGTCCTCCAATTTGATCGTCAGATATTGGACACGGTCAAAGGGCTTTGGCTCAACCTGATTCACGTACATGGTAAGAATATTTACTTCGATGAGGTCAGCACTCTGCCGGCAGCCATCCTGAACTGGCATGACCAGGAGACAGTACCTTCCCTTGCGGATGGTAAAAAGCAGTTCCCAGGAGCGGTTTGCGGAGGTCTCAAGCAATGGAACACGCTGGCCTATCAAACACCTGCCGCGGTGACAGCTGAAGCAAACGCTGCCATCGAATCAACAAATGGCGAAAGGTTTATCCTCGGAACCGGTTGTGTGCTGCCGATCATCGCTCCCCATGCCAATATCCTCGCGGTGCGGAATGCCGTCGAAAGGTACACGTAAATGTCCAATCCGCGCATCATAGGCGGAAAAGCCCGGGGAATCCGGCTGGCTCCGGTTCCCGGAGATACAACCCGCCCGATAACAGACCGGGTGAAGGAGGCACTTTTCAACATACTCTCCGGTGATATCGTTGGAGCTAGGTTCCTGGATGTATTCGGTGGAACCGGCAGCGTCGGTATTGAAGCGCTCAGCCGCGGTGCGCT
>Ga0116171_10001872_pt1 | contig 20473 bp, 10 predicted proteins | sample AD_JPNHW2_MetaG_FD_89798 | JGI IMG/M metagenome (GOLD analysis project Ga0116171, IMG submission 89798) | Active sludge microbial communities of municipal wastewater-treating anaerobic digesters from Japan - AD_JPNHW2_MetaG | ecosystem: Engineered > Bioreactor > Anaerobic > Digestate | place... | reverse complement strand
TTTTTTTCAGTTGATTTTGACATTATCTTATAAAATCTGATTGTTAATATGATAGGTGACAAGATCATCCATTGGTTTCAGGGTGATCTTTCCCGGATGCAGTTTGTACTTTTTTATAAGTTCCTCCAGGTAAATCCTGAAGTAGAAGGCAACACTGCCTGTGAAATGTATTGGAAGCTCTTTTGCTTCAGGATACTGAAGCACGTTCCTCCTTATGAAGTCGTCAAACCCCGATACTATTATATTCTGAAGCTCGGGAACATGTATGTTATCCGACACAAACTTTGTGAACTGACCAAGAAACCTGTTGGGGAAGGGACGCGAATAGACATTATCCAGAATCTCTGCCCTGCTCAGGGGGTATGCCTTGTAAAAATTATCTATTACATAACCCGGAAGCTGCTTTTTTAAGACTCCGGATAAAAGGTTCTTTCCAATGAATGCTCCCCCGCCTTCGTCTCCAAGAATGTAACCCAGCGGTGAAACATTTGATACGATCGTTTTACCGTCGTAGTAGCACGAATTGGACCCGGTGCCAATAATACAGGCAATACCTTCATCATTCATACATAACGACCTGGCAGCAGCCAGAAGATCACTGGAAATATGCACTTCACCTGCTTTATAGAACCTGCTTAAGGAACCCTTTATAATGTTCTCCTTTTCAGCATTATTACAACCTGTTCCATAAAAATAGATGTCACTGACTGATAACCCTTCAAGACCTGACAACTCCTCTTTAAGAAGCTGGTAAATATTATCACCCGTAAGAAGGTATGGATTCAGACCAGATGTGATGTATGACTTCTCTGCACCTTTCCCTTCAATTACCCTCCATTCTGTCTTGGTCGATCCACTGTCGGCAATAATTATCATTTCTGATCAGATTATGTTATTATGTCTCTTTATTTTTGATATGATGAGATGTATTTTCCCATATTATCAAACTAGTTCAAATTTAATGCAAACATATGAATATTTTTTGATTTTTCAGGTTTTTTGTCAGATGTATGATATATTTTAAAAAACTTCTTATTTTTGAGGCATGTTTTTGTTGCTTTGAAAACAATAAACGACCATGAAAAAAATAGTATCCAGGCCTCTTTTACTATTGTTTTTAATTCCACTTATTTCTTCTCAGCCACTGTTTTCACAGGGTAAAACACGACTCGAAAAGGTGGCGTATAAACGACTTATGAAGTGGGAATGTCCTGTAAAAGAGTGGAATATATCCAGGAAATTTAAACCTGACTCAGTAAAAATTGAGGGTAACAAGGTAGATATTTATTTCCCGGTATCACTTTCATACCATCCATTCAGGGAAGAGAGTAACTCGCAGTTAATTAGCTCATTAAAAGAAAGTCTCGGGCGAAAATTCAGGGATTGCAATATTGATGTTTATTCAAACGGATTTACTTCAGACCGGTTCATCCCAAATATTTTCAGAAAAGAGCTTCCTGTTGATTCCTCAAGAATCTTATTGAAAGTCAGTGAAAAACCTGCCTTTATAACCAGGACTGACAGGTGTCATTATGCCTCAGGACTTGAGAATGATATAATAGCTCTGTGGCACAGCCATGGTTATTATTTTGACCAGTCGCTTGACCGCTGGGAGTGGCAGAGAGCTAAACTTTTTGGTACAGTTGAAGATCTATCAGTTATGGGTTATGTCCTTCCATTCCTGACACCTATGCTTGAGAATGCCGGTGCAACGGTATTCCTGCCGCGTGAGAGAGATATTCAAACCAATGAAGTCATTGTGGATAATGACCGTTCAACGATTGGGTCGGAATTTGTATTACAAATTGCAAAGGATGAAATTAAGACTGGTAAAGGCTTTCTTTTGACCGACACTCTCTTTGCAGGGATAAATCCATTTAAGGAAGGCACTTCTGTCAGGGTAAAGAACACCAATGCCCTGTACATTCCGGATATACCTGCCAAAGGCGAGTATGCAGTATATATCTCATACCCGTGTGATAAAGACAATAGTACTACGGTTAAGTATACAGTCACTCACGCAGGTGGAAAAACATCATTTGTTGTCAACCAGACCATAGGAGGTGAGACATGGATTTACCTTGGGACTTTCCTGTTCAACAAAGGGAAGAACAGCTCAGTTTCATCTGTAGAGGTAACAGCAGGAGATGGTGAATATATGGGGCTTGATGCAATAAGATTTGGCGGCGGCATGGGTAATGTTGCACGCAGACCTGCTGCCGGATTTATTCCAAATATCTGGTCAATAAAAGAAGCAGGACAGACTGAAGGAAAAGCATCAACAGATTCCACAACCTATACCTGGAAAATCAGCAGCAAACCACGTTTCATGGAAGGAGCCAGGTATTTTCTTCAGTATGCCGGTATGCCTGATTCTTTGGTATACAGCCCTAACTATAACAAGAATGATTATAATGACGATTATCAATCAAGGAGCCTTTGGGTTAACTACCTTTCCGGCAAACAGAATGATCCTTCTGCCAAACCGGAAGAGAAAGGGCTGGGGCTTCCTGTGGATATGGCCTTTGCGTTTCATTCTGATGCAGGCGTCACACCCGACAGCACCATAGTGGGTACTCTCGGCATTTATTCAACCGCTGCAAACAATGGTCTTTATCCTGACAGTGTATCCAGGATGGCCGGCCGTGATTATGCAGACATCGTTCAGACTCAGATTGTCAATGATGTCTCGTCATTATATAATGTTAAATGGACGAGACGCGATCTATGGGACAAACCATACTATGAGGCAAGGAAACCAAATGTACCTGTCATGCTGCTGGAACTTCTCTCTCATCAGAATCTGGCCGACCAGAGATTCGGACTTGATCCGCGCTTCAGGTTTACAGTCAGCCGTGCCGTTTATAAGGGAATGCTTAAATACATCTCTTACAATAACAATAAACCTTACATTGTCGAGCCTCTCCCTGTATCAAATATGTCTATGACAGTTGCTGGAAACAAGACTATAAGATTAAGCTGGAAACCAACGGTTGATCCTCTTGAACCAACTGCTGTGCCTGACAGATACAGGGTATACCGGCGCATTGCCGATGGCGGTTTTGATAACGGTGTCATTGTTGAGGATACTGCAGTTGTAATTACCCTTGATCAATTCAATACCATATATAGCTTTAAAGTCACTGCAATAAATGCAGGTGGAGAGAGCTTCAGCTCTGAAGTTCTGGCTGCCGGTTTCTGTGAAACAAATGACAAACCTGTCCTTGTTGTAAACGCATTTGACAGGATCTCCGGTCCGGCCTGGTTTGACAAAGGAGGCATGGCCGGTGTGGCATGGTGGGATGACAGAGGGGTTGCCTGGCATTATGATATTGTTGGTGTTGGGGATCAGTATAATTTTGACCGCAATTCACCATGGCTCGATGATGATGATCCGGGATGGGGAGCCTCATATTCCGACAGAGAGGGAAGCATCATCCCGGGAAACAGCTTTGATTATCCTTATATTCATGGCAAAGCCATAATGAATGCCGGCAAATCATTCATATCGGTCAGTGACGAAGTGTTCTCTTCTGATGCATATAATACCGATGGTTTTGATGCCCTTGATATAATACTCGGAGAGGAGAAATCGACAAAGTCAATGACGGACCCCACACAGTCAGACTTCCGTATTTACACACCGCTGTTTATGAAAAAAATGGCAGCTGTTGCCAGCAGCCGAAAAGGAATCTTCATCTCAGGCGCTTATGTGGGCTCAGAAATTACTGACAGGAAAGATACCACCGCACTGAAATTTGCAAAAGAGTATCTCCACTTCAATCCGCGCACCGGACATGCAGTTAAAACAGGCGGGGTATATCCGACCGATTATTCTATGCATACTTTTAAAGATAGCTTTATCTTTAACACAGAAAACAGGGGAGAGATATATGCTGCCGAAGCACCTGATGCAATAGAACCGGCTGACAAACAGTCTGTCTCTGCTTTCAGGTACAGCGAAAACAATACTTCTGCAGGTGTGATGTACAATGGAAATTATAAGACTCTCGTTGTTGGATTCCCCTTTGAGACAATAGTATCAGAGGAGTCAAGAAATGAGCTTATGAAACAGATTATTGATTTCTTCAAAACAAAATAACAGAACCAGATGGAAAAGAGAGTAACATGCTTTATGCCTTACCAGGATATTGATTCCCTGAGAGAAACAATCAGTTCTCTTGAGAAGAGTGGCATTGTCAGTAAAATAGTGGTGATTATAAAGGAGAATCAGACAATCGATTACAGTCACACCAATGTCACATATATCAGGGCAAATGACTTTGCCTCGTCTTCAGTTGTAAGAATGATGGCAGATGCAGCAGCTACTGAATACGTAATGTTATACACCAAGGGTTTCCCCCTTGACCTGGGAAAGTTCTGTCTGCAGCGCATGATACAGGTGTGCGAAGACTGTGATGCGGGGATGGTTTATTCAGATTACTATGAGAATAAGAATAATGTGATGTCGCTCCACCCGGTAATTGATTACCAGGAAGGAAGTCTCAGAGATGACTTTAATTTTGGATCTGTTATGCTTTACCGTACCTCATCCCTTAAAGATGCGGCCTCGGTTATGAAAGACAACTTTCTCTTCGCAGGATTATATGATCTGAGGCTTAAGGTTTCACAGAAGCGTAAACTGGTACATATACAGGAACCTCTTTATACTGAAATCGAAAGGGACCTCCGCAAAACGGGTGAGAAGCAGTTTGACTATGTTGATCCCAGGAACAGGGCGGTACAGATTGAGATGGAGACTGCCTGCACCGATCATCTTAAGAAGATAAATGGCTGGCTGAAGCCTGTATTCAGATCAATTGCCTTCAGTGAAGAAAGCTTCCCGGTTGAAGCATCAGTTATTATTCCGGTCAGAAACAGGGTCAAAACCATTGGTGATGCCATTACGTCGGTTTTATCCCAGAAATCGAAATACAGCTTTAACCTTATTGTGATAGACAACTTTTCCACCGATGGTACCACTGATGTTATACGTTCATTTGCCGAAAAAGATGAGCGAGTGGTACATATCATTCCTGAGAGAAAAGATCTTGGCATAGGAGGGTGCTGGAATGAGGGTGTATTCAGTGAAAAATGCGGTAAATTTGCTATTCAGCTCGACAGTGACGACCTCTATATCGATGACAATGTCATTTCGCGTGTTGTGGACGCTTTTTATATGCAGCAGTGTGCCATGGTTGTGGGTACCTACAAGATGGTGAACTTTAATCTTCAGGATATACCTCCCGGGATAATTGACCATAAGGAATGGACACCGGAAAACGGACGTAACAACGCATTGAGAATTAACGGGCTGGGAGCTCCCAGAGCATTTTATGTTCCCGTGCTCAGAAGTATCAGAATACCAAATGTGAGTTACGGAGAAGATTATGCGGTGGGCCTCGCTATCAGCCGTAATTACCAGATTGGCAGAATCTATGAGCCACTATACCTGTGTCGCAGATGGGACGAGAACTCTGATGCTTCTCTTGACATAACAAAGACAAATAACTACAATTATTATAAGGACAAGATCAGAACAACCGAGCTGCTGGCACGTAAACAGCTGATTGCCAGTGCTAAAAAATGACGGTAAGAGGGGGGAGCGATGAATTATTCCGACAGAACAGAAGTTTTTTTTAATGACCAGATCAGCAATTGGGACCTGGCCAGCAATAATTACAGGCAGCTTGAGAATGTCAGGACCCGCTCTGTTGATTTTGATGGTTTTGAAGTGCTGATACAGTTTAATCCGGGAAGGATAACATCCACTGCTGCAAAAGTAGACAGCAAGTCCATTGAAACACGCCCATGCTTTTTATGCGGTAAAAACAGACCTGCACAGCAGAAGGGATTAGTGTTTAAACCAGGAATGACAGTGCTGGTTAATCCATTTCCCATATTTAAAAAGCATCTTACAATTGTTTCAGAAGATCATGTCAACCAGCGTATTTCCGGAAACTTTGGAACAATGCTTGACCTTGCTGCAGAACTGACAGATTACCAGGTATTTTACAATGGCCCTCAATGTGGCGCATCAGCTCCTGATCATTTTCACTTCCAGGCAGGAAACAAAGGTTTCCTTCCTGTTGAAAAGGACTTTGAAGGAAAACGCCATTGCAGGCTTCTATCGGCAAAACCGGGAGCTGAGGTTTGGTTCTGGCCCGGGTACAGCAGAACGATTTTCTCACTTAAAGGAGACAACAGAGATGAACTGATTAAAGCATTTAATGCTTTTTACAACAAGTTCTCTGAGATACAAAATGATAAGCCTGAACCAATGCTTAACATACTTGCATCTTATTCATCAGGCTATTGGGTAATTCATATCTTCCCGCGTAAGGTACACAGACCCGCACAGTTTTTTGCTGAGGGAGACTCAAAGATTTTGCTTAGCCCTGCCTCAGTGGATTTAGGCGGCGTTGTCATTACTCCCCGGGAAGAAGACTATCGTAAAATAAAAAGGGAGGATCTGGATGACATTTTCAGACAGGTCTCTCTGGATAATTCTGATTTGTTACCACTTATTGAGGATATACTATGAAACCAAATGAGCAGATACCGGTTATCCAGGTAGGCATTATGTCGGAGAAGGAGCTTGGCTTTACTTTTAATGGCAGCTTTTCCTGCTCTGCAAAGAGTGACGTGATTGATGGTGACTGGAAAGCTATTTACAGTGATGGAACAATTATACTGAGCAGTGAAAAGAATCTGCCCCTCTCTGGTAAAGAGATACTATTCACTCCGCTGTCGCCTGAAGCTTCTTTTACACTGCATTCAGTAACTATCGGTGTAAATTTTCACTGGCAGAGGGAAGAAGATCAGACCTTCAGGGGTAAGCTGAAGCTGGTTATTGAAAAAGGAAGGATTACTGCAATTAATATCCTTCCCCTGGAAGATTACCTTATAAGCGTAATCTCTTCTGAGATGAGTGCCACTTCTTCGGCCGAGCTGCTGAAAGCTCATGCGGTGATATCCAGAAGCTGGCTGCTTGCACAGATTGAGAAGAATAAGACTCTTGGAAGATCTCCGAAAAAATACCAGAGTTTTTATAGAACCGACACTGAGATTACACGATGGTATGATCGCGAGGATCATGAGAAGTTTGATGTATGTGCCGATGATCACTGCCAGCGCTATCAGGGCATTACCAGGGCTTCGACACCCCTAGTTGAACATGTCGTAAGAGAAACTTCAGGAGAAGTACTTACATATAATAATCTTATCTGTGATGCCCGTTTCTCAAAATGTTGCGGAGGTGTCACTGAAGTGTTTGAGAATACATGGGAACCGGTTAATCACCCTTATCTTCAGAAGCTTGTGGATAACCCAGTGGCACCTGAAGGTTTCTCACTCAACCTTGAAGAGAATGAGTCAGCGGAGAAATGGATTAACGGAAAACCTGATGCTTTCTGCAACACAACTGATGCTGCCGTACTGAGACAGGTACTTAATGATTATGACCAGGAGACACATGATTTTTACCGTTGGTCTGTTACCTATGATCAGGATGATCTGAGCCGGTTGGTATTTGACAGGACAGGTATAGATTTTGGACAGGTGACTGATATTATACCCCTGACACGCGGCACATCGGGAAGAATAACCAGGCTTCAGATCAAAGGGACAAAAACCGGTATGATACTGGGAAAAGAGCTGGAGATAAGAAAGGCTCTTTCTAAGAGTCATCTTTACAGCTCAGCCTTTCTTGTTGAAAAGAAAGAAGCAGGAGGTAAGGTGACATTCACCCTGAAAGGTGCAGGATGGGGCCATGGTGTTGGCCTTTGTCAGATAGGAGCAGCGGTGATGGGATCAAAGGGCTATTCATATAAAGAGATACTTGAACATTATTTTCGCGGAGCATCATTAAGTAAACGCTATTAATAATGAAAATGCGGTTGTTTTGCATACTGATACTTGCCACTGTCCTTGGAACGGCCAGAGGTCAGTCGTGGATAAGGATAAACCAGCTTGGTTACCTTCCACATTCTGTCAAGGTTGCAGTTTTGATTTCAACCGATGAAATCGGTATAGGCAGGTTTGAGGTTTGCGATGCCGTATCCGGTAAAGTGGCATTCACCGGCAAAGCATCGGCCTGCAGCGGAAACTACTGGGGTATGAAGACGGCAGCCCGCCTCGACTTTTCCGACTTTGTCACGCCCGGTGGCTATTATATAAAGGCCGGAAATGTTACTTCTGAGTCATTTCGGGTGAACAACGATGTATATAATGGTACCGCTGATTATATACTTAATTATTTGCGTCAGCAGAGATGTGGTTATAACCCGTTTCTGAATGACTCATGTCACACGCATGACGGTGCGCTGGTTGATCACCCTACCGAAACAGGAAAGAGGGTGGATGTTGTAGGTGGATGGCACGATGCCAGCGATCACCTCAGGTATACCACCACTTCGGCAAATACTGTATATCAGCTTCTCTATGCCTGGAGCAAATCCCCGGGAGTGTATAAGGATGAATACGATGCAAACGGCAGGAGAGGAAAAAATGGGATACCTGATATCCTTGATGAAGCCCGATGGGGTTTACAGTGGCTGATGAAAATGAATCCCGACAGTGGCATTATGTATAACCAGGTGGCAGATGACCGCGATCACAGAGGATTCCGCCTGCCTAACCAGGACACCGCAACATATGGTCTTGGAAAATGCCGGCCTGTCTATTTTGTAACGGGCAAATCACAGGGATTGTCAAAATATAAAAACCGTACTACAGGCGTATCATCAACTGCCGGTAAGTTCAGCTCTGCATTTGCTATTGGCTCAAGAATATTTGCTTCTTACGATACTCTTTTTGCACAAAAGCTTGCAGCAAAAGCCAGGGATGCGTGGGAATTCGGACTGACAGACCTCGGGACAACACAGACAGCATGCACCGTTTCACCCTACTTCTACGAAGAAGATAATTATGTTGACGACCTGGAGCTTGCAGCATGGGAGATGTATAAACTTACAAATGACAAGCAGTATCTTACCCGAAGCGATTACTGGGGCACTCTTGAGCCTGTTACACCATGGATTGAGCGTGACACTGCCAGACATTACCAGTATTATCCATTCGTAAACCTGGGACACGCTAATATTGCCCTTTCAGGCACTGACTATGCGTCAAAGTATCGTGCTTATATGCGGAAAGGACTGACAATCCTTGAAAGCCGCAATCCACAGGATCCATTTCATATCCCTATACCATTTATCTGGTGCTCCAATAACTATATTGCAGCTGCCCTCACTCAATGTCACCTCTATTATGAAGCAACCGGCGACAGCAGGTTTTCTGAGATGGAGGCAGCCATGCGCGACTGGCTCTTCGGATGCAATCCATGGGGCACCTCAATGATATCTGGTATTCCTGCCGGAGGTGATTATCCGGTTTTACCTCACTCTGCAGTAACCAAATACCTGCATGTGCCGCCTCCGGGTGGACTGGTTGACGGACCGGTTTATAAACGTATCTACACGAACTTAAGCGGGCTTACTCTTTTTGGACCCGATACCTATTCTGATTTTCAGAATGGTAATGTTGTGTACCACGATGATATGGGCGATTACAGTACCAATGAGCCGACTCTTGATGGTACCGCAAGCCTTAGCTACTACCTCTCCACACTTGAAAAGGAAGGAAGGAGTGAAAATGCATCTCACTCAACTGACATAACAGACGATAACGGAGCTGTTATAAGGAAGAATTCGGACCAGAAGGTGATCTACCTTATCTTTTCAGCCGACAGCTTCGGAGATGGTGCAGAACATATCTTAAATACTCTTGAAAAGAGAAACATCAAAGGCTCATTTTTCCTGACGGGAAACTATCTCAGGGACAAAAAAAACAGCAGCATTGTAAAAAGGATGGTGGCAGGAGATCATTTCATAGGACCTCATTCTGATAATCATCTCCTTTATGCATCATGGGAAAAGAGGGACTCACTTCTCGTCACCCGGAAGCTGTTTGAGGATGACCTGAGAGCAAATTATGCTGTTCTGGCAAAAGCAGGCTACAAGGGATCTGACCGCTATTTTCTTCCTCCGTATGAATGGTATAACAAGGCCATTGCATCATGGACAGATGATATGGGTATCACCTTAATAAATTTCACGCCGGGAACCGGAACCAATGCCGATTATACCACCCCTGACATGAAGAACTATATCTCTTCAGATCAGCTTCTTCAGAGGCTTAAAACCTTTGAAGAGAAGAATAATATGAATGGGGCGTTTCTTCTTATTCACCTTGGTACTTCTCCGGCACGTACGGATAAGTTCTATCTCAGGCTCGACGATATAATTCAATATTTTTCAGATAAAGGATATAAATTTTTAAAGCTACAATAACGTATGGCAGATAATACAAAAAGCCGAAACCCGTGGGCATGGGTCCCCAGCCTTTACTTTTATCAGGGGATACCGTACAGCATTGTGATGATAACCTCAGGTCTCATCTATAAGACAATGGGCATTTCCATAGCCTCATTTGCTTTCTGGACCAGCTTTCTATATCTGCCATGGACGGCAAAGCCTCTCTGGAGCCCATATATTGATGTGGTTTCAACAAAACGTAACTGGGTAGTCTGGACACAGCTTTTACTTGGCGTTGCCTTTATCGTTGTGGGTATGATGATGCCCACATCATTCTTTTATCCGATTACAATTGCACTGTTTGGACTTATTGCCATTTCCTCTGCCAGTCATGATATTGCTGCTGATGGCTTTTACATGCTTGCCCTTGATCAACACAAGCAGGCATTTTTCGTTGGCATACGAAGCACTTTTTACAGGTTTGCAATGCTCACCGCACTTGGATTATTGCCGCTTATTGCCGGTATAATTCAAAAGAACACCGGGCTTGATCCTGTGAATTTTGAGGCCAGATCAGTGCCTGCTTCTCAGTATACTGCCCCTGATGCCGGTAACCTTCAGCCCTCAACCTCAACCTCAGCCTCAGCCTCAGCCTCAGCCTCAACCTCAACCTCAGTCTCAACCTCAACCTCAGTCTCAACCTCAACCTCAGCCTCAACCTCAACCTCAACCTCAGCCTCAGCCTCAACCTCAGCCTCAGCCTCAACCTCAACCTTAAAACCTTCCCTGGTCATTTACCCTGAAAATGTTACAGTCCCAATGTGCGGCGGAACAGATTCAAAACTTGACTCAACAGCGGTTTATATTAAGTTGTCCGCTGCTCCAAAAGAGGGAGAGACTATTGTGGCAAATGTGGTGCGTAAATCAGGAAGCAAAGACCTTGATATTTCAAAGAAAGAGACCGGCCGGTTTGAGTTTAACAGCCAGAACTGGAATGAACCGGTTAAGCTAACCATAAAATCAAACCCGAACCTAGCTTCGGTAACAACATCATCATTCAGCATTACATCAGGAAACGTGGCTTTCAGCTGGACGGTATCACTGGTGGTACTAGGTATTTTACTCCTTTTACTGGCAGTATATAACCGTTTCATGCTTCCTTACCCTGCCGACAATCAGGTAAAGGAAAAGGTGAGCCTCAGAATTTATGTCGATGTCTTTAAGTCATTCTTCACCAAGCCTGGCGTTATTCCGGCTCTATGCTTCTTCCTCTTCTACCGTCTTGGCGAAGCTCAGCTGGTGAAAGTTGCAACCCCATTTCTTGTTGACTCGAGGAGTGCCGGAGGAATAGGACTTACATCAGCGCAATATGGAATTGCATACGGCACCATAGGTATGCTGTGTCTTACATTTGGCGGAATACTTGGAGGAATTATTGCATCAAAGTACGGTCTGAAAAAACTTATATGGGTAATGGCTTTTGCCATGAATATTCCGATCTCGGTTTATATTCTTCTTTCTACCTTCCAGCCTATGCCGGGTAATGTAGGAATTTATGCTGCTATTGCCTGCGAGCAGTTTGGATATGGGTTTGGATTTACGGCTTACACACTGTATATGCTTCACTTTGTTGGGGAAAGCAGGTATAAAACGGCTGAATTTGCAATATGTACGTCATTGATGGCCTTTGGAATGATGTTGCCCGGTATGATATCAGGTTATATGAAGGAGATGCTTGGCTACCAGCACTTCTTTATTTATGTTATACTTTGCTCAGTTCCGGGACTTATTGCAATTAAATTCCTGAAGATAGATCCTTTGTTTGGGATTAAGAAGAAAGAGGCAAGCAGTAAATGAATTAGTTGATGAGATGACACTTATTGATTTAAAAAAGGAGCTTAAAGGAGATCTTTACACCGATGCTGTAAACAGGATTCTTTATGCAACGGATGCGTCGGCATACCGGCAGCTGCCAATGGCTGTGACAAGACCCAGGGACAGGGAAGATGTAAAGAAAATAATATCATATGCTCATTCTGTCGGTTCTTCAGTGATACCCAGAGGTGCCGGCACATCAGTAGCCGGCCAGGTTGTTGGAGAAGGCCTGGTGATGGATGTGTCAAAGTACATGACCGGGATTCTTGAATTTAATCCTTCTGAACGATGGGTACGTGTTCAGCCCGGAGTGGTGCTTGCAGAACTGAATAAATTCCTCGCCCCATATAATCTGCAGTTTGGCCCCGAGACATCAACAGCCAACCGTTGTTGCCTGGGAGGAATGCTGGGCAATAACTCATGCGGTCTTCATTCAATTATCTACGGAAGCGTACGGGATCACATTATTGAGGTTGAAGCAATACTGTCAGATGGCTCGGAAGTTGTTTTTAAGGCTTTGTCAACAAGCGAGTTCAATGACAAATGCAATGGAGATGACTCTCTCCTTGAAACACAGATTTACAGGAAATTGAAAGAGATACTCTCCGACAGTAAAAATGCCGAAGAGATACGGAAGGAGTTCCCGCATCCCGATGTTAAACGCAGGAATAACGGATATGCAATAGATATTCTTCTTGACACTGATCCATTTACAGGGAACGGGGAGAAGATAAATATATGCAAGCTTCTGGCTGGTTCAGAAGGAACACTTGCCTTTACCACCTCAATGAAGCTTAACCTGCTTCCATTGCCTGGTATGAAAAGTGGCCTCATGTGTGCTCATTTCTCAAGCCTTGACGAGGCTGTCAGAGCAAATATTATTGCCCTTAAACACAACCCGGCCTCAATTGAGATGATTGACGATTACATCCTCAATTGCACAAAAGAAAACATTGAGCAGAACAAGAACCGCTTCTTTGTTAAGGGTGACCCCAAAATCATACTTATAATTGAGATATTCAGAGACACAATGGATGAGGTTGAGAAGACAGCCAGGGCCATTGAAGCTGATATACGCGCTGCGGGATACGGCTATCATTTCCCGTTTTATACCAACAGGGAGGATATAGCAAAGGTGTGGGAGCTTCGCAAAGCGGGTCTGGGAGTGCTGTTAATCATCCCGGGGCCTAAAAAAAGCATTCAGCTCATTGAAGACACAGCTGTCCTGCCTGATTTCTTCCCCGATTATATTGCAGAATTTCAGGATATCCTTAAAAAGTACAACCTTGAATGTTCATATTATGCTCATATAGCAACTGGTGAGCTGCATCTCAGTCCTCTGCTTAATCTTAAAGACTCAGCTGATGTTGAGACATACCATAACCTTGCATCCGACATTGCCAGGCTGGTAAAGAAATACAGGGGTTCACTAAGCGGTGAACATGGCGATGGCAGACTCAGGGGCGAATTCATTCCGTTAATGCTGGGAGAGCATAACTATTCTCTTCTGAAGGAGATAAAACATACCTGGGATCCGCATAATGTACTTAATCCGGGTAAGATTACCGATACCCCATCAATGATTGAAAGTCTCAGATACCTCATTGATGAGCCTTTCATGGCACCAGAGACAACTCTTCATTTCCCGGAGAAGGAGGGGATCCTTTATGCTGCTGAAAAATGCAGCGGCTCGGGAGACTGCCGCAAGAGTGCCATAATAGGAGGCACCATGTGCCCGACATTCATGGCTACAAGGGATGAAGACAAGTCTACACGGGCACGGGCAAATATTCTAAGGGAATTTCTTACAAGATCTGACAGGAAGAACCGTTTTGATCATAAAGAGGTCTATCAGGTAATGGACCTTTGCCTCTCATGCAAGGCATGTAAATCGGAATGCCCGTCGAATGTTGATGTTACGAAACTAAAGGCGGAATTTTTGGATCACTATTACAGGTCACATCCAATACCTTTCAGAACCCTGCTTATTGCCTATCTGCCCAGACTTTACAAGCTTGGTATGATTTTCAGACCCGTAACAAACTATTTAACCGGGACATCCTTTTTCAAGACTGTCGTCGGTTTTTCAACAAAGCGTTCCATACCGGGCATATCAAAGAAGACACTGACGGGATGGGCTTCACAACATAAAGGAAATGAAGCATTTAAAGGCAGGGTATATCTCTTCGCAGATGAATTTACAAATTACAACGAGAGTGAGATTGGCATTAAAGCCATCATGCTTCTTGAAAAACTTGGATATGAGGTAATTATACCCAAACACAGGGAGAGTGGCAGGACATTCCTTTCCAAAGGAATGCTTGGCCAGGCAAAGAAGCTTGCCAATGCAAATGTGATGATGCTTAAGGACCTTGTCAGTGATGAGACACCTTTGCTGGGTCTGGAACCATCCGCAATACTCTCTTTCCGTGATGAATACCCTGAGATGGTTAATGCTGAACTGAAAGTATCAGCAGCTAAACTTTCATCAGCGACAATGCTCATTGAAGAGTTTATCTGCCGCGAGGCTGATAAAGGCAAAATCACCACTGAAATGTTTACACACCGACAGGCAAAAGTACTTCTGCATGGCCACTGCCAGCAGAAAGCTGTCGCATCTACGGCACCTACTATTAAAATGCTCTCACTGCCTGAAAACTATAGTGTTGAAGAGATACCAAGCGGCTGCTGCGGTATGGCAGGTGCATTCGGGTATGAAAAAGAGCATTATGAACTAAGTATGAAGATAGGAGAGATGGTACTTCTTCCGGCAGTCAGAAATGCAGATCCGGATACCATTATAGCTGCTCCCGGCACTTCATGCCGGCACCAGATAAAGGATGGAACAGGTCGCCATGCATTGCATCCTGTAGAAGTGCTTTATGAGGCAATTAACAATTAACAATGAGCAATTAACAATAAAGGACGTTTTAAAAATATAATATCATGAAAATTAAAGGTTTTACAAGTGTTGAGCAGAGCTTCTTTGATCGCTCTGAGAGGGGAACGATGACATCCAGGACTCCTTATATTGTGGTAAACAATTTTCCGGACCTTGGATTACTTACATCACTGAGATTCCTTGAATGGGTTGCAGAGCACCCACAGGGAGTAATAAGCCTTCCAACTGGTAAAACACCAGAGTACTTTATCAAATGGACCCAATACCTTCTTTCAAACTGGGACAAGCCACAGGCTGAAGCCAAGAGAAAAGATAACGGACTATTGCTTGCCAAAAAGCCTGATCTCAGGGATTTACGCTTTGTACAGATAGATGAGTTTTATCCAATAAACCCAAAGCAGCATAACAGTTTTTATGATTATGTGAACAAATTCTATCTTGATGGATTCCATCTTAATCCGAAAAATGCTTTGCTCATAAACTCTGATGAAATTCCGCTGGCTGATGGCTTACATTATTCAGAGGTTTTTCCTGAAGGTATTATTGACCTTTCTCTGCGTAACAGGGAGCCACAGAGCAAACTGGAGGCAGTACAGCAGAAATCGATATTTAAAATTGATAACTGGTGTACAAACTATGAGAAACAGATTGAGACCATGGGTAACATAGGATTTTTCCTTGGAGGAATAGGACCCGATGGTCACATAGCTTTCAATACACGCGGAAGCGATCATAACTCAACTACACGATTAACTGCAACCAACTTTGAAACCCAGGCTGCATCGGCAAGTGATCTTGGAGGCATTGAGGTATCAAGGAAAAGACTTGTTATCACAATCGGTCTCGGAACCATAACCAGGAACCCGGATGGTGTCTCGATTATTTTCGCAGCAGGAGAGGCCAAGGCTGACGTGCTTAAAAATGCTCTTGAAAGCGAACCCGATAACCTTTATCCGGCAACAGTCCTGCAGAGACAAAATAATGCACGCTTTTATATTACTGAGGGAGCCTCTGTACTGCTTGAAGATTCAATAAAGAGATATTATACCCTTGGCGACTGGTCTTTTGAGAAGACTGAAAGAGCTGTTTTTGATCTTTGCAAGAAAATTGACAAATATGCTCACAAGCTAGTCCTTGAGGATCTGAAGAATGATCAGTACTGTTCTATGATTCCAAACCTCAGCCTCGAAAGAGTAAATGAGGTTATAGAATCAACCAAGGAGAAAATTGAAAAGGGTCTTGTGAGAGAGCATAATACCAAATTCCTTCACACCGGCCCGCATCATGATGATATTATGCTTGGAATCTTTCCGAACATCATCCCGCAACTGCGCGAAAAGACAAACAGCTTTCATTTTTCAGTGATGACATCAGGTTTTAATGCTGTGACCAACGATATGATGATCCATCTTCTTGAGGCAACACTCGGTTTTATTGCCCAGGGAAAGATACAGATGCTCAAGTTTCCTGATTTCTTTGAGAGCGGATATAAATTCAAATGGGATAAGGACGTCAGCCATTACCTTGATATGATTGCCGACAATGATGAAACCGGTAAACTGCGCGGTGTATGTCATAGAATAACAAGGGCGATTGTTGATATCTATCACCCTAAATCAAAAAGCGAACTCATTGAGCAGATCAATAAGGCTATCGATGTAATGAGAAAGAGTTACAGCGGAGAAAAGAATACTCCCGACATTCAGAAGCTCAAGGGAATGCTTCGTGAGTATGAGGAAGAACTGGTATGGGCTCACTACGGAGTAAAAGTACAGAATATTGAACATATGCGACTTGGGTTCTATACAGGCGATATTTTTACTGAACAGCCTGATAAAAACAGAGACGTGCTTCCTATCCTTAACTCACTGAGACAGATACAACCTGACATTATAAGCCTTGCTTTTGACCCTGAAGGATCAGGTCCGGATACACACTATAAGGTGCTCCAGGCTATTGCCGAAGCCCTTCGCCAATGGGGAGAAGAGAAAGACCTTTCAAAACTGAGGGTTATTGGCTATCGTAACGTGTGGTTTAAATTCCACCCGGCTGAAGCCAATGTATTCACACCGGTGTCACTGAATTCAATGGCAGTGCTCGACCGTTCTTTCAAAGACTGTTACCTGAGCCAGGTAAATGCCTCATTCCCCAGCTACAGTTATGACGGCCCGTTCAGTTATCTTTCACAGAAACGCTGGGTGGACCAGTTTAAACTGGTTCAGCTTGTTCTTGGCAAAGATTTCTTCTACCAGAACGACAGCCCGAAAATGAGGTCAACGCATGGCATGGTGTATCATAAGGAGATGACAATAAATGAGTTCCTTACACATGCACGTGATCTTGAAAAGAGTGTTGAAGGTGAATTACTTTAATATTATACGACAGAGAAAATGAACAGATTTTATTCTACTATCGCTTTACTTTTATTTCTGAGCCTTAGCGTCTCTGCCCAGTATTCATCCAGAAGGGAGATGAGGGGAGTGTGGGTTGCCACTGTGGCAAACATAGACTGGCCCTCAAAGCCGGGCCTGACTGTTGCGGAACAGCAGCAGGAGTTTGATAATCTGATAAGGGTTTTTAAGGAGTATAAGCTTAATACTATCGTATTCCAGATTCGCCCATGTGCTGATGCATTTTATGCTTCGGCACTGGAACCCTGGTCACGATGGTTGAATGGCGAACAGGGCAAAGCTCCTGATCCATTCTATGATCCGCTTGACTACGCAATAAAAAAGTGCCGCACAGAAGGGATGGATATTCATGTCTGGCTCAACCCCTACAGGGCTCTTGCCGATACATCTCAGACGGTTACTTCTGACCACCTGTTGAAAAGACACCCTGAGTGGTTCCTTACTTATGGTAAAACAGTCTACTTTAATCCCGGACTGCAGGAGACAAGGGACTTTGTAGCAAGAGTGGCCAGCGATATCGTAAGACGCTATGATATTGATGCTGTACATATGGACGATTATTTTTACCCGTACCGTATTGCAAATGTTGAGTTCCCCGACGACAGCACTTTCCGGGCTAATCCGAACGGATTTAGCGCTGACAGGAAAGACGACTGGAGGAGAAACAACGTTGATCTGATAATTAAACAAATACATGACAGCATCAAGGTTATCAAGCCATGGGTTGAGTTTGGCATTTCTCCTTTTGGCGTCTGGAGAAACGCTGATAAAGACTCAACAGGCTCTGCTACCAGAGCAGGCCAGACAAACTATGATGATCTTTATGCCGATATTCTTAAATGGCAGAAAGAGGGATGGATTGATTATGTTACCCCTCAGCTGTATTGGGAGAGAGGAATGAAGGTGGCTAACTATACAGTGCTGGCTGACTGGTGGAGCAAAAACTCTTATGGCTGCCAGGTTTATATCGGACAGGCTCCTTACCGTCTTTCACACAAATCAAAAAATAAAAGCTGGAGAAGAGCAGGTGAAATCACGGGTCAGATTAAGCTTAACCGCACCTATCCTAATATTATGGGAAGCATGTACTTCAGCGGAAAGTCATTTATTAAGGATCCGTTACGTCTGAAGGAAAAGCTTAACCGTTCCTTGTATAAATATCCGGCGCTTACTCCTGTCAACAACAGGATAACCCCTATTAATCCGGAGAAACCTCTGAATGCTGCGATCTCCCGTGAAGGTGATAATGTTACACTCAATTGGACAAAGGGTACCAGTACTAAAAACTTCATTGTATATCGCTTCAGGAAAGGAAAAACAGCTGACATGGGTAATCCTGCAAATATTTTTGCTGTGACATCATCAACATCCGTTACCTTTAAAAAGGAGAGGAAAAATGACCCTGAAAAATACATGTACGTCGTTACCTCACAGAGTTATACCAATATGGAGAGTGAACCGGTATACTTTAAGTAATTAACAATTAACAATTAACAATTGTCAATAATTAACATGGTAGAGTCGTTGCATGCAACGGCTCTTTTCATTGTTTACTCTTTGGGGGTTATACTGACAAGTTGGGAATGATCTCTGTAGCAAAGCTTTCCCCTCCTAAGTTTAGGAGGGGTCCGGCGACGCAGGAGCCGGGGGGTGGTATGTTGTAATTTGCAAGTCATACCACCCCGCCCTCGCTGCTCTCGGGCACCCCTCCTGTCTCAGGAGGGGAAACTTTCCCGACAGCAAACTCCTTGCGTTGTTTTTAACTTAAATTACTGCTAATCCAGTCCAGTAAATCTCTGAAAATTACGCTTGACCCTTAATCGTTTAGGTGTTAAGGTTTTAAGGAATGTAACTTAAAAAAGGCTGGTATTTAGACGCCAGCCTTTTATCTTATCATTTCATTACTTTTGACTTTTGACTTATTTATACAGAAAATATTTCTCCGCTCTCTTCCTGTACGCTGGTATATCGCGGTACCATATATCCTTTATGTCATCTACTTTGAAGGACTTCTGAAATTCAATCCTGACACTGTCCGTGCCGCATACTTTGTCGAACATTGCAAGACGCGATGGGTCACACATCTCAAAGAGGTTTTTGTCAGGTCTCAGTTTATGTGCTTCCTGCATGATATAAAACTGGATAATTGAAAGAGGAGCTTTTGCAGGATCGGTAAAATGAATCTGAACACCATTGATCATAACGTCTTTATAAACACTGAAGTATGGCTTATAGTGCACGGGTCTGAAGATTACACCCGGAATGTGGCAATCATTAAGCCCTTTAGCCAGTGAATCGGCACAGATCCAGTCAGCAGCGAAGAGCTTGAAAGGCAGTGTGTAGCCCACACCAATGCTTACCGTATACAGTTCTCCGGCAATACCGGTGGCAGGATAGAAGAGAGGGGAGGTAACCTCTGGAATATTTGGTGATGAGGGCACCCATGGCAACCCTGTATCTTCAAACAACATGTTGCGATTCCATCCTTCCATTTTTACCACTTTGAGCTTGCATTTTTCTCCACCTTTAAGCAGTCCTTCACCATTAAGAAACATGGCAAGTTCACCGACGGTGAGCCCGTGTACATATGGAATCTCATACTGACTGACAAAGGAAGTGAATCCTTTCCGTACGATTGGCCCTTCCATTTTATTGCCTCCCAGAGGATTAGGCCGGTCAAGTACAACAAATTCAATGTTATTCTCAGCTGCAGCCTCCATTGCCAGACCAAGTGTACTTATAAAGGTATAAGACCTGGAACCAATATCCTGAACGTCATATACAAGAACATCAACACCCTTGAGCATCTCGGCTGTTGGTTTACGTGTTGCGCCATGGAGACTGTATACGGTAAGACCAGTGATCCGGTCAACCTGTGTTGCAACATATTCACCGGCAACATATTCACCCCTGATACCATGCTCAGGCGCAAAAAGGGCAACAAGATTAATCCCCGGTGTATTGTATAG
>Ga0116171_10001870_pt1 | contig 20478 bp, 15 predicted proteins | sample AD_JPNHW2_MetaG_FD_89798 | JGI IMG/M metagenome (GOLD analysis project Ga0116171, IMG submission 89798) | Active sludge microbial communities of municipal wastewater-treating anaerobic digesters from Japan - AD_JPNHW2_MetaG | ecosystem: Engineered > Bioreactor > Anaerobic > Digestate | place... | reverse complement strand
GAACCAAACGCCTTTCCCCTCACCCTTGTTGGTATTGTTGATCTTAAAGTTTCTTCTCAAAATGGCTCCATTAATCCTGGTGATCCCGTTTCCACTAGTCATCTCGCCGGTGTCGGTGCCAAAGCTATCAAAGCTGGTCGTATTGTTGGTCAAGCCATGGAAAGCTATTCTAATTCTGACATTAATCAAATTGGCTTAATCAAAGTTTTGGTTCAACCTTCTTGGTATGATCCCGATGTCTTCCTCACCGACACCGGTCAGGTGGCCATTAACTACAATGTCTCTCCCGAGGTTCTCGCTTCTCTTGGCTATTCCGGTACCAAAAACGAAATCGAGGCCGCTACTTATTCCCTTACCGATTCTCTTGGCCACGCTGTTACTCAAATTGGTCAATTTGGAAAATTAGCCGCCGCCAAAATCGAAACTGCCTATCTCTCGGCAAAAAACATTGTTGTCGATAATCTCGCCGCCCGCAAAGTGGCCTCCGAAACCATTATCACTGGTGACATTACGGGTACGGAGGCTCTCTTTGACTCGGCTACCATTGGCACCCTCACCGCCGAGAGTATTGGCGCCTCGCAGGCTTCCTTCTCTACCGTCTATGCCGATCAAATTATCAATCCCGAGGGCAATATTTCCGAGGTTTTTGCTACCAAAATCTCTGATCTTCGCGATGAAATCAAATCCATAATCGCTTCCTCTTCAGCCGAGGCCACTCCCTCCGCCATCGCCCTCGAATCCGCCACCTGGGATACCTCAGTCGCCACCGAATCTGCCGACCTAGTTCTCGATAATCTCACCCTTTCCGATTCTCTGGTTATTGCCTCTCAGCTCACCGTCGGCGGTCACTCTTCTCTAAATACTGCCAGTGTTACCGGCACTTTCACCGTCGGTCAAATAGCCTTGAGCGACAATATTATGGAAACGACGGCGCAGGCTCTCTATATTCAGCCTTCCGGTCTCGGCTCCGTCCACATCTTAAATGACCGTCTCGTTCTCAGTGACGACGGCAGTGTCACCATCAATGGCAATCTCAATGTCACTGGTTCTCTGATTGCGGAAATGATCAAAGCTAATTCGGTGGAAACTAAAGATTTAACTGCCGAAAAAATCAATATCACCACCAGCGTCATTGCGAGCGACAGCGCGACAATCTCCTCACCAATCATCGCCGCCGATGCCTCTCCTTCCGCCGAGGCATCCTCTTCGGCTACCCTCGCCTCCAACGCCACAGTTGGCACTGTCACCCTCGCCGCCGGCCAAACCGAAATTACCATTCAAAATCCCCGTCTTACCCCCTCTTCTATGGTTTATCTGACTCCCAGTGGCTCCACCGGCAATCAGGTGGTTTATATTAAAAATAAAACTTCTAATTCCTTCGCTATTGCCATTGACCAGCCTTTGACTCAAAATGTCGATATCAATTGGTGGCTTATTAACTAAAATGAGATTAAGCTTTACTCCTATATTTTTTAGTCCCCTTTTTCAAGGGGGATGGCCGAAGGCCAGGGGGTTTAGACTTTAGGCTTTTATTAGTTTATTATTAATCATATGGACCTATCTACCGATCAACTCGAAAAGCTTCAAAATCTAGGTCTAAATCCCCCCAAAGCGCCTCAAAGTGCTCCAAAATCAAGTCTCCTTCCTCTTTTTTCTATTTCCGGTCTCACCATTCTCTCCATCGGCGGCCTCATTCTTCTCAAATCAAAAGATACTTCTTCTCTTCCCATCGATAATTCATCGGGACGGTCGACCGACAAGGTCGATAATGTCCCGACTCAAGTTCCCAAATCCATTCAGCATTATCTTCTCGCCTCCCAACAATATTTTACTCGGGCTCTCGAATCCCAATCCTCCTGTACTGGCAGCCCTGGTGGCTGCCCTTCTGTCATTGATTATTTAAATCAAGCCATCACCGCTGCTTCAGACGCTATCAAAAGTTCTCCTTCTGACTACCGCGGTTTCGAGCAACGGGCCCGTATTTATCAGGCCCTTCTCGATTCTCAGCCCCAGCTTCTCGATGCTTCCATTGCCGATTATCAGCAGGCTCAAAAATTAAATCCCGATTCTGCACAGATTACTCGTCAGCTGGCTTCTCTTTACGCCAAAAAAGGCGATCTTCAAAATACCCTTGCCTATCTCTCTGCCACCGTCACCCTCGAGCCCACCAAAGCTCAAAATTTTTATGATCTGGCCCGCCTTCAACAGCAGGCTGGCCTTCTTCCAGACGCCCTCAAAACCTACAACAGCCTTATTCCCTTAATTTCGGACATTTCTCAAAAATCCCAGCTCGAAACTGAAAAAAAGGCACTCGAAAATATCATTTCTAAAAATAACTTTGCCCCGACGAAGCCATCTAGCGAAGTCGGGTCTCTTACACCATCTCCAGCTCCCATTCAAACCGAAGGTAATCTTCTCGAGGCTTCTACTCGCACTTCAGGACCCATCATTGCCGCTCCCGAGACTATCGACGAAATCTCTGTCCAAAATCAAACTGATTCCAATTCCCTTTCTGGCACGGCTACTCTTCCTTCCGGCCAGAAACAAATCACCATTCCTAATTCTCAGTTAAAATCCTCGTCTCAGGTTTATTTGACTATTCTTTCCGGTGGCAAAAATCAAACTCTAGAAGTTCTAAGCAAGTCAAAAGATTCCTTTACTGCCGGCTTTATCTCACCCCTCTCCGAAGATGTTACTTTCAAGTGGTGGATCGTAAACTAAAGGAAAAAACCTAAAGCCTAAACTCTAAAATCTAAACTCAAATCTGATATGTTAGAATTATTACGTGAATAAAAATTATGATTTGGTTAATCGGGTAGAAATATTTGGAACGAGGATTATTTCTTTTTCAAAACTTATTCCCAAAAATGTAATTAATTTACCTTTAATTTCTCAATTTATTAGATCGGGAACGAGCGTTGGAGCTAATTATTGTGAAGCTGACGATGCTGAGAGTCGGAAAGATTATATCCATAAAGTAGGTATTGCTAAAAAGGAAGCTCGGGAAACAGCTTATTGGCTAAAGATGATTGTCGTAGCAGAACCTAAACTAAAAGAAGAAGCAATGAAAATTTATCAAGAAGCTAAAGAATTGAATTTGATAATGAATGCTATTGTCAGAAAAGCATCAATAAAAACTGACTAATTTTATGCTTTATGCTTTAGACTTTAGACTTTAGACTTTTTTCTTTTAGTCTTTTTTGCCTTTTCTCTCTTTAGGCTTTAGGCTTTAGGCTTTAGAATTTTTTTATTGTTCTTCCGTCGGTGTCACCTCCACCTCAGGTGGCTCCAGTTCCTCTACTGGTATATTTACCTGTTCTTCAACATTGGGTGTTGGTAAAGCTTCAGGCACTTTCAGAGTCTCAGCCTCCTTAGCCGCCGTAGCGTTAGCGGAGTCGGCTTGTTGCTTCATCAAAGCCTCATATTCTTCTTTCCAGTCGGCCAGTTCCTTGCTGGCCTTTTCATAGTCACCCGAATCTACTGGTACCAGGTTTACGGCTTGATTTAAGTGATTGACCGCCAGTCCCAGTTTATTTAATTTTTTCTCAGCGTAAGCCAGGTTGTACCAGCCATTAGCCAAATCCGGTTTTAATGTCACCACCTGTTCAAAAATTCTTGAAGCATCTTCATACATTCCGGCGGCATAAAGTAAACCGCCAAAATCAAGTTTAAGATTTGGATTAGTGGGATCAAGAGCTATCGCCTGACTATAAGCCTGAAAACTCCAATCAGCCGCTCCTTCAACTGTCCCCACCAGTTGCCGGTAAATAGTCGCCAGATTACTCCAGTAAATTGGATTTTTACTATCGAGGGCTACCGCCGCCTTTCCTTCCCTCACTGCCTGTTGAATCAAAGTTGATGCCTGTTCCTTATCGGTATCAGTCAAATCCGTTTTCGCTAAAATAGCCCCAGCCAAAGCCATATTGGTCTGAGAATAAACCTGCCTATATTCAGCACTGTTTGGATTAAGTCCGATTGCCTTAATCTGTAAATTATAAGTCCCGTTTCCATCATTTTTAGCCGCTGCCACCAGCGAATTTCGGAGATATATTTCTCCCATCAGCACTCTTACCCCCCAATATCCGCTAAAAATCGTCAGAGCTATCACCAAAGTCGCCAATACAAATGGCCCGGCATTTTTACCTTCATCTCCTACCTTCAAAACTATTCTGATTTCTTTGGCATTAATATTTTTAGTCACCAGCCACATCAGTAGCCAAAGGGCCACAAAATTAATTGGGGTCAAAGCCATTAAAATCACCAGTATTATTACCATCCATTTTCCTCTTTGATTCTTCTGGTCTTTACTAAAAGCCAGTACCGCCAGTATTCCCATAACCAAACCTATGAGTCCCAGCTCTGTCCACAACTGCATCCCTGTATTTGCTCCCCAGTTAAAGACCCCGAGCCAGTTCTTACTATTGTTAAAAGTGGCTGGTCTCCACCAGTTAAAAGCCTGCAGATAATTACCAATTCCTACTCCCTGAAGTGGTCGATATTTAAGTGATTCGGTCGCTATTGCCCAGGAGCTATTGATATCCAGATAATTCCATCCCGTCTTGACCATTTTGAATACATCGAGGAATAGCACCAGTACTAAAAAAGCGGTTATTACCAGTTGAAGTACATAGCCCTCTCTGGCCTTAATTTTTTCCATTAGTTTTTTCACCCCCAAAATCATCAGTATTAGAAGTAACCACATTTCTCCCAGGAGGGACCCGACCAGAGTCCAGCCTTGAGTAATATTGATTAAAGGATTTTCTTTTGGCCATGAAATAGGTAATTTTGCTGTTGGCAGTAAAAAAACCACCAGTGAAGTTACGGCCACTAGTAGCCCCGCTCCGGTTAGCCACCTTTCCTCATTTTTACTTCTTTCTTCAGATACTTGCAGCCACAAAAATGTCCAAATGCAAAGGCTCCACATCATCCCCAGGCCTGGCACTCCCAGGAGACTTCTCATTTTGAGTCCAGCTTCACCAAAAAACCAAAATATCGTCGCCCAAATTGTTAATCCCAAAAGCCACCACCAGCCTCGACTGACTCTTACCTTATCCTCTTTAGAAGTTATCATTACTCCCACTGCCCAAAAAATGAGTCCGAGAAGGCTCATCATCAGCATTAGCCAATTCTTTCCCAGACCAAAAGCATCGATAATTATCGGTAAAAATGATAATGGTAACAGCACCAGACAGACTTGAAGATAGGTTTTGAGTATTTTCATCATGAAATCAGCTTAACAAAAGCCCATGGCCCTGACAACCCCAAACTTTCTTTTCTCCGCACATTCTTCTCTTTTTTTTCTTTTTTTAGACTTTAGTCTTTAGACTTTTTCTTATTTTAGCTTTGTCAATGGATTTATCTTTCCACTTCCACTTTTTATTTCAAAATGCAAATGAGTTCCTGTCGATCTGCCCGTGCTTCCCATCGTTCCCAATTTTTGCCCCTGAGACACCTTGTCTCCCGCCTTTACTACAATTGAATTATTTAAAAGATGAGCATAAAGAGTTTGGAATCCGTTACCGTGATCTACCACCACATAATATCCATAGCCGCCCACATTCCAGCCAGCCTGCACTACTGATCCTGTCGCCGCCGCTACCACTGGCGGATTACTGGCATTAGCAATATCCACCGCCGGATGATACCAAGAATATCTTTGAGTAATTACTCCTGATGTTGGCCACATAAAATTACCCTCTCCCACCACTCCGGGAATTGGCGCCACTGTCCTGGCTATATATTTTGTCCCGGTAATTATTTCTTTTGGTTTAATTCCCTCCGGTACAATCAGCTCTTGTCCGGCGACCAGAGCAAAGGTTTCATCATTACTAAAAGAATTAAAAGGGTAATCAATAATATTTTGGGCATCAACTCCATAATATTTTGCAATACTATAAATTGTTTCTCCCCGTTTTACCGTATGTTTTACCCCAGTTACCGGCAAAATTTTTATAATCTGGTTTGGTTTAATTGCTTCGACCGACTTCAAATTATTTTCCCAGAGGATCGTATCAATACTGACTCCATATTTTTGGGCAATACTGGAAATTGTATCTCCCTCAACCACTCGATACTCCATCAGTTCCCCTTTGGGCAAATTAGAGATCAAGGTTTCTACTCCTCCCTCTTCATTATCCGCCGCCATAATCAGGTAGCCACTTCCCCGATTTTCATTATTGTCCCTATTCCTAATTAAATCTTCGAGATTGCCCGAAAAAATAATTCCTCCAAAAGACAAAACAGCCAGACTGATACTGACAAAACTTTGGGAAAAACGCCCTCTTTGTTTATACATTAGCTTGGCGGTGCCATCTTTAATCTTGACCACCCAGCCAAGAAATAAATTGCCTATCTCCGTCCAAAAGCGTCCCTGCAGTTCCAAAAATTGTTTTATCAATTGAATTTCTTCTTTCATTTATTTTAAATTTTAGACTTTAGATTTTTTTATTTTTAGATTTTAGACTTTAGGCTTTTTTTATTTTATCTCTTCCCTACTTTCTTCAAAAAATCTTCATTGGTTTCAGTTTTATTCATCTGGTCAATAATCAGTTCCGTCATTTGATCTTTTTCCTCAAGATTATCAAACATTCTTCTCATCGCCATGACTCTCGACAAAGTTTCTGCCGGTAGCAGCAATTCTTCCTTTCTTGTTCCTGATTTCAAAATATCAAAAGCCGGAAATATCCTTCTTTCGGCCAGTTTTCTCTCGAGGCGCAGTTCCATATTTCCCGTTCCCTTAAACTCTTCAAAAATTAACTCATCCATTTTTGAACCGGTATCAACCAAGGCCGTCCCAATAATCGTCAGCGAACCCCCATTTTCAATTTTTCTGGCCGCGCCAAAGAATTTTTTCGACGGATACAAGGCCGCTGGATCAAACCCCCCCGACAGAGTCCTGCCTGAGGTGGGAATGGCTAGATTATATGCCCGGGCTAGTCTGGTAATCGAATCAAAAACCATAAAGACATCTTTGCCCATTTCTACCAGTCTTTTGGCCCTTTCAATAGCAATTTCCGCTGCTCTGGTTTGTTCTTCTGGTTTCTGATCAAAATGCGAGGCAATCACTTCTCCTTTGACAAATCTTTGCATGTCAGTTACTTCTTCCGGTCTCTCTCCAACCAGCACCGCCATCAAGTGGACCTCCGGATAGTTGGCCGCTACTCCCGCCGCAATTTCTTTTAGCAGGGTCGTTTTCCCGGCTTTTGGCGGCGATACAATCATCCCTCTTTGGCCAAAACCAATCGGGCAAAAAATATCGATAATTCTCGTTGAAAACATTTTTGGGTCAAACTCAAGTTTTACCTGCTTTACCGGATAAATAGGGACAAGATCTTTAAATTCGGCTCTGTTTTGAGCCGCTAAAAGGTCCAGCCCATTAATTTTATCGATTCGAACCAGACTCCAGTATTTTTCATTTTGTTTCGGCGCCTTGGCTACCCCAGTAATCAAATCACCCATTCGGAGACTATAACGTCTGATCTGCATCGAGCCGATCACTGCATCTTTATGTCCGGGATTAAATTTTGGTCTGACAAATCCTTGACCGTCGGGCATTATCTCGAGAATTCCCGAAATTATTTCGAGTCTCATTGGATTATTTTCTACTTCTATTTTTTTATTCACCAGGCTGGTGTCGACCTTTGGCGACATAATCGCCTGGTCTTTTTGGGGATTAACAATCACCACACGATTGTTTGTCTCTGTTTTAACTTCGGCAGATTTTATCTCGCTAGAGCTGTTTGCACCGGCGGGCACCGCCACGACCTCTTGGGTTTTTACTGATTTTCTAGGCATTATTGGGAAAAATATATAAAAATCAACACACTTCTACACCGGGAATGCTTTATTGTATAAAATCTCGTCTTCCCTGTCAAATTAATATCACTGTTGAAAGTAGCAGACCTGCCCCCTCTGCTACTCTCAGCGCCAATATCAATTCAAATCTGCCAATTTGACAATTGGGCCTTTTTCCTTTATTTTAGAAATTGAAGAAACAACAATATTCGTGTTCCACCTGCTTTGAGAATATCGATAAAGTTGTTTCTTTTTTGTTTCTTTACGTAAGTTTTCAAGCTGTAAGCGATGAAAACTTGCTTAAAGACACAATCCGCCTCTGGCGGATATTTCATTTATTTTTAATATTTTATTATTTTTTTTAATTTATCTTTTAGTTTTAGATTTTAGGTTTTAGACTTTTTTTATTCTTTACAGTACCAACTTCCCTCCGAGCCGTGCCATCGCCTTGATCTGATTCTCCGCCCACTTATCTTTCTTTGATAACTTCTTCCACCACTTCTTTGACATTGACAGATGTTATCACCATCTTTTTTTCTTGTCTATACCCTATAAGAAATTACTTCACAAAAAATGCCCATCCTATAATTATATTTATTAATATTTTTAGCTTTATTTTCAGCCCAATTCTCCTCTTATCAACACTATGTGGAAAACTCTCATTATTTAGAATTTAGGCTTTAGGCTTTTTTCTTTATGCTTCAGGTTTTTCTCTTTAGACTTTCTTCAATTCTCCAATGTTCTCTATCTTCATCATTTCCATCCCAAGACTCTTTATCTCCCTTTCTCTTCTCTCTGCCATTTTTACCTTTTTCACCTTTCCGAGCAGCGATACCTCGCCAATTAGTACGGGCGATCCTTTATGGTCGCCCTCTCCCCTTATTATTTTATCTTTATAACTCGAATATATCGCTCCAATTACCGCCAAATCTACTCCAGGATCAGAAATCTTTATTCCTCCCGACACCGTCACAAACACATCTTCTTTATAAAGTGGTATCGAAAGCACTTTTTGCGCCACTGCTACCAGCAGCTGTCCCCGGTTATAATCAATCCCTGAAAAGATTCTTTTTGGTATCTGGGAAAAAGATTCTGTGACCAGGGCTTGTATTTCGACAAGCAGTGGCCGGCTCCCCTCCATCACCACACTTATAGTTGACCCGATTTGAGGCACTTTACTATCAATTAGACTCACCTCTTCTGAAGATATTTCTCGAAGACCTTTTTCCTCCATCCTAAACACCCCCACTTCATCCGTCGGTCCAAAGCGATTTTTATTTACTCGGAGAATTCTCAGCTCTCCGTCTTTTTCTCCCTCAAAATACAACACCGTATCAACCATATGCTCCAGCATTTTTGGTCCAGCAATATCTCCCTCTTTGGTCACGTGTCCCACAATAAAAATCGCTACCCCACTTTTCTTCGCCATTTCTACTAGCCGAAAAGTTGACTCTCTTATTTGGGTCAGGGATCCGGGTGTTCCGGAACTTTCAGCGCAAGACATCATCTGGATACTATCAACCACCACTATTTTGAACACATTATTTGTTCTTTCAATTATCTCTTCAATTTCCTCAACTATATTTGTTTCTAAAATATCAAATTTACTCTTATTCAAACCTAAACGCTCCACCCTTAGGGCTATTTGTTCTGCCGTTTCCTCTGCTGCTACATAAAGTCCCCCTATTTTCCCAATTAATTGGGTAAGAAGGGTACTCTTTCCGATTCCTGGTTCACCCGCAAAAAGGATCACCTGTCCCCGCACAATTCCTTTACCCAATACTCTATCAAATTCCTTAATTTCCGTTGAAAATATAGATGTATGGGCGGAACCTTGTGTCCGCCCTTCTAATATATTTAAATTTTTTATTTCCGTCTCTCGCCCTCTTCTTTTTTTAGAATTTAGATTTTTAGATTTTAGACTTTTTATTTCTTTTAAGCTATTCCATTCATGACAAGCGCTACACTGCCCGCTCCATTTCGAAAATTCATTCCCGCAATTCGCACAAACAAAAATGCTTTCAGAAATTCTCTTCATTCCCAATTTTAACAGTTTTTTATCCCCCGATTCAGCAGTAGCTGATCCACGAGAATGGACAAGGGGAAATTAAAGGGGGTTTTGACTTTAGATTTTAGGCTTTAAGTGTTAGACTTTTCCCTTTTTCATCCATCCTATCGCCTCTCATGAAACCATCATCTTTTTTACCTATCTAATGGTTTTATTTCAACCGCTGTTGGAATTTGTTGTCGATAAATCTCTTTTTGCATCCTAGGACATCGATTTATCCTTCCCCGCTTTATCTCCCTAAATTCATCCAAATTAATAAATCCCCCTCCTCCTCGCACCACCGCTGTCCCCACTCCCAGTAATAAAAAAAGCGGAATTATCACCGCTAAAATCAACGGCAAAACTATCAAAAACTTAACCCATTTACTCCATCTCATCCACACAAACATCATCACTACTCCCACCGGATAAGCAGTTACCAGTAAAAACACCGTAATCAAAGTTTTAACATCATATCCCAAATAAGTGCTTTCTTCTTTGACTTCCATCTCTTTTTTGGGAACTATTTTTTTCTTTTCCATATCTTATTGTACCACAAAAACCCTTCCCTTCCTTTCCTCTCGGCTAAAGGCCGATTCGCCCCTGGCGGAAAGGGGGATCCCGCCACAGCGGGAGGAGGTTTAGATTTTAGACTTTAGATTTTTTTATTTATATATCACCTTGCTCTTATCGGTATTGACAAGTCCAAGGGATATTTTTCTCTTAGCTACATCAATTGACTCGATATAAACCTGAACCTTTTCTCCTTCCTTGAGAACCACCCCAGCCAATTTAGAAATATGAATAAGACCTTCAATTCCGGCCTCGAGCCTGACAAGAGCCCCAAAATTGGCAATTTTCACAATTTCCCCATCAAACTCTTTATCCTTAGGATATTTCTCCTCAATTTTTGTCCAAGGATCTTCCTGAAGTCTTTTCAAAGAAAATTGCAGTCTACCCTCAGATTTGTTAACCAGTTTAACTTTTATTTTATCTTTAGGCTTAAACATGCCCGTGACATCGTTAACTTTTTCCCAGGAAATTTCGGAAATATGAACTAGACCCTCTAGTTTCATCGCCTTTCCTTCATGACTATCATCAACTTTGACAAAAATCCCAAAAGGTTCGACCCTGACTACTTCCGCTTCAAAAACATCGTCGAGTTTCAAATTCTCAATCGCCACCGACTCTTCACCGACCTTATTTGGTTCGGACACCAGTCTCTCAGAAAATACCAGTCTATTTTTAGACTGATCCACTTCCAAAACCTTGGCTTTAATTTTTTTACCAAGCAGTTTCTCAGGATCAACGTCATATTTACTCCCAATTTGGGATCCGGGGATAAAACCAAAAAAACCAAAGGGGGCAATGACCACAATTCCCCCTCGATTTAGTTCTTTACCAAAAACTGTCACTTCACCTCCACTTTTTTCTTTTTCGGTAAAATAGTTCCAGCCATAGCCTGAGGCCGCGCCTCTAATCGAGACTAAAATCTGACCCTTATCGTTTTCCGGTTGCTTTACCTGGACCTCGATTTCATCACCGACTTTCAGATCAGCTACATAATCTTTGACTGATTCAAATTCTTTACCCATTACCACCGCATCAGTTTTTCCACCAATATCAATAAAAATTGATTTATTTTTAATCGCGGTAATTTTCCCTTTAACTTCTTGCCCCTTTTTCAGACCAGCAACTGCTACCCCTTCCAGATTTAATAGTTCCTCCATCGTCATCGGACCTGTCACTTTCTTTTTAGAAACTTTCTTTTCTTTTTTCATTTTGTTAAAAAATCCCCGATTTATCGGGGATAAACGGGATTGTTTACCCTAAATAAATGATTAAATATGGGTTATTTACCCGTCCGTAGCCTTGGCGAAGGAGGGCCCCAAATTAACTAATAATCTTAAACTTGGCTATTATAACATAAATATTTTACTCTAAATTAAGCCAATTCCTAAGCTTTTCTACTCTATTTGTAGTTCTTTCAATTCTCCTTCTTGAGAAAAAAACCAGGTCCCCCATATTTTCCAAAAATACAACCGCCCTTAACCCAATTAGACTATTTCCTTTTTTTTCGCCTCTCCTAAAAAGTTCTTCTTGTTGCTTCCATAACTCGGGTAATCTTGCTTCCATAATAAATTTTAACACATAAAAAATCCCCAAAACGGAGATTATTTCTGGATTGCTTGCAACTCAGTCTGTCTTTGGCGGAAACAATCTATTGAATTTTTGTTCAGCCTCCCTTTCTCAAGGGAGGGTGCCCGCAGGGCGGGTGGGTTTAATTTACTTTCTCAGTCTCGGCCGCGACCTATCTTCAAGATCCCTTGCGGGAAGACTATTGTCAGCGCTGAGGCGTTTCACTTCTCTGTTCGGAATGGGAAAAGGTGGAGCCACCCCGCTCCAGCGACCGAGACTCAAAAAGTAAGTTTTATTTATTTTAAATCTTTTAATAGTTTTTTTAGAATTTAGTCTTTAGACTTTTTCTATTTTTTTCTATTCACTTGGCCTCTAAATTGAGTTGCCTATTCAGCTTCTAATCCCGAAGTACATCGAGACTAAAAGCTGTTGATATTAAAGAATTTCTTCGATCTTTCCACTGCTTAGCTTAAATCCTTACGGATCTTCCACCCGCAGAGTATTAACCGGTAGTCTCCCGGCGATCTCTCGTCCCTTGCGGGACCACGTTTCCTTATCTCGGGGTCAGTTTCCTGCTTGAGATGCTTTCAGCAGTTATCTAATAGGAACGTAGCTACCCAGCAATGCGCCTGACGGCACAACTGGCACACCAGCGGTTCCCTCGTCTAGGTCCTCTCGTACTGTAGACGAATTCCCTCAAGAAACGAACGATTACATCGGATAGAGACCGAGCTGTCTCGCGACGCTCTGAACCCATCTAACGCAGCGCTTTAATGGGCGAACAGACCAACCCTTGGCCCCTTCTTCAGGGCCAGGATGCGCCAAGACGACATCGAGGTGCCGAACCGCATCGTCAATATGAACTATCGGATGCGACCAGCCTGTTATCCCCAGAGTAGCTTTTATCCAGTAAGCCCGTGCCTATACCAAATAGGTCACGAGGATCACTAAAACCGTCTTTCGACCCTGCTCCGATCGTCTAGCATCGGAGTAGCTCTAGTAAACTAGTGCTATTCGACTTGTAAGTCTCACAGTCAAGCCAACTTTTGCTTTTGTACTTAAGATCCGATTTCCTACCGGATCAAGTTGACCTTTGTATACCCGCGTTACTTTTTTGCAGGTGCCTGCCCCAGGCAAACTAGCAACCATACACTGTTCCCTTCCGCGATTCAGCGGAATAGGTTAGATTCAAAAATAAACAAGGGAGGTGTTCCATTGGCGCCTTGCGGCTCCCTCCTACGCTCGACAATATTTAGATTCTTATCAATGTAAAGATCCAGTAAAGCTTCATGGGGTCTTTTTGTCCTGATGTAATTAAACGGCATCTTCACCGCTCTTTCAATTTCACTGAATAGATGATTAAGACAGTTGCACAGTCGTTGAATCTTTCATACGTGTCGTAACTTACACGACAAAGGACTTCGCTACCTTAGAACAGTTAGAGTTACTGCTGACGTTCACCAGGGCTTATAAAACAGGCCAGTCCTTGCGGAAAAACCCATCTTCTTAACCTTCTGGCACCGGTCAGGTTTCAGCCCCTATACTTCCCCTTACGGGTTTGCAGAGACCTGTGTTTGTGGTAAACAGTCGCCATGCATTCTTTTGTTGTAGCCCGATTGTTACGTCGGGCAGGGCATCTTGTAAAACTTACGCCCAGTTAATTTGCCAAGTTCCTTAATCATCTGTCTTTCAATCTCCTAAGTCTTCTCGACTCATCCACCAGTGTCGGTTTTGGTACGAATTCAGTAAATTCTCATTGCGACGCTTTTCTTGGATAAATGGATTCAATTCAATTGTCCACCTTACGGCGGACTCTTATTCGCGTTTCGCTTTATAACGAAAAGGCGGATTTACCAACCCCTTCTAACTACACGCTTAAAAGCAGCATTTCACTTCTGCTCTAAACCTTCCATTCATCGTCACGCCCCAACTGATAACGAATTTACCAAAGTACCGGAATATTAACCGGTTATCCATCCACTACGCCAGCACTACACTGGCCTCATGTTAGGATCGACTAACCCGCAGACGAACAACGTAGCTGCGGAAACCTTGGATATTTCGGAGTCCAGGATTCTCACCTGAAGTTCGTTACTCATGCCCGGATTCTCACTTCTTGGCGCTCCAGCAAACCTTTCGGTCAACCTTCGCCGCACCAAGAACGCTCTCCTACCATTCGTGCCGATAAATCGGCACAAATCTCCAGTTTCGGTACTATGTTTTAGCCTCCTTACATTTTCGGTGCAGGTTGCCGACCCCGATAAATCGGAGTCGAACAGTGAGCTATTACGCTTTCTTTAAAGGATGGCTGCTTCTGAGCCAACCTCCTGTCTGTCTTAGGCAACCCACTGCCTTTCCCACTTAACATAGATTTAGAGACCTTAACTGAGAGTCTGGGGTCTTCCCCTTTTGCCCAATCCAGCTTAGCCCGGATGGACTGACTGCCTAGCTTAACCTGACGGTATTCGGAGTTTGGTTAAATGCCTGTGCTTGCGCACAAAACACTCATCCAGTAGCTCTACCCCCATCAAGAAACACTAGACGCTATACCTATATATATTTCGGAGAGAGCCAGCTATTCCCACTTTCGATTGGCATATTACCTCTAACCTCAGATCATCGGACAGATTTGCAGCTCTGATCCGTACGGGCCTCCCGCCGACTTCCATCGACGTTCGCCCTGTCCAAGGTTAGCTCAAGTGGCTTCGGGTCGTCTCCAGTCATCTATTCGCGCTATTCGCACTCGCTTTCGCTACGCCTTCCTCCGATTCATCGGAGTTAGACTTGATAACTAGAAACACTCCCGGGCTCATTCTTCAATAGGCACGACATCACTCCGACTTGCGTCGGAGCTCTGTCTGTTTGTTAGCAAATGGTTTCAGATCTATTTCACTCCCTTATATAGGGTGTTTTTCACCTTTCCCTCACGGTACTAGTTCACTATCGGTCTGCTAAAGTATTTAGCCTTGGAGCTTGGTCGCCCCAGATTCCCGCGACATTTCACGTGGATCGCGGTACTTAGGTATTCAGTCAGTTTTTACTCAAATTTCAAATACGGGGCTTTCACCCTCTTTGGCAGTTCATTCCTTAACTTTCTTCTGTTTTTTCAAAACTTTATACTAAACCCTGCAACCCCCCAGCTTACGCTGGAGTTTAGGCTGTTCCGTGTTCGCTCACCGCTACTAACGGAATCTCTTTCGATTTCTTTTCCTCCGGGTACTAGGATGTTTCGCTTCCCCGGGTCTCCCTCCTCCCCGATAAATCGGGTGGATCCTCAATCTTTCGATTGAAGGGATTTCTCCATTCGGAATTCGTCGGATCATCATTTGTTGACAACTCCCCGACGCGTATCGCCGTCTTCTACGTCCTTCTTCGGCTTTAGCCACCTAGGCATCCACCACTTGCTTTAATAAAATTCTTTAATATCTTAAGCAACTCAGTTTAGTTGCCAAGATAAATTTAAAATATCAATTCAATAGATTGTTAAAGTACTATTCTTAGTCAAGAGAAACAATCAATTCAGATTCTTTCTCTAATTCTAAAAATTTTTAATAGTTGGTGGATTTATCCGCCGTAGCCATTGTTGCAATGGCGAAGGTGGACCCAGGGAGATTCGAACTCCCGATCTCTTCATTGCAAATGAAGCGCTGTAACCAACTGAGCTATGGGCCCCTTTGGCTCGCCATAGCATTTTGCAAAGGCGGTGAGGCCATATTTTTAAAAAGTGCCTTAACTGCCAAAAAAATCCCGCCGACGCGGGACTCAATTCGGACACTTACCGCCTAATTATCGATAAGTTTTTTATTTATTATTTCCATTCCGAATTTGAGCTTTAGCATCAAGTGCTCCAATTGTACCTAAATACAAAAACAAAATCAACTGGTAAAAATATGGGTTGTTTCGACTATTTTCCCCTGTTTTTTACTTATATTTCTTACAAAAAACCCTTCTTTTCTGATTTCATTCTTCTCTTTAGTCTTTAGTCTTTAGGCTTTAGGCTTTAGTCTTTAGTCTTTAGTCTTTAGGCTTTAGGCTTTAGTCTTTAGTCTTTAGTCTTTAGGCTTTAGGCTTTAGTCTTTAGGCTTTAGTCTTTAGGCTTTAGTCTTTAGTCTTTAGGCTTTAGTCTTTAGTCTTTAGTCTTTAGGCTTTAGTCTTTAGGCTTTAGACTTTTTCCTCTTCAATTTCCTGTTATACTTAAAGCCATGACCGAAATTTTAAATTCAATTCTCGCCATGGTCAAAACCCACGGCCCTCTTTCTATGTTTATTGGTGGCATCGTCGAACAAATAATTGTTCCCATCCCATCACCAATTATTACCATGTCTGGTGGTGTTTTTTTAGTTTCAAGGCAAGGCAAATTTTTTAATATCCTCTGGCAAATTATTACCAGGGTTTCTCTACCTTATTCAATCGGCGCTGTTATCGGTACAGGCCTAGTTTTTTTCATTACCTATTATGGTGGCCGGCCCTTCCTTGATAAATTCGGGAAATACATTGGCATTAGCTGGAAATTGATTGAAAAAGTTCGCGCTGATTTTCAAAAAACTATCGCCGATGAGTTATTTATTTTAATTGCCGTTATTATTCCTGTGGTTCCTGTCTCCCTAATTTCCGCTTTTTCCGGTGGTTTTAGATTTAAACCGACTAAATTTTTTCCCATCATGTTTTTAGCTCTAATTATCAGGGCTATTATTCTCGGTTTTATCGGCTTTAATCTCGGCGAAGCCTTTACCGGTCTTGCCAACGGGATGGGTAATCTTGAAAGTATTCTCACTGTCGTCGGCGCTTTTCTCATTCTTGGTTTTCTCTATTTAAAGCGGGAAAAATGGCTCAAAAAAAATAGCTGACAAAATGATTATAATTAAGTAATGTGGTCTCTTATTTTTCTTTTTGTTTTTCTTTTCTGTCCCAAGGTTGTTTACGGCATTGATCCTTTTTACGGTTTTGATACCCATCCAAACTTTTGGAACGCTGGAAATTACACTAAAACAGGTAAAAAATATCTCAACACACTTCCTAACCCAAATTACAACAGCAAATGGGTTCTAAGTGAACCATATAACCCCAATCCAAATTATAGGATTTTGTATTATCAGTATTATCAAAATGATAATGCCACTAATATCGATGAATGGGAATTATGGTATGGAGATAGTTTCAACCATCAAGCCGTCAACCATTCATTTGGTGGAAAAAATGAAATCGAAAGTCGAAAAGCCTATTTAACTCAAGAAAGATGTTTTAAAGGAGAGATTGGTTACAACTGGCCCCAAATTAACGACAATAGCTTTTTTAATTTTACTACTCTCAGTCTCACTGCAGACAATCAGTGCACTCACACCGGTTATATCGCTATCCATATGTATGAAACCTGGGGTAGCGCCTTTTCAGCACTTCGAGACCAAAAATGTAATGAATATCTCCCCGCATCAATATCAAATAGCGGTAATCAAATTTGCAAAAGTGCTCCAAACGTTGCCCCTGTCTATCAACGTTACGCCTCAAGTACCACAAGCACTGGCGTGCCAAAATACCATCTTGGTTGTGAGGCAACCGTCTATGCTTGGGGATATCCATATTCTGAAAATATGAATTATAAAAATTGGTTCCGAAACGGCGAACTTCGTTGGTCTCAATACTCATCTATTGGCAGTTACGAAGTTTTGCCCGCACCAGACGATCATCTCTGGTGGAACAATCGTTGTTTGGGGATGTGGACAGACAAACAAAACTGGATCTATAGTGGAAATTATAAACTCGACGATAAAATATTTATTGATATCGGTGATCCTTCTCCCACCCCCACCTCCACTATAATCCCATCTCCCACTCTTCCCCCCTCTCTTTGTACTCAATGTAGCGGCAAACCTCTGGCTAAATTAAAAGGTGATGCTGACTGTTCAGGAAACACTAGCCTCAATGATTCCTCTATTTGGAGAAGTGAGTTTATCGGTGGAGGTCTAGGGAAAATAACTAAAAATAGCTGGGCTGCTGATTTCGACTGCAACGGCAAGGTGACTCTCAACGATGCTTCTATCTGGAGAGAGAACTTTGTTAAGAGTCTAATAAAATAGTCAGCTTATTTTTACTTTATTTCTTTTTAATTTTATCCACAAATATTTTCACCGTTCTCCGAGCATTATTAAAACTTCCAAAAATTATCAGAAAAAAAGCCGCCATCATCCCTAAAAACTTGATTGGATTAAATTTTTTTTCTTCCATATTTAATTTTAACACTACAAAAAAGGTTGTTTTGTGGTCAATTTTAGAAAAAGTTAGAACTCATTTTCAGGAAAACATTATTTACTATCTTTTATTTTTGGTGTAGTACTTATAGTAGAAGAATAAAAATATCACTTATATTTTAATTCTTCTATCATAGTCTTAGTTATGTCAGGTATTACCAAAAATTTGAGAAAGCTGCGAGAGTCAAAAGGTTTGACCCAAGAAAAATTGGCGAGATTTGTCGATGTCGCCAATAATACGATTATCAAAATTGAAGCTGGTAAAAACCAGAATCCAACTATATTGATATAACATAAATTTTAATTAGAAAAAATTATGAAAAAAATAATTAAAGGGCTGGTAGTTTTGATCGGCGTCATAATCTTGGGGGTGATTTTGATGGCAGTATTTAAATTATGTCCCCCAGTTGGACCGTGGCCAACGCCGCCATGGTGTACTACCTCAGAGGTCAGTTCTAAATTTACCCCTGAACCACTATCATATTTACCAGCCGTAGATAATAGCCGGCTGAATAATAGTTTTATGTTTGGTGTGGGCATGATGGATTTGTGGGGTAGATTGTGTACTACTCCTTTCACCTGTGACGATCCCAAGGAAGATATTGTCAAAAGTTTTAGTAGATTAAAACAAATCGGTACCAACTTGGTCATGGTAACCGATTTTTATCAAATTGATAGAGACAAAAATATTGTAAACGTGACCAGAGGTGGAGCTAGGACAATATCAACGGAGGATATGAAGCTATTGGTCGATCAGGCGCACGCTAACAATATGAAGTTTATGTTGATGACCAATTTATTTGAAAAGGATAAGTCCAGAAAGGTTTTAAATTTTGCTAATCCAACTAAGCAGGACTTAGACCACTTGTTTGCTGAATGGAAAACAAAGATACTGACACAAGCCCAGAAGGGGCAGTATGATTATTTAGTGATTAATCCCCGTGATATAGCATATTTCTTTGAAAAACAAGCGGATAATGACTATATGAATAATAAATTTGTCTCCTTGATTCCCGAGTTAAGGCAGAACTATTCGGGACAAATTTGTTTGTGGGGACCGCCGAGTATCATTAATGGTTTTGCCAACCAATATGATTGTTTAGTAGTGGATGACGCTATAAATAATATTTTGCAAGGGACAGGTAATAATCTTGGTGATATTACTAATAAGTGGCAAGAATACTTGAATGGTATAACTTATAATAAACCAACTTTTGTTTTGATATTAATGCCCAGTTATGACGGCGCTCTCACTGACGGTTGGATAGAACCAGTGGGCATTCACTATGGCGATAAATACCGCCCGGATTACAAAGTGCAAGCTTTGGTTTATGAAGGATTTTTCCGGGCCGCAGCCAATCATCCGCAAATAGACGGCGTAATTTCTTATGGTTATTGGTGGAACGATCGAATGTATCCCAATACTTTGGATATATTCAGAAATGATCTATCGCATTCCATTAGAGATAAAGATGCAGAGTCTGTATTCTATAATTGGGCACAGTCAGCTAGATAATAGTGATTTTGTTATTATTCATTAACTATTTAAGATAATATTCTGTCATTTGATCCATCAATTTTAGTATAGCTGGCGCCAATTATCATTTAGAAACTGCTCTAAAAGGGTATTGCCCCATGAAAAGCCGCTCACCATGATCAAACAGCCTGGTTCGTTTGTGTATTATTCTTTACAATCCTCGGAGCAATTACATCGATCTTCATACTTCACATCACAGACACCATTACCACAAGGACTACATAGGTTATGAGGTATGCCAATTACAAGAGTACATCCTTTTTGGATATTTGTTATTTGTTTGTCAGCAATATTTTTTAACCCCAAACAACAATTTACTACTTCAATATTTGGATCCCTTATTCCTTTAGTCATATCAAAACCATTTTCAGACCTTTCTCCGGCCTTAGCACAATTTGGACTGATTGATCCCATAAAAGATTCAAATTTACTTGTATTTAAATCAGTTCTATTCGTTTCAAAAAATACAATAACATTAAAAATAAGTAATAAAAATAAAAGCAAAAAATTACCTTAACGAAAAACCCTGATAATTTCATAATCAAGCATCTCAGATAGAACAAGTTTCACAATAATTAAACGACCTTTTTTCTTGTGGGCAATGATAGACTCGAACTATCGACCCCTCCGGTGTCCACCGGAGTGCTCTAGTTAAACTTTTTTGTCAATTTTCCTTCAAAAATTACTTTTTCAATAAAATCTGCATCTTTTTGTCT
>Ga0116171_10001869_pt1 | contig 20483 bp, 17 predicted proteins | sample AD_JPNHW2_MetaG_FD_89798 | JGI IMG/M metagenome (GOLD analysis project Ga0116171, IMG submission 89798) | Active sludge microbial communities of municipal wastewater-treating anaerobic digesters from Japan - AD_JPNHW2_MetaG | ecosystem: Engineered > Bioreactor > Anaerobic > Digestate | place... | reverse complement strand
CTGCAACAGCAGGTCATTGCTCTGTCAGCAATCTGAAATTTCAGGGTTAATAACTTTTCCACTTTGTCCGATGCAGGATGTACAAATCTGTCGCGGAAGGTGGAATTATGAAAGATCTGAAGACCTGGCTGACACAGAACTGCACCTTTAGAGAATATGATGACCCGGATATAGACCCGGATCTGGTTGCCAGTCAGCATCGCAAGGCGGTGACCACTGCGAGATCAGCGATAAGAGACCATTTGAACCAGCAACTTGCCAGTGCGCTCAAAGACTTTTACTCTGACGATCATCCGCCCGAAAAAAAATTATTGAGCTGAGTCGTGCATCCAGACAAATTTCAATCCAATATTTTTTATGCACAGTGCACAGGGCACCAAAAAAAGTCGCAAAATGATGATTCATAAGGTTGAGAAAAGTAAATTTCTAAAAAAGTATGCATCAGTGCAGCATTTTATAAATCTTTATGATTTGCCAACCGACGACTTTTGCTCTTATAATTGCCCCACTCGAATTAACCCGGATTTCTAGAGGTAGTAATGAGTAATACAGTAGCAGTGCCAACTTTAACCCCCATTATCGAAGCCGAAAGCAGCAGTAAGGTCGAAATTTCCGTGCAGAAACCCGTCTTGAAAGTGGTGCCCCAGCAGCCCACTGAACCTCCTACACTGGAAATAGTCAAGCAGATGTATGCTTCCCAAGACCGGGAATGCTGGCTTTGCCAGGGGATCTCAAAGAAAATTGCCGAAGGAAAAGAAATTTCTGAAGATGATAACTGGCATTTTACTTCGTGCGTACTTAGCTGGGAATATTTGCATCGCAAATCCTGACCAATAATTTATAAAGCCGGGTGTTGAAGGTTATTCTTCAACACCCGGTTTTCTTATGTAACTGTTTTTTGGCAAGATCAATTTTAAAGAAAATTTTGACCTGGAATTGCTGTTTAAGTTATTTAGCCGTTTTATTATTTGATTTTGTATAATAAAATAGGTGATGGTGGTCGATTCTCTATTAGTGTAACTATTCAGCCTTCAGGAGGGCCTTGTTGAAACGCGCATTATGGTTTACCGGAATAATGACCCTTGGTCTGGCTGTTCAGGCCGGTGCCGCCATTTATTCTTACCGTGATGAACATGGTCGACTTTTTCTGACCGACAGTCCTCCTAACCGTAATTATAAAATTGTCGTCACCAGCAAAAAGGAACGCGAGGGGCCTGATTCCCCTGGCGCGACCAGCTTTGCAGTGAGTTCTTCGGCCCCCGCCCAGAAGTTTCTACTGCCAAATGATGATTCATTCAGCAAGTATATCAATGAGGCTGCTGAAGTCTGCGGCGTTGACCCATACCTGATCAAATCTGTCATCAAGGTTGAATCTGATTTTGACCCGCAGGCAATGTCTTCAAAAGGTGCGCAGGGGTTGATGCAGCTTATACCTTCAACAGCCCGGCTCGTGGGTTGTAATGACTCGTTCAATCCGCGCCAGAATATACTGGGTGGTGCCAATTATCTGAAAATGATGCTAAAACGTTTCGAAGGGCGCATTGACTATGCCCTGGCAGCTTACAATGCCGGCCCTGGCAATGTCGAAAAGCATGGTGGCATTCCGCCTTTTCGCGAAACCCAAAATTACGTGCGCAAGGTGCGCCACTATTACAAGCAGTATGCCGCGAATCTGCCGGTTGCCGAAAAGGCAACTTCTTCAAAGGCAAAAAAAGCCCGGGTTATGCCATTGTTGCACTCAGACCTCTCAAGGCGACTGACCGACGCCTATGAGAAGTTTCGTGATTCGAACGTCAGCGGTGCCATGGACTCTTACCGCGACATTCTGAATATTTACCCCCGCAACACTCAGGCGCTGTATAATCTGGCTTGTCTGCTCGACATGGAGCGTTGCTACGAGGAAGCGATCGATGTTTACCTGGCCGCCCTCAAACAAGACCCATTCCTTGATAAAGCCTTATACAACCTTGCCGTAATTTACGAACGGCTAGGCATGCATGCTGAGGCCATTGACACCTGGAAAAACTACGTTCAGGTGGCCAAAGATGAAGAAAAAATTGTCATGGCTGAAAAGTTCATGAAAGAGTTGCGCGAATACGCTGCCTTAAACTGAAACAACCTTCGCAGGAAGCTAAATGCCAGAAACCGTCTCAAGATCAATGTTTGAAAAGTTGCTCTATCTGGGAATTGCAACTTTTTTTCTCTGGCCATTTGTGCAACTCTGGTCGGTCAAGGCTTTGCCACTCTTTGATTCCGACAGTCACCTGCGTGCGGCGGTAGCGCTCGAAAATCTTATGGAAACTGCCCTTAGCCGCCCATTTGAACGAAGCTTCAATTCAGGATTCGAGCCGGTTAAGGGTTGCGAAGATCTTGATATGCTGGGAAAAATAGAGATTGCTACTCACCCTGATTTCCCGGCGAACGTGCTGGTGCGTGCCCAGGTGCGCTGGGGTATGTTTCCACTCAGCAAAAATCTTTATCTTGAATGTCTGCGTGCGAGAACCCGGCCATGAATACAAGACGCAAGGGCATCACACTTTGGGAACTGGCGCTATTCACCGTTTTTCTGGCTGTAGCTGGCGGTGCTTCTGTTTTCTTCTTTTTTCTAAATTCAACCGACATGAAGAAAGCTCAGCAGAAATTCGCCTGGGTGCAGGATATCAACGATGTGCTGGATGCGGTAGCTAATGAGATTGCCAATTCAGTGCAGTTTGAACACCCTTTTAACGGGTCTTCGCGCGAATGTTTCTTTCGAGGGTCTTCTGCCACAGGAAGCCTGATTGCATCTGTATTTGAAGAAGGCTTCGTGTTCTCTGACAATTCGCTGACCTATGTTTCGCGAAGCGCGGCGACCACCACCGGCATGAAAAGACTTGGCAAATTTGTCAATCCTCTGGTGACCGGTTGTCGTGATGGCAGTTTCGTTCGCGTGTCGCCGAATCGTCTCGAAATAACTTTTCGGGCTGATTCGCCAGATGGCAGTGTCATCGGGCGAGAATTTTCACGGACAATCAACTTAAGAAACCAATGAACAGACTTCCTGACGAAAAACAATCACTGCTGCCGGTTCTTGTGATGGTTGGCTTTACCCTCTTGCTGGTCATCGCCATGATCGTCAGGGTTTATCGCGCCGACCGCGACCTTGGCATGATGCGAATTTCTTCACAACAGGCTCGACTGGCGGCCGAATCAGGTATCAGTTATGCCGTCGAAAAGATGCGGGTAGCCCTCGCCACCTCTGACCGCACAGCCAACCCTGAAGCTCTCACGGCGGTTTTTTTTGCCGACCAGCTCGAAACTGAGGACTGGATCGCCTTTGGCCAGAAAAGCCAGGCCTGGTTTCGCATTATTTCAGTTCGCAAATTTTTTAACGAAAATGCCACAGGCACCCGTCTTCTCGACGAAAATCTTCAGTTTCAGGTGCTTTGTGAGGGCCGAAGCGGCAAACACCGGTTTTCGACTTCGGCCGTTGTGCAGCTTTACGATCTGGTCAAAACTTTTGGTGTATTTTCGAGCCTCGATGAATATTATTATGGTACTCCTATACAGTCGCAGGTAGAATCCGCCGGTTCGCTCGACAATTTTGTCGCTGCCAATGCCAAAATGTTTGCTGATGGCGTCATTAACCGGCAGGGCATTTGTTTCGACCCGCAACTGCTGGTCAACATGTTTTCTTTTGATACTCCTGATCCATTTAACCAGGCCACTGGTACGCAAAAACTCGATCAGAGCTATGGCCGGCGTTACTTCCGCGATCAGTCGTCACCCTGCCTCGGGCCGCTTTATTGCGAAAGCCCGGTGGTCGTTGACTCACACATCTTCTTTGGCCCGGTGCAGACTTCGCTGTATTTTTTCCGGCGCGGTGCCAGCCAGCCCCGCATCGAAACCGGTAACTCAGCGGTCGCCATGAATTCAAGCCTGCGGATTCAGCATGCAGTTGATAATCTTGAAGGAAAGAACCCCGCTGATGTTTTTGTTGACCGTGACTCTCAGGCCTATGCATCGCTTATTCCGCCATGGCGACCTGATTTTGACCATCTGCGAAACCAGGCAAAGAACCGTGGTATTTATATCGACAGTGACGGAAAAGGCTTTTTGAACGGTAACCCGGTTGATATTGATTATCATGCCGGCGAGACGCACCTTTTTTCTGACAGTTATCGTGGGCCTAACTCGACACGTTTTGAACAGGATGAGCTTGACGAAAAGTTTGTGGTTCTCTCAAGCGAAATGCGATACCAGGGTTTCAATAACCTGAGTGCCGCAAGCTTGCAGGGCGCCCGCCTGGTTTTTTCAGAGCGCTCGGTTTATTTGCGAGGTGATATCGGCTCAGACCTGGTCATCGTCACGCCCAGCCATATTTTTATCACCGGCCCTACCAATATTGATTCAAGCCTGAATCTGTTTCTGATTGCCGGCGAGGGCACGGCTCTTTCGACGGTCGATCTCGAAAACCTCATTAAAGAAGCAAAACCCGGCGCCGAATTTATCGATGCAGCCAGGGAATGGCTAATCAAAGCAGTAATTTATAAACCCGGCGCCGGTGTTTACACAGCTGAGGCCAGGCCCCAAAAGGGCACTCCGGTCACTTTCCGGAAACTGTTTGGCGGCGAAAGCCTCAAGGTTAGAATCAATGGTGCCTGTATCGGTGGCAACTTGCAGCGCTGGATTGACAACACTGAGCCTGGAAGCCTGCAGATCAGGCATTTCTCAAATGCCGCTGACCGGCTTGGGGTGCGGGCTGTTTCGGTTAATGTGCTGCGCATGCGCACCCGACCCGAAAGCTAAATATAAAACCCATGCCACTATCTGAAAACCTCGAAAAAATCAGAACGCGTATGGCTCTGCACGCCAGCGAGGCGGGCCGTGTTGCGTCTGAAGTTAATTTGATTGCTGTTTCGAAAACTGTTGATTGCCAGAAGATCAGAGAAATGCACGCCTGCGGTCAGCTTGATTTTGCCGAAAACCGGCCGCAGGTTTTGCGCGACAAGGCAAGGGATCTGGCTGATCTGCAACTTCGCTGGCATTTTATTGGCCCCCTGCAGAGCAACAAGATCAAGTATGTTTACCCGGTGGCGAGCCTGGTGCATTCTATTGACCGGCGCGAACTGCTTGAAGAATTTGCCGCCTGGCATCGTCGGAGCGGTCGTCTTTGCCCGGTGCTGCTTCAGGTTCATATTTCACGCGAGGCGGCCAAACAGGGCTTTGCCTGTGATGAAGTTCTTGAGGTCATCAAAGCATACCGCGAGAGTGCCGATCTCGACATGCGTGGTCTCATGGGCATGGCGCCTCTTGACGCCAACGAAAGCCTGACCCGGGCATGCTTTCATGAGCTGGCTGAGTTGTTTGCTGCCAGCCGGGCTTTAGTCGGGCCGGCGTGGCACCCTGAGCATCTTTCGATGGGCATGTCAGGGGATTTTCATCTGGCAATTGCCGAAGGGGCTACGATGATTCGCATCGGTACTGCCCTTTTTGCGGAAGAGGTTTGAAATGCTTCTGTTGATCGAACTGTTGCGTCTGCTGCAACTGGTGGTTTTTGTCAGGGTTTTGCTGACCTGGATCATGCCCGGCAACTTGCCGGCGCTTATCAGGCCGGCTGCTGCGAAAATCGATCAGGTGCTGCGGCATTTTCAGGTTCTCATTCCGGCCGGCCCTGGTTACATTGACCTCGGCCCAATGCTGTTTATGGTGCTGATCGAAGTTATCATGCGGGTTCTGTATGCGCTTCTTAACCCGGGTGGTGCCATGCTGCTTCGCTACTGATAAAGCATCTGCCTGCGGGGTTGATTGCTGCTTCAGGGCTCAGGGCTCAGGGTTCAGACAGAGGCTTTCGAGTTCACGATAATCGACGGCGAGCACGTCAAGGGTCGCCTGGTCAAAGTTGCCGCTGGTTGCAAGATTACTGAGAAGTTCAGCCAGTCGGCGCCAGCCAAATTCAGTTACCAGCCGCGAAGTAGCTACCAGTGAACTGCGATAGAGCAATGCTGCCTGCTTTCGATCTGGGTTGTTGCCAAATTCGCGGTCGAGATCGGCAAGGCGGGTGATGTTTGCTGCGGTGGGCATTTCGCTGGCTTGCAGGCGGTCGGCGCCGCTTTCGAGTAACTGAGCCAGCCCCTCATTAAGCCAGACCGGGCAATTGCCCGAGGCGAGCAGAAAAATTACATGGTGGGTGTATTCGTGCAATACGGCACCGCGCAATGCCACCGGCCTGACATTGCTGCCTGGAACCGGCAGCCTTATTTTGCCGTCATAAAGTCCGCCCGCCCAGTCAGGGAGGTCGTGCACCCGGCGAAAGTCGTCGCTTGGCATTATGAGAACCTGTGAACGCTGTGAAGGGTAAAAATTAAGGCGCTCGCCCACCTCAGTGCATGCGTTTTCGAGCTCTTCGAGAAGATCTTCTGCCCAGTCTTCGGGGTAGCTTTCGGGGCATGAAAGGGTGAAATGCACGCTGGAAAAAGTCTGCATTTCGCTTTCGATTGAGGCTTCGCGTTGTAATTGTTCGAGTAATTTTTGGGTTGCAGGATTATCAGGGTTGATTTCGCTGCTGCGTCGCAGGTGAAACTCGCCTTCGTGCAAATCGCCATTGCGATAAAAAAGGCGGCCGAGCATAGTGTGGATTTCGGCATTGTCAGGCAGGCGTTCTGATGCTTCCTGGAGAGTGCTTATCGCCGCTGCCGGGTTTTCGGTTTTCTGGAAGGCGGCGGCCACTTTGAGGGCTATTTCCGGGTCGTTGGGGCGCAGTCTTATGAGTTCACGGGCTTCGCGTTCAACCGCTACGGCGTTTTTAATGGTGACCAGAGTTGAAAGCAGGTTCAGTCTGATTGAGACATCTTCGGGTTTCTGGGCGGTCGCAGCGGCAAACTGGCGGACAGCTTCGGCAAAATTTCGCTGGCCAGCCAGGGTGACTCCGAGGTTATTGCGGGCGCAGGCAAGGTTGGCGAGGGCGGTGTCGTTAAAAGGGTTCAGGCGGCAGGCCTGTTCGAAGTCACGAATTGCGCCTTCATGGTCACCCTGGGAGACCTTGAACATACCCTGGCGGTTAAAAACCCATGATTCTTCTTCGTGACCGGCTGTCGCAGCAATAGAGGCACCAAAGCACAGGGCCATGCTCAGCAACAGGATCTTCGCAGAGGAAGTAATTGGCAACAGTCGCATCTGCTCAGGCCTTCAGGTCGATTTTCAGGCCGCGGGAGCCATCTTTCATCGCCTGAATTTTCTTTTCCTCTTCTTCTTCGGCTTTTTTAGCGGCCGCGCTTCTGGGTGGTTGCCGCTTTTTCTTTTCGGCTTCCTCGTCTTCTTTGCGAACTACAGCGCCCTCTGCTGCTTCAGTCTTCTGAATGGTTTCAGTTCTCTTGGCGTCAGCATTTTTGTTCTGAGCCACATGATCAGCCTGCCCGGCTTCTTGCGCTTTCTGGGCTTCGCGCAGGCGACTGGCATCATCAGTGACCAGAAGGGTGGTCTTGATATCTATAGGCCTCACAGACATACTTCCTGCTCCTCATACTATAAATATCGGCATTTATCGGGAAAAATCAAGACGCTGCTCTCTGGCGGTTCAAAACGGCTGCGAGGCCCCGAATTATCGGCACCTCGCAGCCGTTTGCCATGATCAGATGCCCTTTACAAAGGCTTCGCCCTGGGAACACAACTTTTTAAGCGTTGCTTCGTCGCGTGCCTCGGCATAAAACCTGACGACCGGTTCAGTACCTGAGAAGCGCACCAGCACCCAGGCGTCGTTTTCGAGAATGCATTTGGTGCCATCGATTCTGATGACTTTTTTGACTTTAAAACCGGCGACCGATGTCGGATCATTCTTCAGACCGGCGATGGCTTTGGCCTTTTCTGCTTCAGTGAGTTTAAAGTTCAGGCGGCGGGTTACATAGGTGCCAACCTTCTTGTATAGGTTTTCGAGTATTTTGGCAATCGGCTTTTTCTGCATGGCAACCATTTCGGCAACCAGCAGGCAGGCAATTATACCGTCTTTTTCGGGTACATGGCCGCGGATGGTCATTCCCGCTGATTCTTCGCCGCCCATGACGATCTTATCGTGGGCAATCAGATCGCCGATGAATTTAAAGCCGACAGCAGTTTCGATGAGCTCAATTTTGTGAAATCCGGCTACCGCGTCAACCAGATGGGTAGTGGCTACCGAGCGGGCCACAGCACCTTTCCAGTCACGGGTGTTTTTGATATGGTCAAGCACCATGCCTAGTATCTGGTTCGGTTCGTAAAAAACGCCTTTAGGGCCAAGAACGCCGAATCGGTCAGCGTCGCCATCGGTTGCCAGGCCAAGGTCGAAGTTTCCGTGCTGCATTTTTTCGATCATGTCGGGAATATGGGCCTCAGAAGGTTCAGGTGGCTGGTGCCCAAAATATGGGTCAAGGTTATCGTTCATTACCGTTACTTCGCAGCCGGCTTCTTTGAGCAGGCGGTCAAGGTAACCGCGTGAAGTTCCGTAGAGCGGGTTCACAAGAATCTTGAGTTTAGCGGCTTTGATTGCCGTAAAATTGATTTTTTTGCGCAGATCGTCAAGGTAGGTTTCCATGGGGTCGATGCGCAGAATAAGCCCGCTTTTTTCTGCCTGGGCAAGGTTCATGACCTTGACGTTACCGCTTTTCATCAGTTCGTTGGCGCGATTTTCGATGTCTTTGGTCGTTTCGGGCAAGGCCGGGCCACCCCAGGCCGGTGAAAATTTGAGACCCTGATATTCAGGCGGGTTGTGACTGGCAGTAAAATTGATACCCCCCGAAAGCTTGCGACGAAGAATTTCGAAGCTGATGACCGGGGTTGGTGTATCGCGCACGCAAAGATAGGCCTTGATGCCATTGGCAGCGAACACCTCGGCGGCAACTTCCATGAACCGGGCCGACATGAATCTGGCGTCAGAACCGATCACCAGGCCCTGAGTGCAATTAATGCTCTTCAGGTGGTCGGCGATTGCCTGCGAGCAGATACGCACGTTGGCAAAAGTGAAATCGTCAGCGATAATTGCCCGCCAGCCAGATGTCCCAAATTTTATTTCCATATTCCCTCCAAAAAGTGTATTTCTTCTGCCAAGTTTAACGCCATAGACCCAGCCATGCAAGCTTTTTAGCCTGCCGATCGCCTGAACAGGGCTATAAAAATTTAGCTTGTTTGGATGGGTGGGGCGGGTATGTTAATATGGAAAATATGGACATTGCGAAAAATTTTGCCATAATGGCAGGGTTCGTTTATTGCGTGCTTGCCGGTTTAGCAGTCTACCGCGAAGAAAGAGCCTCGCTGGTTTTTCGCAAGATTGACGTCACCATGCCGCTACAATTTTTTCCGCTGGTGTTGCACGATGCTTTTGCCGGTCTGCTCTACATATGGCTCGGTTTTTTTGTTAACAATTATATTTATGGCAGAATTGTGACCCTGTGGGCGGCCCACCTGGTCTTTTCGATGGCTTTTCTGCTGCGTTTCAGGGGCGAAGAAGGAGATAACTACGCCTGGGTCGGCATGCCTCTCTGTATTGTAATTGGCGGCTACCTTTATTATCTGGCCATCATTGAGGGAGTTGCGATTGTCGATGTGTTCGATTTTCTCGAGGCAATTCTAGACTCCTGACTGAATCTGGGCCAAAAATTGCTGTTGCCGTCGGGCTTAAAACAAGGCTTTGGCGAGAATTTCTGCGGCTTTCTCAACCATGTGCCCCGTAAAAACCAGTGGCGGAGTTAGTCTCAGCACGTTGGGTCTGACGTTGCCGATGCCGGTTATCAGACCCAGTTCGCTGGCACGATTATGCAGATTCATTGCTGCTTCATGATTTTCAGACTCGATTTCGAGCATCATGCCAAGGCCGCGTATCTGTTTAATTGATTTGTGATTGCCGATCTTGCGATGCAGAAGATCTTTGAAAACATCGCCGAGTTGTTCGGAACGGCGCAGCAGGTCGTGCTGGTCAATTTCGTGCAACGTGGCCAAAGCGGCGGCGCATGAGGAACATACGGCAGCGGTGACCGGTTCGACCAGATCACCAAAATGCCCCGCAAAAGCGGCTACCCCGATGGGGTACCCATTGGCGAGACTTGGGCCGACGCACACTACATCAGGGTGAATATTCAGTAACTGAAAGCCAAACATTCTGCCCCCGGTGCGACCAATTCCACATTGGGTTTCATTCGAAATCAGATCGATACCGTTTGAGCGGCAGAACTCTTCAAGTTTGCCGAAAAAATTGCGGCATGGCTCAATAGAACCGCCAACGCCTATTGATGGCTCAATGATGATCGCGGCGGTCTGGTCGGCAAGGTCGGCGAAAAAGCTTTCAAGCGAACAGAGGCAGGCGCCACGGCAGGATTTTCCAAGCTCTGACAGGCGTTTACCCGTAACCGGAGGGTGGCTGAGGTTGTGACTGACAAGCTCAAAGTGTGTGTCGATCGAGAAGAGAGGCGAAAAAGTTTCGTCGTCTGACGACGAAACCACCAGAAACGAATTCTGTATGATGTCTTCAGAGATACCAATTATGTATGGTTTTTTGCGTAACTGTCTGGCAAGACTGCACGCCGAAGAAAGAGCCGCCACCCCTGATGTGAAAAGCTGCATGTGTTCGAGGTAGCCTGGCAACGAGGGCTTTAGGGCGTTGATCAGGTGTAACCCTGAGTTCGAAGCCGGGTTACGGTAAGCTTCAGTTATAGAGGGGCTGGCATGCCCGGCAATAACGTTACCGTTGGCCGCAAAGGTGTCGAGGTATGATTTATTGTTCTCGTCGAAAAGGGTGCAACCCTCGGCTCTGACAAAGGTTAATCGGCGTGAGCACGGCAAAACTGACATCGGGCGCATGAGAAATTCCTGCATAGAGGTCTCCTCATTAAAGATGCATATAATTTAAACATATTGCTAATCTATGTTCGAGGCAACATCTTTTTGTCAGGGCCAACGCATTAAACCTCTGAATTCCATTCCTACGGCCGTAATGGCCGTGCCTGATAGAGTTATTCCGGCGAAGGGGGGGGGGCAGTTCAATTGCAAATCTGAGAGGTTTGTTCAGTCTTTCGATCCGTTCAAATTTTCTGCCACGGATTAACGCAGATGTACACTGATGTAATCTGCAAAATCCGCTTTAATTCTGCAGTTGTCAATAAACCTGTAAACCCCGCCTGAGCATCAGGGTTTCATTTTTTCATCAAGCATCGACCATGGAATAATTGCAGGTTTTTCGAGCACATCAATGGTCAGATTTGAGTTCAACAGTGAATAGGTGGCCTTAAAGCCAAAGCCCGAGACCATGCCGCTGTTGACATCGCCTTCGACGGCCAGGCCTTTCGACTGGATTTTATTGCGAAATTTTTCGAGCATTTCGCCGGGGTTGCCTTCGACCGGGTATGAATAGGTTTTGAGGGAAGTCATATATTTTCCTTGGTGATATTAAAGTTCGCTTTGAGTGGCAAGATCATCAGTAACGCAGTGACTGCAGAGTTTCCACAACCGAGTTTAACCGGATCGCCCGGCAAAAACAACAGTTTTTTCGTGGTGTTGCCCTATTTTGCAGCCGGGCAAGTTGCCAAAAATCGGGTTTAAAGGCCTCTACATGGCTGTTTTGGCAGAATCTGCCATAACCAAGTTTACATAATTAAAATTATTTTGACTGCGGAAAAACTCTGCGGTTTCACGTGAAACGAATGTCGGCGCAAAATAAAAGGCGGGAAAAAATCACCTGATCAACCGGGTGGCTGATCAGGTGATTTTGTCGGTCGGTGGTCAGTTGAGTTTGTGTGCCTTGAAGATTTCCTGGAGGGCGAGGTTGGCGGCCATGCGCACCTCGCGGCTCTGGTCGCGGGTAGTATTCTTCAGGGCTACGAGGCATCTGATATCGCGAAGATTGCCGAGCGCCTCGGCAGCAGTTTTTCTGACTGCTGAACTGCGGTCGGCGAGCATCATCATGAGAGTTTCGACGACATTGCTGTTACCGATGCGGCCAAGAATCCGGGCTACGTTTTCGCGCAGAAAGTTATTGCGATCCTGGGCGATGCGCAGAAGTCTTGAGATCAGGTTGTTCTCGCCGATTCTGACCAGAATATCACAGGCATGGCGTCTGATTCGTTCTTCGGGGTGTTTGAGAGCTTCGATCAAGACTTCGTAAGAGTTTTCGGCAAAGCTGACAATTGCTTCGCTGCATGCAAGCGGTACAATGGGCGATGGGTCGTCGAGGCGGGCGAGCATCGGCATGATTGATGCCGGGTCGCCAATGCGTGCCAGGGCTTCAGCAGCGGCTTCGCGAACCTTTTCGGCGGCGTCTTCGAGGCACTTGACCAGATGCGGCAGTGCAACCCGGTCGCGGCGTTCGCCCAGCACGACTACTGCCATGGTTCGCACTGATTCAGTCTTGTCGGTCAGGCTGCCAATAATAATATCGGGCACCCGGGCGTCGGCCATCTGTGAGAGTGACTTGATCGACAGGCGGCGTACCAGTTCTGACGAGTCTTTGCTGGCTTTTTCGAGAAATTCGACGGCGGCGGTATCTTTGAGTTCGCCGAGCACCTGAGCGGCTTTGGCCCTGACAGTCTCGACAGAATCGCGTAGTGCTTCGATGGCTGGCTGTACTGCAGCGGTGGTGCCGATTTTGCCGATGGCCTCAATGGCAGCTGAACGAACCTTTTCGGTTGTGTCTTTAACAAGATTTGACAGGGTTCTGATGGCACGCGGGTCGCGGGTATCGCCTAAAACAGTGGCAATAGACACCCGCACTGGTTCAGCCGGATGTGAAGCACCCATGATGAGTTTTTCGACAAGCTTGCGGCTCTGATTGGCTATCAACTGGCGTGACAACAGTTCAAGCGGAATATTGTATTCAGACTTTTTGAGAATGTCGATCAGTGCGTCGAGGGCGCCTTCGGTTTTGATGCCGCCCAGGGCTTCAACGCACCACTGGCGCTGAAGTTGATCGCCGCTGGCAAAGTAGCTCATGATGACCGGGATCGCCTTGTCGTTGCCAACTTTTGCGAACAGGTGGGCGACGTTCAATCTGATCAGGTGGAGAATTTCGCCGCTGCATTCGAGAATGCGCCGATCAGGGATACCGGCAAGTTTTTTCAGGTCTTTGTCGGTGAGTGATTCGCGGGCGATTTTAATCAACAGGCCGAAGGCGCGTTCATCCTGAAGAGTTGCCAGGGCCTGAGCTATTGAGAATTGCGCCCAGGCGTAACCTTCTTTAAGAATGACCGAAAGCGGGTTCGCAGTGGTCAGGCACTCATCGATGGCCAACAGGCTGTCGGCGATGCAGGTGCTGAGTTTTCGATCTTCAGTGCTGTCGAGAACCTTGAGCAGCGGAAAGATGGCTCTGATACTGCCGATCCGCCCAAGAATGCGCACCAGAGATGACAGGATATTGTTGTTATTACCGCCCTGAATTGCCTTGGTGATCTGATCTACGGCCGTTTCACCCATTTCGCAGATGGCCCATTCGGCCTTTTCGACAATCTGACCATCTTGTTCGGCAAGGGATTTTATCAGGGGTTCGATGGCTCTCGCGCCTTTAATCAGGCCGAGGGCTTCAATGGCAGCAAGTCTGACATCTCGTTCAGAATCGGTAAGGCGCTGTACCAGAGGATCAATGGCGATCGGGTTGCCGATCTTGCCGATGGCTCTGGCTGCTGAAATCTTGTGCTCAGGCTCGGCAGTTTCAAGAAATTTGATCAGATTGCCCGCGGTCGCCTTTTCGCCGATTTCGCCAAGGGCTTCAATTGCCTTCAGGCAGAGCATCGGGTCTTCTTTTTCGAGAATTGAAAGAACATAGCGACTGGCTTTTGAAGATTTGATCTTGGCAAAAGCTTCGAGCGACAGCAGAGTTAATCTGCTGTTGAAAGAGTTCGCCAGCTTAAGAAGGGGTTCAACAGCTTTGGCGTCGCCGATTTCTCCGAGCGCCCAGATGATTTTTTCTTTGAGCTGCGGGTTGCTGACCTGAAAGATATCGATCAGCGGATCAACGGCATTTGCATTGCGGATCTGACCCAGAGCCTGAATGGTGGCGGTTCTTATGCGTTCGTTGTCTTCGCCGAGAACAACAAGAAGTTGATCGCAGGCCGCGGTGGATGCCATTTTTCCGAGGGCTTCGATAGCTTTGAGTCGCACTTCGAATTCTGGGTCTTTGAGCATGGGCAGCACAATGGCCACCGACTTGGGGTCGGCAATATTGCCGATGGCTTCGCAGGCGATATAACGCAAGTCGTTGTTGCGGCTTTTCAAGAAGGCGCTGACTGCTTTAAGGGCTGATGCTGAGCCGATTTTGCCGAGTGCTTCAAGGGTTACATAGCGCAGGTCTTCGTTGTCTTCTTCTAGAAGCTTGATGAGCGGCATTACCGCATCTTCAACCCCGATGCGCCCAAGTGAGCGTGCCGCAATGAATTTAAGCTGCGGCTGTTCTGATGACAGGCAGTTAACCAGTGGCCTTACAGCCTCTTTGGCGGCAACGTCGCCGAGGTAACCGGCGGCGACTTCCCTGATATCTTTGAGTTCATCGCCCAGAAGTTTAATAAAATCTGGAGCAGCTTCATGAAGCCCAAGCTCGCGTAATCTGAGAACCAATGAATAGCGCTCATCAGGGTCGGCGGCATCGGCAAGCAGCTGTCTGATTTCTGCAAGGGTTTCGAGCGGCGTGAGGGGCGGGGCTTCTTCGAGCATGACCGACGGAGAAGTTGGGCTGAAAGTTTCTGGTTCGGCGGCCCTGGGAGCAGTTGGCATTTCGCCGCCGAGGGTACCAAGCGATGAGATATCGAAGTCCGCGTCATCATTGCCCTGGTCTTCGACAGTTGCCGAAAAATCTTCTTCGTAATCAACGGTGACCGACTGTGTTTTGGCAGCTGCCGGCTTTGCGGGAGCCAAGCCTTCGATGCCGAGGATCAGGCCGTTCAATTCTTCATCTTCATCGGCTTCGGGTTGCCCAACAGCGGGCGTGGCTGGTGCTTTAACAACCGGGGCAGGCCTTGCAGCCTGATGTGACAGTGGAGTTGCTGGCGCGGCGGCTTTTGTCTGAGCCCTGCCTGCTGGTGCCGCCGGAACTGCCTGAGCTGGTGTTGGCGCTGGTTTGCTTGCGGGTTGCACGGTTTCGACCACCAGTGAGTCAAGAAAGTTGTCGTCTTCGGCATCTGCATCGTCTTCAATGCTGACGCTGAAATCAGTGGTCGTGCCGAGATCTTCGTTATTACTGACGATGAGACCGCTGAGGTCATCGTCTTCGGTCGTTAGACTCGCTGCTGTTGCCGGCTTTGTAGCCGGTTTGCCTGCTGTGGTCGCGACCGAAGGACTGCTGTCAAGATCGCCAAAATCGAAACTTTCGGTTTCGACCGCAACGGCTTCTGCATCAAGTTCTCGCGAAACATCAAGACTGTCGGTGCTATTGTCAACGCTGAAGCTGAATTCATCGGGTTCTGGTGCCACAGGTGCCGGTGCAACCGGGGTTCTGTTCACCGGGGTTTTGCTGACCGGGGCCGGGGCAGCCGGTTCGTCAAAAGCTGCTGAAATAAGTGAATCATCGGCAGCAGCGCTATCGTCAAGCGAAATATCAAACCCGGCCGGGGCGGCAAAGGGGTCTTCATCAGCTGCCAGAGCTGTGCCATGACCAGATTCAAGATTCATGTCAAAGTTTAAGCCAGAATCAGCCTGTTCCATGCTGATGTCGAGATCAAGAGAATTGTCAGGGCTGCCGGCGTTGGCGTCGAAACTGAAGTCGTCAGCACTGCCAAGATCAAGGTTCAATTCGCTTTTTGCCGAGGTTTCGGGCATGTCAAGCTGCAGTTCGCCTGGTTCATCGGCTGCACCTGCCGACAGGTCAAAACTGTTGTCGGCCGGGGTAGAAAGATCAAAAGACAAACCACCAGCCACATCTGCCGCGCCGTTAACGTCGAGATCCAATGATAAATCAAGATCAAGAGGTTCACGCTCTGCAGGTGAATCTTGGGTTTCTCCGGTGCCGGGCAAACCCATTCCGCACATGTTGCAGAATTTGTTGCCCTTTTCATTTTCAAAACCACATCCTGGACATTGCATAGAGACCTCCGAGATTATCATCTGACTGGGTGCTGATGTATAACTAAGCAGACTATCAGAACCACTGGCTTTTGTCTTGTTTTTTTAACAAAATCACAAAAAAAAGCCTGATCTGCAAAATGTGCTTTTCTGAAACCGCCAATCTTGCAACTGATACCCAGCATGTTTTTTGCAATGTCAGACCCATTGAATGACTATTTATGCCCATTTTCTTATTATTCAGACCCGAAAAAATCAACCAAGGTTTACATAATTATATAATGGTTGTCCCTGTCAGGTTATGGGCGTTTCGGCAATTGTTAGCCTGATAATTGCCTGGTTCTTCTTTTGAGTGGCACTCGCCAAGAATGCAAAACCCGCTTCACTAAAGTCTTGCAGAAATACAAAAAATTCTCTGATACTCAGATTAAGAATGCTGGCCGTGCACGACAAATGATGCGGTCTGCCGGGGTGGGGGCCAGAATAATCAATGATGTGGGTTCTGTTGCACCAGTCGGTAGGCTTTTAAAACTGCTTCTTCGGCGAGGCGTACATTCATGACGTCCTCGGTGAACTTTTCGGGGGGAGAGAAGGCATCGTAGCTGCCTAGAATCCAGTAGCGGGCTGGCAGGCTGTTGAGCGCCAGAGCACAAGTGTCGAGAACGCAGTCATGGCAGTTGCACATTTCGTTGCGCTCGACCATGTCGGCAATTATTTCGAGAACCAAATTTTCCCACATGTTGACCATCCGGGAAAAATCATATCTGTTCAGTGGTAATCGCTCACGAATGTTCATTATCCCTCCACAAACTCACTTGAACCCTCTGATTCGGCAGTCGAGAACCATCAACTGCGCTGATCTTACGCCGTTATAATCATTTGGCTCTACATGAAAAACCAGGTCGCAGGTACCATCACGAATCGTGTCGGGAGCCATTATATCACCAAGATTGAAGCCGATACCAAAAATGCTGCGGCCATTGCTGCGCTTGAATTTGAAGCGCAGATGATTTTTGCCTTCGCCAACTTTGCGGATTTCCTGAAAGGGGGCGCTCATTGCTGCAAATACCGGTGCCGGGTTTTCGATGCCGAAAGGGGCAAAATTAAGGATATCCTGCAGAAACTGCTCGTCTATTTTTTCAATGGGAAGTTCTGAGTCTATGAGCCATTCAGGGCGCAGATCCTCTTCGCTGATGTTTGTTGCTGCGTATTCTCGAAGTTTCTGGCGGAACAGGGTTTCGTTGCCTGGTGGCATGGTCAGGCCGGCTGCGCCTATATGCCCGCCATATTTCTCGAGGCATTCCGAGCAATAATTCAGCGCTTCAATTATATTCAGGCTCTTAAAACTACGAGCTGAGCCGAGAAATTTGCCCTGGTCTTCAAGCAGAACGATAACCGGCCGGCAGTAATCAAGCATAAGCCTGGTGGCGACGATGCCGGTAACGCCCTGATTCTTCATTGGGGCGGCTACCATTAAAATGCGGTCGTTGACGACATCGTTTTGTTCAATCAGATAGCGTTTGACCCCATTGTAGCAATCTTCTCCGAGGCGCTTGCGCTCATTGTTTAATTCGAAAAGCTGTTTGGCCAGTTCTTCGGCACGACTGGCCTGGGTGGTGCCCAGCAGCTCAATAGCCAGTTCGGCAGTGCGCAGTCGCCCTGAGGCGTTAAGAATTGGCGCAATGCTGAAACTGATATCACGCTCGGTTACGAGCCTGTTTTTCCAGCCGAGGGCGCTGAAAAGGCTTGCCAGCCCAAGTCTTTTGCTTTTGCCGACAAATTTCAGCCCCATCTGGGCAAAGGTGCGGTTTTCGCCCTGCAGGGGCACCATATCAGCAACCGTGCCGATGGTCAGTATGTCTAGAGAACGGTGCCAGAGAGCTTTGACTGCAGGAAGTTTCGCTTCGATGCATTTCAGATAAATCAGGGTCAAAGCTCGGCCGGCATCAATCTGGTCAAGGTTCAGAGATTTCCGGAAGGCGACTTTGCTTTGTTCGGCAGCGTCTGGCAGACATTCGGCGATGACCTTGTCGACATAAACCGGCTTAAACGCGGGGTCATTACTCGTTGATGCCAGCACTACCGGAATCAGTTCGCCGATCAGTCGCCGTTCTGCTTCACTGTAAAAAACAGGCACACAGCCCGAAAACGCTGCCCGGTCGATGTTTTTAACCGGAGTGAAGCCTTCGCGAACCGAGAAGCGCACGGCAGCTATGTCGTGCTCGCTGTGATCGAAGACGAGAAGAGGGCGTGACAGGCGGTTGCAGCGGGCCATTTCCAGGGCCATGGCCATTTTGAAGGCAACTCCGACCCCGGCAATATTCTTTTGCGGGCAACACGAATCGTGAAGCTTCGGATCGACAATGGCAACCGCTGCGGGCAACTGGCTGGGCGGTTCGTGGTGATCGGTGATGATAACCTCGATGCCTTTGCTGCGTGCGTATTCAACTTCTGCAATATTGCTGATGCCACAATCGACCGTTACGATGAGTTTGATGCCATCACGAGCCGCGACATCGATATAATCAGGGTTCAGGCCATAACCATCTTCGATGACCGGAACGGTATAATCGACAAGTTTGTGGTAACTGCGCAGTGTTTCGGTAAGCAGCACCGTTGAAGTTATGCCGTCAACGTCGCGGTCACCATAAACCCTGATGCTTTCATCGCGTTCGAATGCTTTAAAAATGCGATCAACCGCCGGGCAAAGGCCGTCTATGACGAATGGCGAAAACAGGTAGCGACTGCGCGGTGAAAAATACTTTTCGATGCTGAACGCATCTTTAATACCGCGATTGATGAGAATTTTCAGCAGAATGTCAGGAAACCCGGTAGACCGCAGTCTATCGAGCGCTGTTTCGGGCACTTCCCTGAATTTCCAGACTTTTTCCATTATTTTCCCAGGTTTTCTATGGTTTCGAATTTTTTCTCGTCGAGGAGCACCTCGAGAAAGGCGCTGACAACACGTGGGTCAAATTGGGTGCCTGAGCATCTGATCAGTTCTTTGCGGGCTTCATCAAGAGGCATGGTATCTCGATAGGCACGTCTGCTCGTCATGGCATCAAAAGAATCGGCGCAGCAAACGATTCGGGCCATAAGCGGTATGTTTTCGCCCTTGAGGCCGTCAGGGTAGCCCCTGCCATCGTAGCGTTCGTGGTGAAACTTGATCAGAGGAACTTTTTCGCGCAAAAATTTGGCCGGTTCAATGATTGAAGCGCCCCGCGACGGGTGGGTTTTGATTTCCTGGTATTCTTCATCGGTGAGCTTGCTGTTCTTGTTGATAATCGCCTCGGAAATGCCGATTTTGCCAATATCGTGTAACAGGGCGCCAATATGCAGGTTTTTAATCTCATCGGTGTTCAGGCCCATTGCTCTGCCGATTTCCATTGAATAGCGGGCAACCCGTTCACTGTGGCCACGGGTATAGGCATCTTTGGCGTCGATTGAGTTTGCCAGCGCCCGCACCGCTGAAAGGTAACTCGCTTCAAGGTCTTCATAGAGCTGGGCATTGTACAGCGAAACCGAAATCTGCGAGGCCAGAGTGACCAGCATGTCGAGGTCGCTGCTGTCGAATGGTTCGCCTGATTCTTTATCTGAGACTGACAATACGCCGATAGATTTGTCTTTGACCTTAAGAGGCACGCAGATCGAGCTGCGGCCGGTGACTCCGACCCCCTGGTCAGTTGAACTGAAATCATTGATTATAATAGGTTCGCCGCGTTGAAAAACTTTGCCGGCAATGCCTTCACCTGATTTAATCGGCTGCAGAGAGCCCACGCTTCTGGAACCTTTGTAAAGCATGACCTGCAGGGCTTCTGTCTCAGCGTCATAGAGAATTACTGAGCTTGTTTTAACGCCGCCAAGAACTTTGGCAGTGAGGTCGAGAACCAGCTCAAGCAGCTTGTTTATGTCAAGAACCAGACCGAGGTTCTTGCCGACTTCGTGCAGGGTGTTGAGTTCAAGAACCTTGCGCTTGAGGTCTTGCCACATGCGGGCATTTTTTATCGCCAGAGAAGACTCAATGGCTACGCCTTCTACCAGCCTGAGATCGGCTTCAGTGAAGGCTACGCCGGAAATCTTGTTGCTGATCGATAATACGGCAACTACCCGGTTGGCGATCAGTATCGGTGCGCAGATTGAACTGCGAACAACTTTGCTGGCTTCAAGAACCCTGGTGTCTTCGTTGTCTTCAATGTCGTTGAGCAATACCGCTTCGCCGGTATGAAAAACCTTGGCTGCGATACCGTCTTCGATTGGAATTCTGCCCCCTTCAGGGACGATTTCGGGGTCAAGGCCTTTCGCAACCCGAAAAATGAACTCGTTACGTTTCTCATCGACAAGCAACAACGAGCATCTCTTGACACTGCTGAGAACGTTGATGACGTTATCGACAATGGTTTCGAAGACCATTTCCTGGTCAAGTATGCTGCTTAACGATCTGCCGATCTGCTGTAACGTCGATAATTCAAAATTGCGATTTTCAAGCAGCAGATTCTTCT
>Ga0116171_10001867_pt1 | contig 20488 bp, 21 predicted proteins | sample AD_JPNHW2_MetaG_FD_89798 | JGI IMG/M metagenome (GOLD analysis project Ga0116171, IMG submission 89798) | Active sludge microbial communities of municipal wastewater-treating anaerobic digesters from Japan - AD_JPNHW2_MetaG | ecosystem: Engineered > Bioreactor > Anaerobic > Digestate | place... | reverse complement strand
GAGTTCCTGGATGACCAGAGACAGAAACGGCAGATTTTGACAGTAGACTGCGACCTAAAAGCACCGGTAACACAAGAAGGGCATGGAGACAGCTTTTTCAGTATTTGTTTAGCAATGAAAGCGTGGAAAGAAGCGAAAGGAATCATGGCATGGAGCGCGTAAACAATGTTTTTTAAAAAGATTGTGGAACGAGTAAAGGGTTTATTCACCAAAACAAACAGCCTGGATCAAGCATTCCGCAGGGGCATGGATATGTCAACGCTGTTTAATGCCGTGGTGATTAAGCCTTACCAAGAGATTTCAAGCTGCTATAAGGCAGTAAAGGCAATATGCGACAACGTGCCACAGGCAGAGTTCGGACTATACCGGGACGACACCAACGAAGAGATACCGGACGATGACGTAATACGGTTATTGCGCAACCCGAACCCAACGCAGTCAGGAAACGACTTTATTCAAGAGTGGGTCGGTTTTTATGCGCTCAAAGGGGAAGGCTTTATTCGTTTAGTGCGCAGCATGGGACAGGTCGCAGGGACATCAAGACTCCCGGCGCAAATGTACGTTCTGAACCCAGATCACATGCAAGAGGTGGTGGATAGACAGACAGGACTTCTGACCGGGTGGAAATATGGCCAGATCGTGCTGACACCGGAAGAAGTTTTGCACGTAAAAGACTTTAACCCATACAACCAGTACCGCGGCCTTTCACCTTTAGAAGCCATAAGAAACGAGATGCTCGTTGACAAAAGCACGGTCGAGTTTAACAAGCGGTTCTTTGACAATAGCGCCGTACCCGAATACGTTTTGTCCACAGACAAGACGTTGACTGAACCGCAGCGCAAACAACTGATCCAGTGGGTCGAGCAACGGCACAAGGGCGTAAAGAACTCTTTCAAGATGGGTGTACTCGAAGGTGGTCTGAAAGCAGAAACGCTCGGTAGCACGCACAAAGATATGGATTTCATAGAGCAAAAGAGGTGGTCGCGCGAAGAGATACTCGGTATCTGGCGTTCACCGAAAGCGCTCTTTAATATCACCGAAGACTTGAACTATGCGACGTTCGTGGGGCAGATGAAAATTTTCTGGATCTACACACTCATGCCCATCATGCGCAAGTTTGAAGACGGCATAAACGCAAAGCTGGTCAAGCCATACAACAACAAGGTGCACTTTGGGTTTAATTTGCAAAACGTTTCCGCGTTTCAGGAAGACTTCAAAGAGAAGGTGGCAACCGCGCAGCAATTGTTTGCGATGGGTGTACCGCTGAATGAAATCAACGAGAAATTAAACCTCGGATTTAGCGAACTCCCGTGGGGTGACGACTGGTGGATCGGGTTTGGACAGGTTACCGCGCGCACCGCAATGGAAACAGAGCAGAACCCGCCAGACCATACACCGGCCCCGGCAGCACCGGCACCTGGAGACAATAACGCAGACGACCAGGGTAAATCGTTCAAGATTAACCCTAAAAACGCAATGGTGTGGAAGCGCTTTGTCAATTTACAGGGACCTATTGAAAAGAAGATGCAAGGCAAGCTTGGCAAGTATTTGATTGAGCTACGGGGAAAGGTTCTTAGCACTCCCGATGCCAAACTGCTAAAGCACGAAACAAATGTCAACTGGATAGATCAGGCGGAAGCATTCAAGAAGACAGCAAGACCGTACATTGAACTTGGCGTGAACAGCGGCATTGATATTGCCAAAGAGCAGGTCAAGACCAAGTCGTTCAAAAAAGATATAAACGACGATATTTTTCAGCAAAAAATAAACAGCTACGTTGCCGGGCGTGTAAACAAACTCACGCGCGTGCACGATAACATTAAGAAGAAAATCGACCTTGCCATAGACAACGCAATCAAAGACGGGCAAAGCATCCAGGGAATGTCCGAAGAATTGCTGGCAAGCAATATCCGTGACTCGCTAAAGGGCGTATTCAACAGCCTCAGTACACGGACCATGCTGATTGCGCGCACCGAAACAGCAAGCGCAGTGAATGGCGGCTCTTCGATTTATTATCACGAGGTCGGTGTTGAAAAGAAGCGCTGGATTACCGCGCATGACGAGTTTGTACGGGAAAGCCACAGGCAATGCGAAAACGAAGGTGCTATTGCCATGAAAGATAAATTTGCAAACGGTCTTGAGTACCCTGCAGACATGGACAACGGGGACGCAGGAGAAGTCGCCAATTGCCGGTGCGTACTGCAGCCGGTCATTACTGAATAAGGAGTAATACATGGATAAATTTTTAAAAGTATTTAAGGCAGAGATTAAGTCGACCAAAAAGGAAGACTTCACGGTGACCGCAGTTGTGTCAACAAAGAAAGTCGACCGGGACGGCGACATCGTTCTTCCCGATGCTTTCAGTAAACGGTTAAAGACGTTTAAGGATCACCCGATTCTTTTAAGCTCGCATACATACTCAGATTTACGCAAGCAGATCGGTGAAGTGGCGAATCTTAAAATCACAGACACCGGACTTGAAGCCGATTTGAAGTATTACGTCGGACAAGGTAACCCAGAAGCAGACTGGGCGTGGGTTTTAGCCGAGAAAGGCATTGCTTCTTTCTCGATAGGTTTTATCGGTCACGCTTATGATTTTATCGAAGAAAAAGACGAAGCGTCAGGAACCAAGTTTGTGTCCGGGCGTAAGTTTACCGACGTTGAGCTATTAGAAATAAGCCAGGTAACCGTGCCATCGAACAGGGGAGCGCTGCAGATGGGACGCAGCATGGCAAACGAAACAGCAGAGCTTTGTGAAATGGCAATAAAGTCTTTTGATAAAGGTGATTTAAAAGAAGCTGCGCCAGAAGTTAAAAAGGAAGCACAAAAGGAACATTACAGCGATGCCATCCTGGAGCCTGGGACTGAGAAGTCCACACAGGCCCAACAGGAAGAGCAAAAGCTTGATGTAAAGGAAGTAGTCAAACAAACAATAGGTAGTCTCATCCAAGAGGGTAAACACTAACATGGACGAAAAAGAATTAAAATCCATCGTTGAGAAAGGCGTTGCGCCTGTTCTTGACGAAGCAAAAGCGGCCACAGCCAAAGCGACAGCTGTCGAAGAGACTGTGAAGTCCGTTGACGAAAGACTCAAAAAGATTGAAGCACTCCCGGCCGTTTCACACGCGCCCGCAGTGATTCGTCCTTCTGAGTTTAAAGGCTACAAATTAGGCAAATGTTTGGCCGGTGTTCGTAACTTGGCCAGCAGGGCGCCTGCCGAGTTCAGCATCTTGTCAAACGACGAGAAAGCTGAAGAGATGGCAAAGTTTTTCATTTTGCTGTCCCGCGTCATTAAAGGCAAAGCCATCAAACAGCCAGACATCGAAGCAATGGCTGAATTGCGCGCCTTCTATCAGAAGACCGCATTGAACGAAGGAACCGATGCACAAGGTGCATACTTGGTTCCCGAAGAGTATCGCAGCGACATGATCAAGATCGCCCGCAACTCTTCCTATGCCTTGCAGGTTACCGGACCCGTCATTCCGATGAACTCGGACACGATGCACGTTCCGGTCGAGCTTACTCATGGTTCTGTAACATGGGAAGACGAAGCTGCACAGAAAACAGCATCAGAACCGACCTTCTCCGAAGTCAAACTGACGGCGAAGAAGATGTTCTGCCTTGCTGCCGCATCAAACGAAATCATTGCTGACAGCGAAATTGATATTGCCAGCATTTTATACGAACAGTTCGCGTATGTGATGGGTCAAGAGCTTGACAACCAGATGTTCAACGGTACCGGTTCCCCGTGCTCAGGCGTTTTAACAGCCGCAGCCGGTTACTCGGTCGCCGTTCCCGCTGGCGCATCCTTCTCCACGGTTTCCGCATTGCAGATTTCCCAGGCAATCCAGAAGCTTCAGGAAGGGTACTTGCAGGGAGCTCGGTTCTTCTTCGGCCGAGTTGGTATGCACTATATCAGATCGTTGAAAGATACGACTGGTAGACCCATCTACAATGAATTAGGAGCAACCACGCCTAAGACATTGTACGATTACCCGATTAACTTGTCGGAAAAGCTTCCGTCCGCAACTGATACGTCAAGCACCGTGCAGGGTGTATTTGGTAACTTCAAATACTTTGTGATCGGTTCCCGAAAAGCAGCGATGACGATTGATGTTGATCCGTATTCGCTCTTTACGTACGACAAAACGCAGTTCCGCATGGTAACTCGCTGGGGTATGAGTATTGCGATTGCCAACGCGTTCTGCAGAATCATGAACGCATCAGCGTAACACGGGCAAACGCTCAATTTCCTCCGTTGAGCGTAGTTATGGGCGGGGGAGCAATCTCCCGCCCATGCTTAAAGGATAAATATGATTGCAAACCAGATATTTCTTGAAACGACGAACAAATGCACCGCATGCTGCACGACATGCCTTAACAGGTCCATGAGCAGGCAGCGGGGAGTGATGGCACCTGAGTTATTCAAGAAGCTGGTCGATGATATTGCAGCAAAAAGCCTTACCGGCATTGTTCATTTGTATGGTTTTGGCGAACCATATTTGACACCGAATTATTTAGACTATTGCGCATACGCTATCCCCAAACTCAAGCGCGCGGGTGTTGGTACAAACATAATCACCAACGGAAGTGTGACAACAAGCATCCCGCAAGGCGTAATGAACTTTATTATTTCATTTAATGGCGGGAATAAAGAAAGCTATGAAGCAATAACCGGCCTTGATTTTAAGCAGACCGTTGCCAATATCAAACGGCTTTACAAAGAGGGCCAGTTTAAGAACGCCAACAATGTCGAGATTCACTGCCTTATTTTTAAGGATAATCAAGGGCAGGAACAAGAGGTACTAGATTTATTTAAGGACGTGCACGGTATGCGCATACGGTTTGCGTATAAATACGACAACCAGCGCGGGCTCATTGAAAACAAGACGATCACCGAATACAACACGGCAAAGAAGCTGCCGTGCCATTACGTTTTTAATGTTCTCAATATAACGTGGAACGGTGAAGTCAGCGCATGCCCGCACGACGAAAATAATCAGGTCGTCTACGGAAACGTGAATACGCATACCATCGAAGAGGTGTGCGCTTCTCCTGTTGCAATAAAGTTGCGCGAGAAACACGCCAAGCATCAGTTTGATGGAATATGCAAAGACTGCAATTTCAATACGGCATTTGAGGATAAATACGTCTATTACAAAAATGGAGTGCCCTGTGTTTAAGAAAAAGTCGTTCTATGAATGCCCGGTGTGCAATGGACGCGTTAAGGCAAAAGCCGGTGAACGTATTGTATGTACCACATGCAAAATAATTATGCGTGAAACGCGCAAGGGAATTATTACGAAGTAGGGGATGCTTGCAGATGGCCGAGAAACTAAAAGTGCAATGGGCAACGCCAGAATTGAACATGGTTGGCAATGCTCTCGGGTACGCGACGCAAAACAAGTTTATGCGCAAGTACATGCAGCGATACGTTGATTTTGACGACAGCGCCGAGATTGCCTTAACACTCATAAGCGCAGATAAGTTTAAGCCGGTCCCGCGCAAGATAAACGTGCTCTTTACTATGTGGGAATTTATGCAGTTACCGCAAAGCTATCTTGACGCAATGTATTTTGCCGACGCGATTGTGACGCCATCGTCTTTTTGCAACCAGCTCTTTCGCAAGTACACAGGCAAGCCGGTGTATACATGCTGGGAAGGAATCGAGCCAGAGCTGTACCCGTTCTATGACAGGCAGAAAAATTATAATGGTGGCAAGTTCCGTTTCCTATGGGTCGGTGCCCCGAACCCGCGTAAGGGGTACCCGTTCATATTGGAAGCGGTAAAGGTTTTTGAGAAAGCGCCGAACATTGAGATATATCTCAAGACAACTGCACCGCAGCTGAGAGAGGGCGCAGATATCAAGCATATTTTTAACGAAGTCATGAAAATGGACTACTCAGAAGAGAAGCTGGGGAACATTAAAAAGATGGTTGACGAAATGCCCAACAAGCAGCTGGCCGGTAACTTGCAAGTGCTGGGTGAGCACAAGAATATCTTTATGGACACGCGCAAGCTTAGTAATGACGAGTTGCGCGAGTTGTACAACTCAGCGCATTGTTTCTTGCTTCCGACACTGGGGGAAGGTTGGGGCCTTACGCTGTGCGAAGCAATGGCAACAGGGTGTCCATCAATCGCAACAGCAGTGACCGGGTGTGCCGACTTCTTCAATGAAAGCGTTGGTTACCCGATAAAGTACAGCATACAGGAGCAGGACCTTGAGAATTACGGTTTACGTGCAGACGGATTCATGCCCGACACTGTCGATTTTATCGAGCAAATGATGCACGTGGTGACCAATTACCCGGAAGCATTGCGCAAGGGTAAAGCAGCAAGTGAGAGAATACACAATAAATTTACATGGGACAGATCGGCGCAGCGTATGAGAGATATTCTGACAGACATATATCAAAGAGAGGTTGGACCTCATGCAAGCTAGTCTCGCCATCTTCCTCGTTATTATTATGTTCCCCGCCTGCCTGTATTATGGCGCGCGGGATAGCTTGAAGGAGCCGAAATGGAAAAACGGGTGTATAAATTAGGGGGTGAGATATGAGCTTAACCGCAAAAGTATCTAAAGTTTCAGTTACGAGTAACCAAAAAGATTTATACATTCTCACAGGTAAATTAGAGTTAATTGACGACATGGGTTCAGGGTTGACTAAGAACTATTCGTGTGAGTTTCGCACAGGTCAGGACAATGACGCAACGACATTAGATTTTGCAACAAAAATGATTGAACAAATGAACGAGGACATACAAAACTATAAAGATTGCCAAGACATATTCAATAGTGAGTTACTTAATAAAGCTATTGCGGTAATTCAGGAAGGGGTAAATCAATGAAACGGTTAGCGCTCATATTGAGTTTTCTTTTATTTTATAGTACAGCAAACGCCGCTTTGACAAAAAGTGTTTCGTTGGTAGATAATTGGCAGATTGTACCTGCTAATCAGACGTTAGTTGGGGCGAATTATACCTGTAACGCTAATTATCAAACAGTTTTGACGATTGATACAGCACTCGTATCTACCACAGCGACAACAAATGGAGCAAGAATTATCGTTATGGGTTCATCGAATACAACGACAGACAATAATTGGTATCCGATAACGACGTTTAATGTTCTTTCGGGAGTTACTGCGGTATTAAATATCACAAACGCAGATAATAATGCGGGGAATACGTCGTTACTTTTACCGACGACGACTGGTTTCACAACAAAGGGTATGGCGTTCTATATTAACGATTCAACGATAGGTAACTCTGAAATTAGGTATGTCGCAAACTATACAGCAAATACAAACGTAATTCTCGATTCTCCACTAGTAAATACCCATGCCGCAGGTGCGATAGCGTATGGTGCAAACTCAACATCCTCACAGATTATCGCTATTCCCGATGGAACGTATAGGATAAGAATATTCTATGATAACGCACAAGATGCCGCAGGTTCTCCGATTGCGGTCAGGACTTCGGCTTCACAAGTTACAGGACTATAAACTATGCGTAAGATTTTATCACTCTTAATTATATTTAGTTTACTGATATACCCGATAGCGTGGGCGAGGGATATTTACCAAGTCCAAAAACCACCTGTAGGGAGTGTGATTGATTGGAAGCATCCCTTATCTCGTGGTCTAGTCGGCTGTTGGCTCATGAACGAGGGGGGAGGGAATACGCTTGAGAATTTAGTAAGTGGTAGCAAATCTATCCTTACCTCTGATTTTTATTGGGTAACTACAAAAAATGGGATTGTAATTACAGGAAAAACAACTACGGGTGCAGGTATCCCTGTAAGTATTCCATTAAAAGTAAGTAGTGATTGGACTTGTGTTTTTTTAATAAATAATTTTAGGGATAACGGTGATGCAGGACAAAATGCAAACGGGATACTTCAATTTGGGAGTGTAAACGGAACAGATAAAGTTTTGCAAATAACGGAAGTATACGGAAATAAAATGGTGGTAGGCTTATATTCTGATGACAAAACTTTTTCTTATACGAAAAGAATAAATGTATTTGATATGTATGCTATTACCCATCAGAAAAGTAAGGTATTGAGTGTTTATAGAAACGGATTTTTGGCAGCAGCAACACAAACAACATCGGGGTTACTCAATCCATCAGGGACATCACAAATTTTTGCTAACCCTTTACACGGTACTTACCTTAAAGAGTACATAGTATATTTATATTTTTATTGGCGCGCCCTCTCCCCACAAGAGATACAACAACTATACATAGACCCGTACTGTTTTATTAAGCAACCGAGTTATAGGATGTATGTTCCGCAAGGCATTGTTACGGCAAAAGGGTATTCTAACAAAGAAGTTATTATGAATGGAGTAGGATCCGGCTTCGGAAGGGGAATGCGATGAAAAAGATTGCAGTTTTAATATGTTTGTTACTATTCATGCCTATTACGGCGCATGCTATTGAGATTCAGCGCGTCAAGGGTGTTGCGACAAAGGTTATGTTCCCGCTTATTGATAGCGCCAACAACGTGACTTTTAAGACTGGCGCAACAGGTTTTATGGTTAAGATTTCATACTGGGACGATGGAACGGCACCGAGTACGTTCACGAACATAGACAACCAAACATTGACCGAGGTCGCGACAAATAGCGGCTGGTACTATGTGAGCCTTAACGCAACAGAAATGAACCATGACTATATCGCCATTGAAGCAAACGCAACTTCAACACAGGTGCAAGGGCTAGAGATTAACACTATTCCGCGCATGGTGGCAAACGCAATCAATGCGACGGTGAATTATAACAACGGAACACTCGTTTCTGTAAATGATACTGTCACTAAAGCAAACATTACAACCACGGCAATCAATAATACGCTGACTACGACGAATGCGACAGCGGCAGCAGTTAAGACGCAGACGGATAAGATGGCGTTTACCACAGCCAATAAAATAGACGCGCGTGCATTTACGGTAGACGATAAGACAGGGTACTCAATATCCGGCACAAAGACGACACTAGACGCGCTGAATGATGTTACTGCCGCGATTGTGTGGAATTATAACATCTCAACCATGTCGACATCAGGTCTTGCGGGAACGTACCTTAAAGGCGCAGGAAGCGCGGGCGACCCCTGGACAACGGCATTGCCGGGCGCATACGGCGCAGGGACGGCGGGATATATCATCGGAAACAATATCGATGCCAAAATATCGACAAGAAGCTCTCTGGTGGCAAGCGATGTATGGAACGCAACCAGCCGCACTTTGTCAGATTATAGCGGCGTGTGGAGCGTTGCAACGAGACTCTTGACCGCGGGAACGAACATTGTCCTTGCCAAAGGAACCGGCATAACCGGGTTCAATGATATTACGGTCGATAATATTTGGGGCAATGCGACAAGGACGATTACGGGTGGCGTTACTGTTACCACAAACAATGACAAGACAGGATATACCGTAAGCACGGTAAGCGATAAGACCGGATACAGCCTTGCACCGGCAGAGCGTGCCAGTATTGGTGACGCGGTATGGAACATCACGCGCACCGGACACACGAATGCGGGCACGTTTGGATTGTACCTTGACGCGCAAGTCTCGACAGTCGGTGGCGGGACGCTGACGGCTGGGGATATTTGGAATTATACGATTTCTGGGTACTCAACAGCAGGACAAGCCGGGACATATTTAAAAGGCGCTGGTGCAGCAGGGGACCCGTGGATTACGGCATTACCGGGAGCTTATACCGAAGGAACAGCCGGTTATTTGATGGATAAGATTTCGCAGTACACGAATGCGACGAAAGACGGCGGAGATTATAACGGGATTGAGAAGATGATAAGGAGTAACCGATAATGGACAACCTTGCCTATATCAATGTAAATAGCCTGTTTTGGATTGTCCAGGCAATACCGACAAGCGTCGTAGGTGACACGGTAAGCGTTACCATTAAAAGACTTTCCGACGGGTACACATGGAATTTTTCAACGCTTATCTTTGAGAACGCAGCCAATTCCGGGAGCATGACGTTTGTCAGTGACATTCTCTGGAAGCAATCATTCACCCCGCCTACATCCGACACCTACGTTGTGACCGTCAACGACGAAACGCTCGACACCAAGTTTGTACAGGTCTTGAACGCCGTAGGACAGGCAGCACCGGCCGGATTAACCGGATCAGAACTCACAACGCTTGCAAACGTAAAAACAGCATTGAGTATTGTCAACACCGATGACGACGCATACCTGAACAGTCTGATTGCGCGCGTAACCGATGAAGCAGAAACATACTGCAGGAGAAAGTTTGCAGATGCGACATACACCGAGAAATATGACGGCAACGGCTGTCAATCTATGCAATTAAAACAGTACCCGATTACCTCTATTACATCGGTGCACGATGACCTGGACAGGGCATTTTTAAGCGACACGCTGATTGATTCCGACGACTATGTTTTTGACGCAGAGTCGGGCATCCTAACTCTTGACTGGAGCATTTTCTCAAGAGGTGTACAGAATATCCAGGTCGTCTATAACGCAGGGTACACAACCATGCCGCAAGATTTAGAGCAGGCAGCAATTATGCTCGTTTCGTCCTATTACCTAGCATTCAAGGCAGCGATTAACGCAACAGTGGGCCAAGACATCGGCAGTAAGCCGTATTACCTCAAGAAGGACGCGTACGTCATACTTGACCGTTACCAGAGGATGATATGATCGAGATAGAGATAAACAAAAACGAGTTTAATAATATCTACCGTAAGATGGGCAAGATACAAAACGGGATGCAAAAGGTATTTACTCGGTTTTCTATGGAAGTGGCAAACCAGCTCCAAGATAACGTGTCAAACAAGATACTCAAGGTACGCACCGGAAGGTTACGCAGCAGCATACAAAGCCGGGTTTCAGGGGAAGGATGGGCCATGCAAGCCATGATAGGAAGCGGCGTACGAAACGGTAAGCGCGTCACATACGCCAATATCCTTGAAGACGGTGGAACTATACGCCCGGTAAGCGGTCAATACTTAACCATCCCGCTAGGCGCCGCGAAAACATCAGCAGGAGCACCACGGTTCAGCGCGCGGGATGTTATGAATGGCATGACGCCATACACAACCTCTGTAATTTTAGACGGTATTATTTACGGCGTTACCGGGAACAAGACGTCAAAACTAACGCCACTATTCGTACTCAAACGAAGCGTCAAGATACCGGCATTCAGATATATGGCAACAACAGTTCGTCAGATGAGCACAGGGAAAAGCACGATCCTGGACCAGATAGCAAAGAACGTAATTGAGAAAGAGATGGCATCATGAGCAAACCGGCAGACATACTGAGCGCACTCAAAACACAACTCGAAAACAGCGCGCAGATAAGCTATGTAAAAAACGTTTTCCTGGGCGACCGGGAGAGCGTTACCGAGTTTCCATGCATCATTATAGAGCCGACAAACATCAACGAGGTAGAGAACGTCTACCCGCGGCAAGACATGGCAATGAAGGTCAATATTATTGGCGTTATTCGGTGCACTAATAAAGACAAGCAGATCGCCGGTGATGCGACAGACAAGGGAATCCTCGACCTTCTAAACGACATTGAGCTAGCCCTTGACTCAGACAGACAGCTTGGACTTTCAAGCGGTGTTATTCATTCTCGCGTAGTCAATGTAGACATGGGGCGTGTTGATTACCCAGCGCGATTTATCATTATAACGGTTGAGATACTTTACAGACAAACCAAAGGGACGCGTTCATAACAAAGGAGAGTCACATGTTTAGGGATTTAACAAGAATACTGCTGGGAAAAGAAGAAGGTACCTACGGCACTGACAGCGTGCCTACGGTTGCAGCGAATGCAATCGAAGTTTCAAATCTCAAGGTCAATTACGAGGGAGAATTGCTTGAGCGTAACGTTTTGAATGCCGACCTTTCACCGACCACGCCGAAGCTTGGCCAGCGTTGGGTTGAGGTTTCCTTCGACGCTGAAATGAAGTGGTCGGGCACTAAAGGAACCGCGGGAAGACTGGGTGATTTTATTGAAGCATGCGGTTTCAATGAGGTTGCTTCTGCTGGTTCAAGTGTCGTGTATACACCGGCATCTGGGACAATGAAGTCGGTCACGCTATACGTCTATGATTTACAAGATAGTGGAAGCTCACGTCTGAACAAAGTCACTGGTGCGCGCGGGAACGTAACATTCGGCATAGAAGCTGGAAAGATTAAAAAGTTCGGGTTTAGATTCATGGGTCTTTACAATGCACCGACAGACGTTGCTGTTCCATCAGCACCACAGTATGACACAACCGTACCGCCGATTGTTGAAAGCTCTGCATTAAGCTTGAACGGTGTTACATCGCTTGTTGTTCAGAAAATCGATATTGATATGGGAAACAATATCGTGAAACAAGACGACATCAGCTCTGCGGCTGGCGTAAAGGGCTTCTTGATAACCGGCAGAAAACCGACCGGATCGTTGAACCCGGAGAAAGTAACCCAGGCAATATACGGTTATGCAGCTGATTGGCTTGCTCAAACCGAGAGAGCATTAAGCGTGGTTATTGGAAGCGCAAGCGGAAACAAACTCACTATCACTGCACCGAAGCTGTCGATTGATAAAATCACCGACGGAGCGCGTGAAGGAGTTGGAGTTGACGATATTCCGTTCCACTTAAATAGAAGCACAGGAAACGACGAAATTAACTTGAAGTTTGAATAAGCCCGACGTGGCAAGACAGGAGGAACCATGCATATTGGTATTGACAACGAAGAAGTGAAAGAGTTTATTTGCAAAGGCGACACAGAGAATCCAACGGTATACATCATTAAGAACCTTTTGCACAAAGACAAGACGAAGCTTCTTGGTGATGCAATTGATAAGACGGGAGCAATTGATATTCAAAAACTTCAAGAGCGCGCGCAAGATGTTGTGCGTGTTGGGCTCAAGAGTATTAAAAATATCTACAGCAAGCGTCTTGGAAAATCTGTTGACATTGACGTGGTTGACGATTACGCGGTGCAACTGATTCCGTACTCGGCATTGATTGAGATCATGGCAGCAATCGTACAGTTCAACTTCTTGTCGGAGACGGAAGTAAAAAACTTATAATGGCAGTTTGGTCAATTGTCAACAAGGCCGACTGCCGTGAGTGTACGGCGTTCTTTCAGAAGGCTCGCGGGTGTGTAGAATCATTACCGGAAGCGGTAACGATTGAGGGTTATCAAGTATTTAACTGCCCGAGGTCGTTTGTTGATAGCAAAACAGAAGAATACATACAAGCGTATGTTCAATGGCGAGGCGGGCATTTACCAAACGCAGGCGGGTATATGAACCAAACAGCGAAGTTTATTGAGTCCATGATTTTGATTGATGGGTATATGGGGAAGTTTATGGAGAAGGAAAGACATGGCCGACCAGGACATTAACATATTAGTTCGACTCAAAGACCAGTTCAGCGTTAACGCCGCTAAACTTAACACGTCAATCAAAAGTATTGGCGAGAATCTCGATGGACTTTCCCGGCAAATGCGCCAGGCCGGTATCAACATGCAATACTTGGGGTCTGCCGTAACCGGCGCATTCGGTGTTGCGCTGCATACTGCTTCAACGTATTCGATACAGGCAAAAGCGACAATGGACAAGTTCACCTTGTCACTCTTGCAATTGCAAGTCACGGTCGCAACGGCTGTACTCCCGGTGATTGATAAACTGGCCAACACACTTGCTGGTCTTGTGCAATGGTTCCAGCGACTTGACCCAGTTGTGCGTGAACATTATTTAAACATGGCGCTCTTAGGCGGTATCTGGCTTACCGTTGGTGGTACCGTTATGCGCACTGGGGCAGCAATCGCAAAGGTGATGGCGATTGTGTTTAAGAACCCGGCAATCTTAGTTGGTATCGCTTTAATAGCAGTCTTTGCAAAATACTGGGAACAGATACGCGTTGTTGTTATTGAGGCGCTTAATTCAATTGAAAGATTCTTTGATGCGACCGTTGTTGGACTGACAACTCTATTCTCGTTTATTTTAGGTGTTATTGAAAAAGTATACACGGCAATGATTAAACTCAATGCCTTACTTTCTTACTTGCCTGGTTTCATGGGGCAGTATTTTAAAGACACGATCCCAGAGCTACAGTCGGCAAAGCAAGCGCTTGACGATTTAAGAGTGGCAAGTGATAAGACAATGACGACATTCTCGGAGAAGTTTGATGCTCTTAATAAGCCGGGAGCAACCGGGTTTTTGTCTGGCATTGTTGAGGATCTCGAAAAGTTACCGAAATTATTTGATAACCTGGGTAAGAGCTTTACACTTCCCGACCTCGTTCCGCAATTCGATGCCTTAAAAGCCGTCGCACAAGGAACAGCGCAGGCGATGTCACAAGCCTTCGGCAACCTATTCTTCAATGTCTTTACCGGCCAACTCAGCAACATAAAAACCGTATTCTCAGACTTCGGGAAGCAGATTTTGCAGATATTGTCGCAGGCAATGGCAAAGTTTATCCTGGTTAAAACCATCGGGGCAGCCTTCCCATCTTTCGGTAAATTCTTCCATCAAGGCGGGATTATCAAGGCGCACAGCGGCCTTGCAGTCGACGAAGTTCCCATTGTGGCCCAAACAGGCGAAGGGGTTCTCTCGCGTAAGGGCATGAGTGCTCTGGGCCGCAATAATTTTGACCGGCTCAATGCCGGTGAAGGCATAGGCGGTGGCAGCGTCACAAACCAGCCTATCGTTGTAATTCAAGCATGGGACACGCAAGACCTCATGCGCAACAGTAAAACCATTGAAGCGATTATCGCAAACGCACTTCGTAAAAATACCGGATTGCGAGGAGTGGTGAAAAATGTCTGACCTAACATTAAAGCCGGGTTATGGATTCGTTGAGACGTTGCAATTTAAGACTCTCGTTTCAAAGTTTGAGAATGGCGCAGAGCAAAGACGGGCTAAATGGTTGACTGGTTTGTCCGAGTATGAGCTTACCTACAACAACCAAAGCGCGGCTGACATGAACGCGTTGTATACGCTTTTCAATACTAAGCTTGGGCAATATGCTTCATTCTCATGGACGCACCCAGTGTCCGGTGCAACCATCACGGTACGGTTTAAAGAGGACAGTTTCAAGACGACCTATGTCGCCTATGGAATATATACCGTCTCATTTACCCTGGTACAAGTAAAATGACGCTCAATATCAACAGCACAACGAAGACCGAGAAGAACAAGCAAGAGAATCGCCCCATCTATCTATACACGATATTCAATTATGATGGCGCAGGCAATAATTTATACCTTGCCGAGTCTGACGCAGACGTTGTGTTTGACAGCGTTACGTACACGAAATTCCCGATTAAGCACAGCGAGCTCTCTGAAAATTCCTCAAGTGAAATAGACTCTTTGACGGTTTCGGTTGCAAACATCAGCCGATTGATTCAAGGGTATTTAGAGCTTTACGATTTACGCGGCAAGAAAGTCACGGTCAAGATTGTCTGGGCAGATCAACTCGCTGACACCGACGCATACCTTGACTTCTCATTCTACATTGACAACTATACAGCCACAGAAGAGACAGTCGAGTTTCAATTAACCAGTAAATTTGACTTGCTTGACGTCTCGCTTCCGGTAGGAGTTTATTATCGCAATTACTGCCGGTGGAAATTTAAAGGCACTGAATGCGCGTACGCAGGAGCAGAAACAGTCTGCGACAAGCGCAAGGTAACATGCAAAACCGTTATGAGCAACATTGCACGGTATGGTGGTTTCCCGTCGATACCATCACAAAGGGTCTATGTATAAAGACGTAGTTGATAAATATCTCGGTGTACCATTCAAACACCGCGGGCGTGACATTACCGGCCTGGACTGTTACGGATTGATTGTGTGTGTCTACGCAGATTGTGCAATCAAGCTTTTCGATATTGACGAAGAATACCCGGCAAACTGGGGAGCAAAAGGCAAGAATTATTTCCTTGAGAATTATTATAAGCAATGGGAAAAGGTTGAATCGCCAAAGTTTTTAGATGTCGTATTGTTTAAAAATGCACACGGAGTCTGCAATCACGCCGGTGTCTATTTACATAACAACCTTTTTATTCATACCTCAAGGAAAGCGGGAACTGTAGTAACCGCAATACCGGACTTTAAAAACAAGGTCGAGGGATTTTATCGATTCAAGCTATGATTACCATAAAATTCATACCGAATGTTCAGAGTAAAGAGGGAAGAATAACACAGTATGCCCCCTACGTTCCATCAAAAGCTCTTGCTGATTATTTAGAAGAAAGTGGTTTTGAGCTGGAAGGTATGCGTTTTATTGTTACCGGCGAACGCATTGAAGATACCACAAAGGTGCTGCAAGAAGGCGACGAGATAATTGTGACACCGGACGTTCAGATCGTTGCCGCTGTTATTGCTCTTGCAAAGGCTGCTATTGCATTTGTAGCAGCACACCCTTTTATTGCGGCTGGCATGTTTCTTGCGACGGTCTATTCGGTCTATTCAGCTGTTACGGCAGGAGTACGCACGCCGAGTTTCGGGAACATCGACACCAACGGTGGCATTGACGAAAGCTCGCCTACTTATGGTTGGGACGGAATAACCACGCAGCAGGCTGTTGGTGTGCCAATTCCTATTGTTTACGGAAGGCATCGTGTTGGTGGAAACATTATCAATCAGTACATTCGTACCGACGGAGACAAGCAATATCTTAACGTATTACTTGCTCTTTGCGAGGGAGAAGTTGAATCGATCACTGACTTGAAAATTAACAAGAACCCAGAAGCGAATTACTCTGGCATTACCACAACAAAGAGATACGGGACAAACACGCAAACCGTAATTGCTAATTTTAATGATAGCCACAGCGTTATTGCAAAAAACGACCAGCTTTTGCAAAGTGCCGTGCATACGTATACAACAGTTTCTTCGGCGGTAGAAGCATTTGAGTTGACGTTCTCATTGCCTAGCGGATTATATCAAATCAATGCTTCGTCCGGTGCTGTGCAGGCCTGGGAAGTTACCTATAACGTGCAATACAAGCTTCATGCTGCGGGTTCCTATACAGACTTAGGGGACACTACAATAAGCGGAACATCACGCAACGCCCTAAAGCGCATCTTTAGAAAAGACGGCCTTACCGCTGGCCAGTATGACATTAAAATCACTCGTACATCGGTTGACAGCTCATTATCCCCGCAAATGACGGGAGATTTATATCTTGCTTCCATTGACGAAATAACCCAGAACGAACCGTTGATTTATCCGAATGTTGCACTTATTGGCATTGAAGCATTGGCAACTGATCAGTTAAGCGGCAGCACACCAAACTTTACGATGCTGGTTGAAGGTAGAAAAATACTTATTCCACAGATTATGAATGGCGCGGTTGAAGTTGACTGGGAAGATTACTACTGGGACCCGGTCGCATCAGCCTGGAAGCTTCTTGCAGACGATACCGTGCTCTCATGGGACGGGACCACATACGTTGCGCGCTTCTGCGCAAATCCTATCTGGTGCATGAAGGATTTATTGACTAACACGCGATATGGTTTAGGTGACTATATAACGAGCGCAATCATGGATAGCGCAAAACTGCTTGAGATGGCGAAGTATTGCGAAGAAAAAGTATCAAACGGTGACGGTGGTTATGAGAAGCGATTCAGACTTGACGTGGTAATTGATAGCTCGTCAAAAGCGCTTGATGTTATAACGCAGCTTTCAGCAACGTTCAGAGCATTCCCGTTTTATTCGGGCGGTGATATTCAGTTAAAAATCGATAAGGAAGACATCGCGGTGCAGATGTTTGGTATGGGAAACATTATCGAAAGCAGCTTCACGCAATCGTGGAAGTCCATTAACGAAATGCCAAATTGTATCGAGGTTCAATTCATGGACCAAGATAAAGACTACGAACAAGAAACAATCGCAATAATGGACGAGTCGTCTTTGAATGCCGGGAATCCTTTACGAAAAAAACAATTACGCCTTTTTTGCACACGCGTAAGCCAGTGTATTCGCGAGGGTAAATACGCCCTTAACCTTGCAAAGTATATCCATAGGAGTGTTACCTTGCGCGCAGGGATTGACGCTATTGCATGCCAGGCTGGCGATATTATCAACGTGGCGCATGACGTGCCAGCTTGGGGAATCGGTTCCGGGCGCGTAGCAGCAGATGCCAGCAATTCAACAACACACATTCACCTTGACCAAGCTATTACGTTGGTGAGTGGTAAAACATATAAAATCATGATTCGCTTTGCAGACGACACGATGGAAGAGCGCACTATTACAACAGCAGCGGGAACCGTAAGCGCTGTCGATGTTTCAGTTGCGTTTAGCCAGATACCGCAGGCATACGATGTTTACTCCATCGGCGAGACAACAGTCAAACCGTTCCGCGTAACAAGTATTAAAAGGTACGGAGAGAATGAGGTTGAGATCGGGGCAGTTGAATATCTGGAAAGCGTTTATGACACTGAAGACATTCAGTTGCCAGACAATAATTATTCAGCACTTGATATTACCGTCCCGTCTGTTACTGACTTAACGACAACCGAGCGCCTTGTAAAGTTAGGCGATGGAACCATTGAAAACGTAATTGACGTATGGTTCAACAGGCCGCTCGTTGGAGCCAGTCTTGTGAACTACTCGCGCGCGCGCATATATCTATCAGACGACGCCGGGAATAGTTACCGCAATGTCGGTGAAACAAACGGAACGCACTTTGCAATAATGGGCGGATTAAATGATGGCAGCTCATACAAGATACGCGTTGCGTCTATCTCATATTTAGGCGTTGAGCAGCCAGATTCATTAAGCCAGACATCGACAATAACGCTTGCCGGTAAATCAGCGCCGCCTTCAGCAGTTACAACGTTTTTAGTCAATCAATCACGCGATAGATTGTATTTTGGCTGGTCTGATGTTGCAGACGTTGACTTGTCCGGTTACGAGATCCGCTTCGGTGAATCCTGGGAGTCCGGTATTGCTCTTATTTCAAACTATAAAGGCAATAGCTATATTTCGCTTAACTTTAAAGAGGGTTCGTCACAGAAGTATTGGATTAAAGCGATAGATTCGTCGGGCAATTATTCTGCAACAGCAACAGAGGGAGATATTACCGTCGACAATATCCCCTTTACCAATATTATTCAAAGCTACTCTGAACAAACCGGCTGGGCAGGAACAAAAACAAATACTTCAAAGGTCGGGAATAATCTCGAAGTTTCTGCTGGTGAACTAAGTGGCACGTATGTCACGCCTGTTCGAGATATTGGCTATGTAGCATCATTTAAAATTGGAATCGACACTGTTGTGGTTGATGCAAGCAGCGCCGGTCGTATGAATGACGACGCAACACGACGATTCAATGATAGCCTAACAGCTCGCTGGTCCGGTGAAGAAGTTGCAGGAGCGGTTAGTTTTAGGATTAAAACGTCAGACGATAATGCCACTTGGTCAGCGTGGCGTGATTGGCAAGCCGGTGATTATAAGTGCCGTTATTTTCAGATTGAAATGACCATGACTCGCTCTGATACCTCAAAGACGATTCAATGTTCAGCCTTAGACTATTATGCTGACTTGCCAGACGTTGACGAAAAAGGAACAGGAACTGTGAGTAATGCTTCAACAGGTTTAGCGGTTACTCTTGCAAAAACATTTCATGAAGCGCCGTCGGTCAATATCGACATTCTCAGCGGTGATGGTTACGTGCATAAATTTTCCGTTGTTCCTTCAACAACCGGATTTACTGTAAAACTTTACAAGCTTGATGGCACCGCCGTAACTGGTGATTTCAGCTATCATGCACACGGAGTATAGGAGATAGACATGACAGAGATTATCCCAAACAAAGTGATTATCGAATTGAACCCGGACGGGACCGTGAAAGACGGGTTGATACAATACCGGCTTAGCGTTGACGGAGTTATTCAAAATCAATATAGAACAATGGGGATCATGGGCGTAATTGATAATGATACGCTCAACGGAATTTCAACAATCATTCAAGAGCACGTAGAAAGAGGGGAGAACATAACATGAGGAAAACTATTTTTTTGGTTATAACATTTTTACTGTATTGCAGCGCTGCGCATGCTGCATGGAATGCAACGTTCCCAGCAGACAATGAGTTGTTTTCTGATACACCGGCAGGGCTTCGGGCAAACTTTGCAGCAATTGCTTTAGGAACGGACCCCGCGTTGCTTATTACCGACGCAAAGGTTTCTCCATCGGCTGCGATTAACGACACAAAGCTTGCGACTATTACTACCGCTGGGAAAGTAAACGGTGCAGCATTAACGGGCTTGGCGAGTATTCCGTCTGGTGCTGGCAAGATTCCAAACGCAAATATTAACACGGGAACGGGGGCTGCTCAAATTGTCGTGCTTGATGGTGCGGCAAAATTTCCGCCGATTGACATTAGTCAAGCAACGGGAATAAATGCTTCCAATATCACAACCGGCGTGTTACCTACTGCGCAAGTACCAACATTAGACGCGGCAAAAATTGGTAG
>Ga0116171_10001866_pt1 | contig 20503 bp, 16 predicted proteins | sample AD_JPNHW2_MetaG_FD_89798 | JGI IMG/M metagenome (GOLD analysis project Ga0116171, IMG submission 89798) | Active sludge microbial communities of municipal wastewater-treating anaerobic digesters from Japan - AD_JPNHW2_MetaG | ecosystem: Engineered > Bioreactor > Anaerobic > Digestate | place... | reverse complement strand
GCCACGCGGGCGCTGGATTCCACCCGCGAGCGCCTGGGCACGGAGCACGGCATCGTGCTGCTCGACCCGCCTTTCAGCCAGTATCACCTCAACCTGGGCGAAATTTCATCCTATCCGCCCGGCTACAAGGAGAACGGAAGCGTCTTCTGCCACAACAACCCGTGGGTCATCATCGCAGAGACGGTTGTTGGGCGGGCTGACCAGGCCTACGATTACTATTTGCGCATCAACCCATCCAACCGCGAAGCGATTAGCGAAATCCACCGCTGCGAGCCGTACGTATACGCCCAAACCATTGCCGGCAAGGCCGCCCCCACCTTTGGGGAGGCCAAGAATTCCTGGCTGACGGGCACCGCGTCCTGGAACCTGGTGGCCATCACGCAGCATATCCTGGGCATCCGACCTACCCTGCAGGGGCTCGCGCTGCGGCCGGTCATCCCAACCCGTTGGCCCGGCTACCAGGCGATTCGCATGTATCGCGGCGTGCGCTACTGGATTGATGTGGTGCGCAGGGGCCCCGGCAACGCGGTGGCACTGCTGGTGGATGGGGCACCGATTGAGGGAACGCTCATCCCCATCCCCACGGATGGACGCAGCGAAGTGCACGTTGAAGCCGTGGTCAGCTGACGCGGACAGGCGTAAAAGGAGGCAAGGATGTCGGAATTAGTGGAAATCAGGACCTACGACGGCGAAGGATACAAGCCCCTGGTGGACTTTGGCACCTGGCGAGTGGCGTTTTTGCGCTTTTTGGACGAGCTCATCCCGGAGAACATCATTCGGGCAGAGAAGCACCTGGAAACGGATGAAGTCTTCGTGCTGCTGTACGGCCAGTCGGTCCTGCTTTTGGGGCAGGGCGATGAGCGCGTTGAGGCCTACGAGACCTACACCATGCAACCTGGCCTGCTTTACAACGTCAAAGCCGCGGCCTGGCACAACGTGTTGATGAGCCGGGACGCGGTCATCCTGTTGGTGGAAAACAACGACACCCGAGCGGCCAATTCTGCCTATTACACGCTCACCCCGGAACAGCGGGCTTTTCTCTGCCAGACGGCGCGAGAGCTGCTGCCCCAAACCTGGGAATAGACGAATTACAGTCAAAGGGCAAGAGGAAGAAGTGAGCCATGCGATACGGATACTTTGACGACCAGGCCCGGGAATATGTCATCACCCGGCCGGATACGCCGGCCTCCTGGAGCAATTACCTTGGTTCCACCGAGTATGGCGCGCTCATCACCAACAATGCCGGTGGATATAGCTTTTTGAAGTCTGGCGCGAAGGGGCGGTTTTTGAGGCTGCGCTTCAACAGCGTTCCGATGGACCAGCCCGGGCGTTATTTTTACATCCGTGACCGGGAAGATGGCGACGTTTGGTCTGCCTCCTGGCAGCCGGTGGGCAAGCCACTGGAGGAATACGTTTCCGTCTGCCGGCATGGCACAGCCTATAGCGTGATTACCTCAAAGTATCGTGGGATTGAGAGCGAGAGCACCTATTTTGTGCCGCTCGGCCAGCATTTTGAGTACTGGCGCCTGAAGCTGACCAACCACTCCGACGCACCCCGGAACCTTTCGGTATTCACCTACTGCGAATTCACCAACCAGTGGGACACCTTCCAGGACCAGGTCAACCTCCAGTATTCGCTGTTCATCATTAAAGGCGAACTGACGGCTGACAGATTATTGCGCGTAGTTTATCATGACAACCTCAGCCAGTCGGGCAAACCCGCCGACCCGAATGACCAGGCCGGCAAAGTGTGGATGGGGCTGGCCGGCGCGGAACTGGCTGGGTTCGATACTAGCCGGGAGACCTTTTTGGGGACTTATGGCAGTTACCAGTCCCCGCGGGTGCCCCTGGCTGGCCAGTGTGGCAACAGCCTGGCTTATGGGGACAACGCTTGTGGCAGTTTGCAGGCCGACCTGACGCTCGCGCCGGGTGAAAGTCGGGAGCTGCTGGTTTTGCTCGGGGTGGGGGAGGCCCGGGAGGAAGGCGCCAGGGTTTGGCAGGAGTTTGGCACGCTGGAGCGCGCTGAGGCCGAACTGAAACGGCTGAAAGACTTCTGGCACACCCGCCTGGAAAGCTTGAGTGTTCAGACGCCGGACGAAGCCTTCAACCATACCATCAACGTTTGGGGGCTCTACAACGCCCTGGTCACCAACGCCTGGTCGCGCTCCGCCAGCCTGGTCTACAACGGCGAGCGGGACGGGTTGGGGTTCCGTGATTCCGTGCAGGACATCCTCGGGGTGGTATCCGCCATTCCCGACGAGGCCGGCGCCAGGCTGGAGCTGATGCTCACCGGTCAATTTGCCAACGGGGGCGCGCTGCCTATCGTGCAACCGTTTGACCATCATCCGGGGGCTGAGCCGCCCATAGCGGAGGAGGAATTCCGCTCGGACGACTGCCTGTGGTTCTTCAACGCGGTGCCGGCCTACGTGAACGAGACAGGTAACCTGGCTTTCTACCACAAAGAACTGCCCTATGCCGACCAGGGTTCCGCGAGCGTGTTTGGGCACCTCAAGCAGGCCCTCCTGTTCAACCTGACTCGCACCGGCGCCCACGGCTTGCCTTGCGGGCTGCTGGCGGATTGGAACGACTGCCTGAGGCTCGGCTTCCATGGGGAGAGCGTGTTTGTGGCCTTCCAGGTGCGCTACGGCTTGCTTGTTTACGCCGAAATTGCCAAGAGCCTGGGCGAGTTGGATGAGAAACGCTGGGCGGAGGAGCAAATCATCGCGCTGGACGAGCGCATACAGGCGCATGCCTGGGACGCCGATTGGTTCATCTGGGCCATTACGGAAGACGGGATTGTGTATGGCACGCGGGACTACCCCGAGGGCAAGCTGTATTTCAACACCCAGGTCTGGGCGGTCATCAGCGGGGCGGCCACCCCGGGCCAGGCCGAGGGCTGCATGCAGGCTGTGCACGACCAGCTGGCCACTCCCTGGGGGCTGATGCTTTGCGCGCCGGCTTTTGAACACACGCCGGTGGACGTGATGCGGGCGGTGGTGTTTAACCCGGGCATCAAGGAAAACGCAGGGATATTCAATCACACGCAGGGCTGGGGCGTGATGGCGGAATGCCTGCTTGGCCACGGCGACCGGGCGTTCGAATATTACTCGGCGGCCATGCCTGCCGCCTGGAACGACAGGGCTGAAATTCGCCAGTGCGAGCCCTACGTGCAGGGGCAGACTACGTATTCCCGCTTCTCACCCCGGCCGGGCAACACCCGCACCACCTGGCTGACAGGCGCGGCGGCCTGGTCCTACTTCAGTGCCACCCGTTACATCCTGGGGCTGCGCGCGGAGTTGAACGGGCTGCGGGTGGACCCCTGCGTCCCTTCTGGCTGGGACGAATTCAGCGTCACTCGGAAATTCCGGGGCAAGACATATCGCATCCACGTCCAAAACCCGGAGCACGTCTGCCGGGGCGTCAGCCGCATGGTCGTGGATGGGCAGGAAATGGAAGGCAGCCTGGTACCCGCCGGCCTGGAGGGAGATGACCACCAGGTGGAGGTTTGGCTGGGCAACCCGGCCGCGGGGCAAGGCGCGTTCCTGTTGGGGTAGGGGGCGGGGTCGGGGCGTGAATGTCGCGCGCCACACCCCAATGTGGTTAATAACCACTTTTCAATTGTATAATTGACCCCTGCAGGACCTCAACGAATGTTTAACCGCGTCAAGCTTTTTTTCTATCGCACCCTGAGCATCAAGCCCTCGGACAATGTCCCTGAGGGGGTCGCGCGGCATTTTAAACACAACGTCATCGTCAACACGCTTGACCTGATGTTTTTCTTCTTTGCCGACAGCCTGTGGTCCATCAACACTATCATGCCGGTTTTCGCCGCCACCCTGACCGACTCGCCGTTCATCATCGGGCTGATGCCGGCCATCGTCAACGCTGGCTGGTTCATCCCGCAAATGTTCATCAGCGGGATTGTCTCGCGTTCACCCAAGAAGCTGCCGCTTTCACGTAAATTCGCGATTGCCGAACGTCTCCCCTACCTGTTTTTCCCGGCGCTGGCCCTGGCGATTCCCCACATCAGCAAGGCCACGGCACTGACCTTCTTACTGATCTTAATGTCACTGCGGGGTATTTTCGGCGGACTTTCCGCGCTGCCCTGGCAGGAAGTGATGGCAACGGTCTTTCCCATCAGCCACCGCGCGCGGGTTTTTGGCATTTCGCGCGTGTTTGGCCAATCGATGGGCGTGGTGGGTTCAGCCATCGCGGCGGTGGTGCTCAGCCGTCTGCAATACCCCTACAATTACGCCACCGGCTTTTTTATCGCCGTTATCGCGCAGTGGCTTTCGTTCGCCAGCTATTCCCAAAACCGCGAACCCGAGCGCGCCCCAGTCAACACCCCGACCTCGGAGGCGAAACCCAGCCCCAAGGCCGTGGACTTTCACTTGTTTGGGGATATCTTGCGCCGGGATGGCAACCTGCGCATGTACCTCATCGCGCGGTCGGCCACCTTCCTCGGCTCCATGGGCAGTGCCTTCCTGGCGGTGTATGGCATTCACAAACTCGCGCTAAGCGACGAACAGGCGGCCATTTTCACCGGCGTGCTGTTTGCCAGTGGCATCCTGGGTTACGCGGTGTGGGCCGCGCTGGGGGATAAAATCGGGCCGAAACGCATCGTGATGATTTCGCTTTTCCTGTGGGTGATTTCTCTGGTGGTGGTGCTGACGGCCAAAGTCATCTGGGTGTATTACCTGGTGTTTGTCTTTTACGGCATCCATTCATCCGGCATGGGCCTGGGGGACCTGGCGCTGGTGATGGAGTTGGGGGAGGAAGACCTGCGGCCCACCTACCTGGGCATGGCCCGCACCCTGACCGGCAGCGTGTTGTTGCTCGCGCCTGTTTTGGCTGGCTGGCTGGTGGAATCCCGCGGCTATCCGCTGATGTTTGCCGCTTCAATCGCTTTTACCCTGCTGGGGACACTTTTAATGAACCGCGTGCGCGACGTCCCCCGCGGGTTGGCTTTGCCTGTACTGACCCCCGCGCCCGCGATGCCCAAGGAGGAATAATCCATGACCGCTTCAAACCTGCAAACCGAAATTCTTGAACAACCCGAAGCCGTGCGGCGCCTGTTGGACGCCTGCCAGGGGAGCTTGCCGGGCGACCTGCGGACCTTTAAAGGGGGCTTTAACTATATCCTGATTGCCGCGCGAGGCACCTCGGATAACGCCGCGCGTTTTGCCCAATACCTGCTGCAGAACCGCAACCATGTGCCGGTGATGCTGGCCGCGCCGTCCGTTTTCTCCATCTACGGCCAAACCCCGCGGCTGAACGGTGCGCTGGTGGTGGGCATTTCACAGTCCGGCCAGTCGCCGGATATCGTTTCGGTGCTCGCGGCCGGCCGCGCCCAGGGCTGCCCCACCATCTCGCTGACCAACGACCCCGCTTCACCCCTGGCCGAGGCTTCGGACCTGGTGGTGGATTTGCGCGCGGGGCCCGAAAAGGCCGTGGCGGCCACCAAGACCTACACGGCATCGCTAGCCGCGGTGGCCATGCTTTCGTGCGCGCTGGGCTCCCCGGAGGACAACTGGACCCCGCGGGACGAGGACTGGGCCACGCTCGCGCGGGTGCCTGCCTGGATGAAGGAAACGCTGGATGGCGTTATGGCGATGGCTGGCAGCGTGGAACGCTACCACTTCATGCAAACCGGCCTGACCATCGGGCGCGGCTACAACTACGCCACCGCGTTTGAAATGGCGCTCAAGATTATGGAGCTTAACAGCCTGGCCATGTTGTCGTATTCCTCCGCGGACTTTTTACACGGGCCGATTGGCATCCTGCGCAAGGATTTCCCCACCTTCGTGGTGGCGCACAGCGGCGCAATGCTGGAGCCCACGTTGCAGATTATGGCCAGGTTCCGCCAGTCCGGGGCGGACATCACCGCCATCACCGACAGCCAAAAAGCCCGCGCTTTGGCCGATATCAGCTTCAACATCCCCGCGGGGGTGCCGGAATGGCTCTCCCCGCTGACGGACGTGCTGCCCGGGCAGGTGATTGGCTGGCAGCTGGCGGCTTTGCGCGGGTTGGATGTAGATAACCCCCGGGGGCTGAGCAAGGTTACCGAGACCATATAACAAGACGTGTTTCCATGCTGGCAGGTCTGCTGAAGACCGCGCGGGCCTGCCAGTGTGACAGGATTGGATTGACCGTGAGCGAAGGAGCAGCCTATGAACCCGCTACCCTTGGTTTTTCATTTGGATTTTGACGGCACACCTTACCGCCGCCTGCTTTCAGGCCCACCGGAGACCAGCGCGATGAAGGCTGGAGCGGTGGAACTGGGCCCGGGGGAGACGGTGGGCGAGCACACCACGGAAGGCCGTGAGGAGTGTGTGGTGGTGCTGGAGGGGGAAGGCAGGTTTCTGCTGGCGGGAGGCGCGGAGCTGTCGCTGCGCGCTGGCACGCTGGTGTACTGCCCGCCTGAGACGACCCACAACGTGCTCAACACCGGGCAGGTGCCACTGCGGTATGTCTACATCGTGGCCAAAGTCTGCCTTCCGGACGAGGATTAAGGGAGCGGGGCTAAATTTCAGGCAGGCCGAGGCTCTTGAGGTAAGCGTAGGTTGGGTCGTAAATCTCGGGTTTACGGGTTGGGTCGGCGGGGTCGCCGTCAGGAACGACAATGACCATACCCTGCCTTGCACGGGTGAGTAGCACGCGGTAAGCGTTTTTCAAATAGACTTGTCGCTCATCTTTTTTGATGGAATTCCACTTGGACCCAACAAAAGATTTGTACATCCAGCCGTTTTTCGTCCGACGAAAATCGCCATCCCAGATAATGCAGGCCCAGTCCAGCTCCAAGCCCTGGACCTGGAATTCGGTGGCCACATCTTCCAGGTAATAGGAGGAGCGTATGTCCTCCTTGCCGTCCAGGAACCAGTGGATGGGGTCAATGGTCGCCCGAACGTCGACCGCCAATGGTTTCAGCCGGATGGCTTGCGACGAAACCAGCAGACCATAACGCTCATTCCCACGGGCCTGTTGCTGCAACCATTGTTTGGCCTTGGAGACGTCCCGGGTGAGGACGATGGGATACTTGTCCCCAATGCGTAACAGAGTTTGCCGGGCTGCTGGTGCATCCAGGTCCAGGATTTGTTTCACCAACAGGGACACGTTTTCACTCCGGAAGGAGCGGATGGAAACCGCCAGGTGCAGGTCGTCCTGGAAATGGAGGTTAGGGCGGTTGGCCAGGTTGCCGAGCAAATCCCCCGAGCCAAACTCTGCGGTGGTTATCTGGGGTGAAACGTAGATGTGCCAATCCGGAAAGTCAGACTGCAAGGCCCTGAACCACTCGGCAATGCCAGCTTCGCCCGTGTTTATCTCCTGCCCGCTGCCCACCAGGCAGACCACCACGGCCCAATCGGGATGACGGTCCATGCAGGAGATGAGGAAACCGGGCTCCGACTGGCGGAACCCGGCTATGTTCTTTTTTCGACGCATGAAATTGACAGTTTGTTGAAGATTCCAGGCGCGCTGCGCTTCGTCAAAGAGCGCCACGTGTTCCAGCGGGGGTTTGGCCAGGTCCACCAGGCAATCGTCCCGGAAGTTATGCACGTTTTGGATGAACAGCTTGACATCGCGCCTGGCCTCACCCTTGGATAGTTTTTTCCCTTTCGCCTGTTCTGCGCGCCACTTATCCCGGGCAAGCGCCTCGCGAAGGATGAGCACCAGGGGGCCGTTGCCGGAAAGGAATACGCTGTAGAGATCGTTGTCCTTGTCGATGTTTTGGGTGGCGATGTTCAGACCGACCAGCGTCTTGCCGGCCCCCGGAACCCCGGTGACAAAACAGATGGATTTCTGATTTTGCGCTTTGGATTTTTGGATGATTTCCTGGATGACAGCGGATGTTTCCTTGAGGTTGATTGCACCCGCATCGTTTCTTGAGATGTCCTGCACTGAATGGCCGCTATACAGGGCGATGGCAGCTTCAATGATGGTTGGCGTGGGTTGGTAACCGCCCTGCCCCCATACCTGGGGGTTGATGGGTTCTCCGTCGTAGTATTGGAGCGTGGTCGCAATCGCTTTACGCAGCTGTTCCGGGGCTACCCGCATGGGGAGCAGCACCTTATCGTTATGGTTGGACTCGGTGACCAGGATGAATTCCGAACTGGCTTCCGTGGCAACCAAAATTGGCGCTATGGCAGGGTCGTGGCTGGTTTCGTGGAAATTTTTCAGGTCGAGCGCATAATCCCACACCTGGTCCAGCGCATTGGCTTCGAAGCGAACCTGTCCGACTTTGAATTCCAGGATGAAAATCACCGAGCTTATGAGCAGGACGACATCAATCCGCTTACCCATGCGCGGGATGGAGTATTCGAAGTAGATTTGGCCTGTATAGCCCAGCAGCGCCTGTTTGAGAATGGAGATTTCCTGCTCCCAGGCCCCTCTTTGGGTTTGTTCCAAGGCAAATTCGTTCGCCTTGGCGAGCTTGCCGAGGATGAGGGCTGGGTCTGTTGAGAAAAAGTTGGTGAGTGTGTCTGAATAATAGAATCTTGGCATGACTTTCCGCACCCCTGGGTTGTGAATATGAGCAGGCTGTTTTGAATTATACGACGAGGTCGCTTCTAGTGAGAGTCTCCGTGTGTTTGGAAGGACAAGGCTGGCTCGTTGCCTGCAACTTCCACTCCCTCGCTTTGCGGTCCTTACTGCCCTGTGGGCACGCAAACGTCCAGCGGAGAGGGCTAAGTGAGTCACTATTTCCAGCTTGTACTCCCCTGATTTTGTTTCCAATCATTGACCACCGGGGCGCCCGGTGGTATCCTTACTACTCAATCATTGAGTAGGGCGCTTCCCCGCGACCAGCCCGGAAAAGCCCTCCGAATGGAACGCGCGCATGGGCAGAAACACAACCCGTCTTTCCCCCTCCGATTACTTGCTCCTTGCCATGCTGTGGAGCGGGCCGGCCCACGGCTATGAGCTTTACAAGCGCCTGGAGGAGCCGGCTGGCGTGGGGATGATTTGGCAAGTGGGCCAGGCCAACCTGTACGCCCAGCTGGAAAAGCTAGCGCGCGCCGGCCTCATCCACGGTGTGACGCTGCCCTCCAATTCCAGCCCCGCGCGTGTGGCCTATGCCCTCACGACGGCCGGGGAGGCGCTCATCCGCGCCTGGCTGGTCGAACCCGTGCACCGGCCCAAGGATTTCCGCCCTTCATTTTTACTCAAGCACCATTTTTCCCGCGCCTTGCTCGGCGAGGCCAACGCGGCCGGCCTGCGCCACGACCAAAGGCGCGAGTGCCAGCTCTGGCTGGCGGAGCTAGACCCCCATCCCGCCAGCCCTTTGGGCGCCGAGCTGGCCGCCTTTCGCCGCGCGATGATTACCGCGGAGCTTGCCTGGCTCGATGGCCTGGAACCCAATCTTTCCCAAGAGGAGAAAACTGATGAAGCCTTATAAATGGATGTCCATTTGCGTTTCCCTGGCGCTGCTGACCGGCCTGCTGGCGGGCTGCGCCCCTTCCGCCACCCCAACCGCGCTGACCCCCGCGCCCATCAAAACGGAGGACGCCTACCCGTTGGAGGCCGCCAGCCCGGAAAGCCCGGCAGCCACCGCGGCAGCCGGAGAGGTCCCCGCGGAGCTCTACCCACCCGAGGAACCCGACCGGGTGGTGCGCCTGACCGACGCCCTGGGCCGCGCTGTGGAGCTGCCCGGCCTGCCGATGAACATCGTGGTGGTGGGCAAGGCCACCTCCTTGCTGAACAACGCCCTGTTCCTCTTCCCGGAGGCGTCCGAGCGCGTGAAGGCCTACGAGCAACGCATCCAGACCGAACACGACTTCATCACCGATGTTTTTGACCCCACCGGCGCGAAAGCCTCGCTGGCCAGGGACGCGAACGCTGAACAGGTGGCGCCGCTCAACCCCGACCTGGTGATTATGAAAACCTACATGCGCGATTCCATCGGGCAGGGGATGGAAGCCATCGGCATCCCGGTGGTGTACCTGGATATGGAAACGCCCGAGAGCCTCTACACTGACCTGCGCACTATCGGCGCGATTTTTGGCAATCCTGAACGCGCGGAGGCATTGGTCCGCCTGTACCAGGCCAACACCCAGCGCGTAGCCGACGCCATCAAGGACGTGCCCGAATACGCCTATCCCACCACCGTGGTGCTGCAATACAGCAGCAAGGGTGGCGAAATCTCCTTCAAGGTTCCCCCGGCCAGCTACCTGCAGACCACCCTGGTCGAAATGGCTGGCGGCATCCCGGTCTGGAAGGAGAGCCAGAATTTTGGTGGCTGGGCGGTCATCACGCTTGAACAAATCGCGGTATGGGACCCGCAGGTGATTTTTCTGATTGATTACAGTGGCATCGCGACGGAAGTGGTGGAGGGACTGAAGCAGGACCCCACCTGGCAGAATCTCAAGGCGGTCCAATCCAACCTGTTGCTGCCCTTCCCGTCCGACTTTTTGAGTTGGGACCAGGCTGACGCGCGTTGGGGCCTGGGGCTGCTTTGGATGGCCAGCAAGCTGCAGCCGGGCCAGTTTGAGGGGATTAACTTCGTGGACGAAGTGAAAGCCTTTTACCGGGATTACTACGGCCTGGGCGACGCGGTTATCACAGAAAAAGTTCTGCCACTGGTGAAAGGGCTCTAGCCCCGTTGAACACCCAGAGCGAAAGCAGCCAAGCGCGCGCGGTGCCACTCCAGGCCGGGGCGGCTCAAGCGTCGGGCGGCACCACAGGCGCGGTGGGGCTCAAGCGTCTTTGGCGCAGCCCCGCGTTTCTCATCCTGTTGCCACTATTGGTCTTCGCGCTCTCGGTTTTCGTGGGGCGCTACCCCCGGCCGTTCTTTATGCCGCCGGCAGTGCTGGCGGAAGACGCGCTAGCTCAGCGCCTGGTGCTCAACCTGCGTCTGCCGCGCTTGCTCTCCGCGCTGCTGTTGGGGGCTAGCCTGGCCGCGGCTGGTGGCGTGATGCAGATGCTGTTCCGCAACCCGCTGGTGGAGCCCGGTTTCCTGGGCGTCAGCCAGGGGGCGGGGTTTGGGGCCGCGCTGACCATCCTGCTGGTGGGCACCTCCCCGCTATGGGTGGAACTTGGTGCGGCCGCGTTTGCCATGCTGGGCCTGTTGCTTTCGTATGGAATTGCCCGGCGGATTCGCTTTGGGGGCTGGATCTTACGCCTTGTGCTGGCCGGGATAGCGGTCTCGGCCATCTTTTCATCCGGCCTGGGGATATTGAAGTACCTGGCCGACCCCATCTCCCAGTTGCCCGAGATTGTATTCTGGCTTTTGGGCGGGTTGTACTCCGTCACCTGGCGCGAACTCCTGGCCATCCTGCCGGCCACCGTGCTGGGCCTGGCTGTATTGTTGTTCACGCGCTGGCGGCTCAACCTGCTGGCGCTGGGGGATGAGACCGCCGCGTCCCTGGGGGTGAGCGTGCGGAGAGAAAGGGCACTGCTGCTGACGGTGAGCGTGGTCATCACCGCGGCGGTGGTCTCCGTGGCCGGCATGGTGGGCTGGATTGGGCTCATCATCCCGCATATATCCCGGCGCCTGGTGGGCTCTGATGCCGCGGAATTTCTGCCTTTGAGCGTTTCGCTGGGCGCGACGTTCGCCATCCTGTGCGATGACCTGGCGCGAGTGGTCACGGCGGGTGAAATACCCCTGGGGGTGGTGACGTCGCTGATTGGCGCGGCCGTGTTCCTGGGCCTGATGGTCAGCCCGCGATTTAAGGCGCGTCGATGAGTACCAGCGCGTTACCTGTTGCTGCCTCCCCAATGCCGGGGGAAGCTATGCTGAGGGTGGAAGGGCTCGGCTTCCGGTACGAGGCCGGGCGGCCCGCCGCGCTGGAGGGCGTGTCTTTTGAGATTATGGCCGGCACCATCACGGCGATTTTGGGTCCCAATGGCGCCGGCAAGACCACGCTGCTGCACGTGTTGCTGGGCCTGCGCAAGGCGGCCAGCGGTCAAATTTGGCTGGCTGGCCGCAGCCTGGGGTCCTACACCCGCCGGGAACTGAGCCAGTGGATGGGGCTGGTGCCACAGTCGGAATACCTGCCATTCGATTACAGTGTTTTGGAGTACGTGGTGTTGGGACGCGCGCCCTACCTGGGGCTGCTGGACCTGCCAGGGGAGGAAGACGCGCGCGTCGCGCGGGAAGCGTTGGCGACGGTTGGCGTGGATGGCCTGGCCGCGCGGCCCATCCCAGAGCTGAGCGGAGGGGAATTGCAGTTGGTGCTCATCGCGCGGGCACTGGCGCAGCAGCCGCGGGTTTTGCTGTTGGACGAACCCTCCTCCCACCTGGACCTGAGCAATCGCAACGCCACGCTGCGCGTGATGAAACAATTGCGCAGGGCCGGCACGACCATCCTTTTCAGCACGCACGACCCCGACGCGGCAGCTCTGGCGGCGGATAACCTGGTATTGATGAAGCAGGGGCGCATCCTGCACGCGGGTCCGGTGGCGGAGACCTTCACCAGCGAAAAATTAAGCGAGACCTACGGGATGCGTATCGAGGTGCTACGTTCGGATGGCATGTACCTGGTGCGCGCGGCTGATGGCCTGCAGGAGCCCATTCAAAGCTCCGTGTGAAGCCGGCTTGCCTTGAGAATCAACCCGGGGCGTTCATCAGCGGGTGACCAGCGGCAGATACTGCTTGAGCTGTTGGGACGCGGGCGGGGTGGGGGTGGTAAGCACGATGTTGTAGAGGCCCACGTCGATGTTTGAAATGGAAATGATATTGCTGGCAATCGTCAGCACGTCTGTGAAGCCCAAATTGGCCCCTGAAGGATTGATATCACTATCGTGGTTGTCGTCCACACCCACGTCCTTGGGGGAAAAGCTGGCCAGCCCATTGGGCAAAACCGCGCGAATGCGATAATCGCCCTCGGTAGGGGCGATGAGGGTGTAATTCCCATTCGCGTTGGTGGTGGTGCTGTGTACCAATTGGGTTTTGGCGCTGTTCCAGAGTTGCACCATGATGCCCGGGACGCCCGGCTCGCTGGCGTCCTGGTTGCCATTTTGATTGATGTCATGCCAGACGAAATTGCCAAGGCTTTTTGGTGTGGGCGTGCGGGTGGGTGTCGGCGTTCGGTAAATGATGATTCCCACGTCGTACAGGGTGATGCTAATCACGTTGCTGGCGATGGTGAAGGTGTCCGTAAAGCCTAAATCTGCCCCGCTAGGGTTGATGTCACTGTCCTTGGTGTCGTCCGCGCCCTGGTCTTTGGGAGAAAAGCTGGCAAGCATGTTGGGGAGCACCGCGCGGACGCGGTAGTCGCCGTATTGCGGGGCGACCAGGGTATAGATGCCGTTCGCGTCGGTGACGTCCGAAGCAATCAGCTGGGTTTTGGATGGATTCCACAATTGGACGGTGATGCCGGAAAGGCCGGGCTCGCCAACGTTTTGGATGCCATTCCCGTTGAGGTCATCCCAGACGAAATTGCCAATCGAAACCGGCGTGGGGGTGCGGGTGGGGGTCGGAAAAACCAGGGTGAACTGGAAGGTGGGCAAAATTTGCGAACTGGCAGGGTCAGGCGGCTGGGAAATGAGCAGGGTGAAGATGGCCAGGATTAAGAAAATCATCAGCAGGGGGGGATGGGGACGGACTTTCACGGGCACCTCCTCGGTTTGAGCATTGGCTGGTAAGGAGGTAATTATCAACGAACCATCCTGGTCGTAAAATGTATGTACAATCTTGTTAGCTAAAAATGGTTGCGGGGCCAGTCTTGCGCGCTGGAAAATCTCTCGCCCACGGGGCTTGCCAGGCCGCATAAAAGGGGGCGGGAATGCTGAAATTCAAGGTAACTCACCCGTTTTAATCCTTGCATTGTGATATACTTCACACGCTTTATCCGCTTATGCGAATATAGGAATAAACATGACGCCATCTGCCCTTGAAAACGAAATCAACCTGCTGCACGAGCGCATCTGCGTCGCATTGGGGGACCCCAAGCGCATCCTCCTGCTGTACATGACCGCGGACGGTGGCAAAACGGTTAACGAGCTGACAGAGTTGCTGGGCGTGCCGCAATCCACGGTTTCCCGGCATTTGCGCGTTTTACGCGAGCGGGGCCTGGTGAACACAACCCGGGCCGGCACCTCAATCATCTACGCCATCAGTGATTCTCGCCTGGTTGAGGCGCTGGACCTGCTGCGGCAGGTACTTAATAAACAACTGTCAGACCAGGTCGATCTGACGGCAACATTTATTGTGAAATAATCACGGAGGTACTTCAATGAAGGTTTTGATTGTTGGGGGTGTGGCTGGTGGTGCCAGCACAGCAGCCCGGCTGCGCCGGGTGGATGAGAACGCGGAAATTATCCTGTTTGAACGTGGCCCTTATGTTTCATTCGCCAACTGCGGTTTGCCCTACCAACTGGGCGGCGTCATCCCGCAGCGCGAACAGCTGCTGGTCTCCAGCGCGCAGGAACTGAAGGAAATGCTCAACGTGGAAGCCCGCGTCAACAGCGAGGTCATCGCGATTGACCGCGCGGCTAAAAAGGTGACCGTCAAGGAACAGCCGGACGGGCGGGTCTACGAGGAAAGGTACGACAAGTTGCTGCTTTCCCCAGGTGCCGTGCCCATTGTGCCACCCCTGCCGGGCGTGAACCTGCCGGGTGTATTTGTGCTGCATAACATCCCTGAGCTGGACGCGATTAAAGACTGGCTGGGCGCGCACCCCGTGAAGAACGTGGTGGTGGTAGGCGGCGGTTTCATCGGCCTGGAAGTGGCCGAAAACCTGGTCGAGAAGGGCTACCAGGTCGCGATTGTGGAAATGCTGAACCAGGTCATGGCCCCGGTCGATTACGACATAGCGGCCGACGTGCACGCGGACCTCAAACTGCACAACGTGGATCTGCACCTGGGCGATGGCCTCAAAGGCATCGAGCAGGTGGGTGATGGCCTGGCCGTGAACCTGACCAGCGGCGGTCAACTGGCCGCTGGCATGGTGGTTTTGGCCATTGGCGTGCGCCCGGATACCAGGCTGGCAAAAGAAGCCGGCCTGGAAGTCGGACCCCGCGGCCATATTGTCACGGATAACCACATGCGCACCTCAGACCCCGACATCTACGCGGTTGGCGACGCGGTGGAAGTGGTTTCCTTCATCACTGGCCAAAAGACCGCGCTGGCCCTGGCCGGCCCGGCCAGCAAGGAAGCGCGCGTGGCGGCGGATAATATCGCCGGGCGTGATGTGGCCTTCAACGGCGTGCAGGGCACTTCCGTGGTCAAGATTTTTGACCTGACCGTGGCCTCCACCGGCTTGAACAGCCGCCAGTTGGAACAGGCCAAACTGCCTTTCAACAGCGTCACCACCCACAATAACGACCACGCCTCCTACTATCCCGGCGCAGCCCCGCTGCACCTCAAGCTGCTGTTTGGCCCTGAGGGCCAAATCTACGGGGCGCAGGCGGTTGGCACGCGTGGTGTCGAAAAACGTGTGGACGTCATCGCCACGGCCATCCGTGGACACATGACTACCTACGACCTGGAAGAGCTGGAACTCTCCTACGCGCCGCCTTTCGGAGCCTCGCGCGATCCCGTGAACCAGGTTGGGTTCGCCGCCTCCAACGTTCTGCGCGGTGATGTGCAGGTGAAACACTGGGAAGATGTTGCCGGCTTGAACCCGGACGAGTGGTACTTCCTGGACGTACGCCGCCCGGAAGAACTGGCCATTGGCGAGCTTCCTATGGCGAAAAACATCCCGTTGCAGCAACTGCGCGAACACCTGGACGAGCTGCCCAGGGACCGTAAAATTTTAGTGAACTGCCAAAGTGGGCAGCGCTCTTACTTTGCCACCCGCTTGCTGCGTCAGAAAGGCTTTGATGCCTACAACCTGACCGGCGGCTACAAAACCTGGTCACATGCCAGCAACCATGAAAACAATCACAACCATCCCACGGAGCCCAAGCTGATGAACCCTGTTCTCACCCCCACCCAAACCCCCACCGCGGCCGCGCCGGCGCGCGAGTTGGTTGTTGATGCCTGCGGGCTGCAGTGCCCCGGTCCTATCCTCAAGCTGGCCAACCAGGTGAAGGAAATGCGGGATGGCGACGTGGTCACCGTCAAGGCCACCGACCTCGGCTTTGCCAGCGATGTGCAGGCCTGGTCAACGACCACCGGCAACACCCTGCTCGGCCTGGTGACCAACGATGGTCATATCGAAGCCCGCGTGCAAAAGGGGCTTGCCTCGGCTGAAGCCGCCAGCGCCCAACCTGGCGCGGTGACTGCCCCAGGCAAGGACCTGACCATGGTGGTCTTCTCAGGCGATTTGGACAAAGCCCTGGCCGCGTTCATCATTGCCAATGGTTTCGCCGCGATGGGCCAAAAGGCGACCCTGTTCTTTACCTTCTGGGGCCTGAACCTGCTGCGCAAAGACAACCCGCCCGCCGTGAAAAAGAACCTCGTTGAGCGGATGTTTGGCTGGATGATGCCACGTGGGGCCAGCAAACCCGGTTTGTCGCAGATGGGCATGCTCGGTGCCGGCACGGCGATGATTAAGGGCATTATGAAGAAGAAGAACGTCGATTCCCTGCCTGAGATGCTCAAGACTGCCCAGGCCAACGGCGTGAAGCTGCTGGCTTGCCAGATGTCCATGGACCTGATGGGCATTCGCCAGGAAGAGTTGATTGATGGTGTGGAGCTGGCCGGTGTGGCCACCATGGCTGCGGCTGCCACCGTATCCAACACGCATTATTTCATCTAAACCCAAATTAGTGCCGAACGAGCGGGCGGGAGTCAGTCCCGCCCGTTCATTTTTAACCCAGTTCTTCAAAAAGCCTTGAACACGCCACCTTTCAAGCGCTCATTTTCACCCAGGGCTGTGCGAGTTACGTGGCCGCGCACAGGCCGAATGCAAAACAGCCCGGAAAAAGGGCATCCTTTGTGGGGAAAGCTATACCATTTCTATACAGGTACGGCAGGCGGCGGGCGTAGAGTTAACTTGTCATTCACTCAACCTGGAGATGGAGGAACCGTGCCACGCGCAGCCCTAAAAACTATTATCACCCCGCTTTTATTCCTAATCACAATCAGCCTGGCCGGTTGCTCGGTGGGGCAGCAGGCTGAAACCACCGGCACTACCATTGGTTACGGCACGGTGTCGGAAATCACCCAAACGGTCACCGTGGAAGAGTCTGGCTCCATCAGCCCACGCCAGGTGGCGACGGTTTCCTGGGCCACCCAGGGCACCATTGGCAACATTCTGGTCCAGGTCGGCCAGGCAGTAAAAGCCGATGATATCCTCATGACGCTTGACCAGGCCAGCCTGCCTGAAAGCGTTCGCCTTTCCCAGCTCAAACTGGCCCAAATGACCTCCCCGGCTGCCATTGCCGAGGCGGAACAGGCGGTGTTGGACGCGCAAAGCAGCCTGACCACCGCCCAATACGCGCGGACCAACCTGGATTACAAGGACCAGGGCACCATCGACAACGCCTATTACGAATATGTTTTGGCCAAGGAAAAGTATGAAAAGGCCAAAACGGACTACGACAACTGGGCGGATGAAGACGCCAGCGACCATTACGAGACCGACCTGGCGCCTTATTACACCGCGATGTACAACGCCAAGACGGAAATGGATTCCAAGGAATACGTCTACGAACTGTACAATTCCAACTCCTCCGCGCAGACCATCGCGGAGTATGACAGCGCCGTGACGTTGGCCGAGAACAAGCTGGTGGAAGCTCAAAACTACCTGGCAGCCATCACTGGCAAGAGTGTGCCTGCGGACGCCACCGGCGACAAGCTGTTGACCTATTACCAGACCAAGCTCAGCGTTGACGCTGTTAACCTGCGTGCCCCTTTTGACGGCATCGTGGGCGCCATTTACGACGAGCCAGGCATCCTGGTTTCCAACAATCACGCCAGCCTGGTACTGGTTGACCGCTCAGAATTCACTACCACCATCACCGTGGATGAAAGTAGCGTCATCATGCTGGCTGAAGGGATGAAGGCTGCCATTAGCGTGGATGTTTTACCGGAAAAAGCCTTCACCGGCACCGTACGCATGATTGAGCCGGTCGGCAAGGTGAGCAACGGGGTTGTGTATTACGATGTGGAAGTGGTGCTGGACCAGGCGGACGCGCAAATTCCGTTGAACGCCACCACGCAGGTCAGCATCCAGGTTGGGGAACCGGTCACCAGCCTGGTAGTACCGGCCACGGCAGTGCAAAGCGATACCACCGGCGAATACGTGCAAACGGTGGATAACGGCGTGACCGCGCGCGTGGACGTGGTGAGCGGTACCATCCTCTCGGATGATACCGTCATCGTGACAGGCAACCTGACCCCCGGCCAGCAGGTGGTGCTCATCCTCTCCACCAGCACCAACACAAGCAGTAATGGCATGGGCGGCTTGTTTGGCCCCGGCATCACCACCGGTGGCGGTGGCGGGCCGTCTAACTCTGGCGGACAGGTTCCCTCCGATGGTGGCGCCCCGGCTCCCAATGGGAACTGACCCGGTGGATTGCCATGATTGAAACAGAGAATATCTCTAAAACCTATAGACTGGGCGATACCAAGGTCCGCGCGCTCCGCAAGGTCAACCTGCGCGTGGAAGATGGTGAAATGCTGGCCATCGTCGGCCCTTCTGGCTCGGGCAAGAGCACATTGCTGGCCATCCTGGGTTGCCTGGACGTGCCCACCAAGGGTGTTTATCGGATTGACGGCCAGGAAGTGATGCGTATGAATGAACGCCAGCTGGCCGCCATCCGCCGCAAGAAGATTGGCTTTGTCTTTCAGCAGTTCAATTTGCTCCCGCGCACCAGCGCGCTTGAAAACGTGATGCTGCCGCTTTATTACAGCGGCGTCAGCCACCGCGCGCGCCAGGCCAAGGCTATGGAAGCGCTCGAAAGGGTCGGCCTGGCGGAACGGGCCAAAAGCCATCCAAACCAACTCTCCGGCGGCGAACAGCAGCGGGTGGCGATTGCCCGCGCGCTGGTGAACGAGCCGGCCATTCTGCTGGCGGACGAACCGACCGGCAACCTGGATACACATAAGGGTGCGGAAATTGTGGCAATTTTTCAAAAATTGAACCGCGAGGAGGGCCAAACGGTCATCTACGTTACCCATGACCCCTTCATCGCACGGCACACCCGCCGGATTGTATCCATCCAGGACGGCCGGATTGTGCGTGATGAGCCAGTGGAACATCCGCTGGCAGCCGGCACCCCGCGCTCGGATGACATTCTTGGTGAAAGCCTGTCCACGACGGTTGAGGAAGACGAGGAGGCCGGCTCATGAACCCCTTTGAGAATTTTCGCATTGCCCTGCGGGCCATTTCCGCCAATAAACTGCGCTCCGGTCTCACCATCCTGGGCATCGTGATTGGCGTGGCCGCGGTGGTCGCTCTCATGGCCGTGGGGCAGGGCGCCACCAGTGGCATCACCGCAAGCGTGGAAGGCATGGGCACCAACCTCATCACGGTCTCCAGCGGTGGACGCTCTTTCCAACGTATGGCAGGTGGGAGCGCCACTTCGCTCCTGTACAGTGATTATGAGGCCATCCTTGCGACCGTGGGTAACGAGGCGGCTGTGACCCCTTATTATGCCGGCATGGCCTCGGTGAAAAATGGCGACCGGACCGCCAGCGCGACACTGACAGGGGTTCTGCCCAACTACACCCGCGTAAACGCCTATAGCCTGGCCAGCGGGCGCTTACTCACCGACCAGGACAACCTGCAAAAAAGCCGCGTGGTGGTTTTGGGCGCCACCTCTGCCGAGGACTTGTTTGCCGGCCTGAACCCGCTGGGGCGGGAAATCCAAATTAACGGCAAAAACTTCAGCGTGGTGGGGGTGTTGGAAGCCAAGGGCTCTTCCGGCCTTACGTACCAGGACGACATGGTCCTCATTCCGCTGCAGACCGCCTACGAGGTCGTCTTTGGCGCGCAGGCCAAGTCCCGCGGTAAGAACACGGTCAGCGGCATTGCGCTTTCGGCGGCCGACGCGGACCAGGTGGACCTGATTATGGCGAACGTGGAGTTCACCCTGCGGCGCGAACACAGCCTCACCCTGACCGAGGACCTGCCTTTTTCGGTGAGCAGCCAGAGCCAGATGCTGGCATCCCTCACCAACATCAGCGGCACACTCACTACGCTGCTGGGGGCGATTGCCGGGATTTCACTGCTGGTGGGCGGGATTGGCATTATGAACATCACCCTGGTCAGCGTGCGCGAAAGGACCCGCGAAATCGGCCTGCGCAAGGCGGTTGGGGCACCCAAAGGCGTCATCCTATTTCAATTCCTGACCGAAACCCTGACGCTTTCCATCCTGGGTGGCGTTCTGGGGGTGTTGATTGGTTGGGGAATCGCGTGGGGTGTATCCTCCGCGGGGCTCATCACCACCAGTGTCTCGAGCGAAGTGGTCATTTTGTCGCTTGGCATGGCCACGGTGGTTGGCCTGATTTTCGGCATCTATCCGGCTTACCAGGCCGCCAGTTTGCGGCCAATTGAAGCCCTTAAATTTGAATAAACATATAAAGGAAAAAACATGAAAAAGAAAACCAATGTCACTCTCCTGCTCGCGGCAATTTTCCTAATTCTGCTGGCCGTTCTAAGCGCCGGCTTGGCCGCGT
>Ga0116171_10001865_pt1 | contig 20518 bp, 19 predicted proteins | sample AD_JPNHW2_MetaG_FD_89798 | JGI IMG/M metagenome (GOLD analysis project Ga0116171, IMG submission 89798) | Active sludge microbial communities of municipal wastewater-treating anaerobic digesters from Japan - AD_JPNHW2_MetaG | ecosystem: Engineered > Bioreactor > Anaerobic > Digestate | place... | reverse complement strand
CTCCTCATAATTGAAAGTAAAGTTCCTGTTGAAGGCAACGCCTCCTTCCCCGTCTTCATTGAAGCTGCCGTCTTTATCGTTGTCGATGCCTTCGCTGTAAACAAGATAATCTCCGGTCTGGCCTTTTGAAATATCGGCTTTTACCATCAGCCTCCTGTCGTCGCTGTTTTCCATATAATTTCCGGCAGGATCTTTTACCCTGATAAGAGTAATGAATCCGTCGTTGTTGAGGTCCTCTGAAGGATCTTCATCAACGGCAAAATCCCTGTCATCGTCGGTCGGTAGTGTATTGATATTCCGTTCATACTTTATCTTCCCGTAATACTGTGCCGATGCTTCCGGGCTTAAGTCGGGAAGGATATAAAAAGTTACCTTGCCGAGAAGATCCTTTATTTCATTTTCAGCAGAAGCCCTGAGTATCCTTTCAGCGAAACCGTACGCCAGTTCCCTGCTGAAGAGGTATCTTCCATCCACACCGCCGGCAATCACTATTCCCGGCTTTGTGTCCTTATCACCGGTTCCGATGGTTATGAGCCAGATGTCGTTTCCTCCGGCTGTTTTAGCCAGCGATTTTACAGAACAAAAACCGGGATACTGTGTTTCAAGAGCCTTTATTTTTCCGGATAACGAACCCTGATCTAATAATTGCGCTTCAGCCCGGTTTAAAAGGCTCAGCATGGCGACAGCCATCGCCATGATAAAAAATCTTAAATGTTTCTTCATTCTTGTTTGGTTTTCAATGATCAGACAGCTTATTGTTATGTGCTATTCAAAAATAGTATATTAATTTATTCGGCAATACAAACCTTTTCACTGCTTATATGTTAATTTTGTATCCTTACAAAAAACGGACCTGATGAAAAGATTTCTCCTCCTCCTGTCAATGGTTTTAGTTTTTGCATCATGTGGCAGAAGAAGTGAACCCGGCGACAGGATTATATCAGTCAGCATAGCGCCTTTCAGGTATTTTGTTGATGAGATTTCAGGGGGCAGTTTCACAGTTAATGTAATGGTCCCTCCAGGCTCCAATCCTCATATCTATGAACCGGTGCCTGAGCAGATCGCAAAACTGGGGAAATCTGTAGCATATATAAGCGACGGATATCTCGGGTTCGAAATGGCATGGCTCGACAGGTTCTACGAGATAAACAGGAATATGAAAAAGCTGTCGCTTTCAGCATCTGTCGATCCTATAATTAGTGAAGAACATCATCACGATGATGGTCATTCAGAGGGGGCTGATCCGCATTACTGGGTCTCACCACGCTGTGCCGCCAGGATGGCCTTGTCGGTGAAGGATTTCCTTACCGGCCTCGATCCTGAAAAGAGCGATTTGTTCAATGAAAATTATAAGAAGCTTCTGGTAAAGATCAGTGCACTCGATTCCATGGCTTCTGAACTGTCGTCGTACCCCGGAAAAAAAGCTTTCATGATCTACCATCCCAATCTTGCATATCTTGCACGTGATTACGGACTTGAGGAGATAACCGTTGAAGCCGACGGTAAAGAACCTTCCCCGTCGGGGCTGAAAAAGCTTATCGACAGGGCAAAGGAAGACAGTATAAAGGTAATAATGGTTCAGAGGGAGTATGATACAAAGAATGCAAAGGCTGTAGCCGATGAGGCGGGAGCAAGGATAGTTGTTATAGATCCTTTGTCGGAAGACTGGTATTCTTCAACTGCCGGAATAATAAAAATTATAAAGGAAAGCTTTGAGTAAAATCTTATCTGGTGACACTATGGCGGAATGCCTTCTTGAATTGAATTCTGTTTCCTTTGCCTATGGCTCATCCATTGTTCTTCAGGATATTGATCTGAAAGTTTTTAACAATGATTTTATTGGTGTTATAGGACCTAACGGAGGCGGTAAGACTACATTGCTGAAGTTGATACTCGGTCTTGTAAAGCCCCTGAAAGGGAAAATAATCCCCGGTAAGGCCCTTCAGGAAGGTAGCGGTATAGGATATCTTCCCCAGATAACGACGGGGGATAATAATTTTCCTGTTACAGTGAAGGATGTAGTATTGTCGGGCCTTATGATGCGCAAGGGACTTATTTCGATGATGACGGCGGCCGACAGGAACAAAGCCTCTCAGGTTATTGATGAACTTGGACTCAATGACCTGTCCGGATCATCGCTCAATGAGCTTTCAGGTGGACAGCTTCAGAGGGTCTTCCTTGGAAGGGCTGTTATTGGCGATCCCCGCCTCCTTCTTCTTGATGAGCCCGGCAATTTCGTCGATTCAAGCTTCGAAAGTGATTTTTACGAGAAACTTAGACTACTTAATAAAAGGATGGCAATCATGATGGTATCGCATGATGTCGGGACCATCTCGTCACATATAAAATCGTTTGCCTGCGTCAACCGCATGCTGCATTATCATCCCTCGTCGGAGATCACGAATGAAGATCTTCTGGCCTATGGATGTCCGATACAGCTTATTACACATGGCGAGGTTCCTCATACTGTCCTTAAAAAACACTGACTCGTGGAAGTAAGCATATTTCAATATGAATTTATTCTGAAAGGGCTCCTTGGAGCCGTTTTTGCGAGCATAACGGCCGGAATAATAGGTACTTATATAGTCTCAAAAAGAATGGTATTCCTTAGCGGGGGCATTGCACATGCTTCATTCGGCGGTATCGGAATAGGCTATTTTGCTGGTATAAGCCCAGTTCTCGGGGCCGCTGTATTCAGCATCCTGTCGGCCCTGGGGATAGAATTCCTTTCGGTCAGGCAGAAAATAAGGGAAGATTCCGCCATTGGTATTTTATGGGCATTCGGAATGGCAATCGGGATCATTTTCATTTACCTTACTCCGGGATATACCCCTGATCTGATGAGCTACCTTTTCGGCAGCATACTCACAGTATCATACTGGGATATCAGCGCACTGGCAATAATGTCGGTATTGCTGATACTTTATTTTGGTGTCTTTTACAGGACGATATTATATATATCCTATGATGAACAGTATGCAAGGACGTATTCCCCTTATGTAAACATTTTTAAATACATAACCACCGCACTTATTGCCCTGACGATTGTTCTTAATATAAGGATGGCAGGAGTGGTGCTTGTAATATCCCTTCTGACTATTCCTCCGAATATTGCAATGATATTTACAAGGGTTTACAAGCGGATTGTAGTGGCTTCGGTACTTACGGGATTTGCCGGAACATCGCTGGGTTATGCGATATCATATAAAGCCGGGATACCGGCAGGCGCATCAATTATTTTCACCCTTGTGGTGATATGGATAATTGCAAAATCAATTAACCGGCTGGCTGTTGCAATGAAGACAGCCGGTTAATTATAACATAATTATTAAATGATATGGATTACGACATCATAGTTATCGGTAGCGGCCCCGGAGGATATGTGGCCGCCATAAGGGCTTCACAGTTAAAAATGAAAGTAGCCGTTGTCGAAAAAGCAGAAATAGGCGGTATTTGCCTTAACTGGGGATGCATACCAACAAAATCGCTCCTTAAAAGCTCCCAGGTGTTCGATTATCTGAGCCATGCAGGCGATTTTGGAATCAGGATCGACGGAGAAGTCAGGGCTGATTTCCCTGCAATGATCGCCAGGAGCAGAAGTGTGGCAGACGGTATGAGCAAAGGTGTACAGTTCCTTTTCAGAAAGAATAAGATCGATGTACTTCAGGGGAAAGGCGCTCTTCTTGCAGGTAATTCGGTTGAGGTAACTGATAATGTAGGGCAGAAAAAGACATATTCGGCTAAGAATATAATCCTTGCCACCGGGGCAAGATCGAAAGAGCTGCCAAGCCTTCCCCAGGACGGGAAGCGTATAATAGGATACAGGGAAGCAATGACGCTCGAAAAACAACCCCGGACGATGGTCGTTGTGGGATCAGGAGCCATTGGCAGCGAGTTTGCATGCTTCTACCAGTCGATAGGAACCCAGGTTACCCTGGTGGAGTTCCTTCCAAGAATAGTCCCTAATGAAGATGAAGAAGTATCAAAACAGCTTGAACGTTCATTCAAAAAGATGAAGATGAAAGTTCTGACAGACTCATCTGTTGAATCGGCCGATACCACTGGCGATGTATGCAGGGTCAGGATAAAGACTCCGAAAGGATATGAAGAAGTTGAAGCCGACGTTGTATTTTCAGCTGTTGGTGTTACTCCGAATATAGAAGGCCTGGGACTTGAAGCCGCAGGAGTAAAGACAGAAAAAGGCAAGGTTGTGGTCGACGACTATTATCGTACTAACGTGCCCGGCGTTTTTGCCATTGGTGATATTGTTCATGGCCCGGCTCTTGCACATGTTGCATCGGCCGAGGGTATAACATGTGTTGAAAAGATCGCCGGGCTTGATCCCGATCCTGTTGATTATTCAAATATCCCTGCATGTACTTATACAAGTCCGGAAATAGCATCGGTCGGCCTTACGGAAAGTGCAGCCCGTGAGAAAGGACATGAAATAAAAGTAGGAAAATTTCCTTTCACTGCTTCCGGGAAAGCAAGTGCATCAGGAGCAAGGGATGGTTTTGTAAAGCTCATCTTCGATGCTGCCTACGGGGAACTCCTTGGAGCACATATGATTGGAGCAGGCGTTACTGAAATGATCTCGGAGATTATCGTTGCCCGCAAGCTTGAAACAACAGCCCACGAGATAATAAAATCGATACATCCGCATCCTACAATGTCGGAGGCGATAATGGAAGCCGCCGCAGCCGCCTACGACGAGGTAATACACCTTTAGTCTGTTTATTATTTTTTAGACGCAACCTTTTGATGAATTTTTGCATCATTCTTGTGAAAACTGATGCCTTGTAAGGTAAATTTTATATATTTTTATGTCCAGAAAAAGGTAAAAGACCTTGCCTGACATAATAAATATTATAAAAGGTTGCCTTGCAGGCAGCAGAAGAGATCAGGAGCTGCTGTACAGACGCCATGCTGCGAAGTTGTATGCCGTTTGTCTTCAGTATTCCGGTAATGACGATGAGGCAAGGGATATTCTTCAGGAAGGCTTTATAAAGATATTCGAAAACCTTATCCATTACAAGAATGAAGGTTCTTTTGAAGGATGGATGCGGAGGATCGTGGTCAATACTGCACTCGAAAAATACAGGAGCAAACATAACCTATACAGGGTGGATGACATTGATGCCATTCCTGAACCTGATGCCTCACCCGAAACGGATGATTATTCAGGACTTGAGGCGGGAGATCTTCTCATGATAATCAGGGACCTCCCTCCCAAGTACAGGATGGTTTTCAATCTGTATGCTATCGAAGGCTATTCGCATAAGGAGATAAGCCAGATGATAAACATCTCGGAAGGAACCTCAAAGTCAAATCTTTCGAGGGCGAGGATAATTCTTCAAAAGAAAGTGAGTTTATATACAGGAGTGAACAAAAAAGTGATAAGTGGTTAATAAAGAAGCAAATATTGACCTTCTTTTCAGGAACGGACTAAGAGACCTTGAAGTCCTTCCTCCAGCTGAAGCCTGGGATAATATTCTTCCGGTCATCAGAAGAAGGCAGCGGCCTGTGATACTTTTGCGCAGCGCTGCAGTTGCCGCCATATTGCTTTCTATTTCTTTCCTTGCATATAAATGGAGCAGGGAATTTTCGATTACTCCTGTTAATCCTTTCTCTGCATATGAAAACGCTGTTCAGCCTGTCGATAATCCCCTGCAGGGTAGAGCAGCACGGCAGCTTCCTTTTGTTGTTAATAATTTAACAGAACAAAGAACTGGTTACATCCTTGCTGAAAACAGGACTGTCCCTGTTGCCGCAAGCGAAGAAAACATACCCCAGCCTTCAGTTACATATGCCGATGTCCCTGAAAATACAATAAGCTCGGATAATATCGGGATCCCGGTTCTTGCTTCTTCAGCAACAGGTCTTCGCTATAAGACAACGGTTATGGATGCCGGATTCCGGATGCCTGCGGAAACATATTACGATATACCTGCTGAGAAACAGAAAAGATGGTCGGTTTATGCGGGAGCTTCACCCGACTATTATATGAGGCCCGGGCTGAACAATACAGAAGTGCCCGATCAGATTTATCAGAGCGAACAGTCGAGGATATCCTATTCGGGAGGTATCGGATTTGCATATAAGATAAACAGGAAACTGAGTATTCAGTCGGGTATTTATTATGCCTCGGTCGGAAATGAGGTTGCCGGAATTAATTCATTTGCCGGCTTCAGACCTTTCGATCAGACAAAGGGCGATCATAATTTCGTAGTCGTCACTGCAAGCGGACGGATTTATACGGATAACTCCGACGTCTTCCTTCGTGATATCTCGGGCGACAGGGTGCTTACACGTTATACAAACGATGTATTTGATCCTGTTAAATCGGACCTTTCATACCTGAGCAACTCGCTTTACCAGAACTTCAGCTATCTCGAAATGCCCTTCATCCTTCGTTATAAGCTTATTGACAAAAGCATCGATTTCAACCTTATAGGAGGTTTGGCTTACAACTTCCTTGTCAGCAACAACGTTCACACGGTGATCGACGGCAGCAGATATAACGTCGGGAAGACTGAAGGCCTGAATCCTATCCTGGTGAGCAGCTCGATGGGTATGGGTATCGAATACAACATTTCTGACAAATTTTCACTTAACCTCGAACCTACATTCAGGTATTATCTCAACCCGTTCGGCGACATGCCCGGCGTTAAGATCCATCCATATTCATTCGGTGTCTTTTCCGGCCTTTCGTTCAAATTCTGACAACTGGCGGTTCTCCTCCTTTTTTCCCCGGGCACTCTTTCTAATGGTTTACATATTTTTAAGATTATGCTTTCTTACCAATGAGGTGTAAAATCATTACCTTTGCGTTTTATTTTTAAAACAAGGGGATAATGATGTCAGTAACGGGCAAAAGATCTCTGGTTGCCATATCGGCAGTGATGGTCATTGCTGTATTCGTTTTTATTGTCAGTCAGGGATTTAATAATGTTGGTAAAAATTATGGCAAAGCAGAGGTTGCCGATACTGTCTTTTTTAACAAACCATATAAATTACCTGAGAATGTAACCTTTGCCGGCGAAAGGATGCCTCTTGAGAATTTTGATACACGCGAGAGTCTCGACCGTGAGATACTTACAAGCGCATACAGGCATTCATCCACCATAATGATAATTAAAAGGGCAAACCGTTATTTCCCTGTGATTGAAAAGATACTGGCTGAATACAAGGTTCCTGATGATTTTAAATACCTGGTAGCTGCCGAAAGCGAATTCCTGAATGTTGTGTCGCCTGCAGGAGCCACAGGTTTCTGGCAGATAATGGCTGAAACGGGACGCGAAGCCGGAATGGAGATAAACAGTGTAGTTGATGAGAGATATGATCTTGAAAAATCGACAAGGTTCGCATGTGATTTCTTTCTTAAATCATATGAAAAATATAGCAACTGGACACTTACTGCTGCTTCATACAACGGGGGAAGGGCTTCACTCGACGAACAGATCAGGATACAGAAGGAGAATAACTACTATAATCTCCTTCTGAATGAAGAAACTGCAAGATATATCTTCAGGGCGGTTGCATATAAGCTTGTTATCAACGACCCTGAAAGATTTGGTTTTACAATTAAAAAGGAGGAAATGTATCCACGGCTCGATTATTTTGAAGTCAATGTCGATACTGCCGTAAATGATTTTTCTGCTTTTGCAAAAAGATATGGGACAAACTACAAACTGCTGAAATTTCTTAACCCATGGCTCAGGAAACCCTATCTTACCCAGAGACCGGGCAAGGTTTATAAAATTAAGGTTCCGGCCGAGGGAATGCGTTCATCTGATACAATTCCCCGTATTTACTGATGCCTTAAGGATCTGAGTGTGATGAAGGACGAAATAAAGGTTCTCGGAGCAAGAGTTCATAACCTCCGGAATATTGATGTTGAAATCCCCCGCAATAAGCTGGTCGTAATTACCGGGCTGAGCGGCAGCGGTAAATCGTCGCTGGCTTTCGACACGATATATGCCGAAGGTCAACGCCGTTATATGGAGACCCTTTCTGCCTATGCAAGGCAGTTCCTGGGAGGCATGGAGAGACCCGATGTGGATAAGATAACAGGTCTGAGTCCGGTCATTTCGATTGAACAAAAGTCTGTAAACAAAAATCCCCGTTCGACTGTAGGAACAATAACCGAAATATATGATTTCCTCAGGCTCCTTTATGCCAGGGCAGGGGAGGCATATTCGTGGGCTTCGGGAGAAAAAATGGTGAAATATACGGACGACCAGATACTTGAGCTCGTAAAGACAAGGTTTTCAGGAAAAAAGGTTTATTTCCTGGCGCCTCTTATAAAGGGAAGGAAAGGGCATTACAAAGAACTCTTTGAACAGCTTCGACGCAAGGGATTCCTTCATGTAAGGATAAACGGGGAGATAAAGGAAATAACCCACGGGCTTAAACTCGATCGCTACAAAACCCATAACATAGAGCTTGTAATTGATAAATTCAGGGTAGGGGATGTCACCGATAAAAGGCTTCATGATTCAGTACTTGTTTCGCTCGATCAGGGCGACGGAGTGATGATGATCCTCGATACTGATGAGAAGGAACCGCGATATTTCAGCCGCCATCTCATGTGTCCGGTAACCGGAATATCATACAACGAACCTGCACCTCATACATTTTCATTCAACTCACCCCAGGGAGCCTGTCCCTGTTGCAACGGTCTGGGCGAAATATCGAGCATCGACATAAAGAAGATGATCCCCGATCCTGATTTGAGCATCAGGAAGGGAGGCATTGAACCCCTCGGAAAATACAGGAATGTATGGATTTTCTGGCAGATTGAGGCGATAGCTGAAAAGAACGGATTCACCCTCGACACACCTGTCCGCGATATCCCTGAAGAAGCGCTTAATAAGATACTGTACGGTTCGGATGAAGTGCTTAAGCTGTCGAACACACCGCTGGGTATGAGTTCCAATTATTTCCTGACCTTTGAAGGAGTTGTGAATTTCGTTGGGAATGTCGAGGTCATAAACGGCCAGAAGAACGGAACAAGGATAAAGGATCAGTATGTTCAGTATGAGGTATGTCCTGAATGCAACGGCGCCAGGCTGAAGAAGGAAGCCCTTTACTTCAGGATTGCAGACAGGAATATAGGCGAGCTGGCAGCTATGGATATCAGGGAGCTTTCTTTATTCCTTCAGAACATCAGCGATAAGATGACATCAAAACAACAACTTATTGCTGCCGAGATACTTAAAGAAATCAGGGCAAGGGTGGGATTTCTCCTGGATGTGGGACTTGAATACCTTTCCCTCAACAGGGGCGCCCGCACCCTTTCGGGAGGCGAGAGTCAGCGCATAAGGCTTGCCACCCAGATCGGATCGCAGCTTGTAAATGTACTTTATATTCTGGATGAGCCAAGCATCGGGTTGCATCAGAGAGACAACCGCCGGCTTATAACAGCATTGAAGGAACTCAGGGATACCGGCAACTCTGTAATTGTGGTGGAGCACGACAGGGAAATGATAATGTCGTCGGACCATATAATAGATATGGGTCCGGGGGCAGGACGACACGGCGGAAATATTGTAGCATCAGGTACACCCGCTCAGATGATGCAGTTCAACACACTTACATCAGGCTACCTGACACACCAGAGGAAGTTCAATATACCGGGGATCCGTAGAACCGGCAACGGGAAATATCTTGTTATTACAGGTGCAAGCGGACACAACCTGAAAAATGTTGATGCAATATTCCCGCTCGGAACACTGATATGTGTCACTGGAGTTTCGGGCAGCGGTAAATCGACGCTTATAAACCAGACCCTTCATCCGGCGCTCGCAAGGAAATTTCATAATTCAGGCAAGGCATCACTGCCATATAAGGACATTTCGGGAATGGAACATCTCGATAAGGTTATCGAGGTCAGCCAGTCTCCAATAGGCAAGACACCCCGTTCAAATCCTGCAACTTACACAGGTGTGTTCACCGACATACGTAAGCTGTTCGAACAGACGACTGAAGCCAAAATACGGGGATTTTCCGCAGGCAGGTTCTCATTCAATGTAAAGGGAGGAAGATGTGAGGGATGCGAAGGAGCCGGCATGAAAACCATTGAAATAAATTTTCTTCCCGACGTATATGTGCATTGTACTGAATGCAACGGAAAGAGATACAACAAGGAGACCCTTGAAGTAAAATACAAGGGACAATCGATTAGTGATGTCCTGGATATGACAATTAATGCTGCTGTAAGCTTCTTTGCCAATGTCCCCTCAATCTATCACAAGATAAAAACACTTCAGGATGTCGGCCTTGGCTATATAAAGCTCGGCCAGCAGTCCACAACATTGTCGGGAGGCGAGGCCCAGCGGGTGAAACTGGCAACCGAACTTGCCAGGCGCGATACCGGTAAAACCCTTTATGTACTTGATGAACCCACCACTGGTCTTCATTTTGAGGATGTAAGGGTTCTGCTGGAGGTTCTTAACAAGCTTGTCGACAGGGGTAATACGGTGATAGTAATCGAACATAACATGGACGTAATTAAAATGGCCGATTATATAATCGATCTGGGGAAGGAAGGAGGAAGGGACGGCGGAAATATTGTCTTTTCCGGCACTCCCGAAAAGCTCGCAGGATGTGATTGCAGCTATACCGGATTATTCCTGGCCGATGAGCTTAAGGCATAGATTTTATTTATATTTGTTTGGGCTAAACATAATTATATGAAGAGAGAAAAACAGGACGATCTTACCAGGGAAGCTTTTGAACAGAAGACATGGAATGAAATACATACGACTGATTCGTGGAGGGTATTCAAAATACTTTCCGAACTTGTTGAAGGATTCGAAAAGTTATCAAGGATAGGCCCCTGTGTTTCAATTTTCGGATCGGCCCGGACCCATTATAATGACAAATATTACAGGATGGCTGAAGATATTGCCTATAAACTCACGCAGAACGGTTACGGAGTTATCACGGGAGGCGGCCCGGGCATAATGGAAGCAGCAAATAAAGGAGCAAAAAGGGGAAACGGAAAATCAGTAGGGATAAACATAGATCTTCCTTTTGAGCAAAGACCAAACCCTTATATTGATTCCGACAAACTCATTTCTTTCGATCACTTCTTTGTCAGGAAGGTAATGTTCATGAAATATGCGCAGGGTTTTATTGTTCTTCCTGGCGGATTCGGAACATTTGATGAACTTTTTGAGGCTATTACACTTATCCAGACAAGGAAAATCGGTAAATTTCCTATTATTCTTGTAGGTGTGAAATACTGGAGCGGATTGTTGAATTGGATAAATGAGGTAATGCTTTCAGAGGAACACAATATTTCGGCAGATGATCTGAAGATCTTTACTCTCGTTGATACATCCGATGAGGCAGTGACTAGTATTGTTGATTTCTATTCAAGATATCTTCTCAGCCCGAACTTCTGATATCTATCTTTTTCTTATACGGTCAAGTTCCCTTTCAGAGTCCTTTCTTTTAAGGGTTTCGCGCTTGTCATATTCCTTTTTACCTTTGGCTATCGCTATTTCTGCCTTTGCAAGCCCCCTCTCATTGATAAAGACCTTTATAACAATAATTGTAAGGCCCGTTTCCCTGACCTTCCTTCCTATTTTTGAAAGTTCCCGCGATTTAAGCAGAAGCTTCCTTTCCCTCATCGGATCATGATTGTTCAGGTTGCCCCACCAGTATTCTGCAATATGCATGCCTTTCAGGTACAATTCCCCATCCCTGAACAAACAGTACGAATCCGTAAGGTTTGCCTTTCCTTCCCTGATAGATTTTATCTCGGTACCCATCAGTTTGATCCCGGCAACAAACTTTTCAAGGAATTCGTAGTCGTGGGAGGCCTTTTTATTTTTTATAACGATATCTGAGGAACGGGCTCTCATCTTGTTTGTCAGGAAAGAAATGTATAATAGATCTTGTCGAACAGCATGGTGATGATTTTATTTCCTGCAACAAAAAGAAAGAGGAATATTGCTGTTTCGGCTGCCAGAAGGTGAATTTTTTTATCTGAAGGAGGTTTGGATAAGGTTCCGAGCCCTGTCCAGAAGATATAAAGTCCGTAAAAGGCAAGCACATTGACAAATATGAACGACTCGAACAAAAGACTGACTATCTGGCAAAGAAGCAGGGGCATTATTGATCCGGCTGCTAATTTGAACGAAAGATCACGATCGCAATCAGTGTTGAACGACTTTGCAGCTTTGCTGAAGATTAAAGCTGCGCCGTAAATTGTAATATAGAAGAGGATAAAATACTTTATGCCTGTAAGTACGGCATAAGATGCTGAAAGACCTGTGTCGATAAAGAGAATTGAACCGAGGAACGATGATACCGATGCCATAAGGACAAGGGGAAAAACCAGATTCCTGCTGAAAAAGCCGGCCGTATGATTTTCTGAACGGATTTTTTCCCATTCTTCCTCAGTATTGAGAATTAGGCCATATATCGTACCTGCAAGAAACCTGAAATTCATCTTCGACCATGATTAGTGCCGCAAAATTACATATTTTTATGGTAATTTGGCTCAATGAATGATATGTATGATATTCCCGGAAGATCCGGCTCCATGAGGTATGATATGCTTGTTGTTACAGGCCCTACTGCTTCAGGAAAGACTGCACTTGCCGCGACCATTGCCCATAAGCTTGGCGGTGAGGTCATAAGCGCCGACTCGAGACAGATATACAGGAAAATGAACCTGGGTACCGGGAAGGATTACAATGATTATATTGTTGATGGCAGGCCTGTTCCATATCATCTCATTGATATTGCTGATCCGGGATATAAATACAATGTGTTTGAATACCAGCGCGATTTTACTGAAATCTTTGTCAATATGAGATCGCGGAGAGTTTTCCCCGTTGTATGCGGAGGCTCGGGGATGTACATCGATGCCATTGTCTCGGGATACAGGATGAATGAGGTGCCTCCCGACCCCACATTCAGGGCATCGCTTGAAAATAAATCGCTTGGCGAACTTGCGGAGATACTTTCTTCATATAAAAAGCTTCATAACATTACCGACCTCGATACAAAGAAAAGGGCGATACGCGCAATTGAAATTGAGAGGTTCAATCAGATGAACAGCGAGAAACAGTCAGCTTCGCCTGATGTAAAGCCGCTTATCACAGGAGTTCTTTACAGCCGCGAGGAGAGGAGGGCCAGGATAAGCGCCCGCCTGAGTCAGCGGCTTTCTGAAGGCATGATCGACGAGGTAAAGCAGATGCTTGAGGATGGGATCAGCTCTGAGACACTAATCTATTATGGCCTTGAATATAAATACCTGACTCTTTACCTTACAGGCAGGCTTAGCTACGAAGAGATGTTCAGCGGGCTCGAGACAGCAATACATCAGTTTGCCAAACGCCAGATGACCTGGTTCCGCGGCATGGAACGAAGAGGCGTAAAAATACACTGGATCGACGGCGGTCTGCCTTTCGAACAGAAAGTTGATTATGTTCTGAAACTGCTATTTTAGGTAAGTGTCGAGCCACTCAAAGAATTCCCTTTGCCAGATAACTGAATTCTGTGGCTTCAGTACAAAATGCGTCTCATTTTCGAAAAAGAGCAGCCTGCTCGGTATGTTATGAAGCTGAGCAGCCTGGAATGCTTCGAGACTCTGTGTATAAGGTATCCTGAAATCGTTTGCTCCGACAATGATCATTATTGGTGTATCCCAGCTATCCACTCTCAGATGAGGTGAATACTGATAGCTTTTGGGATTGTTCCAGTATGGCCCTTCAATATCCTTGTTAGGGAACCAGAGTTCTTCGGTCGATCCGTACCAGCTTGTGAAATTGAACATTCCGCAATGTGAGATAAAGGCTTTAAAGCGCCCCCCGTGTATTCCGGCAAGGTAATATATGGAATAACCTCCATAGCTGGCGCCTACTGCACCAATCCTGCCGGCATCAACATATGGCTCTTTCGCCATTGCATCCGTGGCATCGAGATAATCCTGCATGTTGGCGCCTCCGTAATCGCCTGATATCTGTTCCTTCCATTCCTGGCCGAATCCCGAAACTCCTCTCCTGTTGGGAGCTATCACAATATATCCTTTAGCTGCCATCATCTGAAGATTCCATCTGTACGACCAGAACTGATCGAGAGTCGACTGTGGGCCGCCATTGCAGAACAGGAGGGCGGGGTATTTTTTAGCGGGATCAAAATCGGGAGGGAAGACAAGCCACATCTGTAGAGCCTTATTGTCTTTGGTCTTTATATATTTCTCCGCGACATTGCCCATCTTTATCACATCATAAATGTTCTTATTGATAAAGGTGATCTGACTGATCTCTCCTGAATTCATATCAACTGCCGATACCTCAGGCGCCATCGACATGGAGCATATGCCGGATACAAGAACTCCATTTTGAAGAGCGATCGGCCCCATATTGTGTATCCCTTCAGTGACAGGTTCAACGTTTTTCATGGTAAGGTTGATCCTGAATATCTGGGTTGTCCCGAGATGGGAGCATGTGAAACAGATATTTTTGTCATCGGCCCATGTAAGGTTCTCGGCATCAAACTTCCATCCCTTTGAGAGCCATGTCCTGGTCTTGTCCCCAATGTTGTAGATGAAAAGTCTGTCGAGGTCGGCTTCATACCCGTTTCTCTCCATGCTCTGGAAGGCTATCATCGAACCGTCGGGAGAAAAGACAGGATACCTGTCGTAGCCGGCATTGCCTTCGGTTATGTTTGTCTCCTTGCCTGATGCTGTTTCATAGAGGTAGATATCCGAATTTGTACTTAATGCATCATCAATTCCCCTGAGGCGCTTGGAAGTATAGGCAATATATTTCCCATCGGGGCTCCATGCGATTTCACGTTCATCATAATACGGTGCGGTAGGCGATTCAAATTTCTGATCCTTCATTATATCCTTTTCACCGGTGACAGCCGATCCGTTGAATGATGCCACAAAAATATGACTGTATGAATAATCGCTCCATGCGTTCCAGTGCCTGTACATCAGATCATTTATTATCCTGACTTTTGCATTTGGAAGATTGTGTTTTTCGTTTGCTGTCTGGTCGAGCTTAACCCGTCGTGTGAAATAAATCTTTCCACCTTCAGGAGAAATTGAGAAGAGTTCAAATTCCGACAGGCCTTCTACCTTAAGTTGTTCCGAACCATCTGCATTCATTGTCATTAGATCGGATCCCTTAACGAATGCGATCTTTTTGCCATTGTCGAACCATTGTGGCGAGCTGCCGCCACCGGCAAGAAAGACAGGATCCCCTCCCTTGCTGCTTATCTTATAAATATTTGTCTCCGACGCTTCAGTCTGAAGGTCTCTTCTCGATACTGTGTAAAGCACTTCCGATCCGTCAGGCGAAAGGACAATCGATCCCAGCCGTCCGAACTTCAACATGATTTCAGGCGTCATCAGTCCGCCTGTTTTTTCCTCGTCGGTAAGCCGGTTATCAATTGCCGGAGTTGTTTCATCTGCCCGGGCAGTCTTTTCAGTTGTTACTTGTTTGCATGAAACAGCAGCTATGGCCAATGCAAATATCCACAGGTAAAAGGACCTTTTCATACGTAATTTATATACCGGTTTATTTCTGGTTTTTAAGAGCTTCTGCGATTTTCTCTTTCAACTCATCGTACAATTCGGGATTGTCTTTAATTATCAGCTTTACGGCATCACGTCCCTGTCCGAGTTTGGTATCACCGTAGCTGAACCACGATCCGCTCTTCTTGATAATATCAAAATCGACTCCAAGGTCAACTATCTCGCCGAGTTGGGAGATACCTTCACCATAAAGTATGTCGAAGTCGGCTTTTTTGAAAGGCGGAGCCAGTTTGTTCTTTACAATTTTAGCGCGGGTACGGTTTCCGATTATTTCCTCACCCTCCTTGATCTGGTTTGTTTTTCTTATGTCGACTCTTACAGATGCATAGAATTTAAGGGCATTACCTCCGGTTGTCGTCTCAGGATTTCCGAACATTACTCCGATCTTGTCCCTGAGCTGGTTGATGAAAACGCACGATGTGTTTGTCTTGCTGATATTTGCCGTTAGTTTTCTCATGGCCTGCGACATAAGTCTTGCCTGCAGTCCCATCTTTGAATCGCCCATTTCGCCTTCTATTTCTGCCTTTGGGGTGAGGGCGGCAACGGAGTCGATGACTATAATATCGAGAGCTCCCGACCTGATAAGGTTATCTGCTATCTCAAGCGCCTGTTCCCCGTTATCGGGCTGGGAAATAAGGAGGTTTCCCACATCCACGCCAAGTTTTTCTGCATAGAACCTGTCGAATGTATGTTCCGCATCGATGATTGCGGCTATGCCCCCGTTTTTCTGTGCCTCGGCTATTGCATGAATTGCAAGCGTTGTTTTTCCTGAGGCTTCCGGACCATAGATCTCAATCACCCTGCCCCTTGGAAATCCGCCAATCCCAAGGGCTGAATCGAGGCCGATCGATCCTGTAGATATTACCTGTATGTTCTCAATGGCGTGATCGCCAAGTTTCATTATTGTACCCTTTCCGAAATCCTTTTCTATTTTACCTAGGGTTACCTCAAGGGCCTTAAGCTTATCCTTATTGATCTCTTTTCTTTCGTTGCTCATATTATTGGTTTGATTATTTATAAAAAGCAAAAATCTGATCCGAATGGTTTTTAGTATCTACTTTCGAAATGATCTTTTCGATCATTCCCTTTTCATCAATAATAAATGTTGTCCTGATTATACCCAAAATGCTTTTTCCATACATCTTCTTTTCTCCGTAAACACCATAATCGTTGAGTATTTTTTTTGATGTGTCGGCAATGAGTGGGAAAGGAAGGGAAAATTTCGTTGCAAAACCTTTATGCGATTTCTCATTGTCGGCGCTGACGCCTACAACAGCAAATCCCTTTTCGAGAAGTTCCTTATAATTATCGCGGAGGCTGCAGGCTTCAGCCGTGCATCCGGGTGTGTTGTCCTTAGGATAGAAATACAGCACCACCTTCCTGCCTGTAAAATCAGATAGTTTTACAATTTTCCCATCCTGATCAATGCCTTCGAAAGCAGGGGCTTTCATGCCTTCTTTTAACTGAGCCATTTGCATAAATTTTGTAATTAGGGGTAAATTTACGAAGTTTGAACCGTATTTGGATTTTTAGCGGATAATTATTATTAACAGAGAATCGATATCATTACGGTATCAGGCCGATACCCTGATGATATATCAAACAGGCTTATGAATGGGTTTCAGAAAGATTGATAAAATTTCATTACTGGCATTGCTTCTGGTTATCCAGGTGATGTTCAGCGAATCCTACTCGCAGGTTACTGCCAGGAAGCCATCCCGTCAGGCTGCCCTTGATGCATTTGCCAAAGGTGATTATGAGAAGGCTTATCTTGAGTTTGATATCCTGTTGCAGAACTACTCAAGAGATCCCCTGTACAAATATTACAAGGGTGTCTGTCTGGTAAAGATGAACAGGGATCCTGAATATGCCCAGGAATATCTGCTCGATGCCCTGAACGGAGCTCTCGATATCAGGAGTGTTCCCGATGATGCATGGTATTATCTCGGACGTTCGCAGCAGATGGCGGGCAGGTTCACTGAAGCCATAAAATCGTATAATACATATGAAAACAAGGTCGGAAGAAAGACCGCCCGAACGATGAATGTTTCAGAGTATATCCAGGAATCAAAGGAAGGGAGGGGCAGGATAAATGAATCGCCTGTAAGCGCTGCAAACCAGGCTTCACCAATATCTCAGCTGCCGGTTCTGGCTGATACTCTTGGTCTGAAAACAAAAACCCAGGCTACCGAAAACTTACCTGTGGCTGTAAAACCTGTTCAGGTCAGGGAGGAGCTTCCGGAAGATTATGACAAGGTTCTTACGGAGGCAATGAATTTTCAGGTAAAGGCCGATTCAATAACAGCAATAGCGTCGGATGCCAAAAGCAAACTTGGCAGGATGCCTGCCGACCAGCAGGTTAATGAAAAGTCGAGGATCGCCGAAATGGAGGCTCAATCGGCAGATTATCAAAAGCTGGCTGATAAGAAATTCAGCGATTCCTCCAAGGTGACTTCCGTGCAGCCGGCAATATCCGGATCCCCGGCACAGCAGGTAAAACCTGTTCCGAAAGAATCACTTTCTTCATTTAAGATAGAACCAAATCCTTCTGTTGCTGCAAAGCAAAAGATAGCTTTTGAAAGCCAGCTGCCGGAAGGCCTGGTTTACAGGATACAGATAGGGGTTTTCAGCAAACCTGTTGATGCTTCCTTTTTCAAGGGTATTTCGCCTGTGGCGGGATTCAGCATACCGGGCAGTGATGCAAAAAAATATTTTGCAGGCATGTTCAGGCGTATGTCCGATGCCGGAAGCGCCCTTCTTCTGGTCCGACAGATCGGGTTCAGGGATGCTTTTATCAACGCTGTGATGGACGGCAAAGCGGTTTCCGTTGAGAGGGCATCAATTCTTGAAAAGGAATGGGGACAGAAGCCATTGTTCAATGCTGCTCCGGCACGGAAGACTTCAGGAGAAGCTGTTTCAACGCTTGTATACAGGGTTGAGGTCAGCCGTAGTCCCAAAGCTGTAAGTAACGATATATATGAGAATTACAGTACGATGGCAGGAAGCAGGGGATTTGAGGTGATAAACTCAGACGACGGTGCATTTGTATATCTCATCGGAAAATTCATTACCTTTGAAAGCGCTTCCGAATATGCCGGTCTCCTTAACAGAAACGGCTACCGCGAAGCAAAAGTGGTGGCATATCTGGGTAGTAAGGAAATACCGCTTGAAACCGCCAGACAATTATTTGAAAGCCAGAAATGAAAGAAAAGACAATAAGGAAGAATGACAAGCTGAGCAGCAAGGGGGAAAAGCACTCGCTGGTCCTTTATAACGATGAGATAAATACTTTTGATCATGTCATTAAATCGCTTGTTGAGGTTTGCGGACATGATGCCGTACAGGCTGAGCAGTGTGCCCTTATAGTACACCTGAAGGGCAGCTGTGAGATAAAGCTTGGTATAAAGGAAGTGCTCATGGCTATGAGCAGGTCGTTGAATGCCTTGGGTCTCAATTCGAGGGTAATAAGCTTCTGATATTATACCCCATTTCCCCCTCTTAATTACCGGGATTATCCTTTTTACGGAAGAAACTGTTAAGAGCAATATCGAAAAACATCAGGATAAGTACCCCCGGCACTACATAACCAATCCAAAGAGGCACAGCTGAATTTTCAAACCAGGAATTATCAAACCGCGGAAGGGTTATTTCAATATCATTGAAGTATGACCATACAGCTGTTCCAAGGGAGCCGTTATTACCCGCAGGGATAAATATTGCACATAAAACCAGGGCTATTGTCACGGCCGCCGATACAATTGGTACAATGTTTCTCAGCAGAAAGCTTCGACGTGCCGGTTCCGATTGTTTTTCGATCATGATCCTTGCCATTGTCTTTGCAGAGAATCCTTCCGGAGCCTTTTCAATCTTTCCCTGATTCATGAATTTCCGGAGGAGATCGTCGTGGTTTATATTTTCCTTATTCATTGTAAAATACGTTTTTCTTTTCAACGGTTTTAATAATTTCAGCCATCTTCTGCCTCGCCCTGAATAACCTCACCTTGATGTTCTGCTTCCTTATACCTGTTATACGGGCAATCTCATCGGTCTCAAGATCATCGTAGTAATAAAGGGTGATAAGACCTCTTTCCTCTTCCTGCAGCTTTTGCAGTGCAAAATTAACAAGAGAATTCCTGTAATTATCAATTGCCTCATCTTCATTTTTGCTTTCGGAAAGAAAATCGACTGCATCGGCAGGGAATTCCTCAAGCGAAAGTACACGTAAGCCCCTTGCTCTTACAAGTGAAATAGATGTATTATATACTATCCTGTACAGCCAGGTCGAAAAACTGCTTTTTTTCCTGAAATCCTTAAGCGACCTGAAGGCTTTCAGAAAGGCGTCCTGGGCTATTTCCTCAGCTTCTTCCCTGTTGCCGCAGATCCTGAAAGCAAGGTTGAAGGCCTTATCCTTATGCCTGTCGATAAGATATGAAAAGGCATTAAGGTTGCCGGCAAGAACCTTATCAATATATGATATGTCTGAATTCTTTTCCATTCCTGCACTTTGACGCATAAAATCAGGAAGCGGTTACCACAAAATGAAAGTTTATTTGCCTGTAATGGTAAAATATCTTAAAAAAGTTCCGGATTCATGAAACCGGAACGGTTGTATCCATGTCTAAAGGGTGAAATTAAACCAAAAAACACAGTCATGGAAACATTAATTGCTTTTATTGCATTATTTGCAACAGTATTCGGGATCATGTACCTCCATTACACCACCCGCAACAAGGAACGGATGGCCCTTATAGAAAAAGGAGCCGATGCAAGCCTTTTCAATACGGGCAGGGAAGGTAAACCATCATACAGCTGGGGCAAGGTCACTCTTAAAATCGGAATGCTCCTGATGGGCATAGGCCTCGGTATCATTGCCGGCGCCATTTGCGAATCTGCAGGTCTGTTCCCGGAGGAAGAGACAGGCTATTTCTCGATGATATTCCTTTTTGGCGGCCT
>Ga0116171_10001863_pt1 | contig 20530 bp, 19 predicted proteins | sample AD_JPNHW2_MetaG_FD_89798 | JGI IMG/M metagenome (GOLD analysis project Ga0116171, IMG submission 89798) | Active sludge microbial communities of municipal wastewater-treating anaerobic digesters from Japan - AD_JPNHW2_MetaG | ecosystem: Engineered > Bioreactor > Anaerobic > Digestate | place... | reverse complement strand
TCCTGCCAGGTGGATCTGCACGCTTTTTTCCAGCGGCAGCGCGGAAAGGTAGGCTTCGGGGCTCATCCTGCGCGCCTGCGCGGCAATGCGCGCGTGCGCCAGGTCCAGCAGCAGCTTGCAGCCTGTTTCTTCCAGCGCTTTATTGATTACGGATGGTTCGCTTTCGAACAGGTAGCGGTTTGGGTGCAGAGCGGGCATGTTTTCCAGGATGACGGGCAGCTCGGAATTACGCTGCAGCCATTTCACAGCCCTGATAAAGCTGCGCACGGATAAGCCTGCCAGCGGACCAGGCAGCAGCCTGCCGCGGTGCATATACGCGCTGGTCCACAGCCAAGGCAGCGGCGCCAGGTGCACAGAAACATGCGGCGACTGCGGGCAGGCCTGCAGGTAAGCCCGCAAATGCGCCAGCCAGCTGTGTGTGTGGTGGAAGCGCCCCGGGTGAAAATGAAACGCCACCTGCGGGAACTGGGCGCGGCTCTCGGCTATCTGGCTGAGCGGGAGTTTATCCACCCATTCCACCGCGTCCACGCGCGCGGCGCCTGCGCTCATGAGATTGAGCAGCGCCTGGGAATAGTTGAGGGATACTTTCATGGGCAGGTCTCAGTCTCGTTCCGGGTGAGCTGCTGGTGAATGACGCGCGAAAGCCGGGCAAATTCCGCGCTGTAGCGCATCTCCTGCCGGCGCGGTCTGGGCAGCGGTACGGGCAGGTCCAGGCTGATTTTTGCCGGCCGGCTGGTGAGCACTAGTACGCGGTCCGAAAGGTAAAGCGCTTCGGAGATGGAGTGCGTGACCATCACGATAGTTTTGCTCTTGCTGCCCCAAATGCGCAGGAGTTCTTCGCCCATGCGCTCGCGGGTGAGCGCGTCCAACTGCCCAAAAGGCTCGTCCAGCAGCAGAATTTCGGGGTCCTGCACCAAAGAGCGCGCGATGGCCACGCGCTGCGCCATGCCGCCGGAAAGTTCATGCGGGAATTTTTTCTCAAAGCCGCGCAGCCCTACCAGCTCAATCATATCCCGGGTTATTTGCTGGATTTCTGTCGGACTTTTGCCTGCCATCTCGAGCGGGAGGCTGATGTTGTTGAACAGATTGCGCCAGGGCATCAGGTTGGGCTTCTGGAACACCATGCCGGTCAGGCTGCCGCCGCGCGATTGCAGCGGAAAGAGGATTTGCCCGGAGGTAGGCCGGAGCAAGCCGCCAATCGCGCGCAGGAGCGTGCTTTTCCCGCCGCCAGAGGGCCCAATCAGGCACACGAAGGAATTCTCTTCCACCCGGAAAGACAAATCGTCCAGCACGTCCAGGCTGCCGTCGCTTTCCACAAAGCTGATGGTCAACCCGCGCACATCCAGGACGGTTTCAGGGGAGGAAGCTGCCGTCATATACGCCTTTAAGGTCCACCGCCTGGCTCATCAAGCCGAGCTTCAACAGGACGGACTGCATATTCTCCCAGCGCCGGGTATGGTCCTCGTTAGTGGGATAGACGTCCCACAGCTTGATGGACTCCGCCAGCACCTGTTTCTGGACGGCTTCGTCTGCCTCCGCCAGGTTGTCCACGTATTTCGTGCAGATCAAGTAGGTCTCGTCCGGGTTTTCTGCGCTGAACTGAATGCCTTTGAGCAGCGCGCCGAGCACCGCGCGCACCAGCTCGGGGTCCTCTTTTATGGTACTTTCGTTGGTGACCAGGCCGTTGCCAATCAGGTCAATGCTGTCAGCCACGCGCAAGGTGTTGATTTGGTAGCCCATGGCGCGCAGTTGGGAGGGTTCGTTGGAAAGGTAAATCACCGCGGCGTCCACTATCCCGCTCACCAGCGATTCCACCTGGGTATAGCCGATGGACTGCAGGGTGTAATCACTGTCGCGCAAGCCTTCGTTCTGCGCGAATGCTTCGAAGCCGATATAGTTCGCCCCGTATAAGCCCGGCAGACCAATCGTCTTACCCTTCAGGTCCATCGGGGAGGTGATATTCTTCTCCGCCAGCGAGACGATGCCGACCGGAAATTCCTTGTACCAGTTGTAAACCGTCACCACAGGCAGCCCCTGGGCGCGGGCCATGAGCACTTGTTCTCCCGAGGCAATCATAAATTGCTGCTTGCCGGAGCCGACCAACACGATAAGGTCGGCTTCATTGCCGTAGTTAAGCGTTACGTCCAGGCCCGCGTCCGCGAAGTAGCCATTTTCGATGGCGGCGTAGAACGGAGCAAACTGCACATTAGGGATGTAGGTCAGATTCAGGGTCACAGCGCGCAAAGGCCCGTTTTGGGCGGGCTTGGCGCCTGTGCAGGCAGTCAGCAGCAGCACAGTCAGCATAAAAATCGGGTTCAGACGTTTCATCATAAGGCTCTCCAAGTCTACGCGTTCTTCCGCCAGGTCTGCCAGGCCAGCAGGCGCGATTCCAGCAGGAGGATTAAACCATAAAGTGAGGCTGCCAGCACCATTAAGGTGAGCACAGCCACAAAAACCAGGGCAGTATCGTACTGACCTCTGCCCACGTTGATCAGGAAACCCAGTCCGCGGTCCGAACCGACCAATTCGCCGACAATCGCGCCGATGACCGAAAGCGTAGCCCCCACGCGCAAGCCGCCCAAAAAGACAGGCAGACTGGCGGGCAGTTCCAGGTAGCGGGCGGTCTGCCCGGGGGAAGCCTTTAAGGAACGCATCAGCTCGCGCAGGTCCTGCGGAACTTCCCGCAGGGCCACCAAGGTATTCACCAGCACCGGGAAAAAGACAGTCAGCGCGCAGATGAGCACCTTGGAGAACAAGCCCGGGCCGAACCAGATGACCAGCAGAGGCGCGATGGCCACGACAGGCACCGATTGGCTGGCGACCAGGTACGGTGAAGTGAAACGTTCCGCGCGGGGATGCTTGAACAGGAAGTACCCGACCAGCGCGGCGCTCAGGCTGCCGATTAACAAACCTGAGAGGACTTCCAGGAGGGTGTAGGAGAGATGACGCCAGAGCAGCCCATTCCCAAGCACCTGCAAGAACTTTTGCCAGACGACCGCAGGCGCCGGAAGGATGAAGCCGGGCAGCTTCAGCAGCATCCAGAGCAACTGCCAGACAATAACGCCGGCCGCCGCGGCGAGCAAGACCGTCAGCGCGCGGCTGCCGCCCGGGCGCGTGTAGCCGCGCTGTTTGATGTCAGTCAGGTTTTTCATGGTGAATTATGGTACAAAGTATAAAAAAATAAACGGCTTAAGTCAATTGATTCGTTTGCAGCGATCGGCGGAGTTTGCGATAATGGCAACCTGTCTTGATGACACCCTGAAAGGTCAGGCGCCGCATCCGGACACCTGCAAGGGCCTGCGCGCCGCTCAGGGATAATCATTTGCAGCAGCGCGCTAACGGCCGGCTGGCAGATCAACGGGTACGCGGAGAGCGCCTGGCGTCTCGCGATGAGGCGCGATTGGTCATTCGGGAGATCTCGGTGAAGGTCGGGGGTTTGCGGCTGTCAGCTTGCTTCTTCCATAAGAATGCCCACGGCAGGGCACACCCTTCCAATAAAGACTGCGCTAAGCCAAAAATAGAAAAAGTCTTGCTTATCGGGATATTTTCCTATTCAAAAAATGTCTGGGCGCAGCTTGTTTCACGTTACAGGCAGCAGATGCTCAGAAAGCTGGAGGAGGAAAGGCAGCCTGTTTGGGTCTGTGGGGAATCAACCCGCACAAAACGCTGCCGTCCGGGAGCAAAGCCCCGATTAAGGCATACAATCCGGCATCGTCTCAGGATAAAGCGTAAACCCGAAGGTGTTTACCTTATCGCTAAGATAGGAAATGTTCTCAAGAATCTCATAATTTGCGCCGTAAACGCCGTTAAAGATAACGCGGAAGTAATTCACAAGGCTGATATCCGGCGTGATTTGTGCCTTGACGGTATCCGGCACATAGAAAGCGCTCAGGACCGCCAGGCGGTTGGCGCTGTCAGCGCCGTGATCGCCGGTTATCACGATAATTGGCGGCGAATCCGAGTTCTTGAGAATCGCTTCCAGAACCGGAAGGATGGCGTTATCGGTATACTGAACACCCCAGGAATAGTACTGCAAGTATTGGTCCCAGGGGAGAGGAACCACCCACGGGAGCTCGGGAGGGTCAGGAATGAGCGAACCATCCGGGTAGAACACGTAAGGCGCGTGCGGCATGGTCAGATGAGCCCACACCAGTTTGGGTCCCTGGAAACCAGAAATCTGCTTCAGCTCCTTCAGGATGGTCCATTGTTGGCGCACATGGTCGGCATAAGGATAATTGAGCGGGATTTTGTCGGATGTTGTGACTCCGCCTTTGTAATCAGTAAGAATTCGGACCAGGGTAGTGTCGAAGAGCATCCGCTCGAATTTACTGAACACAACCCGTTCTTCAGTCGAAACCAGGCTGGCAGGATCCAACGGGTAGTAATGGTCTGCGTCTGTCCAGGCTATGCGCTGATAAGAAGCCAGTGAGTAGGTGCTGTACCCCAGGGATTCCAGGTTCTTTCGGACTGCGTTATGCTCGATTAACTCAAACAGCGAATCGGTGTCGTTATTTGGCGGCGCGAAATCCGGGCTGATGTCCTGTAGATACTGCATGTTAAGAAACGAGGACATGGAGAGCGGAGTATAAGCGTAATTGCTCATACTGCATGGGGGCACGTAGAAGCCCATCTCGGTAAGTTGATTAATAAAGTTGGTGTTATCCAGATGAAAGGTCGCATCGAGCACGTCACTGCGCAGGTGAGCATCCAGGATAATGATATAAACATCCGGCAAGGCGCCCGGCTGGAGCTTCACATCTTCCGCCGCGGCCGCAACCCCACCCTGGGATATCCCTTTTCCGGCGCCGGTCGCGCGTATTTCATAGGTTATCAGTTGATACACCGGGATAATCAACAAAAAAGCTGAAAAAACATTCAGAATGATGCTGAGATTGCCGCTGTCTTTCACATATTTCAAGAGCAGAACTGCACCAACGCCAGCCAAAACTGCCCATAACGGCAGCAGGATGCGGTGATGACCAAAAACCTGAAAGAGGCTGCCCGCCGCTTGCGCAGCGCTGTAGGCGCGCCCATAGGTGTAAAACAGCAGGAACAGCCAGGCGCTGACCAACCCGGCTTTTTGAATAGACCTGGTCGCCAGCAAGAGCGCCAGCCAAACACACACCGCTCCGCCGAGTATCATCAGCAGCGGGCGCAGGCCGGCGCGCAGGTTAACCTCTTGAATGTTGTGACCTAATAATGAGAGTACCGGAAACGCCGCGAAAAGCAGCGGATAAAAAGGAAAGGGCAGTTTCGGCTTCGTGTTCATCTTTGCTATACTGGCGTGATTTTACCACTTTCGCCGGGCTGCTCGTCTTTCAGGATTTGCGCGCGAGCATGGGTTTCCAAATGAGAATGCAATGAAAAGGCCTTGGCGGAAGAACGGACTGCCAGTTGTCAGGCCGGCGATTTCAATTGCGAGGATAGAAGGGTATTTTGAGCCCCCGCGCGGGCTTACAGGCGGATGCGGTGAATCTCAAAGCGATACTCTTCCGCATGCCCATGGGAATTGCCATGTCCGGCGCCAAACCCGCTGCCGGAATGCCGGAATTTAGAGCGAGGGTCTCAGCCGAAATTCAGGAGAGCTTCTGCTTACGTTCCATGAGGAATAAAATCCGCTCGGACCCGGCAATCGGGGCTTCCTCCAAAATTTCAAAGTGCGCCCCGAAGGCCTTTTTAAAGCCGGCTTCAGTGTAGTCCGGAAAAATGTCCCGCCGGGAGGACAGCAGCCGCTTCACCTGGGAATCTGACTTTGGAATGAACTCGACAATCAGCCAATGCCCAAGCCCGGCAAAAAAAGCTGCCAGGTTCTCCAGAGGAATATTGTTTGATATCGCCAGATGGTGGACCAATGCCAGGGCCATCACCATATCGACCGGGCCGCGTTCCAGCAAAGACATTCTTTCCGCGCAATTCCAGCCCAGGGCTGGCGAAGGATTGGTCAGGTCCATGCAAAGGGGCAGCAGCTGCGCTTCCTGGTTTTGTTTCACAAGGGCGTAATTCCGCTGAACCGCCGCGTGGTCAATGTCCAACGCGATGGTCGGGATTCCCGCGCTGCTGGCTGCCCGGCTGAATTCACCGGTATTGGCGCCCAAATCCCAGACAGAACGAGGGCTTACCCTGAGGATGAACGCGCTCACTTTTTCGCGTTTTGCCTCGAAGGATGCCCGCGCGTAATTGGTTTGTTCGTAGTAATTCTCCCATTCGGTCTTTTGCGCCTTCAGCTTCAGGCTGCGGACCGCGGAAAGGAGGCTGTCCAGCAATCCCAAGAGGGCGTTTCTTGTCATTTTGCCCGAGACTTGCTCTTCCGGCAGCGCCATGTCGGCGTATTTTTGCTGGGTCTTCGCGTGCAGGTGGATATGGCTGAGCAAACCCGGGTTTAGCAGGCTCCCCTTGGGGAGGAGGGAACTGGTCAGGTCAAGGGGAATACCGTCAATGTAAACCCGCAGCAGTTGGTTAAGGCGGATATCCACTTTTGCCATTAAAGTCAGCGGCGCCAGGAAATGCTGGCAGAACTGCTTGTACGCAATCCAGGGAGCGCCGGGCAGATAACGTTCGAAGGAAAGCGTATCGATGAAAATCGGTCGGCCGTTTTTGAACTGAACATTAAACGCGCTGGCGTCTTTCAAAATCATCCCGTACTGCAAAGCGCGTCTGGCAATGGAAAGCGTCAGCACTGCCGCGTCTTTCAATTGGTCGAAGCACCATTCATAAGGATAGGACACAAAAGGGATTGGCTCAGGTTTAAGGACTTTGTAGGCAAGCCCGGGAACCGGCGCAATGTCCAACGAGCATTCTTCATGCGATATGAGCGCCCGGGCGGCGCTTAAGTGCTGGTACAGCCCCGATTCCATCAGCAGGTCATAATCTTCCTGATAGCTCTGGTTCACCTGACGGTAGAGAACGCCGTCCTGGTGGAACATAAAACCGCTCGGGTCACGGAATGAACTGGTCAACTTCATCGTTTTGCTTCCCACAAATCAAGGAATAGCCTAAATCAAGAGAATGCTGTGAGCCGTTACTTCAAGCTGTCGTCCGGGTTGTTCGGGGTGGATTCCGGCTCGACAATTTCGGTTGGGTCGAGGTCAGCCCGTAAAGCGTTTCTGTTCGGATTGAACCAGCTGCGTATTTTTCTCCAGAATACCTTAACAAGGACGCCGACGCTCAGTAAGGCCGCCAGAAGAACCTGGAGGACCATACTGCCGGTGCCCGGGTCCAGGTAATGGGTCAGTTTTTCAATGGGCGCAAAGAAAATATTCATTGCTTGTTCCTTCGGGGTTTATTTTGGAGCTCATTATAATCTGAATCCTGAGCCGCGCTCCGAAGGACAGGCTTCTCATTTGTGCGCGAAGCAAGTCAGCCTGCCTGCCTGCAGTATAATCAGCTTAACTCACCTTACCAAAGCAGAGGAGCGCATGACCGATAAATTAGCCTGGATTGATGACGAACTGAAGACCCTCAAAGACACCGGTTTCTATAACAGCATCCGCACGCTGGACTCCCCGCAGGGCGCCTGGCTGGTGGTCGATGGGAAAAAAGTGTTGAATTTCTGCTCGAACAACTACCTTGGGCTGGCAAACCACCCCCGCATCGTGCAAGCAGCCTCCGAAGCGATGCAAAAGTACGGCGTCGGCCCCGGCGCGGTGCGCAGCATCGCCGGCACCATGTCCTTGCATCTGCAGTTGGAAAAGCGCATGGCTGCCTTCAAAAAAGTGGAAGCCGCCATCACTTTCCAATCCGGCTTTATGGCGAACGGTGCCACCATCCCCGCCCTGGTCGGGAAGGAAGACGTCATTTTCTCGGACGCTCTCAACCACGCCAGTATCATTGACGGCTCGCGCCTTTCCGGCGCAAAAATCATCCGCTTCGCGCACGCAGACCCGGCGGACTTTGAAAAGCAAATCCAGGCCGCTGCCGGCACATACCGGCGGGCGCTGATGATTAGCGACGGCGTGTTCTCCATGGACGGCGACCTTGCCCCATTGGATAAGCTGGTGGAAATCGCCGAACGCTATGACGTAATGACCATGGTGGACGACGCGCACGGCGAAGGCGTGGTGGGCGAAGGCGGTCGCGGCATCGTGGACCATTTTCACCTGCACGGCCGCGTGGACGTGGAAGTTGGCACTTTCTCCAAGGCGTTTGGCGTGGTTGGCGGCGTGGTGGCCGGCAGCGCGCGCATTATTGAGTGGCTGCGCCAGCGCGGGCGCCCCTTCCTGTTCTCCTCCGCCGTGACCGTACCCGACACCGCCGCCTGTCTGGCTGCGGTTGACCTGCTGGAAGAATCTACCGAGCTGGTGGACCGGCTGTGGGCGAACGCGCGTTACTTCCAGGCGGAGATGCGCAGGCTTGGCTTCGATACCGGCGCGACCCAAACCCCGATTACGCCCGTCATGCTCGGGGAAGTGCAGCTGGCGCGCGAATTCAGCCGGCGCCTCTTCGACGAAGGCTTGTTCGCCATGGCGTTGGGCTTCCCCACTGTGCCGCAGGGCATGGCGCGCATCCGCGTGATGCTCTCCGCCGCGCACAGCCAAAGCGACCTGGACCAGGCGCTCGAAATTTTCCGCAAGGTCGGCAAAGAGCTGGGCGTGCTGCGCGGATAAGACCATCTCTCAGAATAAAACAAAACGCTCCATCCAAAAGATGGAGCGTTTTCATTCACGCATGCCGAAGGTGGGAATCGAACCCACATACCCGAGGGTACACGATTTTGAGTCGTGCGCGTCTGCCTATTCCGCCACTCCGGCTGGCGAGAAAAAGTATACCCAATCGCCCGCCGCGGGTCAAGCTTTGCGCATTAACGAGGGGTGTAGGCGATAAAGTTATCGAAGCGCACGGTCACAGGCGGTAGATCGTAGGTGCCCACAACCAGGCCGACGTCTCCGCTCTCCAGGCTGCTGTCTTCCACGCTGGCGATAAAATCGCCGTTTACGTACAAAGACAGCGTCTCACCGATGCAGCTGGCGGCGATGTGATTCAGGTTTTCATCAAAACCGGCTAACTGCATCTCGCCGTACAGCAGCTCAGCCTCTCCGCCGACATACTTCAGAATCTCAACATAGCCGTCGTTGGCAATGGTAAGCGAGTAGTAGTTATCCTCATCAACATAGCGGCACATCACGCCATAGTTGTTGGTCAGGTCGCCGTCCCACAGCAGGGCATCCACCTCTATAACCACATCAGGGGTGTCCAGCAGCGTGGATTCAGTCCAGATTAACCAGCTTTCTTTCACGACAGTAAATTCCATGATTCCACCCAGGTTTTTGATGGAGTTGCCGTCTTCTTCGCCGGTGTACCAGGCTTTGTCGGTGGTCGAAAAGTCGTCTTCCAACAGAATCTCTCCTTGCTCTGGGAGCCCGACCTGAGTTGAAAGCGGAACGGCTGATTTCGCGGTGGGGGAAGGAATCAGAATGGGCTCTGTGGGCGCCAGCGCGGCGCTGGTTTCCGTCGGCACAGGGCTGGTGGTGGGAACTTCGGTAGGCACCAGACCAAGGGTGGGCGCGGCGGCTATGGTTGCGGTCGGGGCTGGGTTCCTGCCCATGGAGCAGGCAAGCCCCACACTTAAGAGTAATGCTGCAATCAATAAGATTTTTTTCATCATAGGCTCCGTCGAGAGTAAGAAAAGCGGGAAACTAGGGAAAGTTTATCATGAAAGAGGGGTATTAAGAAAAAAAGTATGCATACCCTCGCGTCCCTCAGCAGATTTTTACCCGGACAGCGGGGGGAGTGTATAATCCAATTGAACCCGGCGCCTTAGTTTCCCGGTCAGCCGCCCGACATTCAACTCTCAGGAGCTTACCATGCAGTTAGGCATCATCGGCTTGCCGCAGTCCGGCAAAACAACATTATATAAAGCGCTTACCCGCGCGGATATCCCCACCGATATTTCCTCCGGTCAGATGGAAGTCCATACCGCGGTGGTGGACGTGCCCGACCCGCGCGTGGACCAGCTTTGCGAAATTTACCACCCCAAAAAGATTGTGCGTGCCAAGGTTACCTATGCCGATATTGCCGGCTTGGACGGCAGCGCCGGGAAAAACGGTCTTTCCGGCGCGCTTTCCAACATGCTCTCCCAGATGGACGGTTTTCTGCACGTCGTCCGGCAGTTCGAAAACCCCAGCGTGCCGCATCAGGCCGGCAGCGTGGACCCCATCCGCGATATCCAGACCATGGATACCGAATTTGTGCTGAATGACCTGGTCATGGTGGAACGCCGGCTGGAACGCCTGCGCGAGGAACACCGCCGCGGGGTCACCCGCGACCGGGCCTTGATCCAGGAGGATATCGACCTGTTCGAGCGCCTGCAGGCCGTGCTGGAAAAAGAGCTGCCCTTGCGCCACTACGCCTTCACGCCCGAAGAGGACAAGCTGCTCTCCAGTTTTCAGTTCCTCAGCCGCAAGCCGCAAATTGTAGTCTTCAACCAATCCGAGGACCAAACCCCGCTGGAATACCACAGCCCGCACCCGCATACCAGCTCCGTGAGCTTGCCTGCCAAGCTGGAAATGGATATCGCCGCGCTGGACCCGGAGGACGCAGCTGTTTTCATGGCGGAATACGGCATCACCGAGCCCAGCCTCTCGCGCCTGATTCGCCTTTCCTACGACTTGCTTGGGGTGCATTCCTTCTTCACCGCCGGCGATAAAGAAGTGCACGCCTGGACCCTGCGCAAAGGCTCCAACGCGCGTGAAGCTGCCGGGGTGATTCACTCTGATATGGAAAAAGGCTTCATCCGCGCCGAAATCATCTCGTTTGAGGACATGATCACCTTCGGCGGCACCGCAGAGGCGCGCGCCAAGGGACGCCTGAGGGTGGAGGGGAAAACCTATATTATCCAGGACGGGGATATTATTGAAATCAGGTTCAATATTTAAGGAAAAGCAGCGCCGCTAAGTCCGCCCGCAATCCAATAGAAAAAAACAGCGCGGTATTCTTAGGGTACCGCGCTGTCGCGTTTTATCGGGCGAATTCGGGGGGATTATTTTGGCGCAGTAAGCTGGCGAAATCCGACAGGTTCACCCGCGCGGTCAAATCAAAGGAAAGCGGGGTAACGCTCACCTTGCGGTCAATCTTCACGACGTGCAGGTCGCTGTCCGCTTCGGGCTCGTTCTGGTCTAACCTCACCTCATACGTTAATTTGCGTGAGCCCTGCGCCTTGTCCGGGTCTGCCGGCACCGCGTAAAAGTAGCGTTCGCGCGATTGGCGCGTGACCACCCAGGGTGTCTCGGGCGTGGCATCGTTCGGCACGTCCACCTTGAGCACGCCAACATCGAAAGGCATCGCGGTCCGCAGCAGCTTTTCGGCGAAGTAGCGCGTGAAATATCCCGCGACCGAAAAATCCACATCCGGCGAAAGGTTGAAATGCTGGCTGACCGGCGTTTCCAGCGACACAGCCAGCGCGGAGATACCCAGGGTGGCGGCTTCCAGCGCTGCGCCGACCGTCCCGCTGATGGTGATGCCGGAGGCGACGTTTTCGCCGTAATTAATCCCGGAAACGACCAGGTCCGGCTTGAAGCCGAGCACCTCATAATAGCCGTGCAAAAAAGCCTGCGCTGGTGAACCGCCGACAGCGTATACCTGCCATTCTTTGCCGTTAACAGTCATCGTGCGCGCTTCGATGATGCCGTCGGATTCGCGCGGGAGGGCGCGCCCCATGGAGGTCTGCTGGACGCGCGGTGCCACGACATGCACAAAACCCAGAGGCGCGAGCGCTTCGGCGGCCGCCCATAAGCCCGGGGAGTTGATGCTGTCATCGTTTGTCAGTAAGATTTGTGGTTTTTCGTTTGTCTTCATCCGCGCTATTCTAATCCCGAAAAGCGCCTGCGGCAACAAGACTGCCCCCGCGCGGTTTTTCAGCGCCTGGAGGACTGCCCGCCGGCAGCTTTCGCGCCGGAATTTACATCTTTTCGCGGTAGTTCTTCAGGATTTCCTGCCCTGGCAGACGAATCGCCTTGGGTTCGCACACGCTCTTGCAGAAACAGCAGCCCACCAGGCACAGGAAGGGCTCCGCCACCCAAATATGTCCGTTTTCGTCGCGCTCAAAGACTTCGCGGGCGCAGGTTTCCAGGCAGGCGCCGCAATCGTTGCACAGTTCCGGCGCGATAGCGGGGAACCAGGGGATTTGTTCGCGGGGATAGCCGCGCCAGCTGCCGTAATCGCGCGCCACCGCGGCTTTTCCGCTGGCCTTCAGGCGGAAAAAGCGGCTGTATTCCATGCACAGCGCGCCGGCGTACTCGGGTACGGCGGGGGTCGGAATAAAGTTCTGTTTGCGCACCCCGGCAATCAGGGCGTCTTTCAGCTTTTCATCCGTGGGCAGCCAGCCCTCAGCGTAGAGCTCCGCGAAGAGTTCTTCCAAGCCCAGCAAGCCGGTGGGCAATCCGCCTATATTCAGCATGCGGTAACTTGAGACAGGCATTATTCTCCCCGCTGCGCGGCGCAGTCCCCAGCGGCGGTTTTCAAAAAGCTGACCATTGCGGTCAGACCGTTGCTGCGCTGGGAGGACAGATGCCGCCAGAAACCCAGCGTCTCGAACAGGCTCAGGTCCACGTTTTGGTATGCTTCCGCCGGCTGACCGTTCAGGAGTTCCTGCAGCAAGGCCGCCAGACCCTTCACGATGAGCGAGTCGCTGTCCGCCTGGAAATACAGACTGCCCTCGCGGCACTCGGTGACGAACCAGACGCTGGATTGGCAGCCTTTGACCAGGTGTTCATCGTCCTTCAGGTCTTTCGGCATGTCGGGCAGGGACTGACCTTTTTCAATCAGGTAATCGTATTTTTCTTCCCAGTTTTCCAGCAAGCTGAATTCAGCGCTGATTTGGGCGGCAATTTCCGCGGTAGTCTGCATTGCTTTACCTTTTTAACATCTTTATCACGCGCCGGATACCGCGCGTGAGCGCGTCGATATCATCGCGGTTGTTGTAGAGCGCCAGAGAGGCGCGCACCGTGCCCGAGATGGACAGGGCGTCCATGATTGGCTGGGTGCAGTGCTGCCCGGTGCGCACCGCGACCCCCGATGTATCCAGCAGGATGCCCATATCGTAATGCTGGATACCTTCCACGTTAAAGGGCAAGATGCTGGAGCGGTGCTTTGGGTTCCCATACAGCGTCAGGCCCGGGATGGCGCGCAGCTGTGAGATGCCGTACGCCAGCAGGTCTTCTTCGTAGGTCTGCAGTTCCTGCGGGTCGAATTGGTTCAGGTAGTCCACCGCCGCGCCGAGCCCGATGGCGCCTTCCACGTTTGGGGTGCCGGCTTCGAACTTGTGCGGCAGCTGCGCGAAAGTCACGCGCGTGCTGCTGACCTGGTCTATCATTTCGCCGCCGTACAGGAAGGGCGGCAGCTTCTCCAGCCAGCTTTCTTTGGCGTACAAAACGCCGATGCCCATTGGGGCGTACATCTTATGCCCGGAGAAGGCATAAAAGTCCGCGTCCAGGGTTTGCATGTCGCGCACGGCCAGGTGCTGCACGGACTGGGCGGCGTCCACAAGCACGGGAACGCCGGCGGCATGCGCCAGAGGAATCAGGGTTTCCAGAGGGTTGACGGTGCCGAGCGAGTTGGAAACCTGATTGAGCGCCAGCAGGCGGGTTTTTTCGGTGAACATGCCCTGCAGAACCTCAGGGTCCAGCTCGCCCGTCGGGGTGAAGGGCAGCACGCGGAAGCGCGCGCCTTTCCGTTGGCAAAGCTCGAACCAGGGCACATAATTGCTGTGGTGTTCCAGCTGGCTGACGATAATCTCATCGCCGGGATGCACAAAGGCTTCGCCGAAAGAACTGGCTGCCAGATTGATCGATTCCGTGGTCCCGCGTGTAAAGATGATTTCGTGGGCGTGCGCGGCATTGATAAAGCGCGCCACCTTCTCGCGCGCGGCTTCGTACATGTCCGTGGCGCGTACTGCCAGCGTATGCCCGCCGCGGTGCACGTTGCTGTTTACGAAGCTGTAGTAATCGCGCAGGGAATCTATCACAACCTGGGGTTTTTGGGTGGTCGCCGCGTTGTCCAGGTAGACCAGCGGATGGTCGTTGATCCAGGTAGAAAGGATTGGGAAATCTGCGCGCGCTGCGGAAATAGGTGTGGACATGCCTGCCTCTGATAATTTCAGACCCATTGTACCATCACAGGGGCTGGTCTTTGCCTGCCTCCAGGTGTACAAGCGGCGCCTGCGCAGCGAAAAGGGGATGCGATACAATTGTTAACAAACGGGACCTGCTGCGGATGACGCTCACCTTTGCCGAGACCGCGCGCCCGTACAGGAGTAGGCATGCCCGAAAAAATCTTGGTCGTTGATGATGAAATTTCCCTGCAGGAAACCCTGGCGTATAACCTTACCAGAGAAGGCTACCAGGTGGAGGTGGCGGGGGATGGAAATCAAGCCCTTCATTTGGCGCGTACATCCAAACCAGACCTGGTGATTCTGGATGTGATGCTGCCCGGCCTGGACGGGTTTGAGGTTTGCCGGATTCTGCGCCAGGAAGCCAACCTGCCTGTTCTGATGCTGACCGCGCGCGATGACGAAATTGACCGCGTAGTGGGTTTGGAGGTCGGTGCGGACGATTACCTGGCAAAACCCTTCAGCATGCGCGAGCTGATCGCAAGGGTAAAAGCCCTGCTGCGGCGCGTGCGCCTGACCCGAGAGGACATGGTCACCGAAAAGCAGGAGGCCGAACAGCCTAAGCTGATTACGTTTGATAACCTGGTCATCGACCTTACGCGCCGCGAAGTGAAGCTGGACGATAAAGTGCTGCCGCTGAAACCCAAGGAATATGAACTGCTGCTCTTTATGGGGCAGCAAAAAGGGCGCCTGCTGACGCGTGAGTTGATTCTGGAGCGGGTCTGGGGTTGGGGGTTTGTGGGGGATTCCCGCACGGTGGATGTGCACATTCGCTGGCTGCGCGAGAAAATCGAACCGAACCCCGAAACCCCGCAGCGCATCGTCACTGTCCGCGGGGCAGGTTACCGCTTCGAAGGCTGATGATGGGTTTGTTGAGCAAACGGAGGTTTATCCTTCCGTACGCGTTTATCTTAATCGGCAGCATATTGCTCTCGGCGGTGCTTGTTCCGCCGGCAGTCCGGTCTGCCTACGCGCGCAGCGCTGAAAGCGGCCTGCCGCCTGATTTCACCCTGATGTACCTCTCCATCGGAGCTGTGGGGCTGCTTGCGCTGGCCGCCGCGATGATAGCCAACAGAATCTACGCGAACCGCAACCTCAACATAATCCGCCAGCTTACCGTCACGGCGAGCCAACTCGGGGAGGGCAAATACCGCAGCATTGCCATTCCCCACCAGGTGGAATCCGTGCCGGAGATGCATGCCCTGAGCCAGGCGCTGGAAGAGACCGCCGCGAAGATTGAGGCGCAAATTTCCGCGCTTTCCTCGGAACAAGTGATGCTCTCGACAGTGCTCGGGCAAATGCCCGACGGCGTTCTGATTGCCAATCATGATGACCGCGTGCAGCTGCTTAATCCCGCCGCGGAAAGGCTTTTTGGCTTTAAAAATGCCGGCGCTTTGGGGCGCTCTGTCATAGAGGTCATTCGCCACCACGCGCTGGTGGACTTATGGAACTCCACCAAGGAAGGCGAATCAAAAACAATTACGCTGGAAATGGGCGCCGACCATAAATTCCTGCAGGTCATCGGTATCCCGCTGGGAGAGCAGCTGCCCGAACGTTCCATGCTCCTGTTTCAAGACCTGACGCAGCTCCACCGTCTGGAAATTGTGCGCAAAGACTTCATTTCCAATATTTCCCATGAGCTGCGCACCCCGATGGCGAGCCTGAAAGCCCTGAGTGAGACGCTCCTGGATGGCGCATTGGACGACCCGTCTGTCGCAAAACGCTTCATCGTGCGCATGGATACCGAAGTGGACAACCTGACTTATCTGGTGAACGAACTGCTGGAGCTTTCCCGCATTGAAGCAGGCAGAACCAACCTGGAGTTCCAACGCATCCACCCTTGCGACCTGATGAGAAGGCCCTATGAACGCATGCTGCTGCAAGCTGAGCGCGCCGGCTTGAGCCTGACGATGAACTGCAACCCGGACTTGCCGGCGGTGCTTGCCGACCCGGACCGCATTTCCCAGGTATTTATCAACCTGCTGCATAACGCCATCAAATTTACGCCGAATGGCGGGCGCATCCAGATGGATGCCTGGGTCTTTGAAGATAAGGTAGTCTTTATGGTGCGCGATAACGGCGTGGGAATGCCTGAAAAAGATCTGAAACGCATCTTTGAGCGCTTTTACAAAGTTGACCGCGCGCGTTCCGGGGGCGGTACCGGTTTGGGGCTGTCCATCTGCAAACACATGGTGGAAGCTCATGGCGGTTATATCTGGGCGGAGAGCGAAGAAGGGAAAGGCAGCAGTCTGTTCTTCGCGATTCCAATTGCGTTCGGGTAGGTGAAGGGCGTCCGCGTGAACCCGACACAAAACATTGACAGGCTTTTTACCGCGCATTAACCCATTCCTAATCATGACTGGTGCATAATAAAAACGGGAGAGCATGCCTGTTGTTACGCGTGTAAAAACACAGACAATAGCGTACAATAGGTTTACACAGAAAACACCGGACACAGAGGAATTCAGAGATGCCCCGCCTCACATTGGATCGAGAAATTCGCCTTATTCAGGATGAAACGCTGCTCCTTGGCAGCCTGGTTGAACAGGCGGTGCTGAACGCTGTCGACGCCTTGAAATCGCGCGACGTCTCGGCGGCGAGAGCCGTCATCCGCAGGGATGTCCTCATCAACGACAAACGCTTCGCGATTGAAAACCGCATCCTGATTCTGTTCGCCACCCAATCCCCGATGGCGCGCGACCTGCGCTTGTTGGCAGCCGAGCTGGAACTCATCACCGAGCTTGAGCGCATTGGCGATTACGCCAAAGGCATCGCCAAGGTGGCGGAAGAACTGGCTGATGATGAAACGCCCGTTCCTATCCGCGAGATTTGCACGATGGCGGACCTGGCGGTCAGTATGCTGCACCGCGCGCTGAGCGCGTTCATCGCTGAAGACCTGGATACCGCCAGAGCCCTGCCCGCCGAGGACGACCAGGTGGACGAACTCTACAAGGTCATCTACCGCAAAATTGTCCAGGGCATGATTGCCAACCCGAGCTCGATTGACCATTCCAACCAAATTCTATGGGTCATCCATAACATCGAGCGCACCGCCGACCGGGTCACCAACATCTGCGAACGGATTGTGTTCATCGCTACCGGCGAACTGCTTGAGATGGACAGTTCCGACGACGAGCTTGAGACCCCGGAAGCCTGAAGACCCGCGCCGCATGATCCCGGCGTTTATCTTATAATGAATATTATTTCCGGTATCCGCGCCGGGCGGGAGCGCGCAGTTCACTTATGCTCTTCGTTTTCCCGGGCGCTTATCGCGATGAATCATAAGGAGAGCATTCCGTGTTAAAACCCAATACCACGAAAGGAAAGTTAATCGTCGTTGAAGGCATCGACGGTTCCGGTAAATCAACCCAGATTGATTTGCTGTTCAAGTGGCTGCAATCCCAGGGTTATTCCGTGTTTTTCAGTGAATGGAACAGCTCCCCCCTGGTGAAAAGCACCACCAAAGCTGCCAAGAAAGAAAAGTCCTTCACCCCCACCACCTTCAGCATCCTGCATTGTACCGACTTTGCCGACCGTTGGGAAAACAGCATCTATCCGCTGCTGAAAGCCGGCGCGATTGTTTTGGCAGACCGCTATGTTTTCACCGCGTTTGCCCGGGACGTCGCCCGGGGGGTGGACCCGGAGTGGGTGCGCAATATGTATTCCTTTGCCATCAAACCGGACGCCGTTTTATACTTCCGCGTCCCGCTGGAAGTGGCGGTGGAGCGCATCACCGCTGCGCGCGCCAGCCTGAAGTATTACGAAGCCGGGATGGACCTGAACCTTTCAGAGAATATCAATGAAAGCTTCAAGCTTTTCCAGGGCAAAATACTGGAGCAATACGACCAGATGGTGGATGAATTTGGATTGACCCTGATTGACGGCACGCAGCCGGTCAAAGACCAGCAAAAAAAAGTGCGCGCGCTGATCAAGAAGATACTGCGCGGCTGGGAAGGCCTGCCCAATCCCAATAAGCCGGCAGGATCCGCTCGGCCCGCTGCGGAAACAGGAGGTAAATCATGAAAGGCGCGAACTTTTATGGTGCAGGCTTTCCCTACCGGGATATTCAGCAGCTGCCCGGCAAGCTGATTGTGCTGGAAGGGACCGACGGAGTCGGCCGCTCCACGCAGATTAAACTGCTGCGGCGCTGGCTGGAGGATGAAGGCTATGCCGTCTCCGATACCGGGCTCACCCGTTCCGCGCTGACCGCTTCCGGACTGGAAGCCGCGAAAAGCGGCCATACTCTCGGTCCGCTGACCTTAAGCCTGTTTTACCTGGCGGATTTTGCCGACCGCCTGGAGAATTTGATAATCCCGGCGCTGCAGGCCGGCTTTGTGGTGCTCTCCGACCGGTATTTCTACTCTGTCATGGCGCGCGATGCCATCCGCGGGGTAGATAAATCCTGGTCGCGCCAGCTGTACGGCATCGCGCTCAGGCCTGACCTGATTCTTTACATGAAAGCGGATGTGCCCGTGCTGGCGCAGCGCCTCATCCACGGCCGCGGGCTCAACTACTGGGAAGCGGGTATGGACCTGCACCTGGCCGATAACATGTATGACAGCTTTTTGGCTTACCAGAATTTGCTCACCAAAGAATTTGACGAGTTGGCGCTGACTTACAACTTTGTGACCGTTGATGCCAACCAGAAACCGGACACTATTTTTGAAGACCTGAAAGTGCACATTCTGGAACTGCTGCACAACCGGCTGACCAAGACAAAAAAGCCCAGATAAACAGCCGGTCTTGAAAACTTAACAGCGCTGGCGCCCGTCCGGCGGAAGGAGCGGAAACAATGAACGCTAATGCCGACGCGATTACTGTCTACGGTGCAAAAATCATCAGCCGGCATGCCGCCGCGATGGCAGCGGAAATGGAGGAGGTGCGCAAAGCGGAGGATATTGAGTACATCCACCGAATGCGCGTAGCCTCGCGGCGCATGCGCAGCGCCCTCACGATTTTCAAAGGCTGCTTCGACAAAAAAAAGTTTAATGAAATCGATCGCGACGTACGCAAGGTGGTCCGCGCCCTGGGCGAAGCACGCGACCTGGACGTGCAGCTGGAGGTGGTGCGCGAGGCGGAAGCACAGTTCAACACCCCCAGGCTTCTGCCGGGGTTGAAGCGCTTGCAGCTGCGCCTGACCCAAAAGCGCGCCCAGGCGCAGCAGCACGTCGTCAGCGCGATGGACCGCCTGGCGCAGGACCAGCTGCTGGAGCGCCTGGAAGCCTGGTACGCGCCTCTGCAGGCGGCGGCCGAGGGCGTGTACCTTTATTCCCCCGCTTTGTACCAGCTGGCTTTTGAAAGCGTCCAGGCCCGCTTGAAAGAACTCCTGGGACATGTGCCCTACATCAACGATCCGGCGAACGTGGCGGAGCTGCACGCTATGCGCATCAGCGCCAAGCGGCTGCGCTACACCCTGGAAGCCTTCGATGACCTGTATGGTGGGCGTCTGAAGCCGTTTATATCCACAGGCCGCAAATTGCAGGACCAGTTGGGCTTGATTCATGACCTGGACGTATGGATATTTTTCGTGCCGGCCTTCATTGAGGAGGAGCGTGCGCGTATCGTTGGCTACTTTGGCAGCGACGGGCCGCTCAAGCGCTTGCTGCCCGGCTTGCTGACCTTCCAGAAATCCCGCCGCGAAATGCGCGATGCCGCCTATGCGGAATTTCTGGTTTCCTGGGCGGAAATTGAGGCGGCAAAGACCTGGGAAGAGATGATGCGCCTGCTCAACACCCCGATGGACCTGGATTCGGCGCTGCGCCTGCTGGAGGCCGCCCGGGCGGGCCAGAACCCGGAGGCGCAGCCGGGCAGCACGGCTGCGGATGACTGAAGTTTCGCGTCAGGTCTCGATTGCGTGCAGTAAGGCAGGAGCGAAACCCGATTGTAGAACCCTTCGAACCTCGCCAAGTTCCACGCACCCAAGAAGCGGCCTCTACCCGGCCTGTCATTCTGAGTCAGCCTGCAAACCAGCTTGTCATTTGGATTGCTATGACTATGTCAGGAGCGCAGGATGGATTGAATGAACATCGGGGATGTATGGTTTGCCGGATTAATCCAACGAAAGCAGGACGCTAACCAGGTTGCAGGTCGGGTAGAGCGGCAGCGCAACCCGACAGAACGTAGCCGTAGGTCGGGTGGAGCGCCAGCGCAACTCGACAGAACGTAGCCGTAGGTCGGGTGGAGCGGCAGCCCAACAAAACGTGGTCGTAGGACATAGTCGCAGGTCGGGTGGAGCGCCAGCGCAACCCGACAGAACATGATCGTAGGTCGGGTGGAGCGCCAGCGCAACCCGACAGAACGTAGACGTAGGTCGGGTGGAGCGCCAGCGCAACCCGACAGAACGTAGCCGTAGGTTGGGTGGAGCGCCAGCGCAATCCGACAGAACGTGGTTGTAGGTCGGGTGGAGCGCCAGCGCAATCCGACAGAACG
>Ga0116171_10001862_pt1 | contig 20545 bp, 13 predicted proteins | sample AD_JPNHW2_MetaG_FD_89798 | JGI IMG/M metagenome (GOLD analysis project Ga0116171, IMG submission 89798) | Active sludge microbial communities of municipal wastewater-treating anaerobic digesters from Japan - AD_JPNHW2_MetaG | ecosystem: Engineered > Bioreactor > Anaerobic > Digestate | place... | reverse complement strand
TTATTTAACAATTAATTTCTGAACTTCGTTTCCTGCCCTGATGATATAAATACCCTGAGGAACAGTATTAACCGTTACTTTGCCAGTTACACATTTTTGAGCAAATACCTTTTTACCGTAAATATCATATACCTGAACATCTTCAATTTCAAGATTAAATATACTGATATTTCTATTCTCTACAGTGATTTATGTGTGATATTTTTATTTACCGATTCAACCCCGGTTGATTTGCATACACCGGCTATTGATAAGTTTTTTATTTCCCAGGTAGCACTTGATGATGAGGTACAAATATATTTAAACGCGATACTGGTGTTTGATAAACAATTTATTGCCGGGATTTGAACATCTCCTGAATTCACGAAAACCCAATCGGCTCCGGTCGGATATGTTGGTATTGTAAGTTTTGTCCATGCAGCAGTATTAGGATTGCCTCCGGAATAATTATTGGAAACATATACAGTGTTTTCTGTCTGCATATTTGCAACCACTCCTTTATTAATTGTGTGAGAAAATGATAATACAACATTTTCAACATTTGACAAATCCAGTACCGGAGATATCAACCAATCCTCATTTGGGTTATTCACAGGGTTTACATAGCCTGACATTGCCACACCGTAAGTTGCACTTTTCCATGTCCATATCTGATCTCCGGATACACTGTATTGCGTAAATGGTGAGATTGTTGTTGAGAAAGGTGCAGATAAACTTACATTTTGACAGGTTACTGAATTCCCTGTTAAATTTACGGTTACAGTTGTGATACCTCCACCCGATATTGCTAAAGTCGCGGTATGAGTTCCAACTTCAGAAGGATTGTAAGTGATGTTTACGTTACTTCCTGTTTGTGCTTCTGCGGGAGTAATCGTATTCATTGAAAGCGTGAAATAGGCAGCATTAGCACCGCTTAGTGAAATATTTAAATTTCCGGTGAGATTAGAACCCTGTACAAATACTGTTTTGCTGGAAGATTGTTGATAATTAACCGTTCCGAAATCAACCGAGGATCCTGTTGATGGCGAATAAAGTATAGGGTCGGTTGTGGGATTTAACGTCCAGTTTGTTCCCATTTTGTTGCCCCAAATATATTCGGCTAATTCGGGATAGTCAATAAAAGGATTTCTGTTTTTTTGGTATACATAAATCGCATTGTTTCTATCAATCTCTTTTTGACTTACGGGATCCTGACGATGCCATTTAAGAAAGAGATTAACAGACCAATCGGACAAAGCAGGATATACGTTACCTCTAAAGGAATCTCCACCGATAGAGGTCATAATATTCTCATATCGGGTAGCAAAATAGAAGTAAGTCCGTGCAAAATCTCCCTTATATTCATCTGCCGGTTCAAAAACAGTACCTGAATAACCGGGAAATGTACTTGTTCCTAATTTGCCTTTAGCATTGGAACTTAACGAAGTTCCATTAGCACATTCACCGAAAGGAAAATTACTTCTTTGTCCGTTTACTTTACCATCGGTAGGATAAACATGAAACGCATCACTTTTCATTGGTGATGCTTCGTTAAACCAACTTTGTGGTATAGAATGTTCGCGATTATAACAATCACAAACTGCAGAATAATTTCCACAAGTTCCACTACCAAAATCCCAGGTGCACGTTGAATACATATCCCAAATTTTACCAGAAGGGGTTCTGTCACTGGTTTCATATATAGTGTACAGATCATCGTATGTTTTTGTCTGATAGCCTGATGAAGTGATACTGTAGAGCTGCGTCTTGAGGGCTGCGCCCGTTTTACCAACAGCAGAATTATAGTATCCGGCAGGTATTTGAGCCGATAGTTGAAATAATGAAAAAAGTAATAAAAGAGTAAGATTTCTTTTCATAAATGTATTTTTTGTGAATTAAAAAAGGGTTGCAAATATAGCACCTTTTTTCAGTTATCCATTATTATTGCATATTAAACTTATATTAAACAAACGATAATCTTGCAGAACAGATTACGCTGATTATCAATTTGTTTTTCCATTTCAAAGAAAATCATTAACTTTGCCACCCGAAAAATATAAGAATAATCTTTTAAAAAAATACTTTTTTTATGGCTACAACAGCAGATATCAAGAATGGAATGTGCATCGACATGGATGGACAATATTATTATGTAGTTGAATTTTTACATGTGAAACCCGGAAAAGGTCCCGCTTTCGTACGCACAAAACTGAAAAATGTTGTATCAGGCCGTACTATCGACCGCACATTCAGTTCTGGGACCAAACTCGATGAAGTACGCATTGAGCGTCGCCCTTATCAGTATCTTTACCAGGATGACATGGGTTATATGTTTATGAATAATGAAACTTATGAACAAATACCTATCCCTAAGGATCAGATTACAGGTGTAGATTTTCTGAAAGAAGGTATGGAAATCGAAGTAGTATCGCATGCCGATTCGGAAACGATACTTTATGCTGAACTTCCTGTACAGGTAAATTTACTTGTAACTTATACCGAACCCGGGTTGAAAGGCGATACTGCAACAAACGCAACAAAACCGGCTACAGTTGAAACAGGAGCTACAGTACGCGTACCACTTTTTATTAACGAAGGAGAAACGATACGTGTTGACACCCGCGATGGTTCATACGTTGAACGTGTAAAAGCATAAAAACTTTTTGATCATAAATAAAGCCGGTGATTATTTCTCCGGCTTTTTTTTGTGCATATAAATTATCTGTCTTTCCACATTCCCATCGATTGCCGACGGGCATGCTTCTGGCTCGCAAGCAGCTGCTTTTGATACTTTACATTCGGAGGAAAGGTTGCCACCCGGGCATACCCATACCTGATCAGATAATCATTCAGGAAAGTGCCGTCCTCGAGGTACACATATGCCAGCGTACGGCCATATTGGTCGGTTTTCTGCACATCATATTCCAGCGCCACTTTCCGGCTTTTCAGGAATTGTTTCAAAAACTCTTTCGATTCCCTTCCAAAGCGCTGAACGTCTTTATGCTTTGATTTATGAGCTTCAGGAGCATCAATCCCGATTAACCGAATTTTTTCTATTCGCCCATCACGATCTTTCATCCAGAATGTATCACCGTCTATCACTTTGTAAACATTCCTGAATTCCCCGCCAGCAGCGGTTTCCGGGGACGTGGAAATGTGCAAAGAGGGTGGTTTCTCATTGCATCCAGCTATACCAACTGCAAATAAGAGAATTATAAAGATAACTGACTTCCTTAATTTCATGATCTTATGATTATTTTTCTTAGTGCAAAAATAGCATTTTGCGGTTGTAATCACAACCAATGAATAATCAATAAATTAAAATCATTAAGGTTGCATTACAACTTGAATCTTGCTAAGATTAAATAAGCCCAATCATTTTGCTTCGAGCTAACATGCAAGCTCCTATCAACCCGGTTTTATCACCTAATTTTGAAAGTTTGATGGCTGTATCTTTATTTACCAAATTGAGAGAGTATTTTTTTATGGCACTTCGTAACGGGAGAAACAGATAATCTCCTGCTTCTGAAAGAGTTCCACCTATCACAACCAGTTCTGGATTTAACAGATTAATCAATCCGGCAATATGCTTGCCCAGCGTGTTTCCAATCTCCTCAATTATTTCTATAGCTAAAATATCTTCGTGTAAAGCGGCATTAATTATGTCTTCCAAAACGATATTTTTATCAGTCTTCTTTGTCAAAGAAGAAGAATAGCCATTATTTAATTTTTCCAAAAATTTCCGATGTAAATACGTACCTGATGCTTCTGTTTCGAGACATCCTTTTTTCCCGCAATGGCACATCACTTCATTATCAAAAGCAGTCATATGCCCAAATTCGCCAGAATAACCGGATTTTCCATAATAAAGCTGTCCGTTAATAATAATACCAAGTCCCAAGCCCCAACTCACATTCACGTATAATACATTTTTTTCACCGCTGACGCATCCCTTCATATATTCACCATAAGCCATAGCCCTGGAGTCGTTATCAATGGAAATATTAATGCCGAATCGCTCTTCAAATATATCAGTCAGGGGCCTCTCATCAAAATAGAAAAAACTGTAACTATGACCGGACTGTGTATTTACACGTCCTGAGATATTAATACCTATGCTTAAAATCTTTTCGCGTGGAACAATTTCTTGTTTCAGATAGTTATCAATTATGTCGCATAATTTGTCGAAACTTTCGTGCTTATTATCCATTTGAAACGGAATTTTCATTTGTGAATCAACCATTTCACCTTTAAAATTTACTATCCCTATATTGATGTAAAATATTTTTATATCTACACCTACAAAATATCCTGAATTTTCGTTTAATCCGTAGATACTTGGACGTCTTCCTCCGTTAGTTTCCTGCTTGCCAAAATCCAGGACAAAACCATCATCCATCAGTTCGGAAACTAATTTAGTAACGGTTGGGACACTCAAATTCATTTCCTTGCCTAAATCAGCTAATGTATTTTCACCATTGTTAATATAGTAGCAGATTATGTCCTTTTTTAAGTATGCATTTTTCGTACCGGAACTGATTTCTTGTAAAAATTTTAAGCTCATGACATTATTATATGATTAAAAATATACAAATTTAGAATATATAATTAAATTATTATATTGATTGAATATTATTTAACTATTTTCATCTATCTTCTTTTATTTATTAAACCGCAACATGTTATGCAACATATTTATTAAATTTTTTTGTTATATGGACGTAGTTAATAAATATATATTTTTATATTTGCACTTTGATCATCTTTAAAAACAATTTGTAATGAAGAAATTTTTCAAAAACATTTATTGGTTTACTTTCCTATTTACTTCCTGCACAGGTATTTATGCTGCTAAAAGCACTTATACCGATGTATTAATCATTGGTGGCGGAGCGAGTGGTACATCGGCTGCTGTGAAAAGTTCACGATTAGGCGTTAAAACAATTTTGATTGAAGAAAGCTCCTGGCTTGGCGGAATGTTGACAAGTGCAGGAGTTAGTGCCATTGATGGAAACAATAAACTTCCAAGCGGATTCTGGGGAGAATTCAAAGACTCTTTGATAAATTATTATGGAGGTGAAAGTAAATTAGCTACGGGATGGGTTAGTAATGTGCAATTTGAGCCATCCGCAGGTAATCGTATTTTTCAAAATATTGCCCGAAAAGAAAAAAATCTATCTGTTTATTTTAATTCCTCTCTCTTGAATGTTTCTCAAAAAAATAATCAATGGATAGCTCGTATTAAAACTCCAAATGGTGAAAAAACAATTAAATCAAAAGTCCTGATTGATGCTACTGAACTTGGTGATGTGGCAAAAATGACTGGTGTGAAATATGACATAGGTATGGAAAGTCGCTTCGTCACAGGTGAACCAGCCGCACCAGAAAAAGCTAACGACATTATTCAGGATTTGACGTATGTTGCCATTCTAAAAGACTACCACAAAGATGTAACAATTCCACGTCCGAAAGATTATGATTCGACATTATATATATGTAGCGCAAAAAATCCGCTATGCACCAATCCTGAATATCCTCAATATGTATGGACACCCGATAAAATGATTACGTATGGAAGATTACCGAATAATAAATACATGATTAATTGGCCCGCCGAAGGGAATGACTACTACGTAAATATTATTGAGATGACTCCCGCCCAACGCACTGAAGCTCTTAAAAAAGCAAAAAGCATTACGACAGGTTTCTTGTATTTTATCCAAAAAGAATTGGGTATGAATACATTGGGCTTGGCTGACGATGAATATCCTACCGATGACAAAATGCCGTATATTCCTTACCACAGGGAATCACGACGCATACACGGATTGGTACGGTTTACCGAAAACCATTTGCTGAATCCTTACGATCAATCTGAAAAACTTTATCGCACAGCAATTGCGGTAGGTGATTATCCTGTAGATCATCATCACCGAAGATATACAGGAAATGAGAACATACCTCAACTTTACTTTCATCCTGTCCCATCTTACGGATTGCCTTTGGGCACTCTAATTCCTCAAAATGTAGAAGGATTAATTGTTGCGGAGAAATCCATTTCTGTTTCCAATATTGTTAATGGAACAACCCGTTTACAGCCTGTGATACTTCAGATCGGTGATGCTGCAGGGACATTGGCAGCACTTGCAGTAAAACAGAACAAAAGAATACAGGACGTGTCCGTTCGTGATGTGCAAAATTCGTTGCTTGAAAAAGGCGGATACTTGCTTCCATATCTGGATGTTCCAAAATCTCATCCCGCATTCTTATCGCTGCAACGTGTGGGCTCAACAGGTATATTGAAAGGAGTAGGAAAAAACGCAGGATGGTCTAACGAGACCTGGTTCAGAGCAAATGACATATTGAGAATGAATGATTTGGAAGGATTAAAGGATTTATATCCTGATGTAAATATTATTAGAAACGATTCGTCCGAAATGTATATGAAAGACTTGTTGGTCATAGTAAACAAAATTATGCATAAAAGAAAATCAGCGAAAGTAGAAATTGAATCTGTCGTAAAAGATTTTTTTGAGCAAAAGGGATTTCAATTTGACCAGAATAAAAAAATAAGCCGGATAGAGGCAGCCTTAGTGATAGATAAGATTTTAGACCCATTCAATGCTAAAACCGTCAACATGAAAGGTGAATTTTTTGAAAATAAATAAAAATCGTATGAAAACAACTAACCGACGTAATTTTATTAAAAAAGCAGCCATTGCCACCACCTCTGCAATTACCTTGCCGCAACTCATGGGTTGGGAAGACGCAAAGGCCAGTGAATTAAAACAATCTAAATTGATAAAAAAAGACGTGTCTTTACAAAGCAAGTTGATCGTTCCTCAAAATAACGGATTAAGAATTACCGGAACATTTCTGGATGAAATCTCACACGATATTCCTCATCAGAATTGGGGTGAAGCTGAATGGGATTTGGATTTTCAGCACATGAAAGCCATCGGTATTGATACAGTTATTTTGATTCGTTCGGGATATAGAAAGTTCACGACTTATCCGTCCAAATATCTGCTTTCTAAAGGATGTTATAAGCCCTCGGTGGATTTACTGGATATGTACCTGCGTTTGGCTGACAAACACGGAATGAAATTCTATTTTGGGCTGTACGATTCCGGCCATTATTGGGATACAGGCGATTTGAGTTACGAAATTGAAGATAATAAATATGTCATTGATGAAGTATGGCAAAACTACGGGAGTAAACATAAAAGCTTTAGTGGTTGGTACATCAGCGGCGAAATAAGCAGAGCTACAAAAGGTGCAATTCAGGCATTTTATGCGATGGGAAAACAATGTAAAGACCTTTCTGATGGATTACCTACATTCATATCACCCTGGATTGACGGGAAAAAAGCAGTTGCAGCTAGTGGCAGTAAGCTTACCAAAGAGGAAGCAGTATCGGTTCAACAGCATGAAAAAGAATGGGATGAAATTTTTGACGGAATTCACAAAGTGGTTGATGCTTGTGCATTTCAGGACGGACATATTGACTACGATGAGCTGGATGCCTTCTTTACAGTAAATAAAAAATTAGCAGATAAATACGGCATGGAATGCTGGACAAATGCAGAAACATTTGACCGAGATATGCCTATACGTTTCTTACCGATAAAATTTGATAAACTGCGAATGAAATTAGAAGCTGCCAAACGTTGCGGATACGACAAAGCCATTACGTTTGAATTTTCGCATTTCTTAAGCCCACAATCGGCGTATTCGCAAGCCGGAAATCTGTATAATCGCTACAAAGAATATTTTAATATAAGATAATATGAAAAAAAACGAAAACATACGATACGTTGCCTTTCTTTCATTTGTTGCCGCACTTGGAGGTTTTTTATTCGGTTATGATACAGCTGTAATTTCAGGTACTGTAATCCAGGTTACTGCTCAATTTAATTTAACCACCCTTCAAAGCGGTTGGTATGTTGGTTGTGCTTTGATTGGTTCAATTATAGGCGTATCCATAGCAGGTCAAATGAGTGATAAATTCGGCAGAAAACCGACAATGATTATTGCCGCTATCCTGTTCTTCTTATCCGGGATAGGTTGTGCCATTTCATCCAATCTGGACTTATTAGTAATTAGTCGCATTATAGGCGGTGTGGGTATTGGTATAGTGTCTATTGTTTGCCCAATTTATATTTCCGAAATATCAGTTGCAGCTTATAGAGGCAGGATGGTCTCGCTATATCAATTAGCGGTAACAATCGGATTTCTTGGAGCGTATCTGATGAACTATTATTTGTTGAGCGTATCTCACTCTTTCCAATCAAATAATGAATTATTTCAAAAGATATTTCATACAGAAGTTTGGCGTGCCATGCTTGGAGCAGAAGCTTTGCCTGCTCTCCTGTTCATGATAGTCATCTTTTTAATTCCTGAAAGCCCGCGTTGGTTAATTGTCCGTTCACGCGAACTAGAAGCCGTGAAGACACTCAATAATATTTACAGGAATAAAGATATGGTTCAATTCCAGGTGAATGAAACCAAAGAAATGATTCGGGGAGAAGTAAAATCGGATTGGAAAGTACTGTTCGAACCGTGGATTTTCAGAGCCGTACTTATTGGATCGGCTATTGCCATACTGGGACAATTTATGGGCGTGAATGCTGTGCTATATTATGGACCTACCATTTTTGAAAATAGCGGATTATCCAGTGGTGATTCTCTTTTCTATCAATCATTAATCGGTGTAGTCAACGTTCTCACAACTATTTTAGCAATGTTTATCATAGATAAAGCAGGTAGGAAAAAACTTGTTTATTTCGGAGTATCAGGGATGATACTTACACTTATCCTGATTGGACTTTACTTTTTCAAAGGACCGAAAATGGGACTCTCCAATGTATTTCTACTTGTTTGCTTCCTGATGTATATTTTTTTCTGTGCAGGCTCTATCAGTGCGGTTATATTTGTCTTTTTATCCGAAATGTATCCTACTAAAGCACGTGGTTTAGCAATGAGTGTGGCAGGACTTTCACTTTGGGTGGGAACATTCCTGATAGGACAACTAACCCCGTGGATGCTTTCAAATCTCACTTCGGCAGGTACTTTTTGGTTATTTGCAGTGATGTGTATCCCTTACATGATCATTGTTTGGAAACTGATGCCCGAAACAGCCGGAAAATCTTTGGAAGATATTGAGCGTTTTTGGATGAAAAAGAAATAATTAATAAATGTGCTTTTACTGAAAAATATTGATTTTTTATGGAATGGGAAAAGTTATCATTGCAATACCGCGATGAATTATTAAAGAATGTGATTCCTTTTTGGTTGGAAAAATCACAGGACAAAGAATACGGAGGTTATTTCACCTGTTTAGACAGACAGGGCAATGTATTTGACACCGATAAGTTTATCTGGCTTCAGGGACGTGAAGTTTGGATGTTTTCGATGCTTTACAACAAAGTAGAGCAACGGAAAGAATGGCTTGATTGTGCTGTACAAGGTGGAGAGTTTCTAAAAAAATATGGGCACGATGGCAATCTTAACTGGTATTTCTCACTTGACCGCAAAGGGAATCCATTGGTCGAACCGTACAATATTTTTTCTTACACCTTTGCCACAATGGCATTTGGGCAGTTGAGTATTGCAACGGGAAATAAGGAATATGCCGATATTGCAAAAAAAACCTTTGATACAGTGCTTTCCAAGTTGGAAAATCCAAAAGGAAAATGGAACAAAGCTCATCCCGGCACTCGCAACTTGAAAAATTTTGCATTACCGATGATACTTTGTAATCTCGCTCTGGAAATTGAACCGTTATTGGACGAAAAATTCCTGAATAGAACCATCGAAACTTGTATTCAAGAAGTGATGGATGTTTTTCTGCGTCCTGAACTTGGAGGAATAATAGTAGAAAATGTTGAATTAGACGGTAGTTTATCAGATACGTTCGAAGGCAGATTGATAAATCCCGGTCATGCTATTGAAGCCATGTGGTTTGTAATGGATTTAGGAGTGCGTTTACAGAGAAAAGATTTAATTGATAAAGCCGTAGAAACAACCCTGAAGATGATAGAATACGGCTGGGATGAAAAATACGGTGGCATATTCTATTTTATGGACCGTCTGGGACATCCTACTCAGCAATTGGAATGGGATCAGAAACTTTGGTGGGTGCATATTGAAACCCTTATATCACTGCTGAAAGGTTATCAGCTTACAGGTTCACAGGAATGCTTAAAATGGTTTGAAAAAGTTCACGATTATACATGGACTCACTTCAAAGATCCAAAACATCCCGAATGGTGGGGATATTTAAATCGTCAGGGTGAAGTATTACTAGACTTAAAAGGAGGTAAATGGAAAGGGTGTTTCCATGTACCAAGGGGTATGTATCAGTGCTGGAAAACTCTGGAAAGAATTGCTGAAAAATAACATCATTAAAACAATAACTATGTATAGCATTTAATTCAAATTAAATCGGAAGGAAAAATTGTAAAAAACAAAAATATTTTTGATCCAATTACTTTCTCAAAAATTGTCGAACAACTCTATTTTAGTTAATAAAAAATGAATATCGAAGGAAGAAGAAATTTTCTCAAAAAAGTTGCTGTCGGATCAGCAGGATTACTTGCAACACAATCTATTGAAGGATTAAACACGGTATCGGCTGCATCAATCAGTAAAAAATCGGAAGTTCGTAAGACCAATTCTGATCTTACGAACAAGATGTTCGAAACTCCCGGAATTTTAAAAGGCATGCCTATAAAAGCCACCTTCCTGGATGAGATAAGCTGGGATATTCCTCATCAAAACTGGGGTGTCAAAGAGTGGGACAGGGATTTTATGGCAATGAAAAACATGGGAATCAATACGGTGGTGATGATTCGTGCAGGATTAGGTTCATGGATAGCATCACCGTTTGAATGCATTTTGAAAACCGAAGACGTATTTTACCCACCGGTAGATTTGGTTGAAATGTTTTTAACATTAGCTGATAAACATGAACTGGCTTTTTACTTTGGCATGTATGATTCCGGAAAATATTGGATTGAAGGTTCTTTTCAAAAAGAAATAGATTTGAACATGCGCCTCATAGACGAAGTCTGGAATAAATATGGACATCACAGCTCGTTTCAGGGGTGGTATCTCTCGCAGGAAATCAGCCGTCGTACAAAAAATATGTCAAAAATTTATGCTGAAGTGGGCAAACACGCCAAAGCCATTTCTAACAATCTACCAACAATGGTTTCTCCCTACATTCACGGTGTAAAAACCGACCAGGTTATGAGTGGTGATAATGCATTGAGTGTGAAAGAACACGAGGAAGAGTGGGATGAAATACTCTACAGTGTAAAAGGAGCTGTCGACATTCTTGCATTTCAAGACGGACAGGTAAATTACAATGAGCTTTTCAGCTACCTGCAGGTAAATAAAAAATTAGCCGATCGTTATGGCATGAAGTGTTGGACAAACATTGAGTCATTTGACCGTGATATGCCTATTCGTTTCTTACCCATAAAATGGGAAAAACTTCTGCTAAAATTAGAAGCAGCTCGTAAAGCAGGAATGGAAAATGCCATCACGTTTGAATTCTCACACTTTATGAGCCCTAATTCAGCATATTCTCAAGCGGAATATTTATATAATAGATACAAAGAACATTTCAAAATGAAATAGTTGACTAAATTAACAACATTAAATTAAATTATTCATGAAAAGAGACAAAACTAACTTATTGAGGTGGATGTCAAACCGTTGGATACCACTATTGTTTACTTTCTTTCTTTTCTGCTCTACATCACTTTATGCTCAAGTAGATGTAAAGGGGAAAATCTTAGATGAAAAAGGAGAAAGTTTAATCGGCGTGAGTGTGAAAGTGAAAGGAACTACTTTCGGCACTACTACTAATGGCAACGGAGAATTTTCTCTTAGAACTCCTAAGTCAAATTCTATCCTTGAGATTTCATACCTGGGATATCAGACACAGGAAGCAAACGTACAAGGTAAAAATTTCATTCAAATTACTCTGCAAGAAGAGACTAAATCGCTTGATGAAGTGGTGGTGGTAGCTTATGGTTCACAGAAAAAAACAAGTGTAACAGGCGCAATTTCTACAGTATCGCAAAGAGAACTTTTGAAAGCCCCGACAATGAGCATTTCGAATTTAGTAGGTGCCCGAGTGGCTGGAGTGAGTATGCTTCAGCAATCAGGACAACCCGGTAGTGATGCCGCTTCATTATTAGTCAGAGGACAAGGAGCAATATATGTGGTTGATGGTGTTGTTCGGGATTTTAATGAGATTGATCCGAATGAAATTGAATCTGTTTCTATTTTAAAAGATGCTACATCGGCAGCTTTATATGGATTAAATGCTTCTGCTGTAGTGCTTGTAACTACCAAAAAAGGACGAGCTGACAAATTGGAAATTAGTTATACCGGGTCATACGGAATAGGCCAAAATGCCAATCAATTACAGTGGTTGGACGCGCCGGGTTATGCTTATTGGTATAACAAAGCCCGTGAACTAGATGGCGATGCTACTGTATTTACAAATGACCAAGTGCAGAAGATGATAGATGGTAAAGACGGCTGGGGCAATACGGATTGGTATAAAAAATTATTCGATATGGGTACGAATCAGCACCACAATGTAAGTGCAACTGGAGGGAATGATAAAGTTCGCTTCTTTGGTTCTATCGGAGCGTTTGGTCAAAAAGGAAACGTAGCCAATTTTAACTACAATCGTTACAACTTCCGTTCGAACGTAGACTCAAAAATTAGCAAAAATTTTTCATTAGAATTAGGAGTATCAGGGCGTCTTGAAAAAAGGGACAATCCACGCTACTCTGCTAATCCGAACGATTGGCACAACATTCCACAGCAAGCGGTAAGAGCTCTACCTTATGTAGCCGAAAAAACGACTATTGATGGAAAAGAATATTATACCTCAACGAATACAGCCTCTTCACCGGTAGCTCCTTTGGCTGCTATAAACGAATCGGGTTATGCAAGATCTAACAACACATATATTCAGACAAACTTTGCCCTTAAATATGATGCTCCCTGGTTAAAAGGATTAAGCTTCAAATTTATGGGTGCATATGATATCTTCCAGCAATTCTCAAAAACACTTTCTGTTCCATTCAAAACTGCATTAGCAGCATTACCAAATTCAACTACAGAAAAAATAAGCTATAGCATTTTTAAAGACAACAGCGGCATTACAAGCTTGACAGAATCTGCCTACAGTTCAACAAATGCAGTAACTCAATCAAGTGCGAATTTCGATAGGACATTTGACAAGCACAAAATTAACACACTCTTGTTGTTTGAAACAAGAAATAATTTTTCAAATCGATTAGGTGTTACTGGTTATGGATTGGATTTTTTACAATTAGATGAACTGGATAAAATAACAAATAAAACTGCAAATGGTGATCCTAAATATCCCGTTCCATCAGGCGGAAGCAGTCAGGCTCGCGTGATAGGGTTGGTCGGTCGTGTTAATTATGAATACAATGATAAATATCTTGCTGAATTTTCTATAAGACGCGACGGGACTTATTTATTCTGGGGAAACACCAATTCTCAATGGATTAATATACCTGCTATCTCATTAGGATGGAGAGTAAACAAAGAAGATTGGTTTAAAGCAGATTGGGTGAATAACTTAAAAATTAGAGGTGGTATTGGAAAAACAGCAACCTCAAGTGTTACCCCGTTCCAGTACCTAAATTTAATGGCTGTTTCTCCAAATTCTGTTATAATAGGTAATTCAAGTCAAAGTTTAGTTTATACAAAAACATTAGGTAATCCTAATCTGAGTTGGGAAAGTAGTATAAACTACAATTTAGGTACAGATTTTTCAGCTTGGCGAGGATTATTAGGGATAGAATTTGATGTATTTTATAAATATCAATATGATATTCCTGCTTATGTCGCTGGTGCTTATCCTCCATCTATGGGCGGCTACTTCTTTAATGTCGTAAATAAAAACAAAATAGACTATCGAGGTTTTGATTTTACGATCACACACGACAACAAAATTGGCGATTTTCAATATGGGGTAAAATGGTTAAGTTCGTTTGCAAAACGTCGCTGGTTATATTATGCTGGCGATTCTCCAAATACACCTGATTATATGAAACTTACAGGAAAAGAAGTAGGCTCTCAACTTGGATTTATAGCAGAAGGACTTTTCCAGTCACAAGAAGAAATTGACAATTCTGCAACCATTCCCGGTGCAAAAGTACTCCCCGGATACATTAAATATCAGGATAGAAACGGTGACGGAAAAATTACGTATGCACAAGACATGGGCTATGTAGGTAAAAGCGCCTACCCAAAATATCAAACATCATTGAACCTAAATGGTGCGTGGAAAGGATTCGATTTTGATATATTATTACAAGGAGGCTTAGGACGCACAGTCGCATTGACAGGCGTTTATACTTCTACTGGTTCTGAAGGTATTATGGATAATACGGCGTTTACAAAATTATTCTACCACGGAGGGAACTCGCCTCAGTTCTTAGCTGAAAATAGCTGGACACCCGAAAATACAAATGCAGAATTTCCTCGTCTATCTTTAGTTACAGTAAGTTCCAATAATGCTTACTCATCTACTTTCTGGTATCGTTCCGGAGATTATTTGAGATTTAAAACATTCCAGGTCGGATATTCACTCCCTGAAAGCTTAATCAAATCGTGGGGAGTAAAACAGGTAAGATTTTATGTAGAAGGATCTAATATATTCACATTAAGCGGATTGATGAAATACAATATTGACCCTGAACAACCTGGTGTAAACAATGGATATTATCCGCAGCAAAAAACTTTTTCAGGCGGTATTAAAATTACATTATAATTAAAATTGAAAACGATGAAAAATATACTTAAAATAACAATTCTGGCTTTTATACTTGCCGGATTTTATAGTTGTAATGATTGGCTAGAACTCACTCCTACCAGCGATCTTACCGATAAAGCTGTTTGGGAAAATGAAGAAAGCGCCGATCTGTATGTAGATGGTTTCTACACCTATTTAAGCCAGTACGGGCAATTTGGATCACAGCAATTTCAGGGTAGTCTTACGGAAAGCTTGACAAATACCTTCAAGTATGGTTCCTATGCACTTGGACATAAAGCCGGACATCCGAATAATTATGTATTTAATCCGAGTGTAATCACATCTGCAAGTTGTTTTTACGATAATTGGAATGATGGCTACAATAAGATTAGAAGAATGAATGAATTCTTAAAATCAATGCAGAAATATTCCACTTTTTCAGAAGAAAAAAATACACTATTGGAAGCACAGGTACGTTTCTTTCGTGCATTTATGTATTTTCAGCTTGCCAAACGACATGGCGGCGTAATCCTTTATACCGATATTGATCAAATGCAGAAAGATATGGACCGCAGCACCGAAAAAGAAACGTGGGATTTAGTAGAATCTGATTTAGATTTTGCCATTGCCAATTTACCCGATGATTGGACATCTACTGCAGATAAAGGACGTCTTACAAAACTTGCAGCATTTGCCTTCAAATCCAGAGCAATGTTGTATGCACAACGCTGGCAATCAGCATATAACGCAGCTGATTCTGTAATTCTGTCAAACAAATACGGTCTCGTGGATGACTATGCTAATGCTTGTACAGGAAATAACAAAGAAGCCATTCTTCAATTTGAATACAAGGTTTTAGGTCCAAATCATACTTTTGACAAAGATTATGCACCATTAAGTGATGGTTATGAGTTTGGTGGACTGGGTACCCCAACCCAAGAAATGGTAGAATGTTATGAAAAAGCCGATGGCACTAAAATGGATTGGTCACCTTATCATTCCAAAACAGCATCTCGTCCTCCCTACGAAAACCTTGAACCGCGATTTAAAGCATCCATTATTTATCCCGGCAGCACTTGGAAAGGTAATGTAATGCAAAATTCAGTAAACGGAACTTACGGAAGTTTTATGGCTTACAGAGCACAACCATATACTTATGGATATACCACCACGGGCTATTTCTTAAGAAAATTAATGGATGAAAGTCATAAAGACCTGAAAGGTACTCCGAGCACTCAGACTTGGGTAGAAATCCGTTATGCAGAAGTACTTCTGAACAAAGCTGAGGCAGCTTATCGGTTAAGTAAAATTTCCGAAGCACAATCAGCTATGAATTTAGTACGCGCCCGGGTTGGCTTACCTGCTAAATCTTCTACCGGTGATGATTGGTTTAAAGATTATATAAATGAACGTAAAGTAGAACTAGCTTATGAAGGACAACTATTTTGGGATATGCGCAGATGGAAATTAGCTCATATAGAATATAATAATTATCGTTGTCATGGTTTCAAAATTACAGGGGACAATTATGAATATATTGACGTTGATTATCAAAACCGTCAATTCCTGGAAAAAACGTATATACTTCCTATCCCTGATGAAGAATTGCAAAACAACTCAGTTATTGCCCAATACGATGAATGGAAATAATAACCGTAAAATATAAAACAATGAAAAATAAAATTTTATCAATATTTGCTATTTTCACCCTTCTATTGGGTTGGAATAGTTGCCAACAGGTGGAAGACCTCACTCCATCGATTTCACGAGAAGGGATAAACAGCCTCACAGCGTCCTTCCTCAACGATGAAAGTTCTGAAAATTCATTTACTAGTGAAATCGACTATGCTAATGGTGTTATTACTATTGTTTTTCCCTATAACTATCCTCGTACATCCGATAATGTTTTAACAATGGATAAATTAAAACATATAAGAGTGCAGGCTAACCTGGATGATAATGTAACCATTTCTCCGGCATTATTATACATGGATTTAACGCAGGAAAATTATATAACCGTAACAGACCAAACGAAGAAACAAAAACAGTACAAAGTAATAGGAGAAATCAGAAAAAGTAATGAAACCAAAATTACAAGCTTCGAACTCCAAACCCTTGGTATTGCAGGAGTAATTGACGATAATTCGAAAATAATTTCTCTTATTTCTGCCGATGTTATAGGCGATGCCATTGCCACTGTAAATGTTGCTCATGGAGCTAATATGAACCCTGACCCTACAAAAACAGCATTGAATTACGACAGTGATGTGAAAATAACTGTTACAGCTCAAGACGGTAAAACAACTTCCGTTTATACAGTTAAAAAAGCTGCTCCTTCCAAAACAGAATTTGGAATGCGTGCAGGAAGTGCTAAAATACTTTGGGTGAAAAAGTTGAATTCTGAACTTGGTATCAGTACATTAAATTTGACTGGTGGTATTGCAGCTACAAAAGATTATTTGGTAATAAATACCAGAGGAATTAACAGTATTTATCTTGACCGAAAAAATGGAGAAATAGCCGGCACTCTTAATTTAGGAGATAAGTTAGGAAGCTTGGTTAACTTCTACAATACTTGTGATGATAATGACAACATCTTACTTTGTAATTTATCACCAAATAACGGTTCATTTAAAGTTTGGAAAATCAAAGGAGTTAATGGAACTCCGGAAGCATTTATCGAATGGAATGGCGGAGTTGCTATTGGACGTAAACTTTCAGTAAAAGGAAGCATTGACGGTGATGCCATTATTACAGGTGCAATTTTAGGAGCAGGAAATAAATTTGCCCGTTGGCAGGTAAAAGGAGGAGTACTTTTATCACAGACTCCCGAAATTATAACCATTAGTGGTATTGGTGGGGCATGGAATAATAATTGTGACATAGTTTCTACAAGTGCGACAGATTTAAGCGCTGATTATTTTGCAGCTTATTATGCCGCACCCTATCAATTTGCCTGGGTAAATGGCACTAGCAACTCAATTAAAGCCACATCTCCGGTTTTAAGCTCCAACTGGATTTCTAATGCAGCTGATTATATTGTATTTAACAAATGCCCATACGCAGTACAGAATTCTATAAATTCATTTACCTGGGGAAGCGATGATACAGTTTATCTGTATGATGTAAGTTCCACCAGCACTATGGGCGCTTCTGTATGGAAAGCTGACATAGGCAAATATGGCGGAAAAGAAAATGGAGGACAAAATGCAAACGGAACAGGTGACGTAGCCTTGAAAGTTTCAGATAATGGATATTATATGTATCTGTACTTTATGTTCACCAACGGTTGTGTAGTTTGTGTTCAATATGATTGTATTAGTATGTAAATTTGGCAATAAAACCTGCACCAATATCTTTGGTGCAGGTTATTTCTTTTTATATGAAACAAGCATGAACCAACGGTCAACATAGTTATTACAAACTTTCTCCAAAGACATTGAAAATCAGTCATACAAGTTCCACACGATAATTAAAAAAAATATTTACGGATGAAAAAATATAAAATCAATCATCATAGTTTATTTCTGTTGATAGCCTGTTGTTTTATTTTTTCTTTGCAGTCTTGTAAAGACAAAAAAGTTCCTTATGATTTTCCCGACCCTCCTTCTATTAGCAATAAGGACAAACCACGTTTTATCTGGATTGACGCAGCTGCAAATTTTAAAGATTTCGCCAATAGTAAAGAAAACATTGCCAGAGATCTGAACCTGGCTAAAAATGCAGGATTCACAGATATTGTAGTTGATATTCGACCCACAAACGGAGATATATTGTATCAGTCATCTGTCGAAGGTTCCAAACAAGTAACATGGCTTCCGGCTTGGGTAAACGGTGTTTATTCCAAAGTAGAGCGTACAGAAACATGGGATTATCTTCAGGCATTTATTGATAAAGGACACGAACTCGGGCTCAAAGTTCATGCCGGATTTAACACAATGGTAGGTGGTAATGGTAACGGATTGGGCAATCAAGGTCTCCTTTACAGAGATAACACAAAAAAATCGTGGGCTACTTCTGAAAATTTGACTTCTGGTATAACCAATACGATGGACAATGGCGATGGAACTAAATTTTTCAATCCGGCTAATGACGAAGTTCAAAATTACATCTGTAACCTTTTGAAAGATCTGGCAAAATATGATTTAGATGGGATTTTCTTGGATAGAGGACGTTTTGACGGGATTAAATCTGATTTTTCAGACATTACCCGCCAAAAATTTCAAATTTATATCGGTGGGTCAACTATAACTAATTTCCCAGAAGATATTCTTCCAAAAGGGGCTACAATGCAGACCATATCTTCAATGAGCACTTACCCGGTATACTTTAAACAATGGCTGGAATTCAGAGCAAAAATAATGTATGATTTTATGGAAAAAGCAAAAAACGCCATTAAATCTGTAAATTCAAAAATAAAATTTGGAGTATATGTAGGTGGCTGGTATTCTACCTACTATGAAGTAGGTGTGAACTGGGGAAGTAAAAAATACAATACGTCATCTTACTACAGTAAATGGGCTACGGCAAATTACCAAAATTATGGTTATGCCGGATTAATGGAACAAATGTTGATTGGAGCTTATGCCTCACCACTTAGAGTATACGGCACAACTGAATGGACCATGCAGGGATTTTGCAAATTGGCAAAAGAAAAAACAAAAGGAGACTGCCCAATGGTAGCCGGAGGACCTGATGTCGGCAATTGGGATTCAAATAATACTGCAACACAAGAAGAAGAAAACCAAGCGATAGTCAATTCAGTAAAAGCTTGCATGGATGAATGTGATGGATATTTTTTATTCGATATGATTCATTTAAAAATGGCGAATCAATGGATTTATGCAAAAGAAGGTATTGATAAAACGTTAACAGCAAATTAAACATGATTAAATCCAAATTTTCTCCTATAATATGTATAGTGAGCTTACTTTGTGTTATACTTCCGGGACAGAGTAAGGGACAATATATTTCAATATCGGGAAAGGTTATCTGCAATGGGAAAGGCGTTGAAAGTGTAGTAGTTACCGATGGGAATACATGTGTAACGACCGATAAAAAGGGATTATATACTATTCAAACTTCAAAAAGCACTGATTTTGTCTATCTTTCTACTCCGAGTGGTTATCTTCCGCATGATAGTTTGATGATACCTCATTTTTATAAAAGGTTGAATTTTAATAAAAGCAAAATTTATAATTTTGAATTAAAGAAAAATCCAAAAAATGATTACAATCATACATTATTAGTTCATACTGATCCTCAATTCTATAAAACAGATAACTTTAATCATTATCAGAAAGTAATTGAAGATTGTCAAGAAACAATCAATAAATACAAAAATGTGGATTTATTCGGTATTGATTGTGGAGACCTGGTAGGCGATAAACCTGAATTCTATCCTACATATATAGAATACCTGAGCAAGACAGAAATCCCTTTTTACCGCGTATTAGGTAATCATGATATGGATTATAGCAGACGTTCTGATGAAACATCTACCACAAGATATAAAAAGATTTTCGGACCTGCCTATTATTCATTTAACAAAGGAAAAATTCACTACATTATCCTTGATAATATCTTTTATATTGGCCGTGACTATTTTTATATGGGCTATGTCAGTGAAAAGATTTTAAATTGGTTGAAGGAAGATCTATCCTATGTCCCGAAAGGTTCAACTGTTTTTGTGTCTATGCACATACCTGCACGATTAAGTAACAAATCAGAGTTTTTCAAATATGATGG
>Ga0116171_10001859_pt1 | contig 20551 bp, 14 predicted proteins | sample AD_JPNHW2_MetaG_FD_89798 | JGI IMG/M metagenome (GOLD analysis project Ga0116171, IMG submission 89798) | Active sludge microbial communities of municipal wastewater-treating anaerobic digesters from Japan - AD_JPNHW2_MetaG | ecosystem: Engineered > Bioreactor > Anaerobic > Digestate | place... | reverse complement strand
TAAACCTTATATTTACCCATTTGGGGCGGGATCCTGACCTGATCCACCAGAGTCCTTATATCATCAACAGAATTGTTGGAAGCCCCGTCGAGTTCATAAATGTTGAATGATGCGTTTTCATTGAATGAGATGCAGGATGGGCAGGCATCACAAGCTTCCAGGGTGAGTGAAAGATTTTCACAGTTTATGGTCTTTGCCAGAATACGGGCACAGGTAGTTTTCCCGACACCCCTCGGGCCGCAGAAAAGGAACGCCTGGGCAAGCTGGTTATTTTTAATGGCGTTTTTTAAGGTGTTGGTGATCGGGTGCTGGCCAACAACTGTATCAAAGGTTTGCGGACGGTATTTTCGGGCAGATACAATAAAATTTTCCATATATGGACTTCCTGCAAGAGCAAAACAGGGTCAAAATTACAAAAGTTTTTGTTTTTTGCGTAATTTGGCGCCTGCGCCAAAAGCCCGTTATGTTACTCATTCTTACATCTGAGATCACTGCCCGTCTGAATTACGTTGCCCGTTTTTTGTTCTGTCAGCTGTTAGACCTGGAGTTCCGGTTAACAATATCGCAGGAAGAGTTTGATTTGTACCCGGGGCCAAAACTTGTTTATGGTGTGGATCCCCCGGCCGGGGTTCCCTTTATCCGCTCTGAAGGTATTTTGTTTGAGCGTGAGATCAGAATAAAACCAATTAATGTGACATGGGTTTACAATCTTCCGGTATTTTTTCAAAATGATGATTTTCGTGCCTTAATCCCCTTTGATATTTTGGGAGCCTCTTTCTATCTGATCAGCCGGTATGAAGAGTACCTGCCGCATTCGAAGGATTCGCATGGAAGGTTCATGGCAAAGGAGAGTCTTGCCATGAAAAATGGATTTCTTGAACTTCCGGTAGTGAATTTGTGGGCTGGCCTGCTCGGGAAAATGTTGCTTCAAAAATTTCCCGGCATTCGGATAAAAGTGCATGGTTACCGGTATGTTCCTACCATCGATGTGGATCATACCTATGCCTATCTTAGCAGGACGATGCTGAGAACCATAGGCGGGGCTGGCAAATCGGTCGTGCAGGGAAGGTTCATGGATGTTTATCGAAGAATCCGTGTTTTAACGGGTCATGAAAAAGATCCTTATGATAATTTCGGGTACCTCGCCGACCTGCACCTTAAATATCTTAACCGGCCGTTGTTTTTTATACTATATGCAAATTACGGCGGCGACGATAACAATGTAACGCTTCAATCAGTCCGGTTCCGGAACTTATTGCAGGAACTGGTCAAAGACCATGAAATCGGGATACATCCTTCGGTTTCATCCGCAAAATATCTGAATCTGCTCAGCAAGGAACTTGATTCTTTGTCGGAAGTTATTCAGAAAAAGATCATTTCAAGCCGGCAACATTTCCTGAAATTTGAGTTTCCGGTCACTTTCCGGATGTTGAGACAACTCGGTATTACCCATGATTATTCGATGGGTTATGCTTCTGATCCCGGATTCCGGGCAGGCACTTCTGAACCATTCCCATTTTTTGACCTTCAGGCCAATGAGGTGACAGAATTGGTCCTGCATCCGATAACACTGATGGATGTAACATTGCGTGATTATCTGCGTCTAACGCCTGATCAGGCCGTTCAGCTTATTCAGAAATACATACAAGGTGTCAGGTCGGCGGGCGGAACATTTCTGAGCCTGTGGCACAACGAAAGCCTCTGCGACACCGGGAAATGGAAAGGCTGGAGGCAGGTTTACGAAAAGATGGTTGAATCGGCTTCCATTTGAAAAACTTCATGATCCGTTATCTTCAACATAATCAGATCGACAAAACCGGCTGGGACCGGTGTGTGGCAGCTTCCATGAACCGAAGAATTTATGCTTTTTCGTGGTACCTCGATCAGGTATGTAACGGATGGGATGCACTGGTAGAAGATGATTATATCAGTGTCTTTCCGCTGACCCATCGCAACAAATGGGGGATCAATTACCTCTATGAACCCTTTTTTACGCAACAACTTGGAATTTTTTCAACCAAGCCGGTCACTGAAGAACTTGTTTCCGGATTTCTCGGTCAGATACCCCTGAAATTCAGATTTGTCGAGATTCACCTGAACTCCATGAATCCTGTGAAAACCGGTGGCTTTAATACGTTTCCGAGACTGAATCATGAGGTTAATCTTTCGACTGATTATGATCAACTTTACGCTGCCTATTCACAAAATACGAGAAGGAATCTGAAGAAAGCGGGAGAGTATGGCATCTTACTTAGCATGGATACTTCCATTGATGAATTGATATCGCTTTTCAGAGAAAATTTTGGAAAGCGGGAGGGAAAACTCAAACAGGATCATTATCGGATTCTGGAAGGACTTTTAAACGAACTGAAGAACCGGTTGCAGGGAGTTGTATACAGCGTCGTGAATACTTCGGGAAAGCTTATGACTGCTGCATTTGTACTGACAGACGGGGGAAGGCATTATTTTCTTTTTGCGGCATCTGATCCGGCTGCGCGTGAAAACGGCGCAATGTTTTTGTTGATCGACCAAATCATAAAACAGCATGCCGGGAGTGGGACCATTCTCGATTTCGAGGGCGGAAATGATCCGAATCTGGCCAGGTTTTATAAAGGTTTCGGAGCCTGTGAAGTGGTCTATCCGGCGCTGCGAATAAACCGTTTACCGTTTTTTCTATGGATGGGGATCAGGTTGATCAGAAAAATAAGGCCCTGAGACTGGACGATTTTAAATACCACTGCCGGATAACAATACGAATGGGAAACATCATTTTTGATAATATGATAATAGAGGATTTATGAAGAACACACTGTTTTACGAAAACATCAGGATCTCACTGACTTCGATACGGAGTCACCTTTTAAGGACGATTCTCACCATACTTATCATTTCCTTTGGCATTATGGCGCTTGTCGGGATTCTCACGGCCACAGATTCCATTAAATATTACCTGACGCAAAATTTCACCATGATGGGGGCGAACACTTTTACCATCCGGAACCGGTCATCGAATGTTCATATGGGTGGCGGGCCCCACAAGGAAAAGCGCTATGAGCCGATCACTTTTAAACAAGCAAGGGAGTTCAAGGAACGGTACGATTTTCCTGCATATACTGCTATTTATACAAGAGCGACAGGTATTGCGACCCTGAAATTTGAAAACAATAAAACCAATCCCAATGTCAGGGTAATTGGTACCGATGAAATGTATTTCATCACATCGGGGGATGAGGTTGAAATGGGACGCAATTTTACTCCCAACGAGGTAGAGAACGGATTCAAGTCGGTGATCCTGGGGGCTGCTTTGGTGAAAGATCTTTTTAAAAATCAGGAAGAACCCGTCGGGAAGATAATTTCGATCGGACCTGGAAAGTTCAAGGTAGTCGGGGTTTTAAAATCAAAAGGTTCGAGTATGGGGTTCAGCGGTGACCTGACTTGTTTTATACCGGTAACTACCGTCAGAACCACGTTTCCAAGGCCCGACATGTCGTATAATATCAACGTAATGGCTAAGAGGCCGGAGCAGGTCGACGCTGCCATTGGTGAGGCTACCGCAATTCTCAGAAATATCAGAAAAGTACCCGTTGGTATTGAGAATACCTTTGAAATGACCAAGAGTGATAACGTTGCGAAGATGCTGATCGAAAACATTAAGTATGTCACCATGGCTGCCACGCTGATCGGGATGATCACCTTGTTGGGTGCGGCAATCGGTTTGATGAACATCATGCTCGTTTCGGTGACGGAGCGCACGCGTGAAATAGGTATCCGAAAAGCCATCGGGGCCACCAAAAGGGTCATCAGGAACCAATTCTTATTTGAATCTGTCGTTATCGGGCAATTGGGAGGCGTTGTCGGGATCATTTTAGGGATCCTTGTGGGGAATGTGATCTCATTATTAATCGGGAGTGCATTCATTGTTCCCTGGATATGGATCTTTACGGGGGTAATCCTCTGTTTTGCAGTGGCCTTATTGAGCGGATTCATTCCGGCACGTAAAGCCGCCAACCTGGATCCGATTGAATCGCTTCGTTATGAATGATGCCGGGGCATGGATCTGAATAAAGTCATTACCCTGCTTAACAAGGAATTTCCTTATGAACCCACCGATGGACAGCGGAGGGTAATGGAAGAACTTGCATTATTTCTGATCCTTTCTTGGAAAAAATCGAATGCATTGTTTCTCTTGTGCGGTTATGCCGGGACAGGTAAAACGACCCTGGTCAAATCACTGGTCGATGTTTTACCGAAAATCGGCAAAAGAACCGTGTTGCTTGCCCCGACCGGGCGGGCGGCCAAAGTGCTGACAGGATACACCAAAAGGGAAGCCAATACCATTCACCGGAAAATCTATCTGGCGCATACCACGAAGGAGGGACAGATCAGCCTGAGGTTGCAGACCAATTATCATAAGCATACGCTGTTCATTGTTGATGAGGCCTCGATGATCCATTACGGGGGTGCCAATGATGGAGCGTTGTTTTCATCGAGAAATCTTCTGGATGATCTTTTTCACTATGTATACAGCGGTGAGAATTGCAGGATGATGTTCATCGGTGATACGGCCCAACTTCCGCCGGTTGGCCTTGGATACAGCCCGGCGCTGGATAAAGAGTTTTTAAAACAAACGTACCATCTTTCACTGGATACTTATGAACTGACTGAGGTGGTGAGGCAGGCAAAGAAGTCGGGGATCCTGGTGAATGCCACTCTGGTACGGGAGCAGCTCCAGGAGCAAAAATTTGAACTTCCCATTTTGACCACCGGGGCTTTTAAAGACATTCAAAGGATTACGGGTGCAGAGTTGGAGGAGGTTCTGAACCACTCTTTTTCAGGGTCGGAAAAAGACCATAACGTGGTTGTTTGCCGGTCCAATAAAAGGGCGAATATCTTCAACCGTGAAATTCGCAGGCGGATCCTCTACTATGAAGATGAAATATCGACCGGCGATTACCTGATAATCGTTAAAAATAATTATTTCTGGTTACCTGATGATTCAAAGGCGGGGTTTATTGCCAATGGGGACATTGTTGAACTGATGCGAATCCGAACGATCGAAGAGCTTTATGGTTTTCGTTTTGCGGATGTTACGATACGGTTTCTCGATTACCCGGAGGAGAAGGAACTGGATGTTAAAATTATTCTGAATACGCTCATGTCAGAATCCGCGGCGCTTTCACAAACGGATAACAACCGGCTTTTTCAGGCTGTGATGGAGGATTACGCGGAGCTTCCCTCACGGAGAGCCCGGCTGGAGCAGGTCAAGATCAATCCCTTCTTTAACGCGCTTCAGGTTAAATTTGCCTACGCGCTTACCTGTCATAAAACACAAGGCGGTCAGTGGAATACGGTTTTCATTGACCAGGGGTATCTGAACGATGCCATGATCAATGTTGAATACGGCCGCTGGTTGTACACGGCATTAACACGGGCTACACGCAGGCTGTTCCTGGTGAACTTCGAGGAACGTTTTTTTAAAAAATAACCCTGCCGGATCTACTTCTAGCAGGGTTATTTCTCTTGGAATAGTATTCTTTACCAGCCAAGGAGTGTAATCCCGACAGTCCATGGGTAAAGTTCGGGACCCTGATCTTTTTGAAACATCGGGGTTAGCGAATAGGTGGCAAAGAGATTCAGGTGAGACCAACCAATCCGGAATGCCGCATCAATTTTAAAAGGTGACAGGTGATATGCACCCCGGTCGCGTACCAGGTATTTATCTACGGTATAGGTAGCCACCTGATTACCTTTATCATCAACGAGGAAATAAGTCTGATTTTTATTTTCATAAACCTGTTTGGTGTATGAACCAATACGGGCTCCCAGAATTGCCCCGAGTGAGATGTGAAAACTGTTTGACCGCCGGTACCTGTTGGTCTGATATTCAAATAATAACGGAAGTGTGATATAGGAAACAACCATTTTATTTTTATAAATGGATACCGGATTCCCGTTCGCGTCCTCTACTTTATATGCCACCAGCGCGGTTGAATCCTTCAACATCACATAATTATTGGTAAAAAAATAGTTACTGATCTGAAAACCAATACCTGTCGTGAATCCCAGGTGGTTTTTAGCAAGGTTGACATTCAATTCAAATGGATTGATGTTGACATTCAGTGAACGGGCAGTATTTATATTCATATACGGATATTCGGGATAAAAATTCATGTCGAATCCGGAGGTTGAATATCCATTAAAACCCAGTTCAATTCCGGCCCAATGGCCATTGTACTTTTTGTGTTTTTTACAAAATGGGAAGTCATTCCAGTTAAAATCGGGGAACCCGCAAAGAAAGTCATTCATAAAGGCGCTGTCATGGACATGATGGCCAGATTTATACTTGGGACAATCGGAATGGTCTTGTGCCATTAAAGCAGGCAATGCTATAGTCATGCTGATGACAATAAGGAAAATCCTCATAGTTTTCATATCATACATTTTTTTGGTTAACAACTGAAGCCTAAGACGTGAAAATATTGCGGATGTTACAAAGTTATCAGCTATCGAGTTTCAGAACGGCAAGAAAAGCTTTCTGAGGCACTTCGACATTTCCGATCTGTCGCATCCGTTTTTTCCCTTTTTTCTGCTTTTCAAGAAGCTTTCTCTTGCGGGTGATGTCGCCGCCATAACATTTCGCGGTCACATCTTTTCTCACAGCCTTTACGGTCTCCCGTGCAATGATTTTGGCACCGATGGCTGCCTGGATGGCGACTTCAAATTGCTGACGGGGGATGAATTCTTTTAATTTAATACAAAATTTCCGGCCGAAATCATAGGCATTGTTTCGGGTAATCAGTGCTGAGAGTGCATCCACCACTTCACCATTCAGCAGGATATCGAGTTTAACGAGATCAGTATCCTTATAACCGATAGGATGATAATCGAAGGAGGCATATCCTTTGGAGATACTTTTCAAACGGTCGTAAAAATCAAATACAATCTCGCCAAGCGGGAGTTCTACGGTAAGTTCAATACGATCGGTGGTAAGGTAGACCTGATTTTTCAGTGTTCCGCGTTTATCCATGCAAAGTTTGATGATCGGGCCGATATACTCCGCTTTGGAAATGATGTTGGCAATGATATAAGGTTCTTCCATACGTTCGATGTAGTTCGGTTCGGGGAGTCCGGACGGGTTGTAAACATCGAGCATTTCACCTTTTGTTGTATAGACTTTATAGGAAACGTTGGGAACCGTTGTGATCACATCCATATCGAATTCCCGGTCGAGGCGTTCCTGAATGATCTCCATATGAAGCAGACCCAGAAAACCGCAACGGAAGCCGAATCCAAGTGCAGCAGAAGCTTCTGGTTCAAAGGTGAGCGAAGCATCATTCAGGCGCAGTTTCTCGAGGGAATCACGCAATTCTTCATACTCATCGGCGTCAGTGGGGTAGATTCCGGCGAATACCATTGGTTTTACACCGCGAAAGCCTGAAATTCCCTCACTGCAGGGAGTTTCAACATGGGTAATGGTATCGCCCATCTGGACCTCTTTGCTGTTTTTGATACCGGATATGATATATCCGACATCACCGGTAAAAACGGTTTCACGGGATTCGGGTCGGAGCCTGAGTATCCCAACTTCATCGGCGTGATAATCCATTCCCGTGGCGACAAATTTCACGTGGTCGCCCTTGCTGATGGAACCGTTGAATATACGGAAATAGGCAACCACGCCTCTGAATGGATTGTAGAGGGAGTCGAAGATCAGTGCTTGCAGCGGGGCTCCGGAATCGCCGGCAGGGGGTGGAATCTTATGTATGATGGCTTCCAGAACCTCTTCGATACCCAAACCTACTTTAGCGCTTACCGAAAGGATCTCGTGGCGGTCGCACCCTATCAGATCAACGATCTGGTCTTTTACTTCCTCAACCATTGCGGCATCCATGTCGATCTTATTTAAAACCGGGACGATGGAGAGGTTATGTTCAATGGCAAGATAGAGATTGGAAATGGTCTGTGCCTGGATTCCCTGGGTCGCGTCGACAACGAGCAGCGCTCCTTCACAGGCGGCAATAGCTCTTGAAACTTCATAGGAGAAATCAACATGCCCGGGTGTATCGATCAGATTCAGCGTATAGTTTTCACCCTGGTAGGCGAATTTCATCTGAATGGCGTGACTTTTAATGGTGATTCCCCGTTCACGTTCCAAATCCATATCATCGAGCACCTGTTCTCTTGAATCCCGTTCCGAAATGGTATCGGTCCATTGTAACAATCTGTCGGCCAGCGTGGATTTTCCGTGGTCAATATGAGCAATAATGCAAAAGTTACGGGTGTTTTTCACGGATGCAAAGATAGCAATATCACTTGATAATGATGCAGCATCATCTCAGCAAAGTCAGGGAACCGTGGATATTCCTTTTAACGATGCCATTCAGCGTCACTTCATTTACATCACACACGAAAAAATAGGTACCATCGCTGCATGATTGGCCGGTATTCATATCTTTCCCGTCCCAGTTAATTTCAGGATCATGGGTTTTGAACACCGCTTTACCCCACCGGTCAAAAATGGTAAGATCGATTTCTGAGACGGAGCTTCTGTGAACGGGCCTGAAGAGGTCATGGCTACCGTCGCCGTTGGGTGTAAAGATGTTTGGGAGTGAATATCCCGGGCAGGCCGTAATGTCGACGCATATCACGGGACTCATTTCGCTTTTATTCCCCATGGAATCAATGGCAACCACACCATAACAACCTACGATCGACTGGTAGGGGGCGTGGAGGTATGTTGTATCCATGGGATGTAACAACGAATCGATCAGGAGCGGGTATCCCGGAGTGGAGGAGTAATAGATATAGTATTTCTCGATATCGGTAGGGCAGGAATCAGCAGGAATTTTCCAGGATAGTTGATTGACGGCATCTTCGCAATTTGTTTTTACAGTAAGTAGCGGGGGACAAGGCGGGATGTTGTCGACGGGGATATCGCAGGTCTCCTGAGATTCGTTGATGATCGGATATACAAAACCCGGGGCCGAGTATTTTCCGACACTCCGGATCCGGTAACAATAACGTTCCCCGTTGATGAGACCTTTATCCATAAAGCTGTTTTTCAGACTTTGACCCACTGAATCAAACCCGGCCGAACCGGGATCTTTTCTGAAAATAATGAAACGGTCATTGGCCCATGGCACTTTGTCCGACCAGTTCAGTCTTATGGATTTGTCGGTTGGATCGGTCGTGAGAAACATCGAGGCGGCTGGCTGCGAGGATCCCATCAGGAATCGGTTCCCCGGCGTCTCATTGTAAAAATCAACCCTGTAAATAAATTCGAATGTGCTGGTGTTAAGCATGGCATCGTTAAAAATAGTATCATTCAGATTATTGGTCGAATCGATCCTGAGAAAATCATCCGGGGAATCTGACCGTGCCCTGTTGAGGATGTATTTGTAAGGACCGGGAGCCTGAAGGGTGTCGATCTCGGTCGGTTTCGACCAGGCGGTGTAAATTGTGCCGTCAGAACCATGGGTTGATGTGATACTGACATTGGTCATCACGGGAAGATCTTTTTTTAAGGCAGCACAGGCTTCATTAGAGGCGTAACTTTCCGATTTATCGGTAAATACGGCAATGATCAGGTAACAATATCTGATACCCTGCTGAAGTCCGGTACCGTTATTATCGTCAAGGTAAGTCGTTGTGGTATGGTCATTAACAGATGCAATCCGGGAGTACCCAAGGTAGACGGGTACCCCTGTCTGGCAATACCCCGGAAGATAACCGGTTGAATCGGCCTTACGGTATATATCGAATCCGGATGCGTTCTGACAGGCATAGGGATCCCAGTTCAGGGTTATAGAATTACCCATTGGAGTGGCTGAAAGATTTTCGGGGGCAGGACCGATAACGAGGATGTTTATAGTCTTCAGGGTAACCAGGTTCACCGGTTTCGCATTGTCCTGGGCTTTAAAAAAAAGCTGGTAGGGTTGGTTCCTTATATGGTCACAGACCGTGTTCCAGCGAAAAAGTGACAACGTATGTCCATAACCAGAAGCAGGATTGGGCTCCAGGGTTGCAGGATTATTGTTTATGACCAGGGGTCCGCCCGTTCCTGAAAGCGTCACCGTATTGCTGTCGGAATCATACGCCCGTACCGGGAACCTCAGATTCTTTCCGGCTTCCACGCAGGTGTCGGCAACATCATAGATAACGGGAGGATGATTATTACATGCCACAACAATGATCTGCATATCGCGAAGGATGCTTCCGATCCTGATCCCGTTGCGCCATTCCTCAATCAGAATCGCAATATTATACTCGCCTTGTTTTTGGGGACTATCCCATAAAAGATCACCGGTAACCGGATTCAGTGAGAGATGATTGGAAGCCTGTGGAAATGAGTATCCGGGAATGACTTGTCCTCCGGCTCCGCGGCAGGGCACCAGCCGGTATGAAAGGCTGTCACCATCGGCATCCCATGCTCCCGGATTATGATAATAAGGTTGGTCGACACAGCCATTATCTATTGGCGGAAGCAGCAGTACGGGTGAGTTGTTAAAGCCTCCGATAAAAGGACTGATCGTCAATTCGGAATAGATAAAAAGGGGTGTATTAACCGAATTGGGAATATTCAGGATCCCTCCGTTGCGGTTCGGATCTTCGCAGGAAATAATATAGGTGGATGGTCCCGGGAAACTGTGACGGCCGATATAAACATTGTAGGTAATATCATTGGGGAGGTACTTTACAGTGTCGCGGTGAATCTCGCTGGTTTGCCCGTCGCCCCAGTCAATGGTGAGATATTCCCGGTAAGCATTGGCAGGGCTCGGCGTAAAGGTGTAAGAGATCAGCTTGATCTCGTAAGTCAGCTCTGAAATATGGCGGTATACGATCTCTGCAGCCCTTTGATGCGTGGCAGATGCAGAGAAGGGAGCCATCATCATAAAAAACCACAGTAAGGCAACCGGTAACAGGCCAAATCTTATCCGCATGACAGGGTCGAAGGACTGGTTATTTCGTCAAAAGTAATAATTTTCCGTATGTCAGGTTCCAGAGCACGATTCAATTATTTTCAATGGTCGGTTAATTCCGGTATGGTGCAAGAATGAAAACTCTGATAGGCTGATAGTTCTTTCGGATCTGAGTTTTCAGGATCCGGTATATTTTTTCTAACGATATTCTGCATGGTTACAGGTTGTCGTATGCTGTATTTCTCCTAACTTTGCACCGTATTGTGTAACTGCCCCGGAAATGTATCTTCCCGATGTAGAAGTTGAAAAGAGTGAGATCATCAAACGCTACCGGAATCTTCTCAGAGTCTGGAAACCCCGAGCCCCTGCGGACAGGATCAGTGTAAAAAAAGCGTTCAAAATGGCTCTTGAGGCGCACAAAGATATGCGCCGCAAAAGTGGTGAACCCTATATTTATCATCCCCTGAGCGTGGCAACAATTGCTGCCGGCGAAATCGGACTTGGTACGACCTCGGTGATCTGTGCGCTGTTACATGATGTAGTTGAGGACACGGAATACACGATCGAGGATATCAGGGGTTTATTTGGCGATAAAGTAGCTGCTATCATTGACGGGCTGACCAAAATCAAAGGAATTTTTGATCAGAAGTCGGTTTCGATCGGGGCCGAGAATTTTAAAAAGATCCTGCTGACCCTTTCTGATGATGTCCGGGTCATCTTGATCAAGCTGGCCGACCGGTTGCATAACATGCGAACGCTGGATGCACTCTCGCACGAAAAAAGAGTGAAAATATCCTCCGAAACCACGTACCTGTATGCGCCTTTAGCCCACCGGCTTGGTTTACATGCGATCAAGAGCGAACTGGAAGACCTTGCATTAAAATATACCGAACCCGAAGTTTATGAAACCATCTCCCGGAAATTAAAAGAGACTGCAAAGGGTCGTTCCCGGTTCGTAAATAAGTTCATATATCCCATTAAGAAGGCGTTGACCCTGCAGGGATTTCGTTACACCATCCAGGCACGGGAAAAGTCGATTGCTGCAATCTGGCTTAAAATGCAGAAGAAAGAGGTTCCTTTCGAGGAGGTTTACGACATCTTTGCCATCCGTATTGTAATTGATTCACCTGTTGAGAGTGAGAAATCGGATTGCTGGAAAGTGTATTCTGCAATCACTGATTTTTACCGACCGAACATGGACCGTCTCCGCGACTGGATCTCCATTCCTAAAGCCAATGGGTACGAGGCTTTGCATACCACGGTGATGAGCCACACCGGTCAGTGGGTAGAGATCCAGATCCGATCAAAAAGAATGGATGAGGTTGCCGAGAAAGGTTATGCAGCCCACTGGAAATACAAGGAATCGATGCATCTGAACAGCCGGCTCGACAATTGGCTGGATCGCATCAAGGAGATGATCGAGAGTCCGGACTCCGATGCCTTATCATTTATTGATGATGTTAAGGGTTATTTTTTCCTGGAAGAGATTTCGGTCTTTACACCCCAGGGGGAACTGCGAACACTTCCGGCAAATTCGACCGTTCTCGATTTTGCTTATGCCATTCACAGTGAATTGGGAGATACCTGCATCGGGGCAAAAATTGATAAAAAATTAGCCCCGATCAATCAGAAACTGAAAAACGGGCAACAGGTTGAGATTATAACATCCCGGAAACAATCGCCCAAGGAAGAATGGCTGTCCTATGTTGTAACAACCCGGGCAAAAACCAATATAAAGCTTGCTGTTCGGGGTGAGAAGAAAAAATTTGCAAAACCGGGGAAAGAGAAGCTGGCAAAGTGGTTCCTGGAGTGTGGAATTGAGTTCACCAATGAGACGATCAGGAAATTTCAGGCCTCGGTGAATTTCAACAGTTTCATTGATCTGTACTATGCTGCCTATCAGGATAAGATAGGATTCAAGGATGTAAAGATTTTCGGTACAGCCAGTTTTAACACCGGTTGGAAAACACCGGGCTCAGGTAAAACACCGGGCGCAAAACCAAGGATTGGAGCAGGTGCCGGCCAGACGGAAAAATTCCCGGTATTGCAGGGAATCCTGATTCCGGAAGAGGGACCCCAAGGACAAATCAGGTTTGATGTGGCTGAATGCTGCAATCCGATACCAGGTGATGAGGTGATCGGACTGATGAGTACACCGGAGAGTCCGCTGGTTCTTCACCGGACAAATTGTTCAAGGATTCATGAGCTCATTACGGTGTTCAACAATAAAATGGTCAGTATCAACTGGACCAACCGGGAATCGATCACCTTCCTTGCCGAGATCAAACTACTGGGACTTGACAAACTCGGACTCATCAATGAAATCACGAAAATCATGTCGAATGAATTGAACCTCAATATAAAATCTTTGCGCATTGAAGCCATCAATGGAATAACAGAAGGAATTATATCCTTTTATGTGCACAATACTTCAAATATTGATGATGCAATGAATAAAATAATGGGGATTGACGGGATTACAAATGTAACGAGGATCAATAAAATTTAAAAATTTATCTTTATTTGTTCTAAATATTGATAAATTTGTAACTTTATCACAAAATTCAAATTATGATTAAAAAACAGTCGGATGATGTCCTTGACAATGCCCGGAAGATATTTACGGAATACCTTGAGCGTCACGGGCACCGTAAAACTCCTGAGCGTTATACCATATTAAATGAGATCTTCGCTACAGAGGGGCATTTTGATATTGAGACCCTGTATATCAGGATGAAAAATCACAAGTACAGGGTCAGCCGTGCTACTTTGTACAATACCATTGAATTGCTATTGGACTGTGGTTTAGTCGCGAAGCATCAGTTCGGAACAAATTACGCGCAGTTTGAGAAGTCAACCCTGCTCCGGCAACACGATCATTTTATTTTCGAAGATACCGGGGAGGTACTTGAATTCTATGATCCTTCCATTGAAAGTATCAAACTCAACGTGGAGAAGCAATTCGGGGTCAGGGTCACGCATTATGCACTGACTTTTTACGGTCAATCAAACTCCAAGAAATAACGCCTCCTATGAAGATTGATGTTATTCTTGGGCTTCAGTGGGGAGATGAAGGTAAAGGCAAAATCGTAGATGTTTTAACTCCCCGATATGATATTATTGCCCGATTTCAGGGAGGACCCAATGCAGGTCATACCATTATAATCAATGGTGTTAAACATGTATTACACACAATACCATCCGGAATTTTCAGACCGGAGAAAACCAATTTGATCGGGAATGGTGTGATCATTGATCCATTTATTTTATTTCAGGAGGTGGATGCATTACATCGTGCCGGATTGACGCCAGAGGAAAATCTCCTTATTTCCGAGCGGGCGCACCTGATACTCCCGACCCATAGGCTTCTAGATGCTGCGCTTGAGTGGCAAAAAGGCATAGGCAGGATCGGATCGACGTTAAAAGGGATCGGTCCGGCATATACCGACAAATACGGTAGAAATGGCCTGAGGGTAGGCAATATTTTTCAGGAGCGGTTTGAGGCAAGCTACAATCAGCTTAAAGAGCGCCATCTGGAACAGATCCGTGCTGCCGGATTTGATTTTACTGCGCATTTGCTTGACGGATTACACCATGAAGAATATGAAAAGCGGTGGTTTGAATCAATTCAAAGGCTTCGCAAACTTCGGGTGATCCCGGGCGAACAGTTTATCAATAACAGTCTTGACCACGGAAAGTCGGTCCTTGCTGAAGGGGCTCAGGGGACAATGCTCGATGTCGATTTCGGTTCTTATCCGTATGTCACCAGTTCAAACACGATCACTGCAGGAGTATGTTCCGGGCTTGGCGTTTCTCCGCACCGGATCGGAAAAGTTTTTGGTGTTTTCAAGGCTTATTGCACCCGAGTCGGCAGCGGTCCTTTCCCCACTGAACTTCAGGATGCCCAGGGCGACAAGCTGAGAGTAGGAGGAAATGAATTTGGTTCCACGACCGGCCGACCCAGAAGGTGCGGATGGATTGACATTCCGGCCCTTAAATATTCGATCATGCTGAATGGGGTTGACAGCCTAATCATGATGAAAACAGATGTCCTTAATGATTTCGCTGAAATTAAAATAGCCACTGCCTACCGGAATAACGGGTTGGTTACCGACCGTTTCCCGTTCGATATGGAGGCGGAACCTTTTGAACCATTCTATGTTACCTTGCCCGGATGGAACACTTCTCTGGATTCGACAACATGTCTTGAAGAGGCTCCGCAAGCGCTTGTTCAATATATCCGGTTCATTGAGCAGGAGGTCAACCTTCCTGTTGACATGATCTCCGTGGGTCCGGACCGTTCGCAGGTCTTCTGCCGAAAATCCGGATAGAAATTCCGGATCAGAATGAAAATGGAAATGGAAAAGAAAAGGTTATAATTTCCTCTTTATTTCGATCTGTTCATAACCTTCGATGATATCCCCAATCTTGATATCGTTGTAATTTTCTATGTTCAGTCCGCATTCATAGCCCGACAGCACTTCCTTAACATCTTCCTTGAAACGTTTCAGTGATCCAAGTAATCCGGTATAAACGACGATACCGTCGCGGATAACCCGGATCTTGGTGTTTCGGGTCACTTTTCCATCGAGAACCATACAACCGGCGACTGAGCCAACTTTGGTAATCTTGAACACTTCGCGAACCTCGATGTTGCAGGTGATTTTTTCTTCAATATCTGGTGAAAGCATACCTTCAATAGCCGCTTTGATCTCTTCGATAGCCTGGTATATGATCGAATACAAGCGGATGTCGATTTGCTCGGCCTCAGCCAGTTTCCGGGCGCTCACGGAGGGGCGTACCTGGAAGCCGACGATCACAGCATTTGATGCTGATGCAAGAAGCACGTCGGATTCGGTTATGGCGCCAACTGATTTGTGAATGACGTTGACCATTACCTCCTGGGTAGAAAGTTTAAGTAATGAATCAGATAAAGCTTCGACCGATCCGTCGACATCCCCTTTGACAATAATGTTAAGCTCTTTGAAATCGCCAATGGCAATTCTGCGTCCGATCTCATCGAGCGTTATATGTTTCTGGGTTCGCAGTCCCTGTTCCCGTTGAAGTTGAAGACGTTTCGTAGCAATGGATTTTGATTCTTTCTCATCGGTCATCACGTTAAAACCGTCGCCGGCCTGCGGGGCGCCATTCAGTCCCAGCATCAGGAATGGCTGGGATGGTCCTGCCTGCCGGATCGGTATATTTCGTTCATTGTACATTGCTTTTACTTTACCAAAGGTTGCGCCGGCTAAAACGATGTCGCCGATGCGCAGGGTACCATTCAGTACCAGGAGTTTTGCAACGTAACCCCGGCCTTTGTCGAGCGAAGACTCAATGACCGTACCGGTAGCCAGCCGGGACGGGTTTGCTTTCAGGTTCAGGATTTCAGCTTCCAACAGTACTTTTTCGAGAAGCAAATCGATATTCGTTCCCGTTTTCGCGGAGATTTCCTGGGTCTGGTATTTTCCGCCCCATTCCTCAACCAGGATATTCATTTTAGAGAGTTCTTCCCTGATTTTATCGGGGTTGGCATTCGGTTTATCCATTTTATTGAATGCGAATACAATGGGGACACCTGCTGCCAATGCGTGATTGATGGCTTCACGTGTTTGCGGCATCACATTTTCATCGGATGCAATCACGATAATGGCCACGTCGGTAACGCTGGCACCACGGGCGCGCATGGCCGTAAAAGCTTCGTGGCCCGGAGTATCGAGAAATGTTATTTTTTTGCCATTTTCGAGTTGAACTTCGTAGGCGCCGATATGCTGCGTGATACCACCTGCTTCACCCGCAACCACGTTGGTACTGCGAATAAAGTCGAGCAATTTAGTTTTTCCGTGGTCCACATGTCCCATGACCGTTACAATGGGAGGTCTTTCCTTCAGATCCTCGGGATTGTCAGGTTCGTTCTGTCTGATGGCTTCCTGGACCTCAACACTGACGAATTCAACTTTAAATCCAAATTCTTCTGCCACCAGTGTAAGGGTTTCGGCATCTAATCGTTGGTTAATCGAAACGAACATGCCAAGGGCCATACAGGTAGAAATTACATCCGTCACCGGAATATTCAGCATGGATGCAAGTTCGTTGGCGGTGACAAATTCCGTGACTTTAATCACATGTCTGCCTTCTTCCCTGCGTTCCATCTCTTCGTGCAGTTGCTGGTTTGCAGCTTCACGTTTTGCCTTACGGTACTTGGATGCTTTCGATTTTCCGGTCGGAGAGAGGCGGGCCAGGGTCTCTTTAATTTGTTTTTCAATATCTTCGGTCGTGACCTCGGGTTTCTGGATCTCCTTGTGATATTTCTTATCCTTTGCGGTTGAAGGCCTTTGTGTATAGACATGCTGGGCGTCCTGATCAGCAGGAACTCCCTCTTCGCCCTGTCTTTTTATACGTTTACGTTTCTTTTTCTTTGATTTGATTGTTTCATCTGAAGAAGATGCAACGGGTTGAGGTTTTTTCTTCTCAAACTTTTTGGGTTCGGGTAAAACAATGGATCCCAGGATCGTTGGTCCTTCAAGTTTGATTCTTTCGGTGGGGATGAAATTCGCCTCCTGTACGGGTTCGACGGTTTCGGGGGTCGGAGCGATTTCAGGGACTTCCTCCGGTGCAGTAACAGGTTCCTGAGGTTGTTCAACAACGGTTGGTGTGACAGGTGCAGGGATTTCTTCTTCGGTGGTTTCTTTTTCAGGAACCGGTTTTTCTTTTGATTTTGAAGTGGATTTTCTGGCAGGCTTCTTTTCAAAAGCGCCCAAGTCAATTTTACCGAGAATTTTGATGTCGGTCTGTTGTTTTATGTCCTGATCGGCTTCGTCGGATACCTTTTTAGCTTTTACCGGTTCTTCTGCAGCCGGCAATATTTCGGGTTCAGGTTCGGCTTTGTGCTTTTCCCTGGCTTTGGCTTCTTTCGTTGCCTTTTCATCGTGAACCGGTTCCACAGGTACGGTGATGCCTGGTTTTTCTTCAGGTTCCGGTTTGGGTTCAGGGGCAACAGGTGATTCTTGAGGTGGAATGGGTTCGGGAAGAGGCGCTTCGGTTTTTTTCTCCTCTTTGGGTTGTTCCCTGACCACAGTTTCTTTCAGTTTTTTCGAGATATCTGCCTGCTTCTTCTCAAATTCGATTGAAACATTTTTAATAAACAGCTCATCAAGTTCCTTTTCACGATCCTTTGAGGCTGACTTTTTATCTTCGATGGTAATGGTTTCATGGGTAGTAAACTGTAACCCGATTTTTTTTGCCTCTTCTTTAACATGTTTTTCAGACGCAAATTCCTTCATCAGGGCAGTGTACATTTCCGGCGTTAGCTTGGCATTGGGATCCATCTCAACCGGAAATCCTTTTTTAACCAGGAAATCCACAACGGTCTTCATCCCGATGTTGAATTCACGCGCGGCTTTGCTTAACCTTGTCGTTGTTAGGCCTTCATTCATTGGGCAAAATTAAAATTAATTATTCAAACTCCGCTTTTAATATGCGGACAACTTCATTGATGGTCTCTTCTTCCAGGTCGGTGCGTTTTACCAATTCTTCGACCGGCAGGTCAAGAACGCTTTTCGCGGTATCGCACCCGATTGTTTTCAATTCATCAATGATCCACTGATCGATCTCATCAGAGAATTCCTGGAGGTCTACGTCTTCATTATCAACATCGGTGTCGCGGTACACATCAATTTCATAACCGGTAAGCTTTCCGGCAAGTTTGATGTTGAATCCGCCTTTTCCGATGGCCAGTGAAACCTGGTCAGGTTTCATGTAAACATCGGCACGTTTTTCCTCTTCAACGATTACGATCGAGGTGACTTTAGCCGGACTGAGTGCCCGTTGAATAAAAAGTGAAGGATTGGTAGTGAAATTGATGACGTCGATGTTTTCATTCTTCAATTCTCTGACAATGCCATGGATCCGGCTGCCCTTCATTCCCACGCATGCTCCGACCGGGTCGATCCGGTCATCATACGATTCAACAGCGATCTTCGCCCTTTCACCAGGAACCCGTACAATTTTCTTGATATTGATAAGGCCGTCATATACTTCCGGGACCTCTGATTCGAACAACCGCTCCAGAAATGATTCGGAGGTGCGGGAGAGGATAATGATCGGATTGTTGTTTTTCATCTCGACCCGGGACACCACGGCCCTGATCGAATCGCCTTTCCGGTAGAAATCGGTCGGGATTTGCTCTGATTTAGGTAAAATGAGTTCAATGCCTTCATCATCGAGTACCAGAATCTCTTTTTTCCATACCTGATAGACTTCTCCGGTGATGATTTCTCCAATTTTTTCGCGATATTTTGTATAGATATTGTTCTTTTCGTACTCCTGAATTTTGGAGATCAGATTTTGCCTGATGGCAAGGATCTCTCTTCTTCCGAAGCTGCCCAGTTTGATTTCCTCCGAGAGTTCTTCCCCAACTTCAAAATCGGGTTCGATCTTAATTGCTTCTGAGAGAGGGACCTGGGTGTTTTCATCCTCCACCGTGCCGTCTTCAACGATGGTCCGTGACCTGAAAATTTCGAGGTCTCCCTTGTCAATATTGACGATGATATCGAAATTATCGGCCGATCCGAACCTTTTCGTCAGCATATGCCTGAAAACATCCTCAAGGATGCGCATCATGGTTTCCCGGTCGATATTTTTGAATTCTTTAAATTCGGAAAAGGTTTCGACTAAATTCAGCTGTTCCATTGCTTGTGTTCTATTTTTTGAATTTTATTACTTCGACTGCTGTTTTTATTTCATTAAATTTTATGGAAATTTCCTTTTTTTCGGGGTTCCCCGGCTTCGGGATTCCTATGAGCGAAATGGTTTCGTCTACGATTTCGACAAGCGTTCCTGAGATGACTGTACCGGATTTCAGGGTGATCTGAAGTTCATTCCCGATGTTTTTCCGGTACTGTCTTAACAGGCGCAACGGCCTGTCGATTCCTGAGGAGGAAACAGTAAGGTCAAAATCCTGGTTGTCCCGGTCCAGTTGTTCTTCAAGATACCGGTTTAGTTGTTGGCATACATCTACTGTTACACGTTGGTCACCATCAATATAGACCGTAATTCTCTGTGCCGGTTTTACAGTAGTTTCTACCAGGAAATAGGGTGTATCGGCAAAGTAGCCGTTGACCAGGTCCCTGATGTGTTGTTCTGTAATCATAGGTCATTAATAAAACGGGGGACTGTTGCCCCCCGTTATTTCTCACAAAAATCGAATGCAAAGGTAATCAATAATTTGATTTTACCAAAATATTTATCATCAATTCAGGCCATTCTCTTTTTCGAAGCGCTGCACTTTGTTTGAGATACGCAGGGCAAACAGGCTATCGAACAAAAATCCCGGTCGCATTATTACGACCGGGAGGGGAGTATATGAAGTGAGCAGGGAGTCGGGGGAGGGGTTAGTCCTGGAATTCTGCTTCGGTAGGAGCAGCAGGTGAAATTGTAGTTGGTTCCGGGATCAGCGTTTCAGGGATTTCTTCGAATTCTGTCACGGATGGCATGGAAGGGGCCAGTTTTTCAAGATCAACCTGTTCGGGTTGAACCTCTTCGAATTCAGCTTCCTTCGGGGTTACCGGAGCCAACACATCAATACTGATCGTTTTTTCAGAAGTCATTTCGGTACCATCGTTAAAAGCATCGTT
>Ga0116171_10001853_pt1 | contig 20580 bp, 16 predicted proteins | sample AD_JPNHW2_MetaG_FD_89798 | JGI IMG/M metagenome (GOLD analysis project Ga0116171, IMG submission 89798) | Active sludge microbial communities of municipal wastewater-treating anaerobic digesters from Japan - AD_JPNHW2_MetaG | ecosystem: Engineered > Bioreactor > Anaerobic > Digestate | place... | reverse complement strand
TGGCGCTCGAAGATGGGGATATTCTCGTGGTCGCCCAGAAAATCGTGTCAAAATCCGAGGGCAGGCTGGTGAACCTGAGCACTGTAACGCCCGGACCGCGCGCGCTGGAGCTTGCGGCGCAAATTGGGAAGCGACCCGAGCTGGTCCAGCTTATCCTGGACGAAAGCAGCGCGGTACTGCGCATGCGCCCGGGTACAATCATCGTCGAACATAAAAGCGGATTCGTGTGCGCCAACGCGGGCATCGACCACTCCAACGTACGCGGTCCCTGGGGCGCGCCCGAGGACTGGGTGCTGCTCCTGCCTGAGGATGCCGATTATTCCGCCCGGGTTTTGCGGGAAGGTCTCGTGCGCCTGAGCGGAAAACGGGTAGGCGTATTAATTATCGACTCACACGGCAGAGCCTGGCGCAACGGCATCGTCGGCATCAGCATTGGTCTGGCAGGTATGCCCGCGCTGGTGGATATGCGCGGAAAGCCCGACCGCTTTGATTATGCGCTGCGCGTCACCGTCATCGCGGCGGCGGACGAATTGGCAGCTGGCGCATCCCTGATGATGGGGCAGGCCGCCGAAGGCACGCCGGTCGTGTTGGCGCGCGGCTTTCCCTATGAGTTGGCGGATGACCAGGCAGCCAGCCTGGTGCGCGACAAAAAGTACGACCTGTTCCGCTAATGCACCCGGACTTCACTGAATTTTCTGCTCTTAAGGTGGCTGCCCTGGCAGGCGGCGTGGGTGGTGCCAAGCTCGCGCGCGGGCTGGATAAGGTCCTGCCGGCGGGCAATCTGACCGTCATCGTCAATACCGGCGATGATTTTGAACATTTCGGTCTGCGTATCAGTCCGGACCTGGATTCGGTCTGTTATGCTCTGGCTGGGCTGGCAGACCCAGTGAAAGGTTGGGGCAGGGCAAACGAGACCTGGAACAGCTTCAGCGCGCTGGTGGAACTGGGCGCGCCTGCCTGGTTTCAACTTGGGGATAAAGACCTGGCGCTGCACCTGGAGCGCACCCGTTTGCTGCAGGCAGGCTGGGATTTGAGCGCTGTTACCTGCCATTTTTGCGAGCGTTGGGGGGTGAGGAGCCGTGTTTTGCCGATGACGGACGCGCTTTTCCGCACACGCGTCCGGACCAGCGACGGCAGTTTGCTGGACTTTCAGGAATACTTTGTGGGCGAGAAGTGCGCGCCTGCTGTTTCGGGCTTTGTTTTTTCGCACGCGGAGGACGTCCAGCCCGCGCCGGGCCTACTCACAGCGTTGGAAGAGGCGGACCTGGTGATTCTCTGCCCTTCCAATCCCTGGGTCAGCATCGACCCGATACTCGCGCTGCCGGGCATCAGGCAGAGCTTGCGCGAAAAAACAGTGCTGGCGGTCTCACCTATTATTCAGGGTAAGACGGTAAAAGGGCCTGCGGCGAAGATGTTCGCAGAATTGGGCATAGAGCCAGGCAGTCCGAGCGTGCTTGCCCATTATGAAGACTTTCTGGACGGCTTTGTTTTTGACCAACTGGACAGCGGTTTGTTCCAAAATTATGAGGGCGAGCGTATAATATTACTAGGTACGCACACTCTCATGCAAAACGATGAAGACAAAACCAGGCTCGCGGCTGAAGTGCTGCGCTTTGGTGTAGACCTCATTGTAAGGAAAGCGCCGTGATTACATGGGCACTTATTCCGGTTAAACGATTTGATTTGGGAAAATCCCGCCTGCACGAGGTTCTCTCAGCGCGGGAGCTGGCGGCGGTGAACCAAAAACTGTTTCGAAGAACGCTTTCCACGGCCAAAGAAAGCGGTATTTTCAGGCATATGATGGTCATCAGCGAGGATGAAGGCGCGCTGGCATGGGCTTTGGAGCAAGGCTTTTTCGCTTTGCGCGAAGAGCCCTCCGGCAGCCTCAATTCTGCGCTGCGGCAGGCTCTCCAGACCATCCAGGCGGACAGCGCGGGCTCTGTTCTGATCATCCCGACTGATTTGCCGCTGTTAATAGCAGAGGATTTGCGTCTGTTATCTGGTTTTACACCGGCAGAAAATGGCATGCTACTGGTTCCGGACTACCGCATGACAGGAACAAATGCGCTTTTCCTCTCCCGGTCTGACCTGATGCCCACCGCATTCGGAAATAATTCCTGCGCGCTGCACTGCGCACTGGCAGAAGAACGCAGACTCCAGCATGTCATTTATCTGAATACGCACATTCAGCACGACCTGGACACGCCGGAAGACCTTCTTTATTTACGGGAAAGCCTGATTTGACAGGCTAAACAGATAGAAACTCAGAAAAGGACCAACCATGACAAAACGTGTTGCAATTTACTTACAGGACGCGCATGATTTGCGTGAAGGACTGGACATCGTCCGGTACGCGGAAGCGAAAGGCTTTGAGGCGGTTTGGCAGGCGGAAAGCCGGCTGGTTCGGGATGCGATCGTCCCGATGGCGGCCTATGCTGCCGTGACGGAACGCATAAAGGTTGGTTCCGGGGTGATTAACAACTGGACCCGCAACATCGGCTTGCTGGCTTCCACCTTCCTGACGCTCGACGACCTGGCGCCTAACCGTATCATTTGCGGTATTGGCGCATGGTGGGACCCGCTGGCGAAGAACGTCGGCATCAACCGCACCAAGCCGCTGAAAGCGATGGAGGAGACCATCACCGTAATGCGCAAATTGCTTAATATGGAACGCGTGACCTTTGAAGGCGAATTCGTGAACGTGCACGGTATTGAGTTGGACGTCGTACACGGCAGGCGCGAACCCCGCCATGTGCCCATCTATATTGGCGCGACCGGCGATAAAATGATGGAAATGGCCGGACGGATTGCTGACGGAGTGGTCATGAATTACTGCGTGCCAGTGAATTACAACGACATCGCCATCGAGCAGCTGATGGTCGGCCTGAAAATTGCCGGTAGACGCCTGGAAGACTTTGACCGTCCGCAGTTGGTGGTGTGCTCCGTGGACGAAGACCACGACCGCGCGATTGATACCACCCGCGAACTGCTGTGCCAATACCTGGCTCAGCAGCCGCATATTGCCAAAGCGTCCGGAGTGTCGACGGAAGTTGTCCAGAAAATCCAGGCAATCCTGGGATGGCCGGCTACCCACGAACAAATCCAACAAGCCAAGCACTTGGTGCCGGAGGATCTGATCCACAGGATTACTGCCAGCGGTACGCCTTCCGAGGCCAAGGCCAAGGTTCAGGAATATAACGACCACGGCTGCACCTGCCCGATTTTGTACGCGGTTGGCGGCAACGCCAGGCTGCTGATAGATACCTTTGCTCCGGAGCAAGCATGAAAAAACAGGCCACCTCCGACACCTGCTTTGTCTGCGGACGGAAGAATCCAGTCGGTCTGGACCTGAGTTTTTTCGTCGATGAAAACGGCGACACCATCGCGTATGTTCAATTTGGCGACCAATACCAGGGATATCCGGGGATTGTGCACGGCGGGGTCACTGCCGCGGTGCTCGATGAGATTTGCGGCAGAGCGTTCTCGGATCATGGCGACCAATTTATGGTCACGAGCGAACTGACGCTGCGCTACCGGAAACCGGTACCGTTGAACACGCCGTTAATCGCCAAAGGGTATAAGGTCAGGCGCAAGGGACGGGTGGCTTTTGCCCGGGGTGAATTGCTTGACCAGACCGGCGCGGTTCTGGTAGAAGCCAGCGGTATCTATGTGGATATTCCTGAGGAAAAGCTTCAGGAAATGAATCCAGACTCATTTGGTTGGAGGGTGATTCCTGATGAGAAATGATGAAAATCGCCTTAAAAGGCCGAAAAACCTTGAAGAATTAGCCGTGCTATTCCGCGAAACGCACGGATGCCTGCGCATCCTGGCCGGCGGGGCGTATGTGCCTTCCAGGCTGGGCTCCTCTGACCTATTTGTCGATATACAGGATTTAGGCGCTGACCGGGTGGAAAAATCTGGGGACATCCTGCGCATCGGCGCGGCAGCGCGCCTGCAACAAATTCTGGAAGCTGATACCGGGCTGAAGGAACTGCGCACCCCGCTGGAGCTTGAAGCCGGCGCAAACGCGCGCAGCAGTCTGAGCCTGCTGAACTTTTTGCGCAGCGCTGACCAGCGCTCTCCCTTCCTGACCGCGCTGCTCGCGCTGGCGCCTGAGCTGGAATTGGCGCCTTCGGGAAGGTTTGTTTCTCTGGAGCGTTTTCCGCGGAGCCAACCCGAAAACGAACGCGAATTTCCTTTGTGGATGAGTTTCCGAATACCAGATGATTTCGCCTGGGAATTCATCGCGCGCACCCCGAAAGACAGGCCTATCATCAGCCTGGCAGCGGCACGCAAAAAAGACTCGGCGCTGCGCATAGCTTGCGGTGGTGACGAGCACCCTCCCCGGGTGATTTCACAGAGCGCCAAGGCGGAAGCCTTATTTGCGCTGGTCCGGCACGCGTATGAAGCCAGTGGGGATGCCTGGGCAAGCGCGGAATATCGCCAGGAGATGAGCCAGGTGCTGCTTTCGCGCTGCCTGCAGCGGCTCGAATCCAACGCCCTCAAAAAGGAGGAATTATGAACTTCGACCTCCATATCAATGGACAGTCCGTTGCCGTTGAAGCCGCGCCTGATGAAAAGCTGCTGGATGTTTTGCGCCGGTTGGGTTACCTCGGCGTAAAGTCTGGCGGATGCAAACGCGGGGAATGCGGGGCTTGCACCGTGTTGATGGACGGAAAAGCGGTAAACAGCTGCATGTTCCTGGCTGTACAGGCGCTGGGGCACGAGATTGTCACGATTGAATCACTTGGGACGCCGCCCAATCAGGGCTGGAAGGAAACTGAAGGGCTCAGCCCGCTGCAAAAGGCTTTTATTCAGAACGGTTCCATTCAGTGCGGTTACTGCTCCTCTGCCATGATCCTGGCTGCGAAAGCGCTGTTGGAACGCAATCCTGACCCAAGCGAAGCAGAAGTTCGCGGCGCGCTTTCAGGCATTTTGTGCCGCTGTACGGCTTACGTCAAACCGGTGGAAGCGGTCTTACAGGCGGCGGCAATGATGCGCGCGCAGCAGAACCGCGCGGCCGTCTCCGAGCCCAAAATTGTGCCGGTTGATGCCATTCCATCCACTCAGGTCATTGGCAAATCTACAGTCAAGGTGGATGCCGAAAAGCTGGCACAAGGCAGGCAGGCTTTTACCGCGGACTTTGCGCGCCCGGGCACGCTTGTAGCCCGCGTCCTGCGCAGCCCTCTCGCGCACGCCCGCATCGTTCGCCTCAACACGGATAAAGCGAAAGCCTTGAAAGGGGTAGCGGCTGTGCTGACCTGGGAAGACCTGCCGCGCGTGGTGTACTCTACCGCGGGACAGTCTGACCCGATTCCGGGCCCGCTGGACAGCTTCTCGCTGGATAACAAGGTGCGCTTTGTGGGCGACCGGGTGGCGTTCGTGGCCGCGGAAAGCGCGGAAATCGCCGAGCAGGCGCTGGCATTGATTGAAGTCGATTATGAAGAATTGCCCCCGGTGCTGGATCCCCGCGACGCGATGATAACAGGCGCGCCGATCATTCATGACGAAGGCGAATACGTCAATTTCGCGGATTCCGACCCGGGCATCAACCTTGCCGCCAGGATTCGCATTGATATTGGCGACGTGGAAAAGGGCTTTGCCGAGGCGGACCGGGTTTTTGAACGGGAATATGTGGTTCCGAAGGTCCAGCAGGCGCATATTGAACCGCACGTAGCGCTCTCCTACTGGGACCCGGACAACCGCCTGGTCATCGTGACCAGCACACAAGTTCCTTTCCACGCGCGGCGCATGCTGGCGCCTCTGCTGAAGCTGCCGGTAAAGCGCATCCGGGTCATTAAACCCCGCATCGGCGGCGGCTTCGGGAATAAGCAGGAGGTGCTGGTGGAAGACGTCGCCGCGCACCTGACCATCGCGACGGGCAAGCCGGTTATCTACGAGATGTCCCGCGAGGAAGAATTCATCGCCTCGAGGTCGCGGCATCCAATGCGCATTAAAATGCGCACCGGCGTGAAGCTGGACGGAACGATGACAGCCAACGAGATGATCGCGCTGAGCGATACCGGCGCTTACGGCTGCCACGCCCTGACCGTAACTGGCAACACCGGGCAAAAATCCATGGCGCTTTACGTTGGAGATGAGGAATACCGGAAATCGCCTAACATTCGTTTCTACGCTGATATCGTGTACACGAACACTCCACCCGCCGGCGCGTACCGCGGATACGGAGTGCCGCAGGGCTACTGGCCGGTTGACCGGCATATGGAAATGATTGCAAGGGAGCTTGGCCTGGATCCGCTCGCCTTCCGCCTGAAGAACGCGCTGCGCTCGGGGGAATTCCAGCCCTTCAGCACTTCCTGGAACGAAGGACGCGAACCGCGGCCTGAAATCATCCACACGGTCGGGCTGGAGGCTTGCGTCCGGGAAGGGGCCGAAGCGATTGGCTGGCATGAAAAATATGGAAACTCCGCCTGGCATGAAATCCCGGGAAAACCGCACTTGCGCAGGGGAATTGGCGCAGCGCTGGTGATGCAGGGCACAGCCATCCCATATTTGGATATGGGCGGCGCCAGTCTTAAACTCAACGACGATGGTTCCTTCAACCTGCTGGTGGGGGCAACCGATCTGGGCACCGGCTCGGATACCGTTCTGGCGCAAATGGCGGCGGAAGTTTTGGGTGTGAACGCGGATGATATCATCGTCTATTCTTCGGACACGGACTTCACCCCGTTCGACAAAGGCGCTTACGCGTCCTCGACGACGTACATCTCTGGAACGGCCGTCATCAAAGCTGCCGCGCAGGTGGCGCAGCGGATCAAAGCTCGCGCGAGCGAGATGTTCGCGGATGCGGGCACGCAGGCCGCCCCGGAGAGCATCACTCTTGCGGACGGCAAAGCGCAGGAACCCGGTGGAAAGTGTTATACCCTCGCTGAAATCGCGCTGAACAGCCTGCACCATACCAACCAGGAACAAATCATGGCAGTGGCTTCTCATGTTTCGCCCAGCTCGCCGCCGCCCTTTGCGGCGCAATTTGCCTCTGTGCTGGTGGATTTGCAGACCGGGCAGGTGACCGTCGAGGATCTCGTGATGGCGGTGGACGGCGGCGTTATCATCAACCCTGCCGCGGCTTCCGGTCAGATTGAGGGCGGAATGGCGCAAGCGCTGGGTTACGGCGTGTGCGAGGAAATGGTCTATGACGGGCGCGGACGCGCACGGGAAAAAGACCTGGTGGACTATCACATTTTCCGGGCGGACGAAATGCCGCGCATGCAGACCATTTTCGTCGAAACCTATGAAAAGTCGCATCCATTTGGCGCGAAAGCAGTCGCGGAAATCCCGATGGACGGAGTTGCGCCGGCTGTGGGGAATGCCGTGATGGATGCCTGCGGCGCAGATATCGTTGAAAACCCCATCACGCCGGAAAAAGTCTGGCGAGCGCGCACGCTAATCGTTTAGAGGGCCACCTGATGATGCAAACCTTTGGAAACACTCAAAAATTCCTCGAACGAGTTTTTGTCACCGGGCATATCAACCCGGATACAGATTCCATCGCGGCCGCGGTCGGCTATGCCTGGCTGCTGAGCGAGCGGGATGGAGTTCAGAGCGTCGCGGCACGGGCAGGCGCGATTAATCGGCAAACTGCTTTTGTCCTGAAGCTGCTGGAACTGGACGCGCCGCTCTTACTCACGGATGCTTCGCCGCGTTTTGAGTCGGTGATGCGCCGCCTGGACGTTGTCAGCCCGGATAAGTCGCTGCTGGAAGCCTGGACCATCCTGACCCGCACCGGTGGGATTGCGCCCGTAGTGAATACTGACGGCACGCCTTTCGGGATTGTAACCGGCAAAAGTCTGTTTGATTTCCTGCGGAAAATTGTCGGCCCGCATCCAAAGTACCGCGACATGACCATCGCTGATCTGCTGGATATCCCCTGCAGGGAAGCTGCGCAAAGTGATATCCCGAAATTTCAACCCGGCACGCGGATTAAGGACGTCATCAACCGCCTGCTGCGCCTGGACGCGGATGAATACTGGGTGTTGGATGACCACAAACGCTACCTGGGCGTGGTGCGGCAGAGGGACCTGCTTAATCCGCCGCGCATTAAGGTCGTCCTGGTGGACCACAACGAACCCCAGCAGTCGATTGCCTCATTGGAAGAAGCGGAATTGCTCGAAATATTGGACCACCACCGGTTGGGGAATCAATCCACGCACCAGCCGATTAAGTTCACGGTGGATACGGTCGGCAGCACCTCAACCCTTGTATCCGAACAAACAGAAGACGCAGGCCTGAGCGCTCCGCCGGCTGTTGCCGGACTGTTGTTGGCAGGGCTGCTTTCCGATACTTTGATTCTCACTTCCCCGACGACAACCGAGCGGGATAGAGCCGCCGCTGAGCGGCTGGCACGTTGGGCATTTGTGCCTGGTTCCGCGCTGGAAGCGGAAACGATTAAGTCCTACGGGGAAAAGATTGTTCAGGCAGGCGCCGGGCTTGCGACGCAAGTACCCGATGAGGTGGTCACCACCGATATGAAGGTATATGAAACTGCTGGTTACAAATTCGCCATCGCGCAGGCCGAAACATCTGATATTTATGAGGTCGGGGACTACATCCCGAAGCTCCAAAGCGCCTTGAAAAACTTGAAAAACGCGCAAGGTCTTGATTTTGCTGGCCTGATGGTAACCGATGTCGTGGAAGGCTCGAGTCGGCTGATTTTCGTGGACGCGCCGCCTGCCCTGGATGAACTGCCCTACCGCCCGCTGCCGGACGGCACGCGCTTCGCGGAGGGTGTCGTCTCGCGGAAGAAGCAGCTGCTCCCGATTGTGCTTTCGCTATTGGAGGTCTGATGGATGTGATTCTGCAGAAACTGGCAGAGTACAACCAGCAGCAAAAGGCTGTCTGCCTCTGCGTTGTGGTGTCCGCGCAAGGTGGGGTACCCAGGCACGCTGGCAGCAAAATGCTCGTTTTTCCGGATGGCAGCTCGCTGGGGACCGTTGGCGGCGGCGAGGTTGAGGCTGCGGCCAAAGCAGCCGCCCTCGAAGCTCTCCGCACCCAGAAGCCTGCTTTGGTGAGTTATTCCTTGAATGCCCGGGATGAAGGCGCCCTGGGAATTTGCGGAGGGGCAATGCAAGTGTATGTGGAACCGTTCTTAGCCCGGCCGAAGCTGCTGATTATTGGCGCAGGGCACGTTGGCAAAGCGGTAGCGAAACTTGGAAAATTCTTGAATTTCACCGTGGTCGTATCCGACGACCGGGCGGAGCTGTGCACGAGCGCAGAATTCCCGGAAGCTGACCTGCTGCTGCCCATGCCGATGGCAGAAATTCCGCAACAGCTGGAGATTGACAGCCAGACCTACATCGTGGACGTCAGCAGGGGCAGCGAGTTGGACACGGCAGGCTTGCCCGCGCTTTTGGCCGCGCAGCCGGCATACATCGGCGTGATTGGCTCGCGGCGGCGTTGGGAGGCCACGCGCGCTGGACTGCTGGAAAATGGGGTGAGGGAAGCAGAGATTGCGCGCATAAAGTCCCCTGTGGGTCTGAACATCCACGCGGAAACTCCGGAAGAAATCGCGGTGAGCATCCTGGCTGAAATTATCAGCCTCAGGAACACAGCTGCCGAGCGTACGAAAGAATAAAGGAGCGAGTATGTGGAAGCAATACCACATCGTTGAGACTGTCGAAGAGCTGTTAAGCCGCCTGGCTTCGCCGGAGGGAAAAACCAAAATCATCGCCGGTGCGACGGATATGATGGTCGAAATCCGCAATGGCAAATGGCCGGAACTCGAGACCGTCCTGGACATCTCCCGAATCCAGGGATTGGACCATATCTTCCGCGATCGGGAAGGCGTTGTCCATATCGGCGCGCTGGTGACGCACAACGATATTCTGCGCTCCGCGCTCATCCGGGAATATGGATTTCCGCTTCTGCAGGCTTGCGCGCAGGTTGCCAGCCCGCAGCTGCGCAACCGCGGCACGGTTGCGGGTAACCTGATAACCGCCTCGCCCGCGAATGACACCATCACGCCGCTGATGGCAATGGAAGCTGAACTGGTGCTGGTCTCCCCGAAAAACACACGCGTTATCCCTCTGCGGGATTTCTATCCGGGCTTGCGAAAAACCGTCATGCAAGCGGATGAGTTCTTGTCCGAGATTCGTTTTCAAGGTTTGAAAGCGGACCAATCCGGGAATTTCAAGAAAAATGCTTTACGCCGGGCGCAGGCTATCTCCGTCCTGAATTGCTGCGCCGTGCTGACTATCAACGCGGGAAAAATCCAGAAAGCCGCGCTTACGCTTGGGTCTGTCGCGCCGACTGTAATCCATGCCCCCAGGGCGGAAGAATTTTTGCTGGGGAAAGCTTTGGACAGCGAAGTCATAACGCAGGCTGCAGAGCTGGCAGCGGCGGATGCGGTGCCCATCAGCGATATCCGCGCTTCAGACGCGTACCGGAACTACATGCTGAAAGTGCTGGTGGAAGGAGCCCTGAGCGAGATGCAGGACGGCAGCTCTGCGGGGTCGGTTCCCGCGCGGGTGCCCACCCTGGATAGCAGGGCAGGCTTTGCCTGCAAACCAGCCGAAAACTGGGAGGGCGGGGTGATCCATACTACCATTAACGGGCAGGAATATTTCATCCCGGACTACTGCGACCAGACTTTGATGTCCCTTATTCGCGACCGCGTCGGGCTGACAGGCACAAAAACCGGCTGCGAGGAAGGCGAATGCGGGGCATGCACGGTGTTCCTGGATGGCAAGGCGGTCGTCAGCTGCCTGGTTCCCGCTCCACGCGCGCACAACGCGGTGATTACCACCATTGAAGGGATTGCGGATGGGACTGAACTCCATCCGGTCCAACAAGCTTTCATCGACCACGCCGCAGTGCAGTGCGGTTACTGCACGCCCGGCTTTGTGATGTCGGCTGTGAAATTGCTGGAGGAGATGCCAGGGCCGGACCGCGAGAGTATCCAACGCGGCATTTCCGGAAACCTGTGCCGCTGCACCGGTTATTACAAGATAATCGAGGCGATTGAATCCGCCAGCCTGAGGATGGAGGCGTAAGATGGAGCAGGATTTGCCCATGCAAGCAAGCCTTAGCGGTCGAGAGCAGGTACCTGGGTTTCAGACCGTAGGCACATCGCTCCCGCGCGTGGATGCGCTGGCAAAAGTAACCGGAAAAGCGCGATATCCCGGGGATTTCCAATTTCCCGACCAGCTCACCATGAAAGTGCTCTTTGCGCACCGGTCGCACGCCATCATCCATGCCATCCACACGGAGGAAGCTCTGGCTGTACCCGGGGTTGTCATGGTCCTTACTGCCAAAGATGTGCCGGATAACGAATACGGGCTGGGCGTGAGGGACCAGCCGGTGCTGTGCGGTCCGGGCTCGTCCAAACCCTTCGCGGAGCGCGTGCGCTTTGAGGGTGACCAGGTGGCATTGGTTATCGCGGAAAACGAACACGCGGCGGTTCAGGGCTTGAAGGTCGTCCGGGTTGAGTATGAGGATTTGCCGGTAGTGACGGATGCGGAAGCGGCTATGCGGGAAGATGCGGTCCGGGTTCATCCGGAGCTCGAAAGCAATATTTTCCATCACAACATCGTACGCTTGGGAGATGTGGAGGCTGCTTTTTCGCGCTGCGCGGTAATCTGCGAACGCGAATACCACACGCCTGTCCAGGAACATGCCTTCCTGCAGCCGGAATCCGGCGCCGCTTACGTGGACAAGGACGGCGTGATAACCGTAATCGTCGCCGGGCAGTGGACACATGAAGACCAGGAACAAATCGCGCACGCGCTGAATCTTCCCCTGGAGAAAGTGCGTGTCATCTATCCTGCGATTGGCGGTGCGTTTGGCGGGCGTGAGGATATGTCCGTGCAGATTATTCTGGCGCTGGCAGCCCAGAAGCTGCACGAGGCTGGCATTGACCGGCCGGTCCGGATAGTCTGGAGCCGCGAGGAATCCATCATCGGGCATCACAAGCGCCACTATTACGTGCTGAGAGCCAAATGGGGAGCGGACGCGGACGGGAAAATCCTGGCGGCGCAATGCGTGATGGTTAGCGACGGCGGGGCGTACGTGTATACCTCCCCGAAGGTTCTGGGGAACAGCACCTTACTGGCCAGCGGCCCCTATGATATCCCCAATGTCAGTACAGACGCGTATTCCGTGTATACCAACAACATTCCCGCGGGCGCTTTCCGCGGTTTCGGCGGCCCGCAGGCGGCCTTTATGGCTGAAATGCAGGTGGACGCCCTGGCGGAAGCGCTGGGTATCGACCCTGTGGAAATGCGCATGCGCAACCTATTCAAGGAGGGTTCCATCCAGTCCATGGGGCAAGCCATCCCCAAGGGTGTGAGCATCCGTGAAGTCGTGCGGGCGTGTGCGCTGGAAGCCGGCTGGCAGGAAGTACCAGGCGGATGGCAAAAACCGATAATTCCGCAGGGAGCAGACCCAAACGTCAGAACCGGACTCGGTTTTGCCTGCGGTTATAAAAATGTAGGCTTTTCGTTTGGATATCAGGAAAATTGCGCGGCAAAGGTCGTCCTGTTCGGCGAGCATGAAGTTGAAAGAGCCAGGCTCTTCCATGCCGGCGCTGAAGTCGGGCAGGGGGCGCACACCGTGTTCGCGCAGTTCACCGCAGAAGCCCTGGGCGTGCCGATGGAGAAGATTGAATTGTGCCTGTCTGACACCGCGACATCGGGAAATTCGGGCAGCGTATCCGCTTCCCGCATGACCTTCATGGCTGGCAACGCCATCCTTGGCGCGGTAAGAGCTGCCCGGGAACGCTGGGAAGCTGGCGAACGCCCTGCGGTAGGGGATTTCACTTACCTCGCGCCAAAAACGAGCGCGCTGGATAAAAAAGATGGCCACTGCTATCCGAACTTCGCGTACGGATATGTGGCCGAAGCGGTGCTGGCGGAGGTAAACATCACAACCGGCGAAGTGCGTCTGCGCAAGGTTATCTGCGTGGATGATGTTGGCAAAGCGATAAATCCCTCGTTGGTTGAAGGGCAGATTGAAGGCGCGGTGGTTCAGGCAGCCGGATACAGCCTGATGGAAAACTTCATCACCCGGGACGGTATCACGCGCACGAAAGAGCTGTCAACGTATATGATCCCGACGGCTGTGGACATCCCCGACCAGGTGCAAAGCGTCATCCTGGAAATTCCGGACCCTATCGGCCCATACGGCGCGCGCGGCATGGGTGAGATGCCCTACCTGCCCTTTGCCCCGGCCGTTATCGACGCGGTCTACCAGGCGACCGGAGTGCTGTTCAATCGTTTTCCGCTGACCGCGGAAACAGTTTTGCGCGGATTGGGAAAATTCTAACAACCGTGGCAGCTTTGTTGCACAAACCCAAGGGACTTTCGGCAATTGCCGGAATTATCCTGGCTGCTGGCGATTCGAGCCGTTTTGGCGCGCCTAAACAGCTGCAAGCCTGGGGGCAGGGCTCGTGCCTGGAAGCTTGCATCCGGACCGCGGAAACAGCCGGGCTTGATCCCCTTGTTCTTGTATTGGGCGACCACTTTGAGGAAATCTTTGCGCGCACCCAGTTCGGCCGCGCGCTGGTTGTCCGGAACCCGGACTGGGAGAAGGGACAAAGCACCTCCTTGAAAGCCGGGCTTGCCGCTCTGCCAGCAGACTGTTTTGGTGCAATTTTTCTGCTGGCTGACCAGCCGCAAGTATCGGTCAATCTCGTTGGCGCGGTGAAGGAACTAGCCTGGCAGAAAGATGCGGTGATCCTTCCGCTGATCAATGACCGCCGGGCGAATCCGGTATTTTTCCCGGCCAGGGCTTTCCCGCGCCTGATGGACCTGCAGGGAGACCAGGGCGGTAGAGCCATCCTTGGAGAATTCTCTGCGGTGCAGCTGCCCTGGCTGGATGACGACATGGCGCTGGATATCGATACCCGGGAGGACTATGACAGACTTTCGCGCATATTCTTCGGGAAATCCTGAGGGTGATGATTAAGGTTCAAGATAGAACTTTCAAAACATTATTGACGAACATGCGTACGAACAGCCTTTCCCCTCTTGCTTTCTTTCCCAGCGGAATCAATTAATCCTACGATCCTGATGAACTATCACTGGGACGGGGAGGTGATATTTGATCGTGGACAGCGCCCCCTACCGAACGTTTTTCCCTTCTCCAGCGGACTAATCGCGCTATAAAATCCGCTTGCCGCCGGGGTATAAGGTGGGGGTCAGGGAACCCTGTGGCGCATTCTTGAGAATAAGGCTACCAAAACGAAATCATCCTGAAAGTCAAATTGTTGTTTTTCTACACCCTCGAACTCTGAAATTTGTTTTATTGTATAATCCACGCAGCACCGGAAACCAGCGCCAGGCCTGGCAAAAGCCAGGTGACGAGGACGGGGGTTCCTTTCCGCGAGGGAAGGTTAACCAATTTTCATTGGGAAAATCGAAAGATCGGCGGATGCCCCCCGGATGACACATCATCCGATTTCCTGTGTCCGGAACATAGATGGACTCTCAAGCCCAGCGCCTGAGCGTCTCCGAAGCTGGAAGGAGTACTAAGATGTGCGGAATTGTGGCTTACATCGGAGGGCAGAACGCCACGCCGATTGTGGTCAATGGATTAAAGAAACTTGAATACCGCGGATATGATTCCGCGGGCGTGGCTGTGCTGCAGAATGATAAGATCGAAGTGCGGCGCGATGCCGGCAAAATTGCCCGCCTGGAAGCCTTAATTGCAGAGCAGCCTTTGCGGGGCTGCGTCGGCATCGGGCATACGCGCTGGGCAACACACGGCGCGCCGAACCAGCAAAATGCTCATCCCCACCTGAGCTCGAATGGCGAGATTGTCATCGTCCATAACGGTATTGTGGAGAATTATCTCAGCTTGCGCGATGAGCTGTTGGCTGAGGGCGCGGTTTTTCACTCTGATACCGATACCGAAACGATCGTCTATCTGATTGAACGCTATTACGCGCTCACCAGCGACCTTGCCAAAGCTGTGGAACTGACGATGAAACGCGTCAGAGGCGCGCACGGCATTGTGGTCATGTCCTCCCGGGAACCAGACCGGCTGTTGGCGGCCCGTCTGGGTAATGCCGGCGGGGTAGCCATTGGTAAAGGCAGCGGCGAGATGTTCATCGCCAGCGACCTGCCTGCCATCGTTGAACACACCCGGGAAATCAGCTTCCTCGAAAGCGGCCAGCTGGCAATCATCAAGCGCGACAGCCTGGTCGTCCAAACTCTGGATGGGGTGAGAGTCCAGCCGCAAATCCATCACATCTCCTGGGATCCGGTATCGGCCGAAAAAGGGAATTACCGTCACTTTATGCAGAAAGAAATTCACGAACAGGTGCGCTCGCTTTCCGACACCATGATCGGGCGTATCGATTTCGACGATTACCGCATTACGCTGCCTGACCTGAACCTAAACGCGGCGGGAGCGAAAAGCATCGAACGCATTTTCATTACGGCTTGCGGAACCGCGCTGCATGCCGGCATGGTTGGCAAGACTGTCATCGAACGCCTTACCCGCATTCCGGTGGAGGTGATGGTGGCCTCCGAATTCCGTTACATCGACCCAATCGTGGATAAAAATACGGTCGTGCTGGCTATCAGCCAGTCCGGTGAAACAGCGGATACCCTGGCTGCCATGGAAGAAGGCCGACGCAAAGGCGCCAAGCTGTGGAGCATTGTAAATGCCATCGGTTCGCAAGCCATGCGCAGCGCTGACGGTTCGATTCCCATGCAGGTGGGGCCTGAAATTGGTGTGGCATCCACCAAAGCTTTTACCGCGCCGCTGGTGGACCTGTACATGCTGGCGGTTTTTCTGGCCGACCTGCGCGGAAGCATCAGCTCCGAGGAGCGCACAAAGCTGATCCGGGATTTACTCAAGGTGCCCACGCTGGCAGGGAAAACGCTTGAGCACGAAGCAGAAGTCGAGAGATCTGCGGCACGCTTTAAGGACATGCGCAGCGTGCTGTATCTGGGGCGCGGAATTAATATGCCCATCGCGTATGAAGGGGCTTTAAAATTAAAGGAAATTTCGTATATCCATGCGGAAGGCTATCCGGCGGGCGAAATGAAGCACGGACCCATCGCGCTGGTGGAGAGGGACCTGCCTGTGTTGGTCATCGCGCCAAAGGATGCCTGGTATGACAAAATGATCAGTCAAATCGAGCAGGCAAAAGCCCGCGGCGGGCAGGTGATTGCCGTTGCCACGGAAGGCGACGCGCTGATCCCCGGTCTGGTGGACGAAGTGTTGTGGGTGCCAGAGGCGCCCTGGCTCTTGAGCCCAATCCTTACTACGATTCCGCTGCAGTTGTTTGCTTATCATATTGCCACGCAGTTAGGTCTGGACGTGGACCAGCCGCGCAACCTGGCAAAATCCGTCACCGTGGAGTAAGGTCTTACGTTTTTGCAGTGCTGACGGGAATTGCAGTAAACTAATAAAAAAATACAGGAGAACACTTTGATTACGAAAGATCAGGTATTGAGTGCTTTATCTGTGGTGATTGATCCGGACCTGCAGAAGGACCTCGTCACCCTGGGAACGATCGAAGACGTGGAAATCATCGATGATGCGGTGAGTTTTACCTTGGTGTTGACCACACCCGCTTGCCCGCTGAGAGCCCAATTGGAGCGCGATGCCCGCCGGGCTGTACAGGTGATGACCGGCGCAAAGGAAGTGAAAATTCAGACCAAATCCCGCGTGCAGAATGCCAAACAGGTTGAAATTTCGACCAACCAATTCAAGCATATCATCGCGGTTGGCTCCGGGAAGGGCGGCGTTGGGAAAAGTACGATAGCCGCGAACCTGGCCATCAGCCTGGCTCAGGACGGGGCTTCGGTCGGCCTCTTGGATGCCGACATTTATGGGCCAAATATTCCCCGCATGCTCGGAATTAGCGGAACACCGCAAGCCAAAGAGGGCGAGAAGGTAAAACCGCTGACCGCTTACGGCGTACAGGTAGTATCGATTGGCTTCTTTGTCGCGGACGGACAGCCGTTGATTTGGCGGGGTCCCATGCTGCATTCCGCCATTCAGCAGTTTCTGACCGATTTTGAATGGGGCTGCCTTGATTATCTTGTGGTTGACCTTCCGCCTGGCACGGGCGACGTTCAACTCTCGCTCTCGCAGACTTTGCCCATCAGCGGGGCGGTGGTCGTTACCACGCCGCAAGCCGTCTCGATTGACGACGCATTTCGCGCGGTTTCCATGTTCGATAAACTCGAAATCCCTGTCCTCGGAATTATCGAGAACATGGCATACCTGAGGCTCCCCGACGGTGGTCAGATGCCAGTTTTTGGCGAAGGCGGCGGCAAGCGGCTGGAAGACCTGACCGGAGTACCCCTGTTGGGTAGCATTCCACTCGAGCCCGAGCTCGGCCTGGATGGCGATCGCGGTACCCCGGCAGTCATTAGCAGCCCGCTTAACCCGGCAGCCGAAGCGCTCCGAATGATTGCCAGGAATATCGCGGCTGAGACCAGCAAACAAGCCCACCTGGCAAAAGGATAAAACAACACACCATGGCAGAACAGTCCATCATTGGCGTTCAATTTTCTCCGGTCGGGAAAATCTACCATTTCTCGGTACCCGAAGGCGCCAGCGTCCTGGAAGGGAGCTTTGTGCTGGTAAACACAGCCCGCGGCAGACAGCTTGGCAAGGTGCTTCAGACTTCCGTCCAAAACCCACATAACCCTGAAGACATTCAACCGATTGAAAGGGTGGCAACAGAACAGGACCTCCAGGTCAAAGAGAGAAACGCGGAGAAAGAGAAACTTGCCCTGGAAAAAGCCAGGGATTGTCTGAAAGATCCGCACTACTCAGCTGTGAAGGCTTTCGCTGCGGAATATTCGTACGATGGAAATCGGCTCACTTTCTATCTCAATTATGAACCTGACACCGGCTTCGATGTCCGCGGTTTCCTGAGGGAAATTTCCCACTCTTTCCGTGATGTGCGCCTGGAAGTACGGCAGCTTGGTCCGCGGGATATGGCGAAAACGATTTCTGGTCTGGGCGCCTGCGGTATTGAGAAACGCTGCTGCTCCAAGTTCCTGACCGAATTCAGTTCTATATCCATCAAGATGGCAAAGTCGCAGGATATTTCGCTCACTCCTATGGAAATTACCGGAATGTGCGGGCGCCTGCGCTGCTGCCTGAATTATGAATACGAAACCTATGAAGAAGCGCGCAAGAACCTGCCCAAGCACAAGAAAGTGGTGCAGACCCCGCTGGGTGAAGGCAAGGTAATTCAAGTGCTTCCCCTCAGAGAATCTGTAATTGTGGAACTACCGGAAATTGGGCCGCGTCTGTTCACGTTGGAAGAATTGCAGACGGGAAAGCTGGACGAAAAAAAGAGCGTGCCTGAAGAGAGTATTCCGACCTTTAGTGAAACCAAAGGTGACGTGGAGATGCTTGCTTATGGTGGGAAATCCAAACCCGAAAGCAGCGGCAAACCGAACCGCGAAACCGGGAACAGACGCGACAGAAGAGGCCGCGGCGGCGAGCGCCGGGGCAGCCAGCAGGGATTCCATTCAAACACAGAGAATCCCGGCGCCTCTCCCCAGCAAAAGGGAAGCCCGAAATCCCAGCAAAGCACGAATACGGGCCCCAATTCCCAGGAGCAATCAACCCAAGGCTTTCCTGAGAGGAGAAAAAAGCGCAGATGAACTTGGAGCAAGCAGATAACTGGCCCGCAGGCACGACTATCCTCGTGGTCCTTGCGCATCCGGATGATCCCGAGTTCTTTATGGGCGGAACCATCGCGCGTTGGACCGCGGCTGGCTACACCGTAAAGTACGCTTTGCTGACGAGAGGGGAGCGCGGAATTAGCCCGGAATTTCCGGACAGCGCAGCGCTTGCGAGTGTGCGCGTGAGGGAGCAAAAAGAAGCCGCAGCTGTCCTGGGTGTGCACGAGGTCACATTCTTCGATTACCAGGACGGGTATCTCATCCCTAGCCTGGAAATCCGGCGCGAGGTGACGCGATTGATTCGCAGCGCCAAAGCGGATATCGTCGTTTCCTGCGACCCGCAGAACTACTTTATCGGGGAAGCTTATCTCAACCATCCCGACCACCGCGCAGCTGGTCAGCTTGTGGTAGATGCTGTGTTCCCGGCTGTCGGCAACCCAAGCTTTTTTCCTGAGCTCATTCTGGACGGGTACCCTGCCACGAATGTTTCCGAGCTGTGGCTGAGTTTGCCGGCGCAGGCGAACGTCCTCCTGGATGTGAGCGAATTCTGGCAGCAGCGCGCGCTGGCTTTGCTCCGGCATAAAAGCCAGGTCGGGGACCCCGAAAAATTCCTTGCCCATATCGAAGAGCGCCGGCTGGAAAACAGCGGCACTGACGACCGCTATGTCGAGCGCTTTCGCCGGATTATTTTCCGGAAGTGAAAAATGAACTTCCTGGCAGAAGCTGAAAAATTCTTCCCCGAAACTGCCGCGCTGCGGCAAAAACTGCACCAATATCCCGAATTAGCCTTTGCTGAACAACAAACCTCCAGGCTGGCGGCTGAAGAGCTGACCAAGCTCGGCTTTGAGGTCACGACCGGGCTCGGTGGGACGGGCGTGAGCGGCTTCCTTCCCGGGAAATCGTCTATGCCGTTGATTATGCTGCGCTTTGATATGGACGCGCTGCCCATCCAGGAGGAAAGCGGGGCGGTGTACGCCTCACAGAACCCCGGGGTCATGCACGCCTGCGGGCACGACGCGCACACCGCGATTGGCATCACCACCGCACGGCTGCTCTCCCGCCACAAAGCAAAGTTGGACGCATCGTTCATGCTGGTATTTCAGCCGGCTGAGGAAATCGGGCAGGGCGCGCTGGCTATGCTGAAAGACGGCTTATTCAGCAGCCGGAAGCCTGATTATGCGCTGGGTGTGCACGTCTGGAACAGCCTGCCAAGCGGCAGTTTCGTAATAAATCCAGGCGAACTCATGGCGGGCAGCGGCGTGTTCGAAATCAAGATAACCGGGAGAGGCGGGCACGCTGCCCTGCCGCACCTGGCAGTCGACCCAATCGCTGCTGGAGCGCGGATGGTTAGCGCCGTGCAATCCATCAGCGCGCAGAATGTGAACCCGCTGGAAGCCGCGGTTTTGGGCGTCACGATGTTCCACGCAGGTACAGCCAGCAACATCATCCCGGAGCAAGCTGAGCTGCAAGGGACAATCCGCTTTTTCAGCCGGCAGACGTGGGAATTGCTGTGTGAGCGCCTGACCCGCGTCGTGCAGGATACTGCCAGCGCCTGCAGCTGTACGGCTGAGCTAAAGCTGCTGCAAAGTACGCCGCCGCTGATCAACGACCCGTTCGCAGCGCGTGCCGCGCAGAACGCGCTCAAGAAAATCCTGCCGGATGCCGCTCTTTTGACGGATTACCGCACAATGGGTTCAGAAGATATGGCTTTTTTCCTCGAACAGGTTCCGGGAGTGTTTATCTTTGTGGGCTCGGGCGGCGCCGTGGAGCAGAATGCTTATCCGCACCATCATCCCCGCTTTGACATTGACGAAAGCGTACTGCCAAGCGCCAGCGCTTTACTGCTGCAGACTGCTGCTGGACTTCAGCATGCTGCCGCCGGGGAAAACCCGCGGTGATCCCGATCTACGGCATCTGCGGTACAAGCGGGGAGGGGAAAACGCGTCTGGTTTCTGCCGTTCTC
>Ga0116171_10001852_pt1 | contig 20585 bp, 28 predicted proteins | sample AD_JPNHW2_MetaG_FD_89798 | JGI IMG/M metagenome (GOLD analysis project Ga0116171, IMG submission 89798) | Active sludge microbial communities of municipal wastewater-treating anaerobic digesters from Japan - AD_JPNHW2_MetaG | ecosystem: Engineered > Bioreactor > Anaerobic > Digestate | place... | reverse complement strand
GATTGAAGTTAGGTGCTTCATAACCCTTTTCTTGTGCTTGCTGCTGCATCATTTGCTGCTGGCGTAACATTTCCTGTCGAGCAATGGACTGCATAGTGCAGAAGAAAAGAAAAGCAAGACGTTTCTCATTGAAGGTGAATGGAGTAACTCCTGGAACACTCTGAGAGATCTGAGTTAGACCCATTGCTTCATCCCACTGGTCCATAAGGGCCTGTTGACGTCTCATCATTGTGATAATTCGGATGAATTGAATCTCTGGAGGAAGCTGCTCGTGGTACTCCTTAGGGACAGCCATTTGATCAACTAGTGCAGAGCGAAGGATAATGTCCTTACACCAGTCTAGCAAAACACCCTGGGCTTGTTCTGGAGTATTGTCTCCAACGTTAATATCTGATGGGAGACGGGGATTCTCTAGTGCTTCACTCAGTGCTTCATAGAGTTCTCCAGGAAGGCTAATCTCCTCAACCTTGTCTCCTGAAGCTCCTGTTCGGGCAATAATAGCAATAGTGTTCTCTTGGAACCACTCTACCTGCTCTTCAAAGGTCTTCTTTGGTAGGTCCCAGTTGTCGTACTTCTGTTGGGCGAGTTCGTTTAGATCTAGTTCGTTTGACATTATTCTTTTCTCTGATTAGTTTCTCTAGTTTGGAGTCTGTAATAGGCTCACCGTTTTCGTCTAGGAGAATTTCTCCTGTTGTTTCATCAAATAAAACAAATTCATCCATTTTGTTCCCAGCCTGCAAACTCATTTTTAATGTCGTAGGTAGGAACCCATTCTGCCTTAGTTAATCTACAGACTATACTATCTGTTACTGTAATAGTAAGCTTATAGCTGGTGTCCCCCGGATTAGCTGCTAAAGAGCAAAGCTCATAGACATGGGGTTTATCGGTCTGATGTTTGATTGATCTGATAAGGATGAGTAGTTTAGGGAAGGTATCCTTATCTAAGGCCAGCTCATACCTTAGACCTGTGGGTATTGGGAGAGACCCTAGTTTGAGGCCCTCTCTAGTTAATAGCTCCTCATCTGCTACAACAGAACTATCTGACATAGGGAGGAGAGGGTACTTCAACTGTTGAGCTATAGAGATAATCTCCCCTTTTGGTCCCCAATCACCATCCTGGAAGGTAAGTTTACCTAACCAGTTGTAGGGAGCTATGTAGGTTTCAATAAGGTCTTTCATATAATTATAGTAAGTCCCTTGAAGAACAATACTCCATGGGTTACCCTGTTTGAAATGTTTAGAGTTGTTTTCCCTTGCTTAAACTGACTTAGAAGTCTGCTGTATTCGTTTCGGGGAATTAGACCACGATCTAGTTTCTTGATAGCTTTGGAACAAAAGACCGTGGCATACTTGGTTTCGAGAAGAGGCTCAGCTAGGCTCTGAGTCCGAACTGGCCTGTTTTGTTTGTTCGCCATTTCCATACAGAGTAAACAGAATTAAAGATGGTCCAAAGTCTAGTATCTCTAGGTTGAACAACTTCCTCACAGTTGCCTAACCTAGGGAAGAGAAGGATAGCTCTGTTGATCTTTGTAGGGTCAACTAAATACTTGTCATACCTTGTACAGTTCAAGTAGGCTATCATCTGAAGCTCATTTGTTTCAGAGTTATACTTACCAGTCTTGAAATCTACAATGACAAGCTCACCTGTCTTTAGCTCTGCTACTGCATCAATCCTTGCACAATAAGGAAGAGTATCATTGAAAGCCATGTGTTCAAAGCAGACCCAGGAGGCTACCTTCTGTTTACTCCACTCAATAACTACTCCAACTTGGGCTAGAACCTTTTCATCTGTAGAAACAAGCTCTCCCTTGGTAAAGTAGTTATGAATATCTGCATGGACAGCCTTACCAAACTCCCGTCCCTCTTTGGCTAGTCTCTTAGCTTCTTGAAGACCAATGCTTTCTTTCCACTCATCAATCTTAGGGTTTGAAATAGTGCCTAGGATCTGGGTCACACTGGGGACATTCTTAAGGCCAATTCTTTCTTGAGCTACCATCCAGGCTCACTTACTCTCCATTTACAGAAGAAGCTAAAGGCTTCTTTTCTCAGGGCTCTGTTCTTCTTAGTTGGACAAAGACGATGCCACCACTTAACTTCTTTCCATCTAAGGACTACTTCTTGAAAGTCATCCTCTAGCTCTTGCATTTTAGCAAGGATAAGATCATACTTTACATATTCTGATCGGAAAAAGGTCTCACACTCTTCTACTGAACTACAACCCCTATCAGTGCAGGACAATCTCCTATCTTTAGCTTTCTCTACAAAAGCCAATAACCTGAGTCTCTGTGAGTTGTAAATTGCAATTACCTGTCTATTCATTAAAGCCAGCCTAACACGGCCCTATCTGCCCAGACTACGTTTTCCTTTACTTGGGTCTTAGTGAGTCTGTTAGAGCCATCATAAGTGTATTTGTAGATAAACCAGACAGGCTGGTCTTCTGGCCCACCAGGATTCTTTGTTGCACCTAGATAGATAAGGTTGTTGCTTGCATCATATTCCATATTCTGAATTATGGAATCACCTGCACCCTCAGCATGTCTATCACTTGTCTTAATACTGTCTACAAAAGGCATCTTTTTTCTTCCTAGGAAAAGTGGGAACTTATAGAATGAAAGACTATTACCGTAAAGGTAGAAGGAACTCCCTATTTTAATCAGAGGCTTGTTCTTAAATAGGGAGGTTTGGTAATAGTCAACCCCAGAGGCTGCTGGTGCAGTAGTTATTGCTACTCCTGTACCACCTAACCAGAAGGCTAGTAAGGATCTGAACGCACCATCTGCCATCTAATCAAATAGAGTTAGTCCCAGTAAATAGGTTCAAGTTCTTTACTACAGTTGTCCATCTGCTCAAAGAAGTCAAGAGTGAGTTTGTGATTCCTTTCATCTACTTTAGGTGCAAGATTGGTTCGGGAGAGGTCTTCCTCTCTACCCTCTAATAGAGCTGCTGCTAGTGTTGGAACTCCCTCAGCTGCTTAGAGTCGCCTCTCAATTCGTGGAGGAGGTTTGCAAGTTTTTCGATAAGCTTAGCTGGACTTAGGCCAGTAGCTTTGTGAGCCTTTAGTAAGGCATTAGGGTTAGTAGTGATCCCAGCAATCTGTTTCTTATCAATGTGTTCTACTAAGATACTCCAATAGTGCAGGATCTCTGATTCAATAGCTGTGTCGAAATAGAACATTTAGAAGTTTTCCTTAATCCAATTCTTTCTGATAGTTAGAAAGTCGTCTCTAATGAACGGGTAGTGAGGAGCGATCTCGGCTGTGTAATCCATCCAATAGCCAAATCTTGAAGCTAAGGTTCCAAACTCTCTTTCAAAGAAATAGATGTCGCCACCAAGCTCATTAACAATGTTGACATTAAAGATGTTTGCTTCCTTACTTTCTGTAGCAAGCTTAAGGAACTCTTTTACAATAGTAGCCTTAATAACATAGTGAGTGAAGACATACATTATTGGCAGCGCAGTCTTTGGTAGGTTGCTAACCAATAAGTCCAATTTACCTGTATCTACAATTGTGGGAGGAATAGTTGTAATGTCTGCAATGGGGGTTACAAAGGGGCCCCATGAACCTACTTGCTCAACCTCTAAGGCCTTAGTTGCCTCAGATCTCTTGCTCCAGAACTTCTCTTCTATTAGAGCTGGGAACCACTCTCTATGGCTTGTAATACCCTTTGTATGTCCAAACCAAACATTCCTGTATCCCTCAGTGCTCTGATTAAACAGTGTTAAGGCTGCTTGGAAGGCTGATACATCACTAGCCACTACTGTCTCTTCAGGAGCAAAGACATAAGGGATGCCTAGACTTTCAAGTCTCTTGACCCACCTCTTCTCTTCTTCAGAACCAGTTGGGTTAATTCCTACAAAGATGTCTGTGTCAGCCGGGGGAAAGTACTTGAGGATAACTTTTAGGTAGCCAATGTAATACTCGGCCCATGCTCCTTGAGGAATGTAGCTGGCAAAGATTAAAGCATCTTTCATAGAGGTTTCCTTATTAGACCAATTCCAGCCCAATCTTCATGAGCATTGAACTCCATGTGCTCATACTGTGAACTGATTTCTCTCCAGAACTCATCCACAAAGCAACCCATTTGGTGGTGAGTTGGGCTATCATTAATGTCGTGGAAGGCCATCCAACAGCCTGGTTTGAGGAACTCCCAGTACATTTCATAGTCTTGCTTCACTCCTTCATAGGAATGGTCACCATCTATGAACATGAAGTCGAAGAGCTCTCCATTGAGTGAGTCTCTTACCCACTGAGCACTTGTTTGAAGATGACTATCTGCTACATGGATTTGTACATCTGGAAACATAGCTTTTAGTTTCTGATCAGCCTGTGGGGCATTAGTATTGTCTAGAAAGATCTTCTTGCCTATAGCTACACTGGCTAAGACAGATGAGTTACATCTAAGGTAACAACCTAACTCAAAGATGTTCTTAATCTCTTTATTAAGTAGCCATTCTATTAATGGAATAATCTCAGCATGGTGCTGACCAGGAGATTCAAAGTTTCTCTCTGCAAACTTAATGATGTCAGTGGCTAGTAATTTATTCAAAAAACTCTTATCCTTGCATAGCTATCCAATTACTATGCCCTAGTATTTCTTGTAACTCTTCAGGTTGTGTTGTCTCAATTACCGGAACACAGTCAAGGCTGTTAAGAAGAGAAACCACACCTTTTAGATTTGGGTTCTTAGGGTTGATACTGAGAAAGTCGCAGCCTGAAAGACCTGCTAAGCCTAAAAGAACACCTTCTGCAATAGAACAATTACTATGTTCTGAGTTGAAGAGGGAGGAGCTAGATGATTGATAGTGAATCTTAACATAACCTCTTAGCTCCCTGACAGTCCTAAAAAAGCCTAGGCCATAAAGGGGATTCAAACTCAGCCCACACATTCCTGAATCTACCACTGTTGAGATTTTCTGATACATCGCTACAGGATCTGCTGTTATGTTTGCACAGTAGGTAAAGGGTGTAGGGTTTTTCCTATCAAAGTCTGCTATTAGCTCGACTCTCTCTTTGAGAGAACACTCCTCTAAGTCAGGCTGAAGATCATTCTCCTTTAGGAAGTTAAAACCTTGGTTAAGGGCTTCCTTAACATCTTCAAGCAGTTCTAAGGAGTTGTCTCTAATAGGTAAGGTTAGGCCACGGATAGTCTGGTTAACATTAATTTGACCCTGAGTATGAGTCCTCAATCCATAAAATGGACCTTTGAAGAAGTCGGCTGCAAGTAAGTCAAGGTTACTTATATTAAGTAACTTAACAGTCCTTATAGTATTTAGCTTACATTTATTGAGGAGATAAAGAATGAAGAAGGTCAGGCCATCTCTCTGTAGATTAAATACATCTAAGGGATATGAAATGTCTACCAGACCAGCTCTACCCCCAGCCATCTCTCTTAAGATAGTGAATGGAAAAGCAAGCCCTCTTTTCAAAGACTCCGAGAGCTGTTCACTACTTTCTAGATAATAAGTAACAACTAATTGACTCTTCATATAATCTAGTGTCGCCTTTGATCTTGGCTAAGGTCATAGGTAACCATTTCAGAGACAAGCTCTTTAAAGCCTCTTCTGGCTTCCCATCCCAGGACCTGTTTAGCTTTACTAGCATCACCAAGCAAACTGTCTACTTCTGTGGGTCTATAGTATCTTGGGTCCACTTCTACTCTAATTATCCCGTTCTGGTCGATACCTTTTTCATTGAGTCCCTCTCCTTCCCACCGAATCCGTAAGTCTATACAAGAGAAGGCTAGTTCTACCAACTCTCTTACTGAGTGTTGGACACCTGTTGCAATGACATAATCGTCAGGGGTCTCTTGTTGTAACATCAGCCACATGGCTTCCACATAATCCTCAGCATGGCCCCAATCCCTAAGAGCATCTAAGTTGCCAAGATAGATTCTATCTAAGTTTCCGTGTTCTATAGCTGCTACAGCCTTAGTAACCTTTTTGGTAATAAAGGTCTCACCCCTTAAAGGGGACTCGTGGTTAAAAAGGATGCCATTGCTAGTATGAAGACCATAGGATTCTCTATAATTTTTAACTGTCCAGAAAGCAAATTGCTTAGCTATAGCATAGGGACTTCTAGGGTAAAAAGGTGTGGTCTCTCGTTGGGGAATCTCCTGAACCTTACCAAATAACTCACTTGTAGATGCCTGATAAAATCTACAGTCTAGTTTAAGTAGGCGGATAGTTTCAAGTAGTTTTAAAACACCAAATCCATTAGTGTCTGCTGTATATCCAGGGATTTCAAAGCTCACTCTTACATGGGACTGAGCTGCAAGATTATAGATTTCGTCTGGCTGAACCTCTTGGATTACTCTAGTAAGAGAAGTAGTGTCTGTTAGGTCACCATAGTGTAGATAGAAAGGTAGTCCTGTCTCGTGTATATCATGGAAAAGATAGTCTATTCTTTGGGTATTAATGGTTGAGGCCCTTCGTTTAATTCCATGAACTTCATACCCCTTATCTAGTAATAGTTTAGCTAGATAAGCACCATCCTGACCTGTTATACCAGTAATAAGAGCTTTCAATTTTTTTGCACTACTCTTTTCGAATAACCCCTAGACCTCCCCACTCTACTAATGGGTCTAGGAACTCTGTTTTAGGGGCGGAGAGTGTTTCATAAAACTTAGAGACAAAGCACCCCTCTATGTTATACCTTTCAGGTTGTTTTATATCATGAAACACTATAAGACCTCCCTTCTTAACCAATGGGCTGTACATTTCATAGTCAGTCTTAACCCCTTCGAATGTATGGTTTCCATCTATAAAAAGAAGATCTAACTGTTCGTCTCCCAGAAACCCTACTATAGTGGCCAGTGTATCTTTATGAGTCGAATCAGTGGCTAGAAAAAAACAACCAGAATGTGCCTGTGTTAGTTTTGCATTACGTGTATTTGAGGAGCTTAAATCTAGACCACCAAAAAGGCCATTAGGGAGGTCCACAGATATCTTCTTACCTGAATACATCTTTGCAAACAAGGCAAAGGTAAATCCATACTGTGTTCCGATCTCAAGAAAGTTTTGGTGAGTAGCCTCTAAACTAAGATAAGCTAGAAGCCTCTCAATCTCACTAACAACCTGCCCATGAATTGGGTAGTCTATAAGTGTTGCATTAAGGATAGCTTTAGTATCCATAGGCTGTTTTGTACCAATCAATGGTCTTCACAAGACCATCCTCTAATGTTGTTAAGCTAGGTACGTTTCCGTAAAGGGGTATAAGAGTTGTGGGGTCACCAAGGACAATTGAGCTTTCTGGTTCGCCAGGTCTCATAGGAACAAACTTTAGCTTACCTTTACCTACCAATTGGATGACTGTCTCTGCTATCTCAAGGACTGTGGTTCTTCTACCTGTACCCGCTTCGAACTTAAGAAGGTTATCACCTTCACGAATAGGTGAATATTTGTACTGGTTATGGTCTATTACGAGTGAACGAACCATTATATCAGCTAAGTCCTTTACATAAATCATATCCATTATCTGGGACCCGTCCCCGTAAATTGTAATTTCACCATCTTGTAAGGCTGGAATCACAAAATTTGGTATGATTTTTCGAACAGGGGCTTGCTTCTGTCTCTCACCAAATGCATTTAAGGCCCTAACTACAGCAATTTCTGTGTTATGTTCTTTGTTAAACATCCAGGCAAATCTTTCAGCTGTGGTCTTTGAGATTGAATAAGAGTTATTCATCCAGTAATTCCCTACTGTGATGTAAGAACACCTTTTACCATAGTGTTTACAGGCTTGGAAAACATTTAAACTACCTAGAAGGTTAGTCTCAATTGCAGGTTTAGGTTCGTTTATAGTCTCTGCTGTGCCTAAAACTCCTGCTAGATGTATCACACCATCTGAAATAGCAATTGCCTCAGATACAGATGTGAAGTTATTAACATCACCTAGGAAAGTAATAACACCATCACGATGGGATGGTGTACCTAAATGGTCAAAGACTGTCACCTTATAACCATTGTCTACTAAATTATCTACAACATGACTACCTATAAAGCCATTTCCACCGGTAACTAAAATCTTTTTCATATGTTTTGGATAGTCTCACAAAAAGTGTTGATCGTATGGGAGTTTAACTTTTTGATTTCATTTAATGGAATGTTAATATCTCTAGTAGCATTAAATTCGTCAAAGGGTAGATAGAATTGAGAATAGGTGGGAGACTTGATTGCAGCTTTGCAGTAGGCATTTCTGCCACACATTAAAGCTTCAAGTGCTTTAGCCTTATTGTGGTGAATTATTTGACCCTCTAGCCTTCCCGAATCAAAAACAAGCACACCATAATACTGTTGAACTCTTTTATATAGGTCAACTAAATCAGGACGATCCACGTCTATTTTGTCAATATTTGGGGGAAGAACTCTACCATTTTCTAGGTTGCCAAATACACATACCCGATCCTTACTTACAGGTGCTTCTGGGGGAAAAAGGTTAGCATTTAGCCAGTAGTCTGAGAAGCTACAGTGCCTAAAACTAGGTAGGTACTTCTTATCAAAGACAATTACATGATCCACCAGTTTACTCGACTCTAAGAGAGTAATTCCTTGAAAATTAGCTGGATCAAAGGTAGTCACTATAACTTTCAACTGAAGATGCTTTGCCTTCTGACATAAGTCTGCTTTATGGTTATAATTTGTATGCCCAAAGTCAAGAAAGACAAGCTTCTCAGCGTCTTCTAACCTGTCAACCCTCTCAAAAGAGGGTAGGAGAGGTAGCAGCATGTGTTGAGTAGTGAAACATTTAGCAGGGTTGGTGTCTGCTAAACCTAATTCAAAGTAGACCTTCATCTGCTAATACCTCCTCTAAGCCCTTATCTAGTGATAAAGGAGTCCAGTTTAGGAGTTCCTTTGCTATACTATTATCAGCTCTCTGATGTTTGATATCAAACGGGCGTTCTTCTATATATACAATGTTGGAAGTAATCTTAGTTGCAAGTTCGTTGAGGGAGACAGAGTAACCAGAACAGATATTAACAATCTTTGGGGGAGAGGGCAACAAAGCAGCCGTTACAATAGCTCGAACAACATCAGCTACATATACAAAATCTCGTGTTTGAGTCCCATCTCCTGTTATCTCTACATACCCCTTACTCTTAAATGTTTTGATTAGAGATGCAATCACATTAGGGTATTTGCCAAATTGTCTTTGACCTGGTCCATAGGTGTTGAATAATCTGAGACAGGTGAAAGGGAGATTAGCAGCAGAGCAAGAGAAATTTACATAGCATTCGGAAAGGTATTTCTGAATTGCATAGATACTATTTGGATTTGGTAATGTAACTTCTGTTATTACTCCGGGGGCATCCCCATAAATAGCACAGCTAGATGTATAAATAAAGCGACCAAATGTAAAGTGTTTTAATAAGGTTCTGGTTAGCTCTACGTTTGACTCATGTGCCTGGTTAAAGGGGTCTAGGGTACAATCCATAGATCTAGCTATTGCAGCTAGATGGAAAATTACATCATAGGCTTCTTTACTGTAGTCCATTGGGTTATCTTCAATATCAAACCCTACAATCTGCAGATCTGGAAAATGTGTTACCAAGTATTCTTGGAGGTGAGTTGCTATAAACCCCTTGTTACCTGTAATTAAAACCTTCATTTAATCTCTTTTCCTTTCATTGCAAATCCAAGTGGTATAAGTTGATCTAAGTAATATCTCTTTAGGTGTTTCATGCAATTTAGCCCCCCACTGTGAGGGGTCCCTAAAGGAATCAAAATTGTATTGATGGCATAGAATAGAGTAAACAGCTTGATCGTGGCGGTGGTCTACAAAACTGGAGTCATTAGGGTACTGGCTAGGCAAGTCTGTTAATATTCTAGCATCCTCACAATAAGAAAGCCATTCAACCGCAAATTGTCTTGCAGTATCATTGTTTCTGATCATGATGTAAGATGCAGACATTTGTATTCTTTTCTGTGGGGTATAACCCATTAAAGAAAATGTATCACCTTTAGTCCATTTCTCTTCATAGTGATACCCTGCATGTTCATAGCAGAGGATAGGTTGGTCTATGGACTGCAACAAGTCAATAGATTCTCTGGCTGACCCAATAAACTCAGCACCACTGTCACAGTAGAAGACAATAGAGTCTAGAGGGAGATTAGCTAAAGTAAGCCAGATAATGTAGGGCTTCCACAACCAGTAACCTGCTCCCCTAGCTTGACTTAGAATGGCATGATTCTTAGCTCTGAAGGAAGGGTCTAAGTGCTGGTAGCCAAACTCAATTACCTGATCAAAACCTGCAACCTCTAACCCAGTCTTAGAGTTCCTCTTTTGAGCATTGGTATGTGTTCTATGAGCATAGTTTATTAAGTAAGTCATCATGGTCTTTTATTGCTCTGATTATGTTCTTTTGGTAGCTCCAGTAATTCATCATTCTAGTATAATTCTCACTAACCCCTGGTAACATTTGTTGGTAAAGAGCTTCATTGCATCTTAAAAGAATGCCATTTAACTCAGTTAAAGTATTAAAAGTCAGAAAGCCTTTTGGATCAAAGAATTTAGAGAGGGAGGGGCAGCCATAATAGATTGGGACTGTTCCAGTAGAAAAACAGTCTAATACCTTCTCAGTAAAGTAGTAATCTTGCTTAGTATTCTCTATACAAACACAGAACCTAAAATCCTTATAGGGGGTACAATTATCACTAAAAGGGTTAAGAAAACCAAATGACTCTGTAATAAGGTTAGAGAAAGATTGTAAAACCTTGTGCCGTAGTTTATGACCATCAGTAAAACATTTCCTAGACACCACTATAGAGACATTCTTTGTTTTAGTATAAAGGCCCCAATCTTCCTTCTGAATCCATCCACCGCCATAAGGGCAGAAAAAACTGTTAGACAGTGCTAGTACATCTTTGTTATATGTAAGAATAGCTTGAAACTCGTCATGGTGTTGTAGAACATACTGATAAGGCTTGGGTATAATAGAGGTTGGTTCTACCAGAAGAGCTATCTTTCTAGGCGTCTTTATATTATCCATAACATGATTATCTGTTAGTATAACATAATCGGCCTGACTTAATTCTGTGACAAAGCTATTCCCAAGAAACTCAAACCACCCTTGGGGGAAATTGTCGTCGATTACTGCGTATTTAGGGTGAGCTGAAGTAGCCATTAAGGTTCTGTCCACTTACATAAAGAAGTTATTCACAGTTTCAATTATCTTACTTTGATCTTCTTCTGTAAGATAGGGGTGACAGGGTATGTACATTCCGTTGTAATGGACGTGACTAGCATTTGGTGTGGTACAAGCATGGCCAGCCACTTTTACCATAGGTTGCTCACAAAGAGAACCACCGATTAGTGGCCTGCACTCAATACCATTCTTTACTAGGTGAGCTGCTAACTCATCTCTCTGCTCTGTTATGATAGGATAGCCAAAGCATGATACAAGGTTCTGTGTCTCAACCTGTGGCTTCCAATCTAACCTAAAATTCTCTCTAAAGTTGTTAAAAATCTCACTGCGCTGTTCTATTACCCAATCAAGCTTTTTGAGTTGGTTGAGACCAATTTGTGCATTTAAGTTAGTAGAGCGAAGGTTAAATCCAGGCACATAAAAGGTGAAGGCCTCTTGAAACTCAGATACATTGAAGTCAGCTCTAAGTGCTTTCTTTTTAACATCACACAAACTTCGAGACCACCCATGAGAACGAACCATTCTGAGAGTATCCGCCAGTGCTTCATCAGAAGTAGTAAGCATTCCACCCTCTATCGTGGAGAGGTGGTGTCCGTAGTAAAAAGAGAATAGACTGATCTTTCCAAATTCTCCAAGCAACTTCCCTTTGTATTTGGAGCCAAGTGCCTCACAACAATCTTCTACTAGGATAACTCCATATTGGTTGCAGAGCTGAGCAACATCCTCCATAGCAGGAACTAAACCTAATACTTGAACTAGGATAAGAATAGAAGGTGCCTCTTTCTTGAATAGGTCCTCTAGCATTTCCATGTCAACAGCCAAGTTCTGTAGGTTACAATCACAAATAAGAGGCTCCATCCCTAATTGAACTACAGAGGAATAGTCTGTAGCCCAACTCACAGCAGGAACCACTACTTTAAGGTTTCTTAGACCAGTCAACTTTAGAGCATAGAGAGCTGCTAAAATAGCTGTAGAGCCTGAGCTTACCATAACACTCTGCCGATTACTGAATCTTTGAGACCACTCAGCCTCAAACTGTTCTACAACAGCCCCTTGTGTTAATTGAGGGTCTGTTCCCAGCCACTGAATTAAACATTCTATATCTATACTATCTATTGTACTCTCTGCAAGTTTGATCATAGGCTTCTTTAAATCCTAGCTCAAAAGGTGTAAACTTAAAATCTGGGTACTTCTCTATGAACTTCTGGGAAGTACAGTCCTTACGATATTGACCATCCCAAGAAACATTGCCATCAAACTCTATGGCAGTTCGTGGGACTCCTACGGCTCTTGCTCCAATCAGAGCCATCTCATAGACACTTAGAACTTCAGGGGTTGCAATAATATAGTTTTCTGTGTCATTCGACTTTAACCATAACTCAATTGCCCGTACTAAATCCTTAGCATACATAAATTGTCGTAGTGCTGATCCAGTACCTATAAACCTAATAGGCTGTTTGTCCTTTTGGTACTGAATTAGTCTATAGATTAGGTCTGTCACAAAGTGATTATCGTTTCCTTTATTAGGAACCGCAGAGTATAGGTTGCATGGGATAAGATATGAGTAATTAACACCATACTGAGCTTTATAGGTGTCAAGGGTATAAGCTAACAACCTCTTAGCATTGGCATAGCCAGAATTGTCAGCAGGCACAGGTCCATCAAAGAGATCAGCTTCTACCATTGGGTAGGTTGGTGATGAGGCTGGGAAAGCACATGTACTTAGCATACCCAACAAACGTGGCACACCAGCATCAAAGGCAGCCTGGACTACATTCATGTCTATTAACATGTTAGTCTTGAGGAAGTTTAAGGGTGCCTGCTTATTAGCTCGAATACCTCCGACCTTAGCTGCTAAGTGGATTATTGTGTCTACATCAAACTCTTTAAAGAAATTACTAAGGCCTTGATCTTGAGTAAGATCCCCCGAAGTTGCACAAGTATTGGGAAGGCTGATACACCGACCTACCTGACCTGTTTTACCCGTTATACAGGTTGACATTAAACTAATTCCCACCTCTCTGGGATTAGGTCTGTAAGAGGTGTCTCATTGCAGAACCAGTTCTTTGGTGCAATTACCCTCTTCTCATCCCCTAACCAAGCTCCCCACCAACTGAAGGAAGAGTTAGCAGTAATAGCTTTCTTACATCTGCTCATAAGGAAAAGGTCTTCTAGCTCAGTTCCATGTACCACTGTTGCTCCTGGAATGAACTTGAAGAATTCTACGCACCAATCAGGGTCATCGGAGAAGATGTAGAAACTAGTGTCTGGCTCCTTCATAGCCTCTACAGCTTTCTGATAATAGTCTGTAGCACCAAGGTTAGTATGGATGTACTGAAGGTTCAGGTAGTCAGTTCTCCTGACATGGATAAAGCAAGAATCCTTCCCCTGTAAATCATTCCCTATTGCAACTATTCCAGGTCTCAGATACTCAAGGTTAAATTTGTAGAGCTCTCGAATCTTACTCTCATACTCCTTAAAGTACTTCTCTGATTGGAAATAACCTGAGATGTCAAAGTTATCTCCTTCTGGGATAGGTGAGTATAGAAAACTGAGCTCTCTCCAAGACTTAGTGCCTCTTACAGGACCTACTCCTATGTTGTTGGGAGTATTAAAATAAGCTAGGTATCTTGCCCCTGGAAAATTTGGGATGACCGCATTTGTATTTTCAGACAAAGCTTTAGCGTACATAGCTGCAAGGTTGAACATGAAGTTCCCAAGTCTAAGACCAAAAGCTGGCATCTGTGAAAAGGTTATCATTTAGTCATCCATCCAAGTAGCATAAAGTCTATATTGTCTAGCATCCATCTTAGCCAGTTTGTTAGCCTCATTCAATGAAGAATAGGGATCTGTGTACCACTTATTATCCTTCTGGAACTGAGGATGCTCCAGGTGGAAAAGAGACCCATTGGCCCTTGTTACTGTCATTCCAAACAACTTAATCCTATTGAGTCTGTCATTATCTTCAAAACCCCAGCTGGTAAAGTTAGGGTTCTCGTAACAGATCTCCATGTAAGAGAGCTTTCTTGCAAAGATTGCTCCACCCAATGAGTTAGGATGATTGACCTCTAACTTCTTAGGGTCTAGAAACTCAACATCGAGAGACTCAATAACCTTAGTTCTGTCAGGTTCTTGAACCTTTAGGAACATTCCTGAATATGGGAACACAAAGTCATAATGCTTAAGCAGTCCCTTACTCTCTCTAAACTGGAAAGGAGTGAAGAGAACATCTGTATCATAGTTTGCAATGAACTCTGTGTCAGCTTTCTTAAAACCATAGTTAAGAGCTATTGATCTATTGAACCTTTCTAGGGGGATGTAAGAGTATTCACCTTCACCAAAAGAAGCTTCTGTTAAGACTTGTTTAGGCCCTGCTTCTACAATACTGAGCTTCGTTGTTGGAAGCCACTTCTTGAGGTAACAATAGACAGTAGTTAAGTTCTGCTCCCTCTCTGGGGTGTCTATAGCTACTGGAATCACAATAGTAAGTTCAGGCCATTCTACTTGTCTAGCCATTATTTAACTCCTGTAAAGTAAGAGAAAGGCTTTGCACCATCTAGGTAATGCTTGAAGGTACTCCCCACATAGTTATTGTCACTTGCAGTTTTATTTACAAGAGTCTCATTTGCTGTATAGTAGTAATACATTAGCTCTTCATCCAAATCTTCTTTGCAGAGGTACCATGGCCTATGCTTAGCAGTATAGGGTTTAATGGTCCTTAAGGCATTTCCAATGTACCTCATGGGTGGAGCGTACTCTTTATTGTACAAGGCAAAGGTCGTGTCAATGTTAGCCTTGTAGTGCCGAGGGGTCTTCTTAACCTTCCAGAACTGAGTCTCCCATTTCTGAATATCTTCTTTGCCAGGAAACTTGTCAGGTAAATCAGCTATCTCCAAGGAGAACCCTACTTTCTGAGTACCAGGTACTTGCTTGAAGCCTGATCTAAGAACCTCTAACCAGTCAGCTGGAATGCCTTCATAGTCTAAGTCTGGGTCAGTAACAATAAACTCTTGTCCAGCTTGATCGTAAAAGCCTAGCTTCCAGAAGACCTCACAGCCATAGTTCCTGTTTACTCTAAGGATCTCACAAGGCTTTGTTCTGTACCACTCCTTTAGTGGTTGGTAGGTAGAAGCATTATCTATGATAACAGGTTCAACCCCTTCCTGTTCATTTAACCAGTCAACTGTGGCTTTAGTCCAAGTAAGCAGGTTATGTACTACGATGTAAGCTTTGATCATTTGAAGTTCTTGCCTAGGAAATCTGTATGTGAGTAAAGAGCTGTTAAGTCTAACCCCGTATGGTATCTATTGTCAATGTCGGTGGCTAGCTCTCTTACAATAGTGTTAAGCTGATTGCTTCTACTAATGTCTTGTGGGATAAAGTGCTTTGTAACCCTCTTATCATGTGGATTAGCCATGTTTCTATTGACTCTGAATTGGAACTCTGAAGAGAAGTTTGATCTCAAATTACCTGGAGTATCCCAAGGTGAGCCTATAATAGAGTAAGCCTTTGTAGTGTTAGGTAGACCTGTAGAGAAGCCCTTAAGGAAGTGATCCATGTCTATCCCAGTGGCATTTGCCCAGGTTCTCATTCCAATAAGGTAGTTTGTCACTACCACTGGCATCAGTTTCAGTAAACCATTCAACTGATCCTTGAACTCAAAGAGGTTGGCTGAATAAAGGTGGAACCACCAGCCTGGGTTCTTCTCTAGCTCTCGTGGGCTAGTTGTCAGAGCAGCAATAAGAGCCCTACCCGTAAAGGACTCAGGGTTAAGACAGGGGAAGGTTAGGTAGGTTCCATAGATTCTTTTAGCAAGCAGTGGAGCAATAGCCTTCTTTCCACAGTCAATTTGCCCAACTAACTCTATTAAAGGGTAGGTCTTTTCAGGGGGGCTCTTTTCAAGACCTAGAACATTAATCTTCGTTCTCAATTAGACCCAACCTTCTCAGCAAGGCCTTTCTAGGGATATTAGAGAGGCAGAAGATTCCATCATCCAATGCAACAAGTGTTTGAATTCTTCTGCCTCTAGAGAAGTCATAGATATTACCCTCTCCACTTTCTCTAGCCCTTCTCACCAGAGCTTTAGCTGCACCACATTTGTAATCAATGAGTGCAATTACTCTGTCTGTAAAGACATAGTTGGAGAAGCCTAGGTGAAGGACTGGGCTGAGGACTAGAGCCTCCCCAGAAGCTCCTCTTTCCCCTGCTGAATTTGTCCCGTTACCTTTTGTTCTAAGCTTTGCTTGTCTAGGAGGAATTCCCGCATCATATCCGTAGCTTTTACCCATTTCTTATAATCCACAGCATCTGCATGGGGGTTGATTCTTTGTCCCTCATCATCAGGATGAGTGAGAGCTACCCCAAGTCTTTGTTGAACCATCACAACAGCATGTTGCATATCTGGCATTAGCTCACCTTCTGGTAGAAAGCCACCTAGTTGGTAGGCAGGTACCCTATTCTCACAGAAGCAGCACTGAAGACAATGTTGGTCAAAGGACTGACACTTCTTGGTAACTAGACAGGGATGGAATCTATGACAACGAGCCATCCTAGTCGATGGGTACAAGTGGCCTTTGAGTAGATTTGGAGTATTCATTTTTCTAAGAGTCTTATTGTATAGCTTGCCTTGTCTAGGGAAGGATTCTTAAGCCAAGTAAATTGAGCTCGACTACCATAGTAGAAAGAGAATTTGACACTATCCATAAAGTTAATTAAGAGGGATGTGTCCCTAAAGAGAAGATCCATGTCAAAAGGGTCCAGTTGATAAGACTTGACAGAATATTCTCCCTCCTCTGCATGAGTAACAGTCAACACCTTAGAATTAGACCCTACAACAGGATTCAAGAGGCTATTAAACATAGTAGCTATTCTGAATCGGGCTCCTTATTAGTCTTGCCCCTCTTCTTAGCCTGAAGGTTCTCTTGCATTTTGCTTACATTCTCATGGAGAACCTTTTCAAAAGCTTGGGCCATCTCAATGTTAGGCTTAATGTGGTTCTTGTAGATCCTCTCACAAAGTAGATTGAAAGTCTTCTCACCAAGACAGTAGGCTAGCTTAGTCTCGATCTCTGCTGCATCCCTTTCAGGGTCTCTTTCAGCAGTAGGGCTAAAGGTGATTACTGTGGGAGTCTGTCTAATTCCATTTACCACAACTCCCTCTGCCCTCATGTTAATAAGGTTTACTGTAAGTGGGCCATCTGTATCTCCCAGCAAGTCTCCTACTTCATCCTCTAAATCCTCTTCATCAATCTCATCAAGAGTCTTCTTGTACTCTTCATCGGACCAATCATCATCTTGTTTCTTACTCATTAACGTAGCTCCTCCAACGTAAAGTTCATTCCGGCTGACTCAGCCCTTGATTTAATGACTGCAATTCTACCATTCGGATCGTGGAAGAATTCATCCCAAGTCATAGGGCCTAATCTCTCTTCGGGTAGGTAATCAAAGGCAGGTTTCCTGATAATATAGGGAGTCTCTTCAAGCCAGTCTGACATATCTTCTTTGATGATGATTCTATTCCCTTGAGTGTCTCTTTTAGAGAACTCAAAGAAAACCTTTGGCTTAGGCTTTGCCCTTAGCTCAACGATTAACTTGAAGGAATTCCCCACACCCATACTGCTCAGAACCTGATCCAGTTTCTGAATCATATTGTCTGGATCAAACGGCATTCTTTTCATTAAATCTCTTCTCCATCTCTTGTCGTCTCCGCTGAAGCTCATTACTAGAAATAGCAAGCTTATCCTTAACTTCTACCCAACTGAAACCCGCCATTCTAAGGCTGAGAACTTTATCTAAGTCTGGCTCTAGAAAGAATGGGGAGGTATCTATCCCACTAGCTGTGGGAGTTAGGTGGTGCTCTACTTTCTCTTTATCCAACTTCCTACAAGTGTTTCTTGTCTTTTCCTTAAGGTAAAGCTTTATAGAAAGGGCCAGGTAATTAAAGAGTCTCTTATTAGTATAAGGGGGCTTTACATTGGCTAGTCTCTTTAGACAGATGAATCTAATATCTTGAAGGAGGTCTTCAAAATCCTCTGTCTTGTAGTAGAGTTGGACAGCACCTGTTCGTGGCTTTAAAACACTGTTGATAATCCTATCAAGGGTGTTTGCCATCTCCAGTGAATATTCGTCTTTTGATTCCTTCCAGTTAAGGAAGAGATCAATCAATTGATGTTGATCTTCTTGTTGCACATTAATAGTACGTTGCTACTTAGGTAACGGTGAAAATTATTCCTGTAATTATTGGTGTTTCTACAGAAGAAGTTGATGTTAAAGCCACACTCACTGTGTTTGTATTGGTTGTTACTGCCAACTGTGCTAGATCTGATGTGTCCTTACCCCTGAGAACAACACTTCCTGCAGTTCTGCTGTAAGGATCTTTCACAACCAATGTTGCTGAGTTGCTAAACTCCTTGTGGTAGACCTTAAACTTGTGTACTCCCCATGCAGTAGACGATCTAGGAGTCATCTTTACTCTGAGCTCAGAGATTGCACTATTAGGCAGGAAGACTCTTACAGGGCCAGCTTGCTCTACTTTCCCAGTTGAAGCCTTGTAGTTTGGTAAGTAGCTTAAATCAAGGTCAACGTAAGCACCAGTGTAGCTATCACCTGCTGGGAGGTAAGAGATCTGTTCAATATCATGGGCAAAGGCTGGGAAGGGCCAGAACTCAATCATGTTTGGAGTGAGTCCTCTGTACTGCAGTGGAGCTCTTAATCTAACCCAGACAGTCTGACTTGTTTCAGGTAAGAGCCAGAGCTGCTCATCTCTAAGCATCAAGGCTGCATCTGGATCAAGGGTGTAAGCCAGAGCATCAGGAGTTGAACCTAATGCATAGGCTACCTCAATCTCAGGGGCTGTGTACTTATTGCCATAGACATCTGTTTGAACTAGAAGGTCTATTGAGCTAATCTCTGGTAGAGTTGCCTGTCCAAAAGTAGTAGAGATAGTAGCAGTGTTAGAGACATCAACATAGGTTGAGCTGTGCATGTCTGCCATTACTTGAGTTAGAGAGGAGACAGCATCTACTCTTGTAGATAGAGACTGGAATTGAGCTAGTAAAGCACCAGCCTGAATGGCGGCACCCTGTTCAATCCTATCAGACCTAGCAGCCAACAGATTTGTTCTTGCTGCCAACATAGTAACATCATTTGCCAGGGCATTGAAATACCTATTCAGAATGTTACTACTGCTTGAGCCACCAGCTTTAATCTTGGGCTTCTCTACTGACTCCAATAGGAATTCAGTCGATTCAAATGAAACTCTAGTAAATCGTGTGTCCATCTTAATTACCTACTCGAACCAGGAGACATCTCCATCTTTTAGTTTTAGCCATTCTTTGAACTTAAGTTGCTCTCTAACATGCTGTACTGCTGCAATCTCTGTAACAGAGGGGTAAAGAGCCGCCTCATCATTCTCTAGGTTAGAGAACTTGCTTCTTAATGTAAGGAAGCTGTTTGCAAACTGTGTCTGTAGGGTCTGAATAGCTAGGTTAAACTTGTTGCTCTCTCTAGCTCCCCTAAACCTATGATTGTACTGGGTAAGAAGATTCTCACCACTTACAAGCCTAATTGCTCGCTCTTGCAATGTGGGTGGAGGGTTATTAATAGAAGGAGGAAGGACAATGCCAGTGGAGGCATTGGTTTCATAATCCAGAGTGACAGTAATGTAGTCAAACCAGACATATGAATCACCACCAACTCCATAGCCAGCCTTCACACCGTGTTTGGCACATATACCTAAACTTGATGCAAGAATAGTGGGTGTTAGGCTGCTAGTTGGAGTTGTGAAGGTAAAGGCAGAGGGTGCTAAGCCAACTGTAGAGAGAGTTATAACCGTCCCGCTGACTGGTTGGTGGTATACTAAATTACTTATCACTGTACCTGCGGGGTTGGTAAACCACCACCAGATTTCAGTATTGCCAATTCTTCTATCCCATGAATTGATTGTAATTGAATTAACGGTAGCAGTCTCGGGAATATTAAAGAGAACGGAGCCTGAAAGGCAGACATCCCCATCTACAGCGGGCCAGCTACAATGACCATAGCAGCAGTTTCCATCTAGTGCTGAAACGTACTCGGTATTGGTCCAAGTTCCTGAGACTGTTGATACAGCCATTGTATTGGTTAGAATACATGTTTGAGTTGCCATCTATTTCACAAAAACCCTATATTCCCGGACAAGGGGGCTGGTCAGAGAGTTATCTCCCTGAATCAAGTCTAGTCTAATAAAGATAGAGGCTGTTCCTGGATCTGAACCAATAGAATTGTAGACGAGGTTGCAGTTGGGTGCAGTTCCTTGTAAAACTCCATCAATAGTAGTTCTACCAGTTGTATTGTCTCCAGAGTTACTAAAAGCTGTGTTAAAGAGAAGGCTCTTTCTGTCACTGCTCCATGCCCAGAAAGTTGGACTTTGTGGCAGGTCCCAGACCAAGTCAAACTCCATTACAGG
>Ga0116171_10001850_pt1 | contig 20609 bp, 12 predicted proteins | sample AD_JPNHW2_MetaG_FD_89798 | JGI IMG/M metagenome (GOLD analysis project Ga0116171, IMG submission 89798) | Active sludge microbial communities of municipal wastewater-treating anaerobic digesters from Japan - AD_JPNHW2_MetaG | ecosystem: Engineered > Bioreactor > Anaerobic > Digestate | place... | reverse complement strand
CGGGACGTACGTCCGCCTCATGCACTCGGGCGCCGAGCACAAGGTCGAAGAGGTCGGCTGCCAGCGCCTCAAGCGGGTGCCGGTCGGAGAGCTGTCGGCGGGAGAGGTGGGCTACGTGCTCGCCGGGATCAAAAGCCTGTCGGGCCTCGCCATCGGCGACACCCTGACCGAGGCGGAGCGCCCCGCCGCGGCGCCGGTGCCTGGCTATCGCGAGGCGAAGCCGGTGGTCTTCTCCTCGATCTACCCGATGGAAACGAACGACTACGGGGACCTGACCAAGGCGCTCGAGAAGCTGAAGCTCAACGACACCGCTCTGATCTACGAGAAGGACAGCTCGGCGGCGCTCGGTTTCGGCTTTCGCTGCGGCTTCCTGGGGCTGCTGCACCTTGACGTCATCCAGGAGCGGCTCGAGCGGGAGCACGGCCTCTCGTTGATCCTGTCCGCGCCGTCGGTCCGCTACCGGGTGGTGCTCGCCGACGGCTCCGAGGTCTGGGTCGACAACCCGACGTTCTACCCGGACCCCGCCTCGATCAAGGAGGTCTTCGAGCCGTACATCAAGGCGACGATCATGACCCCCGAGCGCTACCTCGGAACCGTGATGGAGCTGTGCCGCGAGCGGCGCGGGGTGGACACCAAGTTCAACTACCTCGCCGCGGGTCGGATGGAGGTCACGAGCCAGCTCCCCCTGGCCGAGGTCCTCTTCGACTTCTACGACCGGCTGAAGTCGCTGACCCAGGGCTACGGCTCGTTCGACTATGAGCTCCTGGATTATCGCCGGGGCGACACGGTGAAGGTGGACATCCTCGTCAACTCCGAGAAGGTCGACGCCCTCTCGCAGCTCGTCGACCGCGAGTCCGCTCGCCCGCGCGCCCTGAAGTACTGCGAGCGCCTGGCCAAGACGATCCCCCGCCAGCAGTTCAAGATCGCGATTCAGGGCGCGATCGGGGGCCAGATCATCGCCCGCACCACGATCAACCCCTTCCGCAAGGACGTGACGGCGAAGTGCTACGGGGGCGACATCACCCGCAAGCGCAAGCTGCTCGAGAAGCAGAAGGAGGGCAAGAAGAAGATGAAGATGGTGGGGGCGGTGGAGATCCCACAGGCGGCCTTCGTGGCGGTGCTCCGCACCGAGGACGACGAGGACGAAGGCTAGGCTTGACCGTACCTTCGAGCCAGCCCGGGCTCTACCTTCACGTCCCCTTCTGCTCGGCCATCTGCCCGTACTGCGACTTCGCGGTGATGCGCGCCGCCGGGCCGCTCCGGAAGCGCTTCGTCGACCACCTCATCGCCGAGGTGACCCTGACGGCCGGCTCGTGGCCCGAACACAGGCCCTTCGACACCGTGTACTTCGGCGGCGGCACGCCCTCGCTCCTGCCCGCCGGGGATCTCGCGCGCGTGCTCGACGCCTGCCGCGCCCACCTGGCGCTCGCGGCCCCCGCGCCCTGGATCTTTCTCGAGGCCAACCCCGAGGACGTGACACCCGACGCGTGCACCGCATGGCGTGCCCTCGGGGTGCGGACCCTGTCCCTCGGGGTGCAGTCGTTCTCCGACGACGCCCTCCGCTTTCTCGGCCGCCGCCACACCGCGCAGCAAGCGCGCGCCGCCGTCGAGGTCGCCCACGCCGCGGGCTTCGACACCGTCTCGATCGACCTCATCTTCGGCCTCCCCGGCCAGACCGAGAAAGACTGGCGGCGCGAGCTGGCGACGGCCGTGGCCCTCTCTCCGGGGCATCTGTCGTGCTACCAGCTCACCATCCACCCGCGCACCCGGTTCGGCGTCAGCGCCGCCCGGGGCCTGCTCTCCGAGCTCCCCGAACGCGACCAGGCCGAGCTCTTCGACCTCACGCACCGCTTTCTCGCGGACGCGGGCTGGCCCGCGTACGAGGTCTCCAACTTCGCACGCAGCCCCGACCACCAGTCACGGCACAACCTCAAGTACTGGAACCACACACCCTACCTCGGGCTCGGCCCGTCGGCGCACTCGTTCGTCCGATGCGATGCGTCTGCTGACCCCTGCTCTGCGGACGAGGCCAGGGGTCCGGCGGGCGGCCGCCGCTGGTGGAACGAGCCGCGCCTCCGGCGGTGGGAGCAGCACGTGGCGGCGGGCGAGCGGCCGGTCGAGGGCGAGGAGTTCCTCGGTGCGCAGGCGCTGGCCACCGAGACGCTGATGCTGGGCCTGCGCACCACGGCCGGGGTCGATCTCGACGATTTCGCGGCGCGCTACGGGCTCGACCTGCTGGAGACGAACCACGCCCTGGTCACGAGCCTCGTCCGTGAGGGCCGTCTGGAGGTGCACAACGACCCGGACGACCGGCGCCTGGTGCCGACCACGCGCGGGCTGGCCATTGCGGACGGCCTGGCCGCCGCCTTCATCCTGCCCCTCCCGAGCTGACCCGGTCGACCGCGCCCACTGTCCGGGAGGAGGGAGCTGCTGCTTCGCTGCAACGCTCTCGAGCTGATTTGACAGCCCCTTGCTCGAGACTGCGGTGGAGACTGGGCTGGGGATCTCGTGGGGCTCATGGAGATCATCGGTTGTGACAATCACCTCCTCTGGCGAGACGACCTTCCGTCCGATTCCGATCTTCGCCGGGACAACTCCGCACCGCTTGAAGATCGTGGCCAATGGTGGGTTCAGGTCGACCTTCCACTTCTGGCAGGTGTTCATGTGAGAAGCTCACCTCGGAGAGCGTCACACCAACCAACGTCATGGCCGAGTGGTTTCGAGCTCCCGGGCTCGGGTGTCAAATGGGAAGGCCGGGGTGGCGCATCGGCATTGTGGAGAGGAGAGCCTCTCGATGGCCCGGGCAGGGGGCGGATCCCAGCTCGACGGTGCTGACCCCACGCGGCCGGGAGGAACCATGAGCGTACACCGGATACTCGTCGTCCTCTTGATCACCGTGCTGGCGAGCCTCGCATGGGCCGCGGACAAGCCTGACCTCTCGGGCAAGTGGGTACTGAACCTCGGCAAGAGCACGCTCGCCACGCCCGGCATCGAGGCGGGCACCGTCCGCATCACCCATCAGGAGCCGCGTTTCCACTTTGCCCGCACGTTCCAGACCAGGGACGGGCGCGACAACCTGACATTCGACGCGACGACCGACGGCGCCGAGAGGACAACCCGGTCCGACGGCATGACGACGCGCTCGCGGCTGCACTGGGAAGGCCAGGAGCTGGTGCTCGACGAGACCACGCAGGTCGGGAGCCGCACGGCGACCAACGTCGTGCACTACTCTCTGTCCGACGGCGGCAAGGTGCTCATCGCCAGGGAGAGCTTCCGCGGACCCAGGCTGCAGTACGACAACACCTGGATGTTCGACCGACAGTAGCCCCGAGGCTGCGCCGACCGGCGCACCTCGCAGATCGGCGCGGTGCTCGGTCCGTCACGCCTCACACTCCTGGGCGATCCAGCCTCATGGCCTACATCGGCTCCAAGCCATTTCAGGCCGCTCCACCAGGATGCGATGAGCACATTGATGGCATCTCCGACTCTGTGGCAGAGGCGCGCCCAGATCGAGACGTCTTCTGACCCCGGTGCGGCCTGGTGGGTGGGAGCTCGTCCCCACGTGGGGGGAGACGGGACGCCAGGCGGTCACGCGTGCCCACCCGAGGCGATCGAGGCGTTTCCGGCGGTTCTGTCGGCTCGCTTCACGCCGGCCCCGGCTCCGGAGCCTCAGCTCCGATGGCCCGATCCCGACCCACTCCACATCGAGGTGCTCAGCCTCCACGGTCTCCGTGCGAGAATTGCGACCGGCACCACAAGGGAGGCGTCCATGAAGAAGGCTCTGATCGTTGCCACGGCGAGTCTGATCACGGCGGTAGCCGTCCTGGCCCAGCAGGGCACGTGGTTCAGCTCCGGCCCCGAGGGCGGAGAGATCAATGTGGTCGCCGTCGACCCGCTCACTCCGACGACGGTTTATGCCGCCGGCGACGGGGGCGTGTGGAAGAGCTGGGACGGTGGCGCGAGCTGGAGCGCGTGCAACACGGGGCGCTCCCACCTGACGGTGCGAGCGTTCGCGATGGATTCCACGCACCCGCAAGTGCTGTACGCGGGCGGGTGGCGGTCGGGGGTGACCACGAGCATCGATGGAGGTGCCACCTGGACGACGGCCAACACGGGCCTGCCCTCGGACCGCATCGCGGCGCTCGCGACGGATCCTGCGAACCCGGGCACGGTCTTCGCGGGCATTGCCGGCCCGGGTGCGTACAAGTCCACCGACGGCGGCGCGCACTGGAATCCGACCGGGCCTGGCATCGAGGGGAACACCTGGGCCTACACGTTTGCCTTCCACCCCACCGCGTCCCAGAAGGTCTATGCCGGCACCACCGGGGGCCTGTACGTCACCTCCAACGGTGGGACCGCCTGGACCAGGGTCGCCAGTTTCACCTCGGGCAGCGCCGTCTTCACGGTGGCCATCGACCCCACCAACGCGGCAGTGATGTACGTCGGCACCGAGGGCGACGGGGCTTTCAAGACCTCCAACGGCGGCACCACCTGGACACCCATCAACTCCGGGCTGACGAGAGGGGGCCAGCAGGCCAGGTACATCAAGGCCATCGCCATTGACCCGTCCGACCACCTCCGGCTGCTCGCCGGCACGGGAGACGGCGGGACGTTCCTGAGCACCAACGGGGGGACCTCCTGGTCGGCGATCGCGGCCGGCTTCCCGCTCACCGACGTACAGAGCCTTGTCTTCTCACCTCAGAACGCCGACACGGTGTTCGCCGGTACCGATGGCGCCGGCGTCTTCAAGAGCACCGACGCAGGCGCGACCTGGACCCAGGTCAATCAGGGCCTGCGCGCATGTGATGTCGAGAAGGTGGCCGTCGACGGCGCGAGCCCGGCCCGGGTGTGGGCCGGCACGTTGAACGGAGTCTGGCGTAGTGCCAACCGCGGGGCGAGCTGGAGCTCGGCGACCGGGGACCTGCCAATCCTCCCGCTGGAGACGCTGGCGACGGACCCGAGCAACGCCAACGTCGCGTACGCCTCGACGTGGTGGGGTGCCATCTTCAAGACGACCGACGGCGGGTCCCACTGGACCAGGCTCGGCGGCGGTGTCCCCGACATCGGGACCGAGGCTCTGGCCGTCAACCCCTCCAACCCCAACCATGTTCTCGCCGGGTCCTCCGGCAACGGGCTCTTCAGGTCCATCAACGGTGGGTCGACCTGGTCCAGCGTCGGCATGGGCGCAACGGGTCTTCGCGTGGTGAGCCTCCGGTACGACCCCACCAACGCGGGGGTGATCTACGTCGGGACTGGCAAGGGCCTGTTCAGGACCCAGGACGGTGGAATCACCTGGTTTGCCCCTGTGCTCGGCAGCGAGTACATCTGGGACATCCTGATCAATCCGGGCGCCCCGCAGCAGGTCTGGGTGTGCAGCTACAACGGCGTGTACCGCAGCACCGACGGCGGCAGCACCTTTGCCGGGCCGGTGGGCGGGTTCGCCGAGTACTACTGGGCGCTGGCACTCGACCCCCTGCAGAGCAACACCGTCTACGTGGGCGGAACGGGCGGCGTCTATCGGAGCATCGACGGGGGCAAGAGCTTCGCACCGTTCGGAACGAGCTTCGGTGACTTCACGGCCTACGCTCTGGCATTCCAACCCGGTGCGTGGACCCTACACGCGGGCACCAGCGCCCTCGGCGTGCAGGTCACGCCACCTCCACCCGGTGTCTGCACCCCGCCGGCCATCACCAGTCACCCGCAGGGCACGACAATCGCCGCGGGGGCGACGGCCACGCTCTCGGTCACGGCCACCGGTACGACGCCGTTGGCGTATCAGTGGTACCAGGGAGACTCAGGTACGACCTCGAGCCCGGTCGCCGGCGCCACCTCGGCGACCTTCACCACCCCCGCTCTGAGCTCGACCACGTCGTACTGGGTGAAGGTCTCCGACGCCTGCGGCTTCGTCGGCTCGGCCACCGCCACCGTCACCATCGGGTTGGTCCAGATGCTGCGCTACATCATTCCTTCCGTCGCCCACCTTCCCGGCTCGGGCGGCACCCAGTGGCGCACCGACGTGGCGGCTGTCAACCACGGCACCGCGGCGGCGGCCATGACGCTCGTCTACACCAACTACGACGGCACGCAGACGGTGCAACGCACCCACACGCTTCCCGCAGGCCAGGCGGTCGAGTGGCCGGACGTGCTGACGGGTCTGTTCACCTTCCCGGGCTCCGCGTCGACCAGGGGGACGCTGCGCATCGAGACGGACCATGCCGTTGTGCTCAACTCCCGCACCTACAACCAGACCGCCACCGGCACTTTCGGCCAACGCTACCCGGCGCTCACGGGGCTGGACGCCATCGCGGCCAGCACCACGGGTGTCATCGGGCAGCTCAAGAAGACCACCGGCGCGCGGACCAACGTCGGCGCCGTGAACCTGGGCTCCTCGCCGGCCACCGTCAAGGTGAGGCTCTACTCCAGCGCCGGAGCCCAGGTCGGCAACGTCACCACGCTCGTCCTGCCGCCTTTCCGGTGGATGCAGCAGGACGACATCTTCACCCGGGCCAGTGCCGGCACCCAGGCGATCGCCTACGCCACGGTCTCGGTCGAGACTGTAGGCGCCAAGGTCTGGGCGTACGGCTCGGTCATCGACGCCGCCACCGGAGATCCCACGACGCTGCCGATCACCGGCACGCTCACCCAGGCGTTCATTCCCTCGGTCGCCCACACGCCCGGCTCGGGCGGCACGCAGTGGCGCACCGACTTGGCCGCGGTCAACCGGGGGGCAAGCGCGGTGACGCTCACGCTCGACTTCACCAACTACGACGCCACCTCCTCGAAGACCCAGAGGGTTCCCCTGGGAGCCGGCGCGACCGTGGAGCTCGGTGATATCCTCACGTCGCTGTTCGGCTACGGCACCGGCGAGAACCAGAAGGGGACGCTGCGCGTCAGCTCGCCGGGCGCCGTCCACCTCACGTCGCGCACCTACAACCAGACCACGAAGGGCACCTACGGCCAGTACTACCCGGCGCTGGGAGCGGCGCAGGCGATCCCGACCGGCACGATCGCGGTCATCCCGCAGCTCCGCAAGAGCGGCACGTTCCGGACCAACATCGGCGTCCAGAACCTCGGTGCCTCGAGCGTGCTGGTGGATGTGAAGCTCATCGGAGCCGGCGGCGTGCAGCTCGGCAAGACGAAGACCTTCAACGTCCCGGCGCGGCGATGGCTGCAGCAGGACGACATCTTCACCTCCTCGAATGCGGGACCGGCCGAGACCGCCTACGCCACCGTCGAGGTCAGGACGGCCGGCGGTCTGGCCTGGGCCTACGCCTCGGTCATCGACGTCCGCACCGGCGACCCGACGACGATGCCTGCGCTCTGAGGACCTGAGAAGGACCAGCGGGAGGCCTTGCATGACGACCTGGGGCGTGGGCTCGGAGGTGGGGCGGCTGCGCACGGTGCTCGTGCACCAGCCTGGGCAGGAGCACCGGCAGACGGTGCCGTGGACCAAGGACGCGCTGCTCTTCGACGACATCATGGACATCGAGGAGGCGCGCCCGGAGCACCGTGCGTTCTGTCAGCTCATGGCGGCGCAGTCGGTCGAGGTGCTGTGTCTCGGGGACCTGCTCAAGGACGTGTGCGCCACGCCGGCCGGGCTCGAGGCGGTGGTGCGCGAGGTGGCGGGCGAGCGGGTGCTCGCACGGCTGGGCGACACGCGGTTGCGGCCACAGCACCTGATCCACGGGTTCCCCGAGCACTTCGCGCTCGACAACCAGGTGGTGCTGGAGCCGCTGCCCAACCTCTACTTCATGCGCGACCCGGCGTTCGCGGTGCCGGGCGCGATCGTCGTCTCGCACCCGTACTGGCCGGCGCGGCAGCGCGAGGCGCGGCTGCTGGCGGCGGTCCTGAAGCGCCACTCCCGCTTCACCGAGGCGGTGGTCTACGACGGCATTCTCGACGACCCGGCGGCGACGATCGAGGGCGGCGACGTGCATGTGCCCGACGAGCGAACGGTGGTGGTCGGGATCGGCGAGCGCACCAACCACGCCGGCGCCGACCACCTCGCGCGCTTCCTGTTCGCCAACACCGCGGTGGAGCGGGTGGTGAAGGTCATCATCCCGGCGCAGCGCGAGTTCATGCACCTTGACACGGTGCTGACCTGGGTGGACCGCCGGCGCGTGCTGACGCTGCCGTATCTGTGGGACCGGCCCGCGATCTACGCCGAGATCGCGGAGGAGGCGCAGCGGCGCTGCGGCGAGCTCGGCAAGCCGTACCAGGGACCGGTGCCCGAGCACATGGCCCAGGCTTCACGGGTCGAGGTTCTGTGGCGGGACGCCCGGCCGGCGACGCACTTCGACGACACGATGGCAGCGCTCACCGAGCTGGGGCTCACCGATCCCGAGCAGACGGTGTACGTGGCCGGCCGGCTCGACCAGTACCCGCGACCCGAGGAGCACGTCATCGAGGCACTGCGCGAGCAGTGGAACGACGGCGCCAACGCGCTGGCGCTCAAGCCCGGCCATGTCATGTCGTACTCCCGGAATGACCGCACGTTCCGCGCCCTCGAGGAGGCCGGCGTCGAGGTCGTGGCGTTCCGCGGCGGCGAGCTCGTGCGCGGGCGGGGCGGCGCCCGCTGCATGACGATGCCGCTGCACCGCGACCCGATCTGAGGCCGGTCGCCGCGGCCTCGCACGCTCGGATCCTGAAGCTCGTCTCCTGCCACCTTCGGGGCTCCGGCCGCGTACAAGACCGTGGGACATCCCACCGGCCGGCACCAGGACCGACGCCGGGGAGAAATGGGGGCGGCATGCGGAAGATCGAGTCGACCGGCCAACTGCTGGGCGAGCGCTTTTCGTTTCGGGGGAAGACCGTGGTGGACGTCGGGTGCGGGACGGGAGAGCTGGTGCGCTGGCTGGTCGGTCAGGGCGCCGCGGTGAGCGGTGTCGACAATCCGGCGATGCTCGCCAGGGCGATAGCGGTGCCCAGGGCCGGGGACGAGCGCTACCTTCCGGGTGGTGGCGAGGCGTTGCCGCTGCCGGGCGGCCACGCCGACGTCATGGTCTACGCGGCCAGCCTGCATCACGTCCCGGAGGACCGGCTCGGGGACGCCTTGGCCGAGTGCGCCCGGGTGCTCAAGCCGGGGGGCGAGGCGGTGTTCCTCGAGCCGGTGGCCGGGGTTCTACTCCGAGATCGCCCGCCTGACCGGAGACGAGGCCGAGATCCAGCGGCTGGCATACGTCGCGATCCTGAACGGAGGGAAGGTCGGACTGCAGGGTGTCGCCGAGGAGCTCGTCTACTTCTCGCGCTCCTTCGAGGACTACGAGCACCTGGTTGCCACGTTCGTGGACGACGCCACACTCCGGGCCGAGTGCCTCGCCCAGGCCCGGGAGATCACCGTACGCCGCGCCGCCGATACGGGCATCACCTTCGAGGATTACCGCTACCCCTCGGTGTGCCGGTTGAGCATCCTGCGCCGGGGCGCCTGAACACCATCTCCCGCGGCACCGTTCGAGATGACCCACGAGATGGCGTTCCTGCAGGGCTCCATCCCGTTCACTATCGAGGGCACCCTGAAGCCCCTGACAGGAGCCAAGCTGGTGCGGATTCGGGAGCAGCAGCTCAAGACATTGAGAGAGAAGGACGTGCCGGCGAATGAGCTCCTCACGAGGCGATGGCAGGTCGTGGCCGTCGGCCAGCTCGAGGCATACACCTACTGGCTCTTCCAGGCGGCGCACCCACAGGAGTTCGACGCGTGGAACCCAGCCAATCCCTCCCGCTTCGAGGCCTGGCAACAGTGGCTTTTCAGCCACACATTCCGACCCGCCAAGCCGGACCTCCACCGTCTCCACACCCGATACTCTCGCTGGAGCCGAACCAGATGGGTACCCGATATCCCTTTTCGCTCATTCTTCGAGACAGACACGCTCCGTTTACCGGGCGCGACCAAGGCGACGCCTGATCGCGTGGATCGGGCCGGTGGTGATCACGAACGCGTGCGACACGTACTGCCGCAGGGGCGGGTCAATGCCCCCGCCCAGGCAACCATACAAGGAGAAGACATGGCCGCGAAGTCCCAGATGGCCGGGCTCGTGATTGAGTGACATGAAGGTGGGATACCACCCCATGTAGCTCACGCATCCGTATGGTCCTGCCAGCGTGCCCGTCTCCCAAACCATCCAGGAGCCGACAATCTCATGGGGCGTGCTCCACTGCTGATGCGAAAGGTCGTCGGTCGTGGCGTAGAACCAGGCGGAGCCCCGTGGTCCGCCGGGAGCTCCGCTCGCTGGATCGCCCGGGGAGTTGCACACGAAGGTCAGCAGGTACTGTCGCGTGTCCTTGAAGTAGCTGATCGACCCCGCCGACCTTTGTTGCGTCAGGTCTTCACAGCTCTCGAAGGCGCCGTCTGGCAGGATCTGAACCTCATGACCACCGATGCCCGGCTGGGAAAACGACTGACCATCCCACTTCAGGAACTGGAGTGGAGCGGCCCCGCCATTGAGCTTGGCACGGGCCACCGTGAGGTCGTGATTGCGTCCGTCCGGGAACTGGTCCGACAGGCCGGCCGCGTCCCCGGGACTGTAGTTATGGACGTTGTAGACATACGGGTTGAGACCGGGGCCGACATCGTCGACGAACGCGGAGGGCTCTGCGTCGTGCGCCTGGTCCGAAAGCGGGTGTCCTGATTCCATTAGCCAGGCCAACGAAACCGGTGGGGTCAGGACCGCATAGCGACCGTAGCCCGCCGGCGGCGGCGTCGTGCAGTCGTTGCCCATGCAGACGGATTGACCCAGCGCACCGAACGGGGCGTCGGGGCCCTGAGTTGGGTTTGAATGCGGCAGACGCACAAACTCGAACGTTGAGGTCCCACGATAGGTGGGCCAAGTGCGACCGCTGTCGAGAGAGGTTGCGACGCCGGTTGCCATGTAGGCGCCATCGCCAGCAAGCCTATGGCCACCGGTACTACCGATGCAGCAGTTGCACCCTTCGTAGATCATCAGGAGACTGCCCGGGCTGCTGGTCGGATCGGGAACCACAGAGCCAGCGGCGGCATAGGTGAGATCGAACGTCTGGTCCTGGTGGGCGGCATCGTCGACGGTCGGGCAGTAGTTCTGGACGATCGGGGCTTCGAAGACCTGGCCGTAGCCCTCAGGGTACGAACCGTAGCCCGGCGCAAAATTCAGGGTCCATTGGCCGTTGGTGTCCGGCCCGGAGCCGCCCGACAGGGCCACGACTCCTATGACGTGAGGGTACACGTCGGTGCCGGCGGCGACGAAGAAAAGATAGTCACTGTTGCCCTGCAACGAGTCGGGCGGGAAGACCGATGCATGCTCGTCCGTAACGCCCCCCACGCCGACCTGGTTGAGCGGCAGACCACTCGGACCGACGACGACCCGGAGGGTGTCGAACGTGCCTTTCGGACAGCTCACGGATTCACTCGTCCCGCTGGGGCTGCACACCGAGATCGAGACGATCTTCTCCGTGGGAGGCGATGCCGCCGCCGACTGCGCGAAAGTGGCCGGTCCGCACAGGACCAGGCCCAACGCCACTGCCCAGATCGATATCGTTGAGATCCCCGGCTCGGCTTTGGGCCTTGTGGTCGCCATTTCAATTCTTCCTTTGCCCGTCTACGGGGTGCGCCGAAGGCGACGCCTGATTGGGTGGATCGGACCGGTGGTGATCGAAAAGGCGCGCGACGAGTACCGGCGTGAACCTGGCGTCTCCGCCCCGCCCGCCAGACACCCCCAGAGGTAGAACACATACCCGTTTACCGAGAGGAAGCCGGGCTTGCGACCCAGTGACATGAAGGTCGGATACCACCCCTTCCAGGAGGGGCAACCGACGTGCGCCCACTCGCTCCACGAGCCGGTGATCTCCTGCGGCGTGCTCCAGTGTTGATGCGAGAGGTCGTCGGTCGTGGCGTAGAACCACGCCGCACCACTGGCGCCGCCTTTGCCCTTGCCGCCGGCCGGGTCGGTTGGGGAGTGGCAAACGAACGTCAGCAGGTACTGTTGGGTGGGTACGACGTAGCTGATCGACCCCGCCGACCTTGCTTGCTCCAGGTCGCCACAGTTCTCAAACGCACCGTCAGGCAGGATTTGAGCTTCATGACCGCCGATGCCCGGCTGGGAGAACGACTGACCATCCCACTTCAGGAATTGCAGTGGAGCGGTCCCGCCGTTGAGCTTGGCGCGGGCCACCGTGAGGTCGCGATCGCGTCCGTCCGGGAGTTGGTCCTGTGAACCGGCCGCGTTGCCGGGATTGTGGCAATGGACCTCGTAGACGTACCGGTCGGGGCCGGGGCCGGCATCGTCGACGAACGCTGAGGGCTCTGAGTCGTGCGCAGCGTCCGAAGGAGGATGGCCCGATGCCGTCAACCAGGCCAGCGAAACCGGTGGGGCCAGGACCGCATAGCGACCGTAGCTCGCCGGCGGCGGCGTCGTGCAGTCGTTGCCCATGCAGACGGATTGACCCAGTGCACCGAAGGGAGCATCGGGGCACTGGGTCGGGTTTGCGTCCGGCAGGGGCACAAACTCGAACGTCGACGTTCCACGATAAGTGGGCCAGGTGCGGCCAAAGTCAATGGACGTCGCAACACCAACCGAGATGTACGCACCCTCCCCGGACTTTGGACCGCCGGAACTTCCAATGCAGTCGTTGCACCCCTCGTAGATCATGAGGAGGTGACCTGGACCGGCGGTCGGGTCCTTCACGACGGAGCCGGGAGCGGCGTAGTTCATGTCGAACGTCTGATCCTGGTCGACAGGATTGGCGACGACTGAACATTGGTGGTGGGCGGTCGAGGCAAATAGAACGTGGCCGAAATTGGTTGGCCCGGGTCCGTAGTACCCGTAGCCATCCGCTGTCGGGAAATCAAAAGTCCACTGGCCGTTCTCGTCCGGCCTGGCGCCGCCCGAGGCCACGACAGCTCCGGGCCCCAAGCTCATCCTTGTCCCACCGGCAAGGAAGAACAGGTAGTCACCGTTGCCATCTAGCGTCCCGGGCGAAAAGACCGACGAGTGCTCATCGGAGGCAGCGTCGAAATACTCGTTTATGGAAGTGCCATCGGGGTTGAGCACGATCTGGTGGGTGTCGAAACTGCCCGGCGGGCAGCTCACGGATTCACCGGTCCCAGTGGGGCTGCACACCGAGATCGAGACGATCTTCTCCGTAGGGGGCGAGGCCGCCGCCGACTGCGCAAGAGCGGCCGTCCCGCACAGTGCCAGGCTCAACACCAGCGCCCAGATCGATATCGTTGAGGTTCCCTGCCAGGATGCGATCTTCGAGGTGGTCACTTCGGCTTCTCTCCCATTCACATCGCAAGACGGAGGTGCCGCCTGATCGGGTGGATCGGTCCGGTGGTCGTCGTGAACGCGCGCGACGAGTGCCGGCACAGGTGGAGCGTGGTCAAGCTATCCTCCATGCGTTCCCGCATGGGGAGAAAACGCGCGCCTGCCGAGAGATGGAATCGGAGCTTCCTTTCTCACTTTGCCCCATCGTACTCCCGCCCAGGACACAGTCAATGCCACCGGCCGACAGACTGTGGGACCTCCGGGGCGCTGCAGTCGAGGGCTCCAAGCCCTCCGAGTGCCCTCTGTGACGCCCAACCACACACCCTCGTCTCGAACCCGGGTGAGGACTGCGGGTCAGAGAGAGGAGCTTCAGGTCGCCGCCCGAGGCCACGTCGGACCCCCTCATCCCGGCCACCGCCGGCGGCGGGAGAGTGGGAAGAAAGCCATACCACCAGGGAGCCTGGCAGGAGTCAGGTTGACTGCTGCGGCGGCGCGCTACACGACGCCTTCGGCGAACGCTCCCGCGGCCAGGCGGCTGGCGTGGTCGCGGACATCGGGCGGCCACGGCTCGACCATCTCGTCGAAGCGTGGCCGATCGCCGGCGAAGAGGGCTCGGATCGCATCCTCGAAACCGGGGAGGTTGCCGGCAAGGGCGGACATGAAGCGGTACGCCGCCTCCTGCGCCCGGCGCTGCCGGTCGCGGCCCTCGTTGGCCTTGCGCGCCACCTCGACGAGCTTGCGCAGCGCCACCGACGCGCCGCCGGGCTGCTCGTTGAGCCACTCCCAATGTCGGGGCAGCAGTGTCACCTCCCGCGCGACAACGCCCAGCCTCGGTCGCCCCGGGCCACGCGGCACGGTGCCGGCCGTCACTTCGTCCGGCGGGGTGGCCGCTTCGGCGCGCGAGAGCCGCGCCCCAAGGTCCGCCGGCGCAGCGCTGAGGTCCAGATCGATCTGCTCGCTGGTGGTGTCGTCGAAGATCAGGATCGAGCAGTTCGGGTCGCGTCCGAAGGCATCTCTGGCTGCGAGGGCGACCTCCGTGAGGGTGCCCGAGGTGATGCGGCGCATACCGGCAAAGGCGGTGCAGTGGGTTTCGTCCGTGTGGTCCATCCTCGTCCTCCCCGGCCGTCGTGCCGCCCGACCGATCTGGTGGGTGTCGTTTTACCCGGATAATTTCTCAATGTCAATACTACCCGGATAAAACGGATGGCGGAAACCTCTTGATTGACGCTCAAGCAAGCGCCGAGCTCGAATCACCTTTGCAGGAGGATCGGCGCCATGACGACGGAGCTCGGCGCCGGACCGACGAGGAATGAACCGCCTACCGGCGACGTATCAGTATTTGTGAGACAGAACTCGAGGCGGTTTCAAGGCAACAGATTGGAGTGGGTTCATGATCGGATCGAGTCCCTCGGAACCCGGCGACCCATACCGGGATTCCAGGCCGCGGGAGGTTGGGAACCAGGCAACGGCTCCACCGGTTTCCCTTCCTTCCGGGCTACTGCCGCTTCGGTTGCTGGGTCTGACCACGCTGGCGATCCTCGCGGCCGAGATCATCGCCGACAGTGTCCTGGCCTGGCTGGCACCACCCATGTTGTCGCGGCAGATGGCCCTCGACGCGGCTCTGATGGTTGTCCTGGTCGTCCCAATTCTCTTCCTGCTGCTGTTCCGGCCGCTGCTGCGCCAGATCGCCGAGCGCCGTCGAGCCGAAGACGGGCTACGTCTCGCCAACGAGGCGCTCGACGCGAGGGTTGGCGAACGCACGACCGAGCTTGCCGCCGCGAACGAGGTGCTGTGCCGCGAGATCACGGCACGACAGGCCACCACCGATGCGCTGTGGAAGGAGCGGAACTTCATCGCCACAGTCCTCGACACAGCAGGCGGGCTCGTTCTCGTCCTGGATACCGAGGGGCGGATTGTCCGCTTCAACCACGCCTGTGAGGTGGTATTCGGCTACAGCTTCGGCGAGGTGGTGGGGATGGTCTTCTGGGATCTCCTGCTGACTCCCGAGGAGACTCCTGCCGTCAGGAGCGCCTTCGCGAGACTGGCCGCCGGTGACTTCCCCGCCCAGCACGAGAACGGCTGGGTTGCCCGTGATGGCACCCGCCGGCGAGTCGCGTGGACGAACACCTGCATCACGGGCACCGATGGGCACGTGGAATTCGTGGTCGCCACCGGGCTGGATGTCACCGAGCAGCGGGCCGCCGAGGCCGAGTTTGAGGCGATCTTCAATGCCAATCCCGGCGCGGTGATCTTCGCGGACCTCGAGGGGCGAATCGTCCTCGTCAACCCATCCTTCACGACCATGTTCGGCTACTCGGCCCAGGAGGTCAGGGGACGGACCACTGAGCTCCTCTTCGAGGACCCCGAGGCGTTCCTCACGCCCCCCGCGGGTGGCGGCCCACCTTCTTCGCAAGCCGTGACGGTGCCGGCCGAGATTCACTGCCGCCGCAGGGACGGATCGCTCTTCTGGTCCGAGTCCCTGGCCACCGACGTACGGGATGCGGACGGACGAGCGATCGGCGTCCTGGGCATCTACAGGGACATCACCGAGCGCAAGCGGGCTCAAGAGATGATCCAGACGTCGCTGGCCGAGAAGGAGGTCCTTCTCAAGGAAATCCACCACCGGGTCAAGAACAACCTGCAGATCATCGCCAGCATGTTGAGCCTTCAGGCCCGGCGCGCGGTCGCGGAAAACGAGATCGAGGCCCTGGTCCAGAGCCGCAACCGCATCCACTCGATCGCCCTTATTCACGAGAAGCTGTACCGCTCGAGTGACCTGGCCAGGATTCCGTTCCGGGAGTATTTGCAGGATCTCGCCGGCAGCCTCCTTGAGTCCTACCGGACACGCCGCGACCGGGTGTCGATCGAGCTCTCGATCGACGACGTCGTCCTCGGCATCGACCTGGGGATTCCCGTGGCCTTGATCGTCAACGAGCTGACCTCCAACTGCCTCAAGCACGCCTTCCCGGATGAACGTACCGGGAAGGTGCACATCAGCCTGCACGCCGCGGCTCCGGATCGGCTGACCCTGAGCGTCGAGGACGATGGCGTCGGCCTGCCGGCTGACCTCGATCCAACCCGCACCGAATCGCTCGGGCTCCAGGTGGTGGCCGTGCTGGTGAAGCAGATTGGTGGCTCGCTCGACGTGAGGCATACCCCCGGGGCGAGCTTCCGGATCTGCTTCGACGGGCCGAGCAAGGAGGTGCGGCGTGGCTGAGCGCCAGCGAATCTTGATTGCCGAGGACGAGGGCATCGTCGCCCGCGACATCGAAAGCCGTCTGGAGCTGCTGGGGTACGAGCCTGTGGGGTGGGTCGTTTCCGGCGAGGAGGCGATTCGGGCTGCCGAGGAGCTGCGCCCGGACCTCGTGCTGATGGACATCCGGTTGCAGGGCATGGTGGATGGCATCGACGCGGCCAGGGAGCTGAAGCGGCGCCTCGACCTGCCCGTGGTGTTTCTGACCGCGCACGCCGACACCTCGACGCTCCATCGGGTCCGCGAGGCCCAGCCCCTTGGCTACCTTCTCAAACCTTTTCAGGACAAGGACCTCGAGATCGCCATCGCGCTCGCGATCGTGCGGCACGCGGCCGAGTCCGGGATTCGGGCCCGCGAGAAGTGGCTGTCGACCACCGTGCGCAGCATCGGCGATGCGGTCATCGCCACCGATGAGAGAGGCGCTGTAAGGCTGATGAACCCGGTGGCCGAGGAGCTGACCGGATGGCGGGCCTTGGACGCGGTCGGCCGGCCGCTGATGGAGGTCGTCAAGCTCATTGACGAAGGGACCCGGGAACCGATCCCCAACCCCGTGGCCTGGGCGATGGAAGGGCGTGAAGGCATCGCGCATACCAGCCATCTCCTGCTGACCTCACGCGACGGCAGCGAGATCCCGGTCGACGAGAGCGTCGCTCCAATCATCGGCGACCGCGGCTCGGTCCTTGGGGTCGTCCTGGTGATGCGCAACCTCTCCGAGCGAGTGGCCCACCAGAGGGAGCTTTCGCGGCTGCTTTCCGAGTTGCAGCAGGCCAACCTCGAGCTCGGCGACCAGAAGGGCTTCCTCTCAACGCTGTTCGAGTCGATCCCGGCTGCCATCCTGGTGGTCACTTCGGAGGGCCGTGTGCAGTCGGTCAACAGCAGCCTCGAGGCGATCTTCGGCGGCGTCGCGCCCCGCGTCGAGGAGCTGCTCTTCGGAGAGGTTCTGGGCTGCACCCTCGCCGGGCCTGCTGCCGGCGCCTGCGGGACGCTGAGCGGTTGTGGCGCCTGCGTCATCCGCGCCGCGGTCAGGGAGGCCCTCGACGGCCGGCAGGTTCGCCGACGCCGGGCCGAGCTTGGCGTGCAGCAGGGAAAGGATCGCCGTACCCTGGTGCTCCTCGTCAGCGCCATCCCGTCGGCGCACCAGGGCCGGAAGATGGTCCTCCTGATCCTCGAGGACGTCACCGAGCTCAGCGGGCTGCGCGCCCTGCTCGGCGGGACCGAGAACGGATTCGCTGGCATCGTCGGGCGTTCCCCAAAGATGCAGGAGATCTATGCCACGATCCGCGAGGTCGCCGAAGCCCCGAGCCCCGTCCTGATCCAGGGCGAGAGCGGCACCGGCAAGGAGCTGGTGGCAAGAGCGATCCACGGCCAAAGCGAGCGGGCCGCGCGGAGCTTTGTTGCCGTCAACTGCGGCGCTCTTCCCGAGGGCCTGCTCGAAAGCGAGCTGTTCGGCCACGTGAAGGGCGCCTTCACGGGCGCCATCCGCGACAAGAGGGGCCGCTTCGAGCTAGCCGATGGGGGCACGATCCTCCTGGACGAGATCGGAGACCTCCCCATTTCCATGCAAGTCAAGCTCCTACGCGTTCTCCAGGAGCGGAGGTTCGAGCGCGTCGGCGGCGAAAGGACCATCTCGGTCGACATCCGGGTCATCAGTGCCACCAACCGGGACCTGCGCCGCGTGATCGCCGCCGGTCGCTTCCGGGAGGACCTCTACTACCGGCTGTGCGTCGTCCCCATCGTCGTGCCGCCACTGCGCGAGCGGTTGACCGACATCCCACTGATCGCCGACCACGTCCTGGGGAAGCTGGCCGCCTTGACCGGAGGCCGGCGGGCCCGCCTTTCGCCCGACGCCGTGGCCGTACTCATGGACCACTCGTGGCCCGGCAATGTCCGCGAGCTGCAGAACGCCCTGGAATTCGCCCTCATCAAGAGCCGAAACGGGGAAATCGAGCCATCCCACCTGCCGCTCGGTCAGAGGCACACGGACCTACAGATGGAACGCCGCCGGGGCCGGCCACGCAAGCTCTCCGCCGATCAGGTCGTCAAGGCCCTCGAGGCGGCGGCCGGCAACAGGGTGCACGCAGCCAAGCTGCTGGGCGTCGCCCGGGCCACTCTCTACCGTTTCCTCGACCACGCCTGAGCTGCTTCGGCCCGAGGCCCCGTCAAGGAACGATCCAGTCGCTGAGGGCGGTCACCTTGCCGCCGGCCTGGGTAGCAGGTCGCACCACGAAGCAGCCCTTGGCAGCGAATCGATCGCCGGGAGACAGGGTCAGGCGGGGATATGAGGAGGTCGGCAGCGTGCTCTCCAGCATGTGCTCGACTCTCTCCAGGAGCAGGTCGCGCGAGAGATAGGCGTCCAGCTCCTTGAGCGCCTCGCCCGCGAGGGTCGCCGCGAACAGCGTGTCGACCCGGACACGCTCCTCGTCACCAGCCAGGCCCTGGGACCGCAACCAGATCATCGGCCGACGCATCCGGTCCTCGAGCTTGTCGGGGAGGTCGTACGGATACATCAAGAGGGCTCGCGAGCGCAGGCCGGCAGGAACCGCTTGGTCGCCCCCGAGCAGCGTTGCCGAAAACACGATGTGCGCTGCACTTCCAAGCAGCGGAGTGGCCTCCGCCAGACCACCCAGATCAACATCCCGGAGCCACAGCACCAGGTCGCAGCCACGGCAGCGGGAAGCAATTTCCCCCCAGGTCGCGGGAGTCAGGGGCTGGCCCGCCTCGAGTGTAACGGCATCGGTGGTGGCCATCCCGGCGCTCGACTTCAGCGCTTCCGCCCCGGCCTCGCCCACTCCGTCACGGCGGAAAACCTGCAAGATCGGCTTGACCTTGGAGCCGTCACCCTGGAGATACCGGGCGAGGACCTCGCCTTCCAGAGGCAGCCCGCGCGAAAAGTAGACGGTGTAGAAGTCGTCCGCTGATGCGTCCGCCACCGGAACCTGTGGCAAGAGGCCTGGGATGCCCTGTTGCTCGCAGAACTGCCGCACCGGCGCCCAGGTCGAGTCCGAGATCCCACCCACCAGGGCGAACACGGGTTGCGCCCGATATTCCGCCGCGAGCTGTCGCTCCCATGTCGCCGGCGGACCGGTGAGCTCCCACACGTGCAGCGCCCAGGCACGATAGGCCCGGTACTCGACCGCACCGCGCCGGCGCGCGTACGCCCGCCGATCGAACTCACGCCTCGTCAGGGCGTTCTTTGCGGTCGTGAACCCCTTCATGACCTCCAGCACCGCCTGTCGCCGCGCCGGGCGCACCTCGCCGGCAATCACGACCGCCAGGTGGATGGTGTCGGCCTCGACGCCCGGATCCGGCCCAGGGGACAGCGACCGCAGGTAGCCGATGAGGGCGGCCATGCTCGGATCGTCGAGCGCAAAGCGCGGCATCATCGGGCCGAGCGGACGCCCGTCCGGGTCGACCCCGTCGCGGATGGCACGCGCCAGCGTTTGGTCCGTGTACGCCGACCGCAAGGCCACGGCACGCGGGCGTTCGATGAGGCGATTGACGGGAGCGACGGGACGGTAGAGGAGGGCGCCCACCACCGGCGGCGCCGCGGCGATCCCCTCGTTCGACCCGAAGCCGCTGCGACGGTGGCACGAGGAGCACGCCGCCTGCGCGCCGCTCATCGGCACGTCCCCCTGCACGACCGCTGATACCGGTGCACCGGATGGCAGCGTGCCGTTGCGGTACAACGTGCGTCCGGCCGCCAGCGGATCACCCAGGGCGTCCCCGCGCAACAAGGCGGCCGCTCCGAGGACAGCACAGAAACCCATCCCCAGGAGAAGCTCTCCTCGCCGTCTCCAGGATCCGGTCGCCTCCTTCACGCCCCTCATTCTGCCACGACACGACGAACCTCGGCCTCGAGATCGCCTGCGCTCCGCAGTCCTGTGAGCTTCAGCCAGCCTGCTTTGTCGGCGCCCCGCAGGAAGGTGAGGGCGCTGTGGTTGAATTTGCTGCCACGGTACGCTCCGAACGCCTGCTGCACCGCGACGATGTCCGCCTGGCTCCCGGTCAGGAAGTGCCACTCGGGTCCGGCCTCCAGCTCCTTGGCGAAGGCTCCGAGCCGTGCCGGCGTGTCGTACTCCGGGTCGATGGAGACCGAGATCATCCGCACGCGGTCGCGATCGGGG
>Ga0116171_10001848_pt1 | contig 20613 bp, 15 predicted proteins | sample AD_JPNHW2_MetaG_FD_89798 | JGI IMG/M metagenome (GOLD analysis project Ga0116171, IMG submission 89798) | Active sludge microbial communities of municipal wastewater-treating anaerobic digesters from Japan - AD_JPNHW2_MetaG | ecosystem: Engineered > Bioreactor > Anaerobic > Digestate | place... | reverse complement strand
GGTAAGCCTCCTGTTCACTCTGGGAGCAAACTTGTCCAACGGTGATATTCTTTCGTTTATAATACCGCATCACCGTGTCCTATTTCTACCCCCTCCGTGTCCAATTTTAGTTTACCACTTCACAATATGAACTATAATATACTCAAATTCACACACCACAACCCTCTGCAAGAGGAGAAGAATACAAAAACCACGGGTTTATTGACTCTTTTTGGCGGATTTTATACATAAAGAGCGATTTATAGTTGATTTTATAGGGTCAAAAACGATCCGGTGTCGGAATTTATTCAAGGAAATACAAGTCAATTGCAAAACGAACAAAATTATATAAAGGTGAGAAACATGGACGAAAAAGAGACAGTGAATTTTGAAAAAAAGCAATACACGGTGCAGGAAAGAAAAAATTATTACAAGAACTGCACGTTTGAAGGAATGACAATTCCCTGCTATACGAGCAAGCAGATGAAGAGTTTATATCCCAAGGGCGGATATGAAGTGGCGGGCGAATATGCGCACGGCGTTCAAACAAGCGGCAATAAGGTGCTTGTGTTTGAAGAGAACGAACTGCCGCTTTCGAAATACGGTGCCAACAACCGCACGTTTTATCAGGTTAAGGGATATGTGGCGGTTGAACCGGGCGAAGACCGCTATGTAGTGCTTTTGGAAAAAGTGATCGCATTGCGCGCGGCGGTTTCGGTGCTGATCTTGGCCGTTTTGGTCGTCGGAGTCGCACTGCTGGCAGGCGGTTTACGCAATCCGAACGCTCCGGCGAATACTTCAGCCGCATCGGCTGTCACACCGGAGTTGGAGTCGGGCGCCGTGGATTGGCAGGGCATTAAAGTTTCCGAACCCGACAATGCGCCCGCCGACGGCATTCGCATTCCGGGATACAAGAGTATTACCATTGAGGCGGACAAGACCGAGGTTTCGGTGAACTTGCAAAACCCCGAGCAAAACAACTGTTATTTTGTGATCCGGCTGGTGTTGCTCGACACGGGGGAGACGCTCTATGAGTCCAAGATGATCGAGCCGGGCAAGGGCCTTTACACCATCACGCTCACACGGGCGCTCAAAGCCGGAACCTATCCGGCGAAGCTGCAGTATGAGCCCTATGACAAAACGACCCTGACCCGGCTGAACGGCGCGGACATCAATCTGGAGCTCATCGCCGAATAAAAACCCGTCATCCGCAAAAAAAGAGGTGATTGAAAGGAAACACGCGGCGGCGCCGCCCCCTCCGCTTCGGGCGGCGTTTCTCCGAAACATATCATCCACCGCGCCGGAAAGGAATCCGGCACCGCCGGCAGCGGGATCCGCAGCCGGAAAAACAATCAGAAAAGAGGAAAATGTAATGAAAAAGTTTCTCGCAATCCTGACGGCAGCCCTGATGGTGCTCGTCCTGCTTCCGGCGTCCGTCTTCGCGGCGACCACGGTGAGCAGCGCAGCGGAACTGACGAGTGCGCTTACAACGGGCGGTGAAATTATACTTGGCGCTAATATTTCCGCCGGTGAAAAAGCGAACGGCAACTTTTTTACAGTTGCGTCCGGTAAAACCGTTACGTTGGACTTGAATGGGTTTACAATCAGCGGAACGCGCACGGGTCTCGGCAACACGGCAATCATTGAGAATACCGGAACCTTAACAATCAAGGACAGCAGTCCTGCAGGCACCGGAAAAATTACCATCACCGCGACGCAAAACGACAGTTGGAATTCCTATACTGCCTGTGTCAGCAATATGTGGGGTACGTTTACCCTCGAATCCGGAACCTTGCAAAACCTCGGCGGAACAGATATGGCTTATGCGGTAGACAACCTCAGCAATACTTCTACCACCGTAGTAACCCATTTTGCTATGACCGGAGGAACGCTGCGCAGTGAAAACTATATCGGGCTTCGCTTGTTTGCCAATTCGACAGGGTCCGATGTCTGCACGGCAACCATCAGCGGCGGTACAATATACGGATATAAGCGCGGCATCTGGATCCAGCAGCCTTTTCAAGGCAACGGCGAAGCGGTGCTGACGATTACCGGCGGAACAATCGAAGCGACAACACAATCTGCTATCATGGCGGATTTAGACGGTACCGACGGAGTTGATATCATTATCTCCGGAGGAACCCTGAAGAACCATTCCGACAACTATGCGACCATTTTGTTATCACTGGCTTGGGATAGGCCTGCTGGTGGCGGAAATGTCCAAATCAGCGGCGGACAATTCATAAATTCAGGTTTGGGCGGAAATCTTGAAGATGATACGACGACGGGTACAGTGATTCAGGTCTCGAAAGGACAATTTAACACTACTATTCCCGAAGAATTTATCGCCGCGGGTGCAAATGCGGGTGACATTGTTATCGGTGGAGGTACAGAAGTGACCTCGGGCGTCGATGACACCTACACCATCATCATTCCGGCGAAAGTCGACTTCGGCACGCTCGCCAGAGGCACGGGACTGAAAGAAGAGTCCTTCACCGTCAGCGCTGAAAACGTTGTCATCGGCCCAACCGCCAAAATCGACGTCAAAGTTACCAGTTCTTTCACGATGTTAAACGGAACAACTCCGCTGGCTTATAAGCTTTATAAATCAGGTTCGGTTCAAGTGGCATCCACAGAAACTTTTGCCTCCTTCGCCGCGGGCACGCTCGCCCAAAGCGAGGCGGGCAAGGTGACCGTCGATACCGCGAATATCCTTTATTCGGGCGATTACAGCGGCATCATGACGTTCGCGATCACACTGGGTTAAAGATCTTGAATATTAAAAGGAAAGAGGAAAATGTAATGAAAAAGTTTCTCGCGATTATGACGGCAGCACTGATGGTGCTCGTCCTGCTTCCGGCGTCCGTCTTCGCGGCGACGGTTGTCAATGTGAATGGCTCTTACACCTCAGTTGCTTCCAACACAATTTATCGAGGCAACAACGGTACGGATACTTTAAAAGATCAAGTAACCGTCTCACTAACAGGAGATTTGGTGCTCGATGGCTCGACCTTCGAAAACGGCGCCGAACTTTACGTCAATGCGGCAGGGCATAACGTTACCATAAAAAACTGCACTTTCACGGACACCTCGGGAACATACGAATATGCCTGCAGCATCTATAACGCCGCTGCCGTCGTCCTTGAAAACAACACCGTCAACGGAAGCTGGCGCGGGTTCAACGTGGTTGCCCAAACCGTACCCACCACTTTGAACGCCATCGGTAATAACATCACGCTCACACCGCTTACCGGAACCCTTATTGAGAAGAACGTGGGCATTCAGCTCGGCGGCCCCGGCTGGACAGCCGCAGGCATTACCATCAGCGGCAATACTTTTGCGAAAGCGAACATGGCGATCCGTCTGCATTATGGTTTTGCTTTTGCGTCAGGCCATGCAAATGACGTTATCGTTCTCGGAAAAAATACAGTGAACGAGTGCGCCAGCTTTGTCGGTTATGATATTGGAGATGGTTCTCCGACTGAGCCCGATACCCACAGAGACGAGCTTGGGGCTATCGTTGCAAATATCAATACGATTGCAACTTTGGGAAGCGCGGACACCGAAGTCACCGCCAACGCCGGCATCACCTATACGGTCATCATCCCGGCGAGCGTCGATTTCGGAACCATTTATAAATCCATGCCCGAACAGAGCAAAGCGTTCCCGATCACTGTTCAGGACGCGCTGCTTGAAGAAGGTAAAAAAATCACGGTTGTCAATGCCACCGCCACTATGGCAATGAAGGACAACAACGGCGCGGGCAGCAACTCCCTGGCGTTTGCGCTGAGCCAAAACACATTCGATTTTACGGCTGACGGCACTGCGAACGCAACTGTGAGCTGCACGCCCGCCGATCTGCAAAAAGCAGGTTCCTATAAGGGCACAATGACCTTCTCGGTCTCTTACCTGCCCGCTGCCTGATCGATCTTCCGCCTCACCGGGAGATCGGATCGCGTTTGCCGAAAGCCGGCTTAAGCCCCGTGAGGGCTGTCTCACGGCAGCCGCGGCTTTACGCCGGCTCTCGGCGAACCGAAAGAATACAAAAAAACCGGAAAACCGGTGAATTGACGGTTTTTCGGCTGAAAGGGGGAATCGGGTGAAAAAGCGTTTGTCGGTCCTGCTCTTTTCACTTGTTTTGCTCTCATCCCTTGCGATTCCCGCCTTCGCGGCGGAAAATGCCGCGCCCGGCACAGTGATTCAGGCAAAGGCGCCGTCTGTCTATGTGATCTCGGCTCCCGTGGGAGCGACGGTCACCGCGCCGCAGAACCAATGCGGGCTGGGCTGCTTTCAGATCTGCGACCTTTTTCTGGAGGAAGGCGAGTGGCTCTCGGCGGCTCTGATCCCGGGCCCGCTGACCCATGACCCGAGCGGACATACGCTGCCCTATCAGGTACAGTGCAGCCTCCCGCCGGTCATCGGCATGAGCAATATCGGAGAGGCCTGTCAGGCAACCGCAATCGTCGACGCAAACGCGCTTGCCGACGCTTATCGCGGAACCTACCGGGCGGTTTTGACGTTCCGCGTCGTCTCCCATCCGGACGGTAAAATCGTCTGGCAGGGCACCTCGGTTCTGACGCTCGAGGTCCCTTACGGGGCCGAATGGGACGAACCCGAATCGACCGCGGCAGAGGCCTCGTCCGCGCCGCAGCCGGTCTCGCCGGGACCTTCTGTCCCGCCGGTGCCCTCGACCCCGTCAAAACCGAAGACGTCTTCCAAAACAACCCCGCCGCCGACGTCTTCTCAGGGTGAGCCCGGAAAGCCGCCCTATATGGGAGCCGCCGTCCGGTACGCGGGGCCGGCCGCGGCAGTGGCGCTGCTGATGACCGCCCTGATCGCGATCACGGCGGGAACGCGCAGAAAAAACAAGAATCGATAACCCATCCGGATAAAGCATAACGGCGCCGCTGCGAAAAACAGCGGCGCTGTCGGCTTTTTATTCATCGCTTTTTTCAGCTTTCACAAGCCGTTCGATTGACTTCCGAACCGGCGCGGCGTATAATCGAAAAAGATTTTTGGGATGAACCGGAAAACATGATTCGGAGGGTCTTATGGGCACGGAATGGTTTGAGAGCGCGAAACTCGGAATTTTCATCCACTGGGGGATCTATGCGGTCGAAGGGACGTCGGAGTCCTGGGCATTCGCCTCCGGCGGGATGAGTTACAACGATTATATGAAGCAAAAAAACGGGTTCACCGCGAAAAACTATGACCCGAAGGCATGGGCGGAACTGTTTCGAAAGGCGGGCGCGAAATATGCCGTTCTGACCTCCAAACACCATGACGGCGTCGCGCTGTTCGACACGAAATACAGCGAACTGAACGTCGTGAAAAGCACGCCCGCGAAAAGAGATCTGATCGGGCCTTACTGCGATGCCATGCGCGAGGCCGGACTGAAAGTCGGTCTTTATTTCACGCACACCGACTGGTCGTCGGACGAGCATCTCTCGGTCATCTGCGATATGACGCCTGACGAGGTCCGGGCCGCGAGAGCAAAAGAGTTTTGCTTTACGGAACGGTGGAGAAACGTGCTGGCCCGTCCCGCTGAGGAGATTGACCAATCGCCGGAGCGCAGGCAATCCTGGGACAAATTCATGAAATTTTACTTCAGCCAGCTGAACGAAGTGGTCAATAATTACGGGCCGCTCGATGTGTTCTGGGGCGACGGCATGTTCGAAGTCAAGGGGTATGACTGGAACAAAGATAAAATCAGAGAGCTGATCAAGAAGGCAAACCCGGACACCATCATCTCCCGCCTGCCGGGATTCGACGATATCGCAACGCCCGAAGTGCGCGCCGTGTGCAGCCGCCCGGGCAAAGGCCCGTGGGAATACTGCACGCCGATCAACGGAAGCTGGGGCAACCGCCCAAGCGACACCAATTACAAATCTTATATTCAGGTCATCCGGCTCTTCTGCGACGTGATCGCGCTCGGGGGCAATCTGCTGCTCGACGTCGGCCCGCTCGAGGACGGCTCCATCGACAAGCGGCAGGAAGATGTGCTTCTCAAACTCGGGAAGTTTATCAAGACCAATGAGGAAGCCGTCTATGAGACCCGGCAGGGGCTGGACTGGCGTTTTTATAATCAGGGAAGCGTTTTGAGCCGGGACGGGAAGACCCTGTACTTATTCGTCCACGATATCCCGCGCGACGGCATCATGCTCAAAGGCGTCGACACGCCCTATCGACAGGCGACGGTCCTTTCGACCGGGCAGAAGCTCGAAATCCAGAAGTTTTTCAACGGCAATTACGGCTGTTACTGGCTGCATCTAAAGCCGCATATGGTCGATCCCGAGATGCCGGTCGTCGTGAAATTTGAATTTGAGGAACCGGTGAAGGCGGTCGACAAATGGGGCATTTTATGGGAAAATCAAGTACCGGCTGCGCCGAAATGAAGGTTCTCGCCGTTGGCGAGGAGTGATAACGACACCGTTTAGGGAGGGTTTTTGATGGGCATAGAATGGTTTGAAAGCGCGAAGCTCGGCATCTTCATCCACTGGGGGATCTACGCGGTGCAAGGCACTTCCGAGTCCTGGGAGTTCGCGGCCGGCGGCATGAGCCATACGGACTACATGAAACAGCTGAACGGGTTTACCGCGAAAAACTATGATCCGAAGGCATGGGCGGAGCTGTTTCGTAAAGCGGGCGCGAAATACGCGGTTCTGACCTCCAAACACTGCGACGGCGTCGCCTTGTTTGATACGAAATACAGCGATCTGAACGTCGTGAAAAGCACGCCCGCGAAAAGGGATCTGATCGGGCCTTACTGCGAGGCCATGCGCGAGGCCGGACTGAAGACCGGTTTATATTTCACGCATACCGACTGGTCGGACGACGACATGATGTCCGTGATTTGCGACATGACGCTCGATGAAGTCAAAGCCGCGAGAACGCAAAAGTTTGTTTTTTCAAAGCGATGGAATGAAGTGATGGCGCGCCCCATCGGGGAGATCGACCAATCACCGGAGCGCAAACGGTACTGGGAGAAGTTCTTAACCTTCTATATGAACCAACTGAACGAAGTGGTCAATCGGTTCGCGCCCCTTGACGTGTTCTGGGGCGACGCGATGTACGAAGTAAAAGGGTACGACTGGCACAAGGACAAGATCAGGGAAGTCATCAAGAAGGCAAACCCCGACACCATCATCTCGCGCCTTCCGAGCTTTGACGATATCGCCACGCCGGAGGTCCGTGCCGTGTGCAGCCGCCCGAGCAAAGGGCCGTGGGAATATTGCACCCCGATCAACAGCTGCTGGGGGTACCGGCCGGACAATACGAATTACAAATCGTACATACAAGTGATCCGGATCTTCTGCGACGTAATTTCGATGGGCGGCAATCTGCTGCTCGACGTCGGCCCGCTTGAGGACGGCACCATCGACAAACGGCAGGAAGAGGTTCTGCTGAAACTCGGAAAGTTTATCAAGACCAACGAGGAAGCCATCTATGAGACCCGTCAGGGGCTCGACTGGCGGTTTTACAATCAGGGTAGCGTCCTGAGCCAAGACGGGAAGACCCTGTATCTGTTCGTCCACGACATCCCGCGTGACGGGATCATGCTCAAAGGCGTTGATACACCTTATAAACAAGCGACGGTCCTTTCGACCGGGCAGAAGCTCGAGATCCAACGGTTCTTCAACGGCAATTACGGCTGTTACTGGCTGCATCTGAAGCCGCATATGGTCGACCCCGAAATGCCGGTCGTGGTGAAATTCGAATTTGAGGAACCGGTTAAGGCAGTTGATAAATGGGGCATTCTTTGGGAGAACGAGAAAAAGGCGTAGAGGTTGAGGTGAAGGAGGAGTAGTGAGCTGCAGAAATCACTTATTTTCTTTTGCTGTATTTATTGAAGCGATTAACATATATTTTATTTCATTCGCCAAAGAGAGGGGTTTTTGATAATCATACTCAAGCAAGTTTGTTCGTTCCAACAAGGTGAGCCAATAAATGCTCTCGCCGGTTTCTTTTAAAGCAATGTGAAGTTTGGAAATAAAATCTGCTTTGCTGTTGCCGTAGACTGCTTCATTGATGTTTGCACCGACGCTGGTCGCGCTGCGTAATAGCTGTTTGGCTATCGTGGTGTCTCGGCGTGTCTTTGAAAATGCTTCGTAAAACAATACGATTAGGACAGAAAAATCAAGAGATTTATCTAATAAAGGGTTGTTCAACATGGCCACCTCCAAGGAAAATTATAACATATTTACGAAATCATATCAACATGCATACTTTTTTACATCTCCGTTGAACGATTGATAAATAAGTTTGCGAAGCAAACACCGAAATTTTTTACTCTTCTCTTTTCTCTTTTCACTTCGAAAAGGCGTTGGTTTAGAGAAAAAAGAAGAACGAAAAATGAAAAGAGAAAAATACAGAACGAAAAGGCGCTCCGCATGCGCGAAACGCCTTTTCGTTCTGGCCTGCCCGATGGGATTCGAACCCATGGCCTTTGGAGTCGGAGTCCAACACTCTATCCAGCTGAGCTACGGGCAGACGCAAACGTCATTATAACATAACATTCCCCGGCATGCAACAATATAACGCCGGCATCATGCCGCGCAGCGCAAAAATCGCGTATCCGGCAAACTTTTTTATGGAATGATATTGCCATTTTTTCCGGTCATGATATAATGGGTTTCGAAGGGACACAGAATTCGGAAAAAAACAGATTGAAAGCGATGTTATTCCGTTTATTCGGGTTTCGTAAACGGCTCTCCGGAGGAATGGCCGCGCCCTTTGATGAGCGGGACCGGCGTTTCTCCCTTCGGCCGCAAATTGCTTACATTAAATAATTAAGAAAAAAATATTTTTGAGGTGGAATCATGGATTTTATCAGGGACAAAATCAAAGTGACCTGCGCGCAGCTGAAAAAACTCGCTTATGAGGACCTCGGCACCGTCGGGGAAATCGAATTCGTCGAGAGCGAATATAAAGAGAACAATATTCCGCCGAAAACCGGCTGGAAGCCGTTTTCGTCGGGGACGGACCGGCTCGGCGGCCGCGAAAAGCACTGGTGGATGCGCGCGAAACTCCATGTGCCCGAAGTCGGCGGCGGAAAGCAGATCGCGCTGGAACTGCTGACCGGCACGAGCGGCTGGGACGCGTTGAATCCGCAGTTTATCGTCTACCTCAACGGGCACATGGCGCAGGGCGTCGACGTCAATCACACGGAGGTATTGCTCGAGGGCGGAACCACCGTCGACCTCGTGTTATATTTATATTCGAGCATGCAGGACGCCAAATTCGATTTTTCGGCCCGGTATAAGAGCATCGATCTCGCGTCGGAGGCGATGTATTACGATTTATATGTGCCGTTTTCTTCGCTCGATTGTTTTTCACCCGACAGCGAGGTCTTTATCAATACGCTGAAACAGCTGGAACTCGCGGCAAATCTTCTCGATTTCAGCCAACCGAAGAGCGCGGTTTATTACGCCTCGGTCGCGGCGGCGCGCGGGCAGCTTGAAAAGAGTTTTTACAGGGGCTTGTGCGGCAAAAGCGACGCGGTCGTCGCCTGCATCGGGCACACGCACATCGACGTCGCGTGGCTGTGGCCGCTGCGCCAGACCGTCGAAAAGGCCCAGCGCAGTTTCGCGACCGTCGTCAATCTGATGAAACAATATCCCGAATATAAATTTATGTCCTCGCAGCCGCAGCTGTACCAGTTCGTCAAAGAGCAGGCGCCGGAGCTTTACAAGGAGATCAAAAAGCTCGTGAAGGAAGGCCGATGGGAGGTCGAGGGCGCGACCTGGCTCGAGATGGATACGAATCTCGTCAGCGGCGAATCGCTGGTGCGCCAGATGATCTACGGCAAGCGGTTTATGAAAGAGGAATTCGGCATCGACAGCAAGGTGCTCTGGCTGCCCGACGTCTTCGGCTACAGCGCCGCGCTGCCCCAGATCATGAAAAAGAGCGGCGTCGAGAACTTCATGACCACCAAAATCGCCTGGAACGAACGCAACAAGCTGCCGTACGACTCGTTTTACTGGGAGGGCATCGACGGGAGCCGGGTCTTCTCGTTCTTCGTCACCACGCAGGACAGGCCGTTGAACCGGCGGGGAGACATCTCCTGCACCTACAACGGCAAGATGACCGCCGGGCAGATTCTCGGCACCTGGGAGCGGTATCAGCAGAAACTTTATAACAACGAGACGCTGACCACCTTCGGATACGGCGACGGCGGCGGCGGCCCGACCAAGGAAATGCTCGAGACGCAGCGGCGGCTCTCGTTCGGAATCCCGGGCATTCCGAAGACCGAAATGACTTTTGCGGGAGAGGCGATCGCAAATGCCAGAAAGAACTTTGACAAAAACGCGAAAGACCTCAGGCGTTTTCCGCTGTGGGTGGGCGAGCTCTATCTCGAATTCCACCGCGGCACTTACACCTCCATTGCGAAAAACAAGAAAAACAACCGCAAAAGCGAATTTTTATTCCAAAAGGCCGAGACGCTCGCCCTGACCGACGAACTGCTGCTCGGCGGAAAATATCCGCAGAAGGCCTTCACCGAAGCGTGGCAGACCATTTTGCTCAACCAGTTCCACGACATCATCCCGGGCTCCTCGATTTTCGAAGTCTATGAGGACAGCGACAGACAATATGCCGCGCTCCGGGAAAAAGGCACCGAACTCGCGGAGAAGGCAAAGGGGCGCATCGCGGCGAACATCGGCACCGAAGGCGGCATCGCGGTCTTCAACCCGACCGGCTTTACGTCCGACGGAGAAGTCAAAGTCGACGGGAAGACCGGAAGCGTCAAAGGCATTCCGGCGCACGGATGGAAAGTCACAGAGCCCGATTTCGGCTGCACGGTCAAACTGGACGGGCGGTTCGCGGAAAATAAATTCTATAAGATGACGATCGATATCAGCGGCAGGATCTCCCGGCTGTTTGACAAGAAAAACAAAAGGGAAGTATTCAAGCACGGCGAATTCGGAAACGAGATTCAGATCTTTGAGGATTTTCCGCGCGAATACGACGCCTGGGAGATCAGCGATTATTACAAACAGAAGATGCGCAGGCCCGACGAGGTGCTTGCCATCAAACAGATCACCGACGGCTGCCGCGCGGGATTTTACGTCAAGAAGCGCATTCTCGGCTCGACCATTGAGCAGAACATCTGGCTCTACTCCGATAATCCGCGCATTGACTTTGAGACCGTGATGGACTGGAACGAAGAACATCTGTTGGTCAAAGCGGCTTTCCCGATCGACGTGCTCGCCGACAAGGCGACTTATGAGATCCAGTTCGGCCATCTGCAGCGCCCGACCCATGAAAACACGGACTGGGACAAGGCAAAATTCGAGGTCTGCGCGCACAAATGGGCGGATATCTCGGAGGTCGGTTACGGCGTGTCGCTGCTGAACGACTGTAAATACGGCCACAGCGCCGAGGGCAGCACCCTCAAACTGACGCTGCTGAAATGCGCGACAAGCCCCAACCCCCACGCCGACAAGGGGCATCATGAATTCACCTATTCGCTGCTGCCGCACGTCAGCAATTTCCGCAACACCGGCACGATCAAACAGGCCTATCTGCTCAACTGCCCGTTCGAAGCCGTCAAAGTCGGGAAGCAGGAAGGAAAGCTGGCCGGGAATTTCTCGCTGGTCTCCTGCGCCAATCATAACATCGTCGTCGAGACGGTCAAGAAAGCTGAGGACGGGGACGGCATCATTGTGCGCATGTACGAGAGTTTCGGAAAGCGCTGTGCGGCGGCGCTGGATTTCGGATTCGACGTCAAACAGGTCACGATCTGCAACTTGCTCGAAAATGAGATCAGGGACCTGGCCGTGAAAAACAACAAGGTCAAGATTGCCGTCGGCAATTTCGAAATCGTGACCTTGAAAATCCGCGTCTGAGTCCCCCCGCTGGGAAAATTTAGAGTTGTAATCAGGAAATTGTTATGGTATAATGATTCTTTGAGAAAGGTGGTGTTATTTTGGAGAACAATAAGGTGACGCTGAAAGTCGGACCGTTAAGTTTGAACCTGACGACAAGCGATACCGCCCAGTATGCCCAGGCACTCGCGGCTGAACTCGATTCCCGTCTGACCGCCATGATGAACTCCAATCAGAACATGACCTTGGCGCAGGCGATGGCACTCATTTCGCTCGATGCGATGGACAGCGTCAAAAAAGCGAATGACGCCGCGGACAATCTGCGCGGTTTGCTCAAAACTTATCTGGAAGATGTCAACAAGTACCGAAGCGCGGCAGAGGACGCCAAGCGTGAAAACGATCGGCTGCGCGCGGAACTGGACACCAAAAACCGCTAAAAAGACAGGGGGAAACACAATGAAAACCGCATCCAAAATCACCGGGCTGATACTGGCGCTTGTCATGGCGGTGTCGCTGTTCGGCACTTCCGCGTTCGCCACATCATCGGCCCCCACATCGTCCACCACCTCCGGACCGAGAACGTACAGCATTACATATTCGGTTCAGATTGCGGACTCCGTTCCGCCGGTTCTCCAGCAGATGACCTTTAACGGCGGTATTGAGGGCGTTGCGACCACCCTCTACGGCACGGAACAGGTCACACCGATTCTCGTCAACACCCTGGGTGCTTCCAAAGCGGCCGCCTACACGTTTGTGGGCTGGTCGATCGACAACACGCTTTATCAGCCGGGCGCGAGCTTCAAACCGACGACTTATAAAACGGGTTATATCGCGTATGCCGTCTTCAGGACGGCGAAAGTGGTCATCGGCTTTACCGCCGGTTCCAGCAATCTGCCGACCCCGGTGACCGGGACCCTGCCGGAGGCAATCACGACCACTCCGACCGGCACGTTCACTTTCCCGACGACAGACCTGGCCCGCCGCAATTACACATTCAACGGCTGGCTGTTCAACGGCAAGGTCTACCAGCCGGGCACAGCCTATACGCTCAGCAACGTCAACATCTCGAGCATGGACAACAACGGAAATATCTACATGAACGCCGAAGCGACCTGGAAAGAGAACGCAAACAAGAAATACCTCCTGGTTCTTACTCCGGGCATCGCGAGCACCGACGCGAACCCGATCAAACCGGTGGAACACGGCCTTTTTGACGCCAACGCCGAAATCAACGTCTATGCCATCCCGTGCCCGTTCACCTATGCGGGATATAAATTCGCGGGCTGGAATCTCAAGTCGACTTCCTTCACCGAAAAGTATCCGACATTAAAGATCGTCGAGGACAGCTATCTCTCGGCTCAATGGGAACCCGTCACCAGCTCGGCGGCATCCTCCGTCGCAAGCTCCGTGAGTTCCAAGACCAGTTCGTCGGTGAGCTCCAAGACCAGTTCCAAGACCAGCTCCAAGACCAGTTCCAAAGCGAGTTCGCAGGTGAGTTCCGCGGTCTCCTCGGTGGTTTCGGCGCCCGCTTATGAGAGCATGACAATCACCGATCCGGCCACAAGCATCATCGTCAGCGGCACGTTCCTCAACGACACTACGCTGACGGTCGTCAGGCTGGCATCGGAAACCGCTTCCGACTCCTTTGTCGCAAGGCTGCTCACGGGAGCCATCGCCGGATATGACATCACACTGACAAACCCGAACGAACTCAGCGGATTCAAGGGCTCCATCCGCTTCCCGTTCACACCGATTACGCTGGCCGAAGATACGGCCGTCATCACTTATCACATCATGCCGTACGCGCAGTATGCCGCCAAGAGCAACGGCTCCATGATGCTGTTCGAAAAGGACGCTGACGGCAATTATGCCGCAAAGACAGGGGCCGACCCGATTCTTGCGACGACTTATTACGAGCTTGACGACTACGTCATCACCAAAGTGCTCGGCGCCGCCGCTCCGACCTCGGGCGCGTTTATGCTCTCGGCCGACACGGTCGCCGTGTTCACCATCGAGCTCAACGCGGCGGGAACCAATCTGACCGGTACCACGGTTCCGTTCGATTCGCTCTCCCCGTTCGTGATCCTCTCGGCAAAATATGACGCGGCTGCGGTACCGGGAAGCACCGACAACACCGGCCTCAACCCGCTGATTTTTGTCGGCATCGGCGTCGCGGTTCTGGCTGCGGTCGGCATCGTCATCATCCTTGCGTCGCGCAAAAAGGCTCCGAGAAAGCCCCGCGAAGACGAAGACGAATCCGATGTTCTGATGAGCTAAAACAAGATCATATGCAATGAAAAGGAGCGGCCTTCGCCGCTCCTTTTTTGTTTGCCGGAATATCCGCCCGGGCAGTCCCATATGCTTTGTATGAACCAAACGATACAAAGGGGTGGGCATATGCCGAAAAAAGATCGACAGAACTATTTCAGGATTTTTCTCATTGCGGCTGCACTGGCGGTCTGCGGACTGATCGTCTGGGCGATCATCGCCGCCGATAAGCCGCCGAAACTTTCAAAAGTGCCCAAGACCTATGACAACCTGGTCACGGCGCTCGTCGGGGAAAACACGGCAAACAAAAAATATTTGCTGTATGCCGGGAAAGCCGACAGCGAGGGCAACACCGGAGCCGCGGTGCTGTTTCGGGCGATCGCGGCGGGAGAGCGGGTCCACATCGGCCGGGAATACGCGCTGGCCAACGACGTCTCGCCGCTGATGATGCCGCCCGCGGGCAGCGTGACCGTCGGGGATACCGAAGAAAATCTGGAAGCCTGCATCAAAGGCGAAAATTACGAGACCACGCTGATGTATCCCAAATTCGCGCAAACGGCGGAAGATGAAAAATATACGGCGGCAACGGACGCATTCGATGAGATCGGAAAAGCCGAAGCCGTCCATGAGCAGCTGTACAAAGAGATGCTGACGAATTTGGAAAAGACGGGCGGCGTAAAGGAAGCCGCGACTTATTATGTCTGCCCTGTCTGCGGGAACGTCACCGAGGGCGAAGCGCCCGACCGGTGCCCCATCTGCGACACACCGGGCTCGAATTGGGCGGAATACAGATAAAAAACGCCGCTGAAAAAAGCATTTTGTAAAAAGCGGGCTTATACCCGCCGGGCGGGCTGTCCACAGCCCGCTCTGCTTTATTGTTAATTTTTTTATTCGGTCTCCTCGAGCAAAACCACCGCATGCGCGCGGATGGCGAGGCCTTCGCCGGTGACGCCGAGGCCCTCCTCGGTCTTGGCTTTGACGCTGATGCGGTCGAATTCGACGACGCAGGCATCGGCGAGGTTATCGCGCATCTTTTCGATATAGGGCGCCAGTTTCGGCGCCTGTGCGATGATGGTGACATCGGCGTTGCCGAGCCAATAACCCCTTTGGGAGACCAGTTCGATGACATGCCTGAGCAGCTCCATGCTGTCGGCTCCGCGATATCTTTCGTCGGTATCGGGAAAAAGTCTTCCGATATCGCCGAGCGCCGCCGCGCCGAGCAGGGCATCGATGAGCGCGTGAACCGCGGCGTCGGCGTCGGAGTGGCCGAGCAGGCCCTTTTCATACGGAATCTCGATTCCGCACAAGATGAGCTTTCGGCCTGTTTCAAGCCGATGGAGATCATATCCGTGACCGATTCTCATGATTACCAACCTTTCTTGCAAGTGCCTTTTCAATCAACCGGTTATGTTTCTCTTTCCGAGAGCATTTCGGCGACCGCGACGTCAATCGGGCCGGTCAATTTGATATTGTGAGGGTCTCCCTTGCTTAAGAAAACCGGGTGCCCCATGAATTCAAACAATTGGCAGTCGTCGCGGAAATCCATTCCGGCGGAAGCGGCCACCGACATCGCCCCGCGATAAAGACCCGCGTCAAAGACCTGAGGGGTCTGGACGGTAAAAAAACGGTCGCGGTCTGCGGTTCTGACGACAAAGCCGTCGTGTGCCTCTTTGAGCGAATCGGTGGCGGCGAGCGAAGGAACGGCGGCGCCGTATTTTTCCGCGTCCGCGCAGACGGCATTGATCAATTCGACGGTGACAAGAGGACGCGCGCCGTCATGGACCGCGATCAGTTCGATTTCGGCATCGGTCTGCTCAAGCGCGGCTGCTGCCGATTCCTGGCGGGTCTTTCCTCCTGTGACGACGGCTTTGAGTTTGGAGATGCCCAGCGTTTTTGCCAAATCCCAAAAAGCCAGTACGTCGGACTGTTTGGCGGCGATGATAATTTCAGTCACACAGTCGGAGCGCTGAGCGGCGAGGAGCGGCCCGGCGACTGCCGGACGTCCGTTCAGGGATATGAATATTTTGTCTCTGCCCATTCGGCTCGCGCTGCCCGCAGCCGCAATGATAAATGCTGTCTTTTTCATAAAGTGCCATCCTTTAACCCGGGGTTTCGCAAGCGTCCGGCGAAAGGCCGGATCTTCTTTTTTATTTTCTATAATGAGCATTATTATATGCTGACAATGGATTTTCGGCTTTGTTCCCCCGGGTATTATTTTAACACAAACACGGTTGATACGCAATTAAAAATGTGGTAGAATAACTTTGACAAAAAGCGCGCGGAACATCGGGACTCGGAAATGACGCGCTGCGCCGCAAAAACGGCGTCTCGGGAGGTAAAAATGATAAAACTGAAAAACCCGCTCTTCAAAAAACGGGAGAACCTGATGGTCTGGAAGGTCTTTCTGACCGCTCTGGGAATCGGCGTAATTATGATTTTGCCGTTCATCATCAAAGACAGGGGATATTTTTTCTATTACGGCGACTATAACGTCCAGCAGGTGCCTTTCTGGCAGTACTGCGCCGAGCAGATCAAAAGCGGAAATTTCCTCTGGAGCTGGGAGACCGACCTCGGTTCCGACTTTATCAGTTCCTACAGCTTTTATACCATCGGCAGCCCGTTTTTCTGGTTTGCGATGATCTTCCCCTCCTCCTGGATGCCCGCGCTGATGGGCCCGCTGATGATGCTCAAAATGGCATTCGCGGCGGTCGGGGCGTTCTTATTTATGCGCCGTTATCTCAAAGACCCGGATTACGCGATGGTCGGCGCGCTGTTATACGCCTTCTCCTCCTATACGGTTTATAATATATTCTTCAACCACTTCATTGATGTCGTCGCGGTGTTCCCGTTTATGCTGCTCGCGTTCGATCTGCTTTTCGAAGAAAACAAATGGGGCTGGTTCGCGCTGTTCACGGCAGTCAACGTCCTGACCAACTATTTCTTCTTTGTCGGCGAAGTTCTCTTCTTTATCATGTATTACGTATTGCGCGTGACCTGTCCGGACGACTGGAAGTTCGATTTCAAAAAACTGCTGCACGCCGTCGCCGAAGCGCTGATCGGAGTCGCCGTCTCCGCGTTTATGATGCTGCCGAGTTTTATTGAGCTGATGTCGAATCCGCGGCTGAATTCGGTCTTCAACGGCTGGGGTTTTTATATTTACGGCGAGACGAGGCGGTACATGGGCATCTTGCAGGCGCTGCTGTTCCCGCCCGAGCTGCCGCACTTCACCTATTTTATCGAGGACTCCAACACCCGCTGGCAGTCGGTCGCCGCCTGGCTGCCGTTATTCGCGCTTTCGATGGTCATTGCGTTTCTTGCGGCCAAAAAGTCCAAAGGCAGCTGGCAGAAACGCATATTGGTCTGCTTCGGCGTCGCGCTGTTAATGCCCGGCGTCGGCAGTATCTTCTATCTGATGAAAGCGGTCTATTATTCGCGCTGGCTGTATATGGCGGTTATGGTCATGGCGCTGATCACGGTCAGGGTGCTTGAGGACTTTGAGGATTACGATTTAAAACTCGGCATGAAATGGAACGCGATCTTCACGTTGTTTTTGTTGATTCCGATCGCGTTTTTACCTGTGGTCTCCGGGGACAACACGGTCTCGTCGGTGGGTCTTTACGTCAAAAACTGGGGCGCGCCGATCATGTTTGCCATCAATGCCTGCATCACGGTCGCCTGTATGGTATTTCTCTATCTGCTGTATGAACGGCTGCTGAAAAAAGGCAAGATCGCGTCGTTCAAAAAGTATATTTCGCTTTCGCTGATTTTGGTCATCTGCCTTTATTCGCTGTTCATCCTGACCGCGGGCAAGGCCTCTTCGGAGAGCACGAAAGAGTTGGTCGACAACTCCCTGAACTCGGCCGATCTTCAGATTCCGGGCGCGCCGGAGGATGAGTTTTACCGCATCGACGTGCTCGACGGACTCGACAATCAGGGGTTATATTGGCGCAAATCCTCAATCAACTTCTTCCACAGCGTCGTCTCGCCTTCTATCATGGAATTCTACGAGTTCATCGGCGAGGAGCGCAACGTCGCGTCCCGTCCTTCGGCTACCCGAAACGGCCTGCGCTCGATCACCTCGGTCAAATATATCTTCGAAAAAGAGGGAAAAACCTCCTACCAGTCGTTATACAACACGACTTCGCTGACCAATATGAACGGGTACGACGTCTATGTCAACAACAACTATATCCCGTTCGGCTTCACTTATAAGAATTTCATTTTGGAATACGACGCGAAGAAGGTCGATACCAGCAAAATCAGCGATCTGATGGTTTACGCCCTTGTGCTGGATGACACCGCCGCGGGGCAATATTCCTATCTGTTCGACAGTCAGATCATGTATCCGAGCGAAGAATTGGATTTGACCTCTGCCGGATTCAACGCCGCGGTTGAGGCGCGAAAAACCGAGACCGCATATCATTACACCCGTTCAAATAAGGGGTATTCGGTGGACATCGATTTAGCCAAAGATAATCTCGTGTTCTTCAGCGTGCCGTTTGAGGCCGGCTGGAGCGCGACCGTCAACGGCGAGCCCGCCGCGATTGTAAAAGCCAATGCCGGGCTCACGGCGGTTTTGGCGAAATCGGGGCACAATCACATCGAATTCACCTATCAGGTTCCGGGCCTTGAAAAAGGACTTCTCATCAGCGCGGCGGGGCTTGTTCTGCTGGCCGTGCTGTTCGTCATCGGCGCGGTTTCGGACAGGAAGAAAAAGCGGCTTGCGGCACTCGAGCCGGCTTTTGTGCCGGGAAACGCCGCCGAAGCGGAATTGACACCGGCTGAGAATCTTTTCTCGGAACCGGTCAGCCCGGAACCGTCCGCTACCGAGCCGACGATTACGACAGCCGGCGAAGGCGAGCCGCCGGAGGAACAATTGCAGCAGGAAAAACCAAAAACGGAAGACGGGAAAAAAGACTGACGGAAACAATCCTCAATCAGAAACGGAAAGGGAGTTTGCGGTATGGCAAAGACGCTGTATGTCGTCGTCCCCTGCTATAATGAGCAGGAGGTGTTTCCCGAGACCCAAAAGCGGCTGTGTGAAAAACTTGCCGCTTTGATCGCCGGGAACAAGGTGACGGATCAAAGCCGGATTTTCTTTGTCAACGACGGAAGCAAAGATACGACCTGGAAGCTGATCACCGAGGCCTATGAGAGCGAGCCGCTTGTCTGCGGCATGTCGCTGTCGCGCAACCGCGGGCATCAAAACGCTTTGCTTGCGGGACTGCTCTCGGCGGCCGAACACTGCGATTTCACGATTTCCATCGACGCCGATCTGCAGGACGACATCAACGTATTCGACGAGATGATCGCAAAATACGACGCCGGCGCGGACATCGTCTACGGCGTCAGAGGCGCGCGGGAGACCGATACCGCTTTTAAGCGCAACACCGCGCAGAGTTTTTATAAATTTTCGGCAAAAATGGGTGTCGATACCGTTTATAATCACGCCGATTTCCGCCTGATGAGCCGCCGCGCGATTGAGGCGCTGCGCGAATTCAAAGAAGTCAACCTCTATCTGCGCGGATTGGTTCCGCTGCTCGGCTTCAAGACCGACAAGGTACTGTATGAGCGTACCCCGCGTACGGCGGGCGTCTCCAAATATCCGTTGAAACGGATGCTCGCGCTTGCCCTCGACGGCATCACGGGGTTCTCGGTCAAACCGATCCGGATGGTGTTTTGGACGGGGGTGTGGATTATGGTTCTCGCGCTCATTGCGTTCATAGCCGGATTGGTGCTCTATTTGTGCGGTGTGTTTGAAACCGGGATGATGGCGATTGTCGCCGCGCTGTTCTGGCTCGGCGGCATTCAATTGATCGCCATGGGAGTCGTGGGTGAATACGTCGGCAAGGCATATATGGAGACCAAGCATCGGCCGCGGTTTGTGATTTCGGACATCAGAGTCAAATGAGTGCTTTTTACGATCGGGTTTATGACGCCGTCAAAAGAATCCCGAAAGGCCGGGTTGCCACTTACGGGCAGATCGCGGCGATTGCGGGCAATTCGAGAGCGGCGAGAGCGGTCGGTTGGGCGCTGCACGTCAACCCCCAGCCGGGCGTGATTCCGTGTCACCGGGTCATCAACCGGTTCGGCAAGATCTGCGAGGGCTTTGCGTTCGGGGGTCCCGATGTTCAAAAGCGCATGCTCGAAGAAGAGGGCGTCGAAGTCAGCGGGGATTTGTTCGTCGACTTGTCGAAGTACGGGATTTAGTCACATTTTTCGTTTATAGATATATAATGTATAGCGTTGACCCCGGAATTATAAAAGCCGCCGGAACGAAACCGGCGGCTTTTCGGTGTGGAAAATTCTTTGGAAAATGTTTATGAAAGTTTTTGAAGCAAAAAGTCTTGACAGGGGCCCGGCGGTATGATAATATGGTCGAGCGCCTTTTGGAAGGCACCATACGAACCGGGGCAACGATCGGTTTGAAGAAACCGGTAAAGGAGCTGCCAAAAATTAATTTGCGAAAATTTTGCAAAAAGATGTTGACAAGCGAGCGGTTCGGGTGATATAATCAAGTTCCGCGCCCTGAGGACGGAGG